>JAAUXT010068708.1_pt1 | contig 22188 bp, 26 predicted proteins | sample 7278171 | NCBI WGS metagenome assembly JAAUXT01 (sample SAMN14350112, study PRJNA611818) | marine sediment metagenome | isolation source: surface marine sediment (1.8m) | place: French Polynesia: Moorea | collected 2018-08 | reverse complement strand
AGAGCAAGCCAAATCAGAGTGAGCCAAATCAGAGTGAGCCAAATCAGAGCAAGCCAAATCAGAGCAACTGAAATTTCCTCAAATCACCGCGAGCTCCATGGAGCTATTTTTGTGTGCTGTCCTGGGCACCTTGTAAAAACACCTGACTTGCTAGATCAACATGCACGCGTGCACGCAAATTAATTTACGCAGGTTTCTGAACCTGCAACAGTCAGTCAGTTTGGTGGCTACGAGCAACATGATAAAAAGTGGCTTTGTCCAAGTTTTGGTTCCTCACATGACATTCTGCACCAGTCAACAAAATGGGCTTTCTCGAAAGATTGCTTTCGCTTCTGGATCCCGTTACACAACAGAAAGAGTGACAACAATGGCATCACCAAGCACGCACTGTACCGTCTCGTTTGTAAGATCATGTATGAGATGCACCCCAAGTTTTGAGGGAACAAACTGTATGTTTTCAATGTACTCATGCATAAGACACACCCTAAGTTCAGCTTTCATGGTGTATTTTCAAAATCCATAAACTTGACTCAAAACCAAATTCAAAATTATTATCACAATCTCTTAATCATTCTTCTAATTCCTCCTCAATCAGTGAGGCCCAAAGAGTGTGGACACTGTATTTTGGTGAAAGTTCAGTTCTCATTTGAAACTTTTCAAAGATAAAAGTCTTTTCTTACAAAATTGTTATTTCTCCCTTTGTTTATCAAAAATCTAAACGTACTCATGCATAAGATGCACCCCTTCTTTTGATGCCAGATTTTGGGGCATAAAAGTGCCTCTTACACGAGACGGTACGGTACGCACGCGTGGCCCATGAATTTGCCGGAGCAGTGATTGTTCGTGGAAACACCTCACAGGTCTCTACAAAGATGTTCCTCACAGACACACCAAGCGTGTCTCACCAGTCACAAAATCTCACGTGCTGAAAACTGAGCCATTTTGTTTTGAGGATCCCATGTCAGCGTTACCGTCGCCCCAGCTATATGATGACCAGTGCATCTGGCGGAAAGTCACGTGTTTTCCATTGAACAATAGCAGTGTTTCGTTTACGCATGCGTGCGGCTGCAGCCGCCAGCAAAGTTGCGCGACTTCACGATCAGTGGGGAGATCTAGCAAATACATCAGCTGGTCTGCTCAGCACCGCACGTACTATTTTCTGTGGAAAACTCACAACACATGGAACAGAACTTGCAGTGGAAGGAGGTCCATGCATGCACATCTGTAACTGTATTTGTTTTGAGCGCACTGCTGTTGGCCATTCAGAGTGAAACACATCCATGGCTAATTTGTTTTGACTCAACTGATCACATGATGGTGTTTGTTTTGCCTCAACTCCTTACAAGGAAACTGGCCTTGTGCCAAGTCAAGAGAAAAAAGCACAAATCACCAAATCCCTCCCCTGCACTGTCACTCAAACTGACATCAGCCACGCCACGTATTCATCATTGCGTGGTTTGCTAAGTCACTCAGCCGCACAAGTAAATGGAACGTGCCCAATAGTGAAAACGTCAGTGTGCCCCAGCGTCAAACGATGCTCCATGTGAAAAAAGTGGGCAAGTTCTGTCATGAAAAAAAGTGGTTTTCATGGTTTACCTGTTTCGATGAGGTTGATTTCCCGTCTCTGTCGCCAAAAACTTCAGCGAAGATTCGATGAAACGGCGTGGCCTCAAGCGCCGACTTCAGGGCACGTCTCGCCCGCATCGCGTCCGTCTGGCTGTCACGCCACCGATGCAACACGTCCAGAGCGGCATCCACAATGGTCTGGTGGGAGTTCAGAGCACCCTGGATGTCATGGCTGGCAACGCCAAGCTTGGTGGCGAGACGTCTGATGTCCGTCCGGCTGGCAAGACGCTGGGCCACTTCGGTGAGCTCCAGTTCCGTCAAACGTGGCTGCAAAAAGATGGGAGGCACAATGTCCCTGCACAAGTCAACGATCTTGTAACATTTGTACCAATGAGAAATAACTGGGTGTGAAGCAAAACTGATTTGGCGTGTTATTTCAGCAACAGAAAGAAAGGAACGATCGAGTTCAACCTGTTATTGCTGCCACTGGCGATCAGAGCCACATCAACATGTGGCCCTGAACTTTGTGAGACAACACATGTGTGGGTTTCTTTTTCACTGTTCTCTTTCGTCATGCAATTCAAACTTGATTTTGGGAGGTCAACTTGTCCGACAAGCAGTGTTCTGGATTTCGCCAAATGAGTTTGGCGGATTTTTTTAAGGAACGATCTGGACAAAAAGACAAAGCGAGGTTTTGGTGGTTGATGACGAATGTCATGGTGGGCGTTCAACTCGGTTGTCGAGTCCAGCAGAACATGAAAACTCGTACCTGTTCTGCTGCAGGCTCAGTCGTCGCTGCCGCCGATGTCCCGGGCCTCGTCTCTCCCGTGGGTGCCGGAGCCTCAGCTCCCCTGAGGAGGATCCGCTCCATCTTGGCCGAGTCAACGAGGCCCTTCGTCGCTGCTTTGCGCATGATCCCGAGCAGGAGCTGGAAAATATTTCAAAATCTCGAGATGCAAACTCAGCCAATTCATCAGATGTTCTGTTTTTGTGATAACTCAAGCTTGCCTGGGCCCAGCCTAACATTGCAAAATTTGCTCCCGTGGGTGCACTTTGTTTTCTGTTGGGTTGGAAACAATGACACATGGCAGCATACACCCCTCTGAGCTTTTCATGGATACACCCGTTATCAATTTCAAGCAGGTGGAATGCTCCATTTTCTTTGGCTTTTACATTTTGTTCTGTTTTATCTTGAGAGAACAAACAAATGACACCATTGTTTTGAGTTGGGGTGTTTGTCAGAGAGTTTGTGAGACAAGACACTTTGCACTGCAGACTCATGGATGTACTCACCCCTCTTTGATCCTCCACATGGGAGTGCATCTTGGCCCAGGCCCAGAAAATTTCCTCCTTAAATTTGACCAGGTTAGTGTATGTGGCCCTCAAATCTTTCACTTCGTGAAGGTCCAAGCCAAGGAAGAGTGCGGAAATCGCTTCGACATCGTTGCTCGCCATTGCATCGGCCACCTCGGCCACGTGCCTGTTGGTCAGCTTTCCACCAGTCGCCATGGCTCCAGCGAGGGTGGGAACGCCCAGCGAGGTTCACGTGCTGAAATGGAATATTGACAGTGATTTTTGGTGTGAACAGAACAATGAAAGTTCGTTGCAAAACATAATGTTCCACATGTCTGGCGGATTAAGAGGTTGTTTTCCTTGCATTTTTATCATGTTGTACCAGAGACCCGAAACACACGCCTTGCAGGTCCTATACGTATGAAGATGCGTGTGCAAACGTGCGTGCGTGCGAAATGTGTGTCAGGACAGGCGCGTGTGTGAGTACATGTGTGTGAGCAACGTGTTCCTGCATCAATGTGTGTTTGGATAGTGTTTGGACAATTTTGATTGGAAGAAATAAGACAGAGCACCTGACTTATGTCTAGTCCAAAATCCAAATTCAGGGACGAAAACATGCACTGGTGGACAGTGAGGATTTGTGCAAAAAGATAGATATTTGGAGCTGCAGAGTCAATAAATCAGGGCGTTTCAAACAAATGTGGAGGTTCTGGGCTGAATATCGTCGAAAATACATGACAGATGAAAACAAGCATTTGCGCCTGATTTTCTGTTGGGGGATCAAAAGAGCACTCACAGATCTGATGGGAACAGAGTGAAGAATGTGGCCTGTGGTGGGCACCAAACAGCCCAACACTGTGAAGTTGATGAGGGCGAGAAAAAATCTCGGTCCTGCATGGTGCAGACTTTGCGCTTTTGATGTGAACAAACCTTCCCGTAAGATGACGTGTCACGAGTGCACCATCAGCGACCCGATGTTCGGCAGATGGATGGTATACTGCAGGGACGCAACTTCAAAACTAATTTCCTGTTTCGAGAAATCTGCAGATCATGGCAGCAATCTGCATGGTGGACGTGAATGAGCCGAATGCGATATCCTCAACAGGACTCAGCGCCACAAGCAACACAAGCAAGTTTCTGCCTCACCTGTGTCGCTTCACACAGGAAGCATCGACAGTTCAGACGGAAGGAACTTCGTCGTGTTGCGCCACTTTGTACTGCGTCGTCCACTCTTTTACTGTCAAACAGAGAAACACCTGGTGAGTGAGAAAAGTGGACAGATGTCCAAAACACCGCTCTGATCCAGGAGTGAGGTCCAGGCGGCCAGAACATCTGGGGCAGACACTACAAACTGTGCATAACTTTTCAAGGCTTTTTGTCCAACTTTATTTGAGAGGCTTGGAAGCAGATGTGACTGAACAAGGACCATTTCCAGAAATTGAGAACCCAAACATAGTCAAGGCCAGCAAGACAAAATATATGAGAAGATGAACGGGGTTTCACACAGTCGTCTTTGCATTTTTCGAGCCAACGACGCAGTTCCAATTGGCAAGACCTGGGCTAGTGACTCCCAAACTGCGAGCTCAAACTTTTTGTGAGACGCGCTCTTGGCCTGGGGCGACAAGGAGCAACAGCAGTCTTGCTCCTCATCCCAAATGAACTTTCTACACACACACACACACACACACACACACACACACACACACACGTCGTACAGAACACCATCGCGATTGCACAAAACCCGCCGTTGGCGGAAATACCTCGAGCTAAAGGCTGGGAACACACTCCCTGTGACATACAGTGTGCAACAAAATTGTGCAAACAAACACACTGGCCCCAGCAACAGACCATCATCTAGGGTTATCAACAATATTGCTTTTTTGCTGGATGGCTTGTGTAGTTCCCATACAGCAGGTTTTGAATTTTTCTGGATATCATGACTGGATATAGATTTGTTCCCCCAAGCACTTGTCTGAAATCTTTGCAAAATGGATGGGGAAAGCATTATATGTTGTATTTTATTGCTAGATGGCATGTGCAGTTCCCCCCTACTGTTTTGAATATTTCTAGATGTTGTAACTGGCAGGTGTTTATTCCTTTATGCACATCCAAAATTTTCACAAAATGGATAAGGAAATCCCAAAAATTTGTTTTGTGCCATGCCATCCAGCTCCCTTGCAATGTGCTGAACTGCTACCAGAGCAATTGATCAGCACAATGGGCCAGCCCCTCGCATCTACTCTGTCATAAGAGGTGTGTCACCATCCATTGAAAATACACTGGATGGGTTCCGCAATGGAGCAGCAAGTGCCAGGGAGTGGATGCGTCGGGCGATGCATCCACTCCCTCACGCTTCAGTGTGTACAGGTACATTTTTGACACACAAACACACAAATGTCTGTCTCTTTCTTTTTCTTCCGTGTTTTCTTTTCTTTTCTCTCTTTCTCTCTCACACGGAAAAATTCTCTTGTTCCTCTCATTTCATCTCACTGGTCTCACTCATTCTTGCTCACACGTAATTCTTGCTCAGAATCACGAATTCACGCGCACACACACACACACATACACTTGGCCTTCCAATCATTTCAGTATTCAAAATGCAGTCACTTGTGGGGGTCAACAGTCACGCCAGTTTTTGTTTACGAGTGTACATACCTTCTGCCTCGTCCCTCCGTCCCAGCCAAATTCCGGAAGGCAACGCACAACACAGAAGTCCACCACCAAATTCACTCGCCCTTCATACTTATGTTGCCAAAACCTTCCAACATGAAAGTAGGGCGTGGTCATGTATTATACACAACAACTGCATGGTATACCAACAACCGATTCACCATCACAACCAATGCATGGTCACCCAAGCTTGTGCCCCAGTTTGACACACCTTTGTGCACATGCATGTCTCGTGCTTTTACAAACATGTTGCTGTTTTGGGGAGAAAGGGACCACGCACCGGACAAACTCAGCGCCAACGAAGCTCAGACACACACGAGTAACAATTGAAATCACTGATCATAACGCTGAGCTCGAAGAAAATATTTATCCTCATGCATTGAGACAGAAGGAAAATCAATTCTTTCCAAAGATACATGTGCCGAGTCCAAGGCCCAGGCGCAGTTTACTTGAGATTGAGGACCGTTCACTAAGGAGGGGCAGAGTTTCATCTTTGAACCATTGACATCAAACAAACCTATGCCGCGACTGGTGGGATATAGGGGAGCAAGCTCTGTTGCAGAGTCAAGGGGTTGCGCCCGGAACCAGCCTCCTGGTTCCGAGACTGACCCCTGAATCCTTCACAGAATCCGCCTCTGGATCTGCCGTAAGATCCACCCCTGGACCTGCTCATGGATCCACCACTGGGTGTGTCACCCACCATTGATCTGCTGATCTGTGGTTATGCTGGTGGATCCGCACTCCAAAGTCCCTCAGCTGCGATAGCGTGAGCTGCAACGGAAGCACGCCAGGCACGGAAAGATGCTCACTTGGTGGAGCTCGCATTTGGCTTGTCTGTACTTTTTGACAGAGATGATGTCATCACGTGTTGAACAAACCAGCGGTTGAATCTCGGCTTGTCACCCCGTCACCCCCTTTCACTGTAAACGTCAAGCAACAGGCAGTCAAGCCACACATGAACTGTACGCGTGAACCAGGCACACCCAGGTTCGGACAGGACTCTTTCGAGGCCATGGGGAACACATTGTGAACGCAAAAACACAATATTGTTTCAGCGCAGGCATCACACTGACGGGCGGTCGAGAACAGTGGACACCACGTGCTGCATCCCGCAGCCAATCAGCACCTCCCGCAGCACGTGCCACGCCATGACGTCGTCCTCCTGTGCCGCCCTCCAGCGGACGAGGAAGTGGGACGGAGGGCGGTCCAGCGAGATCCCGTAGTAACGGAGCCTCAGCTCCTGCTGCAGTATCTGGACGGTGCGCTGGTCCTGCAGGTGCCACGCGATCTGCTGCAGGTCTTTGTTCGTCAGGGGGCGCTGTGAACACAAGAACCGGAAGTGAACGCCACAGGACCGGAAATTTTGCAGAACCGGAAGTGAGCAAAATCGGAAGCAGGTGTTGCAGTTCCGAACATACGTGGCAACTAAGCGAAGGACCGGGCAAGGTTTTTGTTTGACGTGTGCACGGGACTTGGTCAGGGAACTACAACCTTCCAGGGAATTGGCGTGAAAACACGAAAATTGCAGTAAAATCATCAGGCAACAACGAATGTCCGCCATGATGAGAGGACAAATCTATTTCCGATCATAAAGAACCCCTTGGACACTGGAAACACTGCCATTCACTCAAAGTACACCCGAAATTTCAATACACCACAGTGCTCGCGCATACCGCTGTGGGCGGAAGTGCCAGAAGACCGCCAGCCTCGTTCTCGGGCGGAGTGGCCCGCCTCCCGAGTTGCTCGCGCGGCTCTGGGTCTTCCGCTGCCTCCGCTGCCTCCGCTGCGGCGTCGAGGTCGAGGTCCAGGTCGGCGTCCGAGACGCCCAGGACGCGCTGCACGTCGGCGGGGTCCACGCATCCAGACTCGCGCCCCGCCCTGCACAGCAGCGACGCCAGCACCTGCATGCGAGAAACGTGAGGTTGAGTCTCTGACATAGAAGCGAAATAAGGGGATCTTACAATGGAGTTGTCGCGGTCAAAGAAGCCTGAGGTGTCTGTGAATTCTCAACTCGGTCTGCTGGGCATCTTCTCCTGGTCATTGCAGTCGGACGTGAATGTGGTCAAGCGGAACCAGTCGCCCTCAGAGAGTCTCACTTGACTTCAACTTGAAAACACGTAAAAGAACATCTTTCCCGCAAAGGTAAGAGATCACCAAAGACTGCAAGTACTACACGGGGACACACTTGGGCATTTGCAAGTTTTGAACACAAAATTGATGAATTGTTTGAGAGATCCTGCTGAACCAAACAGTCTGCTCGTGTTTGATAATTAATCTGGAAGAGCCGTCACTGGGAGCGTTTTCGCCGATTTTCTTGCAAGTGTGCTACCAACAACCTACAAAAAGAAAATCAGGCGTTTTGTCAAAAGACCCCTGCTCTCTGCACAAAAACATGCATTCCAACACAAAACAAAAGCAGCAAGGAATCATGACAACTTTAGCTGGTGCATGTACAGTTGGGATGGAGTCTGCTTTTCAAGACTTTCTTTTGTCACACGTTACTGTGACCTTTTCTGTGACGCCTCACGACAGTTCACCCCCGACCCCAATTCAACTGCTCCACCTTCGGATCACACACACGCACACACAACCACACAACCACACAACCACAACACCACAACACACACACACACACACACACACAACAACAACACCAACAACAACAACAACACAACAACAACACACACCATCACCACACCACACAACACACACAACCACCTCATCCACCCCTGACCTGAGTCTGGTTGGGCTCGGGGTGCATGTTGGCCCACGTGTGCAGCAGCTCTCTCTTGAACGCCTCCAGGTTGAGCGCATGTTGCGTGCGCAGCTCCACCACCCTCACGTGACGCAGCCCCAGGACGCGCTCCGACAGCGACTGCAGATTGTCCGAGGTCATGACGTCGGCGAGTTCTGCGATCTCTTGACTGGTCAAGCGGCGCCCTCCGCTGGCCATCGGTCACTCAGTCACTGAAGAAGCCACTGATCTGGAATGTGGAGCGGAGCCGTAATGGCCATGTAGCAGTACGCTGTCCCGACAAATGGTCAAGTGTGGTTGGCGCGAGTTCGCAGACGTTTGTGCCTCAGTCACTCATACGGTCACTGAAGAAGGACTCCGATTGGCCTGCACATGTGTATCTGCTTCCGACCTGTGCACCACGGAGTTGTCAGTCGTACGAGGGAAACCATGCCGATTGTCATCAAAAGTCAACATACTGGCGAGACTGCACTGAGGCTTCTGCGATGGTTGCTCTTGAATGGGAATGGGTTGGATAATTTTCCGCTAGACGTCTGGCGTGTGAATAGGCCTTTGCGTGTCACTGCAGGGTCATGCGCCCTCCTGAGGAACAACAGAAGGGAGTGATATGTCCGGCCATCACACTGTTACCTCTTGACTGCTGCTGTGTTCGGATCCAGGGCCGTGTCCGCACGCTCCAATTATCGCTCACTCATCACTGATCAGATCGAGCACGATCGCGTAATTTGGATCGTCTGTGAACAGATCAAACTGTGTCGCCTGATAAGGACGCGCGGTGAAGAGGTTTCGATCAAAAACAATTATTGCAGGTCAGCAGTGGGTCCGGAGAGATAACACCATCCACGGGCGCGCGGACCGACAGGCGAATCTTGGGGGGTTGGGGGTTGGGGGGGGCGTGGGGCGGGGTGGAGCCAGGGAAAACTTGAGGGCGGGTCCCAGGGTGAATCCAGAGGTAAGTGCAGGGGTGGACTCAGGGATGGATCCAGGAGAGTTTTTGAGGGGATTTTCTCGTGCAAATGAAGAGGCACACCCGGGGGTGTGCAGGTATGGAGGCAGGCATCCCAAAGTCTCAGGGTGCGGGGTCAAATCTGTGCAAGAGGCATCCGCTGTGTGTTCCTGGTCGCAACGACGCAACGACGTTTTCCGTGTGAACCAACCGAGAGGAACGCAATGGTGATTGGTCGCGTCAGCGCGATTTCCATCACAAGCAGTGCTGAAAAACTTCCCCCAACTGATGATGCAGGGGACGCATGTGCACCTGATCTCAAGAAAAGAGGTTCTCACAAATTTTGCGCCGGGCGCAATGGGGTCACATTTGTACGTCAGTTTTTGAAGTTGGAGCGTGAGCGCCGCTGTCCTGTATATATTCGCCATGGAGGCACTGGGTTGGACTGTCCCCGTTCAGTGGCGGAAACCCCAACACCCCTAGTGGTGCTCTCCAGGCTCAATCCCTCATTCATTTTTGTGCAAGAAAATGACATCTGCGTGTCAAAGCCCAATGGTTGAAATCCCAACCCGTTGCTGGGGTCGCGTGCCATTCAGGCCCTGATTTCCTCAATTCTGCCTTGCTTCAGCAGAAATAATAACGTCTGCCCGACGAGACACGTGCAACTTTCGTCAATGGAGAAAGGGATAGAAACATGTAGTGAGCCGACCATTGCGTGCAAACCCTCACAACATTTCAGATTTCCCCGTTGTTCTACGAGATCTGGCGCCCTATTTTTTGTGGATGGAGAACCCAAGAGAAAGAACACAGAACGAAGCCACAAGCGCAACAAGGTAATTGGAGCCTGAAGGCCACACGATCCCATCGCTCTGTCTCTGCTGCCCCTGGGGTCGGGCACGACGCGTCAAGCTCTGGTTCCCTCAACTCTTCCGCGCTGTGCACAAGAACACCGTGAAGATGTGCTCCAAGCTCTGCACGATTCAAACGGTTCGTTCCATGTTGTAGCTCGTGGAAAGGTCACTACCCAACGAAGAGCAAAGGACGTACATGCACGTCGTAACACCAGCGTTCCAATGAGACAGACGTAGTTGTGCCAGACCACAGAACTGTTTGCGAGCACAGGAGGAAGTTTCATGGGATGACAACACTCACGTGGACGAAACTTCAGTTTTACGCCGTGTAACTTTCGGTGCACATCACTTTTGGAACCGGACCACACTGCTTCCCGACTGCGTGCAACAACGCTGCGACGTCACAATACTGCAGTGGGCGTCACAACGTCGTTACAGATCGCTACAAGGTCAGTACAAGGTGACACGTCCATGTAACGTTACACGAGTGGTTTTGATCAACGTGCACGTTTGATACGATTCTTCCCCCACCAAGAAAAGACCAACGCTTGCACGCAGAACACGAGTCCGCATCTTCTCACCGGAATTTGTCGCGTGGCCAACGGCAAACGAGCCGCGACTGCGTGGTCGAAAGAACTGAGCGCAGGGCGCATGAAATCTGTTCGTGCACCGCAACAAGAAAACCCCGGCAAAACCCAACTTGCAACACGGCGACCAAGTTTAAACCCCACGACCACAAAAGCAACTCGTATTCACGACGTTGAGGAGGAAGCTGAGTCCATATGGGCACGAGTTTCAAAACCATCCACGACAAAATGTTGCCAAGACACGATGATGATGACACAGCGAAACGTAGAACCAGGGTCGTGAGAGTGTGGTCCCGCTTGGCCTGCCAAGGTTACAGTCTGGCTGCTCGTGTCTATTGTGTTGGGTTCAGGTTCGCTGGGCAAATAAGGCCAAACAGACAACACTTGTTTTCGAGCCAGAAATTACCGGCAACAGTCAGATCGCACCGAACTTCAGCAGATTCAGGGTCTGGGTTTGGAGCCCAGCCTGATCCGCCTCAACTGAGGTCCAAAGAATCCTTCAGAGACACGGAAAAGTCTAGGCCCAGGTAACTTTTTATCGCAGTGGGAAGGGGTTCAGGACCTTGGTACGCACACAATTAGCATCTTCCGGAGGCTCAATCAGGACGCCTTGATTTGAGTTGCTCTTTCGGACCGAAGACTACAGCCATTCTGGATCTGTTTGATCTCACTTGAGGCTCAGTCCTCGCAACTGAATATTGGGCCCTCCCCTCGTTCATCTCAAACCACGTGCACGCGCCATGACTACGAGGAAAACTATTGATGCGCCTCACAAAAAGCTTTCACGGTTGTTGTCCAAAGAGGAAACCCCCAAACACAGAACAGCAACCCGCAACGCGGAAGGCAGAAACATTCAAAGTCCTCCAACGAATCAAGCCTGTTTGGTGGTCATAAATTTCAGGAACACAGTGCGCCGTCAATTCAAAGTTTGGTTGTCGTGAGGCACGATCTTCTATCTGTGCTTCAGTGCTATCACCTGTGATATTCCAGAGTGTCTCTTGCAATCGACTAATTGGCATCACTGGAACAGGATAATCTGTTTGTGTTTCAGTGGACTTGGCCAAGATGAGGAAGATTCTGCATTGTCTTCTGCTGCTGTGGGTCCTGCTGCAGGGAGGTAAGGTCCGTTTCACATGTGATGCGAGTCGTGTTGCGTTGTTCCTGTCAGTTCCTCCGACGGACCCGGTCTCGGAGACCTGCAGTAACCTCGTGAGTGTTACCAGTTGTCAGTCAGGGGTTGATCCTCGAGGCCGAAGGGGCGAAGCCATTGTGCCGAGGCCCCGAATATGCGATGATTTCACTTCTGGGATCAAGCGTCCACGCACTGGGAGTCATTGAATGGCACTGCATGATTTTCCAGGAACAGGTTTCTCACAACTGTGTGAAGGGTTGGTCCTCACCCCCCCTCCCCCGGGCTGCGATACAAACTGCTTTGCGTCTCAGGCCCGAGGTAACCGTCAGTCCTGCGCCAGTGAATCTTGCAACGCAATTCAGTGCACATGCGCAAAACCTTTGCGTGTTTGTGGCCCAACGTGAAATCGTTCCTGCAGCACCCAGTCGCTCGTTGACTGTGACGGTCGTTCAAGGGTACCATAGCATTTGGCAGGCCCAGAGGAAAAATGGACATTGGGCGACCAAGTGACACCTTTTCGAATAAAATTCCAACGTGAAACTTTGAATTTTCATGCAAGTTCGGTGCTTTGTCCTCTGAACGCGTTGGTGAGTTCCACAGTGAGCATTGTTTCGGGGGAAAACAGTTTTCGCGATTCAAAACGCGACAGATTCTGGCTGAAATTCAACAAATTGTAGATCTACGGCACGAATTTATTTCACGGGTTTGAAGTCCTTACACTACTGCGTATTGTGAACTAACATCTGGAAGTGATCTTGGTCAAGAGCTTCAGGAAAGACAAGAAGATCATCTGCTATCAGACTTTCATAAAAGTTTCCACTGATGACAGCTCCTAAGACAGAAACATTTTGCCATGGGTTCCAACTTCCAGATCTCTGGCTGCTTCGAGCTGTTTCCAAATTTCCGTCAACATACCCCTCATATCCCTCACCATCGTGCAGTCCTTTGATGACCAAGGTAAAGTGAAACCAGTTTGATGGGACTGGGACAAAGTCTTCATCAAACATTCCAGTAAGGTGAGTCAACTGGATGCTACAATGAACAAAAGTATTTTTCTCACCACCACACAAAAGCACTGGAACAGTTTTGAAATTGGCTTTGGCTGACAAATCAAAGAATTTGGACTTGCTTCAACTCATTGTCATTGTTACAGGAACATGATAATTTGACTTCATGATTGAACATTCTGAACGGCCTTGAACCAGCATTACATCCCTCGAAGAAATTGAACCAAATTGCAATTGTGGCTCCCGGTGAAGGACAAGAGTGTCCTGTTTGCAGACAAGGGTAGAAAAGGTCATAAATGACAGCATATTCATTTTTGGTTTTTGAAAACCTCCAAACTTTTGCCAAACTGAAAGAGAGCAAATTACAACATTTCACGTGAAAGTGCAAGCCTTTGACGTATTGTTCAATAAGGATTCCCTTTGTAAGCATCTGGTTCTGGTCAAAGCAAAGCCACTACCTTTCCACCTGTGATAAGATGAGCTCCATTTCTCAAGTCCAGACCACTTTCTTCCTCAAAGTCATTGTAATAGTGAGGATCACCAGCTGCCCAAGCGCATGGAGCTGGCCAGCTGACAACGCTACTGTAACAACCTACGGAACGACAAGAAAGAGTGAAGTTCATTATCATACAAATTAAATAAGTTGATCAGTCTCTTAGTTTACATACCATTCTCGCAACGCTGCCCATAAAAGCCAGAGGTACAGGTGCAATTGTAAGACGTCAGTTCCTCAGTGCAGGTTCCGCCGTTTCGACAGGGACTCGCATCACATTCATGAACTGTGAAAGATACATCAGCCCCACAAAGTTCCACCAGAATGATCAAGAAAACAAAATTCTCAAAACGGTTGTGATTTGCGCAAGCTCTGTTTGTTGATACGAGGCGGAAAATTTAAGTGACCAATTCACGGGCGTGTTACAGAGATGGCATATTTTTTCTCTTCCAAAGCTCTGTGCACTGAAAGAATACAAACAGGGCAAGCTTCAAGCAAGTCAAGCACCAGCCAAATAATGTTCAAGTCAAGGACAAAAGAGAATAAAAATTGGCAAATAGAACAAGGTGGCTCAAAATTACCAATTTTCAGTTGTCATATTATAATCAGGCTGTTTTATTTTGTTCAGAATCTTTGCTCAAAGGAAACTTGTAGCCACATTGTCCCCTTCAAAATACTCTTTATTCACAGCCATACATGCAAAAATGCATGCCAAACTAGTACAACATATTATCTACAAGAATAGCTGACCAGAGTTGGAATAGCACTACATTTCCTGATCACTGTGGTCACTACAGACTTCTCTGATTGTGAAAGCGAGGGTTAGTGAAGATCAAGGACTTCTCTGTATAGTAAAAAAAAACTGCCATCAAAAACTTTCACCCAATCAAAAGATACGAGGGATGATCGGTTTTTGATAAATTTTGCGCCTCGTAAGAGAAAAATCTTGTTCTTCCTTCTTGTCAGACTGGATATCTGTGGGACGTCCGAAATTTACATGAACACCCGGTGTCAGACTTCACCCTTGACATTCAGCATCCACTGGGATAATCGCCGTTTGCTTTCATAGGTGCCGGGCCTGTCCCAATTCTGCATGAGACCGATTTGTGCACCAGGAAGTCCAGGCCATTCTGTCTTGCCAATTTCAAATTTTTTCCCCGTTTTAGCCAAGGATTTTCATCAAGCGCATGTTCAAGGGTGTTGTGTGCACCACACTTTGTTTCACACACATTCATCCACATTCAATTCTTGCCCTGTCAACTTTATTTGCCACAAACATCCAAAGCATCGAAGCTGATTGTTTTGGTGTGACACAAAATTTTTTCGAGAATGACAGGTCTACCAGAACTATGTTCTGATCCCTGTCATGACTCAGATGGAGGCCAAGCCCTGGGCGTCCCATTCCGCGGTAGCTGCAGGTTTCTGACTTCAGTTCTACGACTCAGCAACTCCTGATTTGAATCCACCGCACAGCACAATTAGTGTCTCAGACATTGGATTTTGTCCTTGTTTCTTGATCAGCAGCTCTATTGCACGTTTGCCAACATCTGGACGTGATCAGCATCTAGTGCTTCAGAAAAGACCATCAGATCATCAGCCATGAGATTTTCAAAAAACTCGCCATTGACTGTGGCTCCTAAACTGGAAACATTTCTCCCTGTCCTCCAATTCACAGGGGTGGGGTTGCTGTGAGATGTTGTCAAGTTTCCATTAACATATGCCTCGTATCCCTCACCATCGTTGAATCCCTTGATGACAATGGCAAAATGAAACCAGTTTGATGGGACTGGAACAAAGTTCTCCTCAAAGGCTGCAGTGATGTGGGTCAATTTGATGCTGCAAAGAAGCATGTTTGGTGAAAATTAGTAATAGGCACCCCTGTGTTTATGGGGACAAATCAAAGAGTGTAAATGTCAAAAATTTTAAACTTGCCTCAACTCGTTGTCATTGTAGCAGGAGCAGGACACTTTAACTTCATGACCAAACATTCTGAATGGAGTGGACCCAGCATGACAACCACCCTCAAAGAAATTGAACCAAATTGCAATGGTTCCTCCATCTGAGGCGCAAGAGTGTCTGGCCTGGAGACAGGGGTAAAAGAAGGTCCAGATAATTGCCCGTTGTGTTTGGTTCTTGAAAACCTCCAAACTTTTGCCTGACTGCAAAAGACAAGCAGAAAACATTTTAATTGTCAACAAGGACATCTCACAGGTTAGAAATGTTTCGTCAAGATGTCCATTGGTCATCCAAAATTTCTGTCAGACCAGGCAAACTCCACCTTTCCACTTGTGGTGAGGTGAGCTCCTCCTCTCAGATCCAGGCCACTTGTTTCTTCAAATCCATTGTAGTAGAGAGGATCAGCTGCTGCCCAGGGGCATGGAGCAGGCCAGCTGATGGTCACACTTTGGTAAGCAGCTGTAAAAGTACACAAGAGGTGCAGATGGAGCAAACAAACTGCCTTTTGCAAACTCTCACTTGTGGTTTTGAGTTCATACCAATCTCACAATGTTGCCCACAATATCCATTTGTACAGATACAGAAATATGACCTGAGTTCCTCAATGCAGGTTCCACCATTTTGACACGGACTTGCATCACATTGATGAACTGAAATAGACAAATCAGGCAAAAACCCAGTTTATTCATCTGCGAACAAGAACTTGTACAATCAACAGTGTTATCAAAGGGCCTGTGGATATCTGGTAAAATTCTCTGAATGTGCATGTCAAAAATGTGATATTCTCACCATACTTGTACACAGGTTTGTCAAAATCTGAGATAAAACTTTGAGTGTTGTTCGTTCCACGCGCGATGGTTTCACACATGTGGCTGTCACTGTCAACTTGAAATGCCAAGCAAGTGATGTCCTCAGAGCACCTGCCAAAATATACACAGCTGCTTCGATGCGCAATTTTTCTGATTGAGAGTGAACGAAAATGCATTTTCCAAGAAAATTTTAAAATCACTCAGTACCTTTGTGCACATTCCATGACTGAAGTGAACTCAAAGGATCTGCCCACGATGCCTGAGATATTTATTGCCGTTTTATACAGGTGACGCAAACTCAGGTTTGAAGCAGGTATGGTGCAAAAAATGAGCGAAAGCATCAGACATGCAGTGAGTAGACTGTTTTGTTGTGTCATGTCTGCTGAGAAAGAAACTGTCCGTTGCAGGTTTTGGGTGAGGTGTTCATCATAACTGAAGCAAAATGTTTTTCGTGTTGAAATGCTGACGGTCCTTGGGGACCTGCTGTGAGACAAGTTCACATTGAATGTTTGAGGACCGGGACTGAAGGTACAAGGTGAACAAATGTCAGGCACATTGTTCAGGGCAACTGTGTTCTAAGTGCGTGACATTTTGTGCTTTTTGCATCAACTTTGAACGTTTTTGACAACATGTGTGAAGGTTGGATGAACAATGTGTCACTTGGTACAGAGTACGAGAGCACAAGAGAGAGGATGTGCCTTTGTCGTATTTGTCACGTGCAGATCAACTTTCCAACGAGGCTTTAAACGTTGCAGGCCGGTGCGCAGCGGCGTCTGTTTTTTGGAAGAAATTTAGAAAAGCATCTCTGTTGTGTGGGCGGGGTGAAGTGGGTGTGTCATGGCGAGTTGCATAACTGGGCTGGGCGGGTGGGGGGGGGGGCAGGCGCGGCGAGCGCAGCGGGACAGCGTGGGATGAGAAGGACGACTGAGGACACACCCATCTCACAAGTTTCTTGCTTGCAGGAACGGCGAGCCGGGTGGGACCTCGCCATTTTGGGTTTGTTCTCAGCAAAATAACTCACCAGGAGGAAATCTGGTGCTTGGGTATCTGAACCTCCAACCCCACGCACGGTGGTGTCATACTTACTTATTCCCTGTGCCTGCAGGTGCCCCTGTGCTCGGGGAGGATTCCGTGGTCCTCTGCAGGACGAACCAGCAGGAGACGGTGCGCTGTGAGCGCGGCGCGGTCATCCTCGTGCACAACGTCACCGCCGGACTCAGTGCTCAGCGCGCGCAGAGCTGTGACGAGACCGGGTGGAGCTGCGTCACAAGCCTCACCAACCACAGCGCGTTCAGGTATGGCGGACGAGGGCAGGGTTGGAAGAGGCTTTCTGGTAGGTGGTGCCGGGTGGGACGCAAGGTTCAGGGCGGGCGGGGCTGCGACGTGACCATGTGCGTCACCAGCAAAATGGGTTTGGGGTGAGATGCGATTGGGTGGAGGGTGGAACAGCGGGCTGAGACTGGGCAATAGGGAGAGTTCAAGTATTTATGGACTTGCGAGAAGGTCATGGACAAACGACTGGAATCCCTGAGATGTCCGACATAATCTGTGAATTGGCCCTCGACAATGAAGTTTTCGCGGTTTCGTTGCAGCTGCCAGGGACGCCAGAGATGCACGTTGATGTGGAGCGCAGTGCAACTGCTTGGCTCCTGTATCAGGGGTGCAAACAGGCGTCAATTTGAAGTCGCAGTCGCAAGAACACCTCTTCTGCAGGTCCACTACTCGTGCCGCAAGTGTACGTCCCTTTCAACCATTTCTGGGGAGGACCAAACAGAGAGAGAATATCCAAGGCGTCCCACATTTACAATCAAAAGAGGCCCGACCAGCAGACGTGCAGCACAAATCCATGTGATAAATCGTCAGGGTGTTTGGCAATGCAAATGGCCCTGGCAGTAGACCCACCAAGACTGATTGGTTATCTCCGAGGGGGCCTCTATCCCTCTTCAGTTGGTGCAGTTGGTGCAGTTGGTGCAGGAATTCTTCCGGTCTCTGTTCCAGTTTTTTCCGTGTTCGTTTGTCACTTGTTGTCCTAACCGTTTCTACAAAATTACCCTTCCTGTCGCGTTCTATTCCTTGTTCTCTGTCGCCCCGCAGTTCATCGCTCGGAGACGCTCGAGCTGAGTCGGAACGAGACTCTGGAGCGCGTGCGCACTGCGCACCTCGTCAGCCCGCGCTTCCCGTGCAACGTCTCTGCGCATGCGCCGCAGGGCGCCACGTGCCTCTTCAGGTGAGAAGGAGCTGCCCCGCATTGCCTTGTTCAGTTTCCATGCCCTACCACGCCCAGCGGCGCCCTGCTGTGTGACCTTGATCTGCCCTGCCCTACTCAGCCAAGTCGTGCCTTATCGTGCACTGCCCAAGCCAGAGAGCGTGTCTGCACACGTAGCCACAACCAGGGTATCTCTCACGGGTGTTCCTGTGACTTGACCCAAACTCTGGTTTCACTCAAAAGGCCTGCACTCACACATTTCCCACACTCACATCCAAACTCACTGTCCCATACACAACCAAACAGCCAAAAGAGAACGCCTGAAAGTGATCAATCGCGTGGCCTATGAGCATGGATTTGACAACTTTTTTCTGCGTGTTGATGTCAAAGAAGCAAGACTATAAGACCCTTCAATCCGCGCATACGCCAACTGTTGAGATCCCTCTTCCATTCTTGTGCAGGTCCACAGGACCAGATCCGATCCAGAACATCGAGGTCTTTCTGGTGCTGCTCAGGCTCGGAGGAAACACAGGAGAGAACGGGACGGAGAGACGGAACTGTGACAGCTTCGTCTCGTTCCAGCCGCACAGCCTGGATACCGTGCTGCCAGGTGTGTGTGTGTGTGTGTGTGTGTGTGTGTGTGTGTGTGTGTGTGTGTGTGTCTGTGTTGAGGCGGGGTCAGGTATGAGTGTGAGAAGGAGGGAGGTGGTGTGAGTGAAAGAATACAAACCGGGTGACAGTTTCGTTTCTTGTTAGCCTCACATGCAGCTTGAACATCGTCCTGTCAAGCGTGTGCGTGTTTCAGAGAGGTGTGCGTGTGTCCGCTTCTCTGTTCAGCGTTTGTGGGTGTGAGAGCAGGTGTGTGTGTGACTGTGCCTCGCTGTGGTGGTCCCTGCACAGCTAAGTGAGTGTTGTGTGGCAAGCGATGGTAGAGCGTCTGTTGACTTGCGCAGGAACCGTCGCAACTTTCATCCACGAATTGTCTGAAGGAATAAATTGGCCGAGCATGAAAAAACCGAGTGGTGGTGTGCCATCTTCTGACAGGGTCCATTGTTTCTAGCGGGGAACTTCTGCTCGAAGGCGGAGCCACGTGACTTCCGGGACCGGCCCTGGATTTCCGGTATCTCGGGGAGGGACTTCCGGATCGACTACAAGATGAAAACGCCGACAGAAGGAGACAAGTTCTGGATCCGGGTCACAGGTACACAAGAAGTTCGAATCAAGCAGCACATTGTTGTTGTATGGGGCCAGCTCGCAACAGCCACGCAGCTTTTGGAACTTGTGTAGGATTTTGATTGATGAAGCGGGTCCACAGACACCAACGAGCGACGTTTTCCCTCAGATTTCCTCACGCGCTTTGTGTGGGCGGGATTCACAGGGCAGAAGGCTCCTGCAATCAAAACGCACTCGCATGCGTCGCTGAAACAGCAATTTCGGTCTGATATTGGGGCGGGTCGTGTTTGATCGCCAAGTTGTCTGACAAAAGCTTTCCCGCCTGTGTGAACCAAATCCAGAACGATCCCTTTGCAGCGAACACGACGTTCTCGGTCACGTGCTTCACGCGCGGCGACGCGGCGCGAGTGACGCCCTCCGGTGGTGACGAGGTGAGTCATGGCACAGCACTAGGAGATATCAGGGGCGATCCAGGGCCTTGTGGGTGGGACAGGGTCAAGGAAATTTGTGCACGTTGCTTTGTGCCTGCATGCAGGTTTTCGAAGTTTTCTTTTGGGTCTGACCCGCTTTGCCCCACATCGCAAAAAGGGGCGAGATGCAACAATGCACACCCAAAACAGGTTGATTCAGGCTCAGCTGATTCGTTTGTCGAGATTTTCAAATGCTTTGCACTCCTCAAACTGTCTGACGCAGAAACGAACTGGGCCAATTCGAAGCTTCAGAAAAGGGAGAAGAATGGATTTGTTTGTCAAAACAAACAAAGTAATTCAGGGCGCACTCCGGGTGATGTGAATGTCTCTCTGTACATTGCAGTGCTTCCTCTTCGACCGTCCTGACCATGTGGTTTCCGAAGGAAACCAAGGTAGGTTCGGCAATATGAGTACGAGTCGCCTTTGAGGTGATAGGAGTGTGTTTGAAAGAAGATGCGCGCTGCGCCACTCGTCAGCGCAGACACAAAAGAAGTGTCGGGTTTGCAAGCGGGACTGAAGTTTGACATTGATCTCAACCTGACCTGAATTCGCGAGTCTCAATTAAAACCGGCAGCCGGACTTACTGTACGGCGAAAAGCAATCTGGAACATGCACCCAGTCTCAGTGTGAATCTGAAGGTGAACTCATCCACACCTGAGCTTGAACCCAAACATGAACCTGGACCTTGGGCTGAACTCCTGTTTTGGGACCAGAACTCATCATTGAGCTTGAGTCTGGAGGTGAACCAAACAAGAATCCCAACCTGAATGCAAATCCGCACCAGAAGCAGACTGAAAGCTCTACGATACCCTGAACCACGGGATTATCTGTCCCTGACCATTCCTTCCTGAACCCGGCCCTGACCTTTCCTGAACCTGATTCAAAGTCTGATCCGGGCCTTACTCTTTCTTCCAGGCGTTTCATCTGGCGTCCTGATCGGCAGTATCGTCGGAGGCGTCGCCTTCCTTTTCCTCGTCGGGATCCTCGTGCCTGTCGTTGTGTATCTCTGGTGAGTTCTCGCATCACGTACAGAAGAGGGCCCGTTTCCGGTACAAGAGCTCCAGGGTGTCTGGAGGCCGGGTTGGTGCGCAGGACCCGGTGTTCTGACACGGCGATCAGAGCTGCAGAGCAGAACATGTCCAACGTGCAACGCAGCAAGGCACTTTGGCCCAAAGCCTCGGACCAACCCCTTCCCACAGCACTCTGAAATAAATCTCGCAGGGATGCCCTTGACCCGAAGATCTGCACTCTGATTCGAAGCATGTTGACGCACTTGCGATGCGTATTGTGATGCGCGGCGTCGCTTAAGTTGCGGAAGGTCGCTGACCTGGAAGTGTGTGTTTCCCCCAGAGTCTGCGCCGTTTTCTTCTGTGCCCCAGATGTAACAACTCTGTTTCGAACGAAATTTGAATGTTTCAGATTGGCGAACAAAACAAAACAAGTTTTTGTCTTTTCTTCTCAGTAAACGCAGGCAAGAACCACCCAAGCAACGGATAGACTCTCCTCCGACCCCAGCTCCCTCACGGCAGCCGGAATACATGAGCGTGCTGCCCCCGGAGGCCCTGGACGCCCCCTGGATCAGGCCCTCGCACCTGGCAACCCAGTCCGGTCGCTACGACAACGCGGCGGGACTACGGGAACCAGACGACCAGCCAATCAGAGGGCGGAACGCAGAAGAGGGACCGGACTCTGTGGTGGTGTACGAAGACAACGAGTTGTATGGCTACACACCATTGGCAAATCAAACTACGGACCAAAAGTGCCGCTCAGTGAACGACAGCACAAAATCCAACATGACTGATACAACTGACAGAACCAATGCCTCGCAGCAAAATGGAGAGATTTTCTATGTGAACACTGCGGACGGTAGGCATGACGTCAGTGACGTCAAATTTGACGTGGCTGACGTGAGTGGCGGGAGTTACGTGAACGTGTTCCACGCTCAAGGAGGAGGGGGGACTTATGAAAATGTGGCCGCGGGCAACTGAAGTCGCAGTTCGCAGTCAGACTTCTACTGACAGGGAGGAAGGGGTGGTGGTTCCGCGAAGAATGACCTCTTGTGAATGTAGGGGCAGCACGCGTGTTCCGTGACCCTCCGAAAGAAATGTAAACTCTACAACCGAATTTCGCGCCAGACGCGCAAAGTTTATGCTGTGCTTTTCACGAACCTTTTTAGGTGATTTGAGGTGGGTTGCACGATTTGAGCCAAATCGGTGCGAGCCAAATCGAAGCACCTATAGGCAGCCTCTTCCAAAAGTATGTCAGCAGCAGTTT
>JAAUXT010004239.1_pt1 | contig 22192 bp, 32 predicted proteins | sample 7278171 | NCBI WGS metagenome assembly JAAUXT01 (sample SAMN14350112, study PRJNA611818) | marine sediment metagenome | isolation source: surface marine sediment (1.8m) | place: French Polynesia: Moorea | collected 2018-08 | reverse complement strand
TTCAAACTCGCGTTCACAGATTTAGCCTTTTGATGCCTATAGGTGATTTTCACCATCACCATACATTATACATAATGTATGCTTCAAGGTTCAAATCACCTAAAAAGAAACGCATTCAGCTTCAGCGGCCCCTGGATTGTGGTTCGGGCCCAAGACCCTCGTCCAACTTTTGGAGAAGGCCAACGTATGTTCAAGTTGTGCGATATCCCTTTTGGTGCAAGCGCACCAAGTGGTTACAACCAAAAATTTCTTCACACGAGGCATCTCAGCCAGGAAATCCCCTGTCCCATCCAGTCGCTTCATATCAATTTCCTTCCGGTGGTGTACAGGGTTTCTTGAATGGGCTACACAAAGGGGGCATGTGAAGGGGGTGCATGAAGGTACATTGCATCTTGCCCAGGATGTTCCGTGTCACATCACATTTTGTTGTGTCCCATACAGAGGGTGTGTGACGTGGGTGCATGAAGGGGGGGGCGGCACAAAGGTCGTGCATGACATCTTGGTCAGGATGTCTCACGTTGCATCGCATCACATCTTGTACTGGGGTCACACAGGGGGCACATGAAGGGGGCACAAGAAGTGGGTGTGCGAAGGGGTGCCTGGGACATCGCGCCCGCAGCTGCCTTTCGCGCTGCTTCTTGTTCAAACTTCAGATGAGCACTCGAACATCAAGGCAATTCCCGCACTTGGTCTTCTGAGCCTGTGTCCGCAATGTTTTCTCGCTCACAAAAGGTGTCCAAAATGCCCTGTTTCTGGACGTACGAAAGTGGATGCTCCTTGCGTGTCAGGAAAGAAGGCCCGCTTCGTGGTTGCGTTGTGTTCTCAGGTGGGCAGCACTACATCCAGGGTGAATGTTCTGCTTGAAACAAAGCAAAAACAGACCCGCAACTCAACTCAAAAAGCCAGCACCTGTCAATATTTTGTTTTGGAACCTTCTTCTACACATTGGGCTGCAGGCTGACAAGTACACCAACCTGCTTCCGTCGGACCATTCAGTGGGCTTGATTTCCAGAATCTTTTCGAAGAGCAAGGATCCCTTTGATGTCAAAGTACGACATTTGAAAAATCAAGCACGCAAACCCAAGAAAATGCACCGACCTAACGCACACTGCAGAAACTTTTGGGTCGTATCTATGCATGGCTCTGACAGAGCTCCAAACCGTGTCCGGTTCTCAATAGCGATTTTCGTCAGACTGTTCGGTCTCTCGTTGAACACGTTGAGGAAACAGCAACACAAAAAGATAAAGGCCACAGCATGTTGGTCGCGTTGCCTTCCAAAGACTCGGATCCCTTTGGCCTGCGTTCTGATTTTTTGTGCTTGTGTATTTCGTTGCAGCTGTTCATTTGACACGCCGAAATCCTTCGGCTTGTGCATGCACGTGTCTCTTGTGAAAAGAAAGCAATACATGTGTGTACTTTTGATCCAGCGAACTGGATCAAATTCTCTTCTCGTTGGCAATGTAAATCCTGCTGAGAGAACTCAACAAACGTGTCCAAACGGGGAAACACTTCAAATGTATTTTTATTGCTCTGTGCCAAATTTATCCTTTGAGATCGCACGCCAGCATTTCCCACCCCTTGTTACAGCCACGCAGCACAAGAAAGTAGCCACGTGAACAAGAACCAACTTGGAATGCTCAAGAATTCTCCGAAAAAGGCAGGACTTTTCTGAACACCCCTCGTTTGTCTGAGGCCTTGGTTGTCACCTTGCACATGCAAAACGCCAGGTCGCGAACGAAAGGTTGCAGACTGGCCTGAGGCAGCAGTTTCAAGTGCATTCCAATCAACTTCTCCAGTTGCTAAAATGGATGAAGGGTGGTCATTGCACCACAACAGATCAACCTCAAAGAGACAAACATGAGATTCAGGTGAAGGGCTTGTTCTCCACCCTGAGTACTCAACGGCATGTAAGTGTTGGAACCAGAACACAACATCCTTTCCAAACAGTGAGTGTCTATCCCGGATGAAAATGAAAAGTGTGGTTCAAGTGAATGTACGTCCTGGTGAGCTCAGTGCAGTTCCACAGTCCCTCAGGGTATCCTCTGTTCCTGCACTGGATGAACTGCCACCAGCTCATCTCAATCAGACCTGGCCTCTTGTCCAGTCCTGGGACAGTTTCATTGAGCATGACATGTCTGTAGATTTCTCCTATCACAGTGTTCTTTCTGTAAAGGCTTGCCTCATTGTACATGTCTGTGTTGAATCTATAAGAAAATAAAATAAATCGATAAAAACGCCCACATGTCAACGATTAAACTGAGAATATGTAAAAGAACTGGAGATTGCCCAAACGAACGAACCTTGCGTAAAGATGTACGCAATAATGCTTTGACCAATCCCACAGCCAGCCTTTCCTGAAGAAGTAGAATCTCTCGGCGATGTTTGGTCTCAGGATCTTCGTGTAGTCCACATGAATGTGGTCTGAGTACTTCCTCGCCAACTCCATTCCTTTCAGCACCGAGTTGCTTCCAAATTGCTTGGGATTGTATTTCACGTAGCTGATGTAGAATAACCAATGGAATAAATTCCCTCTGCTACCAATGAGCACTCCATTTGCCAATGAGTACCAGTAAGGTGCGCCTTGAGTGGCTGAGTAGTTTCTCAGGGGATCCATTGAGTTCAGGGCTAACGAGTCAAGATCAAGATAAATTCCACCTGGGAGTGAATAAAAACTGCAGATACTCAATTGATAAACTTGAGAATTTTGAATTCTTGACACTTGCAAAGAATCAGGAAATGCTCAAGCAAACTTGACTTTTGAGGGTATGGAGGCTCAGAACATACCCAACATAAGAACTGATTCTAATCTTGTGATATCTGACTTGTGCTCTGGAATCTCAATTGTGGTGTTGAAAATGGATTTCGGTGTTTCCCTGTAAACCATGAGAAGATTGGGAATGTGTTTCACAGCATAGTCCCACCATTTTCCTCGAGGCATGATATCGTGCCAAACTGAAAAAGAAACAAACAAGACAATCAAGCTTTTTCCTGTTGCTGCATTGCAATTTACTCTGCGATGTGTGTTTTCAGTTTGCTCGAGAATGTTCAACAGCTTGATCGCCGTGTGTTACAAAATGTTGAAAGTCAAGAAACAATGCAAGATTTTCCGTGAGCGACAGCTCTTCACTCACACAGGAATACGTGTGGTTTGAGATGTTTGTAAGCTGCCAGCAAACAAATCATGTGGTAAAATTGCATTTCCTGCTGCTTGCTGCCATCTTGTGGCCTGTAGAACCACGTGAAATGTACAACCGACGGAACTTTCAAATTCTGCGCTGAAAAGGAGGAAACTGAAATCCAGTTGCATCACCGTAATTCAAACGCGAAACCCGTGGCATCTCACATGACTGTCTTTTCTGCTGGTTCTCTGCCGCCCTCCGGCTTGGGGCGAGGGGTTCTTGGCTGAGGTCAGCCACTGATTGAGAAGGCAGAAGGCTTCGTGTTTGACAAGTCAAGATCGGGACATATTTCTTTTGTCAGGGGTCAGGCGATCCATGATTTATTAGTTTGGTGAAATGCAAACCTTCGGTTCTTCGATACTCGGGCTCCAAAATCTGCAGCAGAGGGCCGTAGTCGTACTGGGGCCAGGAACCGAGAGGCAGGTCTCGGTTCGCGAGAGCGTGAAGGGCAGCCAGCTCCGCCTGAGGCAGGGGCTTCTTCTCGGACAGTCTTCTGCGCACCAAGAAAGAGGAGCGGACGTTTGCTGAACAAAGTTTCTTGTTCTGCAAATGTGTTATACAGGAACCAGCTTCGTGCCTGTTGGTTTCACAAACCATTTTCACAAACATTTGCCTGCAGATCGCTGTTCAGTGCGGTGTGCAATTGGGAAACGGAAGTACTCTGCTTCGAAGCGAACAGTTTGTGTCAGAATTTTGAAAAACTCACTTGGCCATACGCTGCACCCAGTTCGGGAGGACTCGATCGTCCCTCTGTGTGTTGTGTGCAGGTGTGTGTTCAACCCGAAGAACATGCACCTGCTGTGATTTGTCCATCAAAATTTGAAAACTGGAATGAAAACACAACTGTGCACAGCAGATGTACCCAACATTTGATCACATTGGTTTCCAGGGACGGATTTAGTGCTGGGTCCCAAGTGTGGCCTGATCCAAATTCTGACAAAAGGGGGCAAGACAACCCAAACAGCCAGTCAAACAATGAATGTGTGTGCGTGAGTGCGCGCGCGCGCGCGCGCGTGTGTGTGTGTGTGTGTGTGTGCAAAGAACATTTTTTGGGTGAATGGGTTTTTCTCCCAGATTTCTAGTGACAACCGCACCAATTTTGCAGAACAACTGGGATCGTGTACCAACAGACAGCAATGTAGCAACAGCACCACATACGCACGCAGGCGCACACACGCACGCACACGCAGGTACACGCACCACGCACACGCAGGTGCACGCACACACACGCGCACGCACGTGGATCAATAGATCTGTCATTACTTTTGGCTCGCGTTGTCCTTGGGTTTCCAAGACACCAAGAGGTCTTCCAGCCCTGTGGTCGACAGTCTCGTGGCGTTTTGCACCACGGGTTTGTGTCCAGCGAAGTTGTGCTTGTATCCATTGAACAAAAGCACTCCAAAGAAAATGTGTAGTGAAACGAAGAGGAGAAAGAACGACCAAAAGGCCCGCAGTTTCTCTTGCATTTTGATCATGGAGCACCCAGCAAAATATTGAATGCAAAAGTCAAATTAGAAAACATAACGTCAAAAAAATGGGTTGTGCGTTTTGAAACTGAATCTCTCAGGACAGCACGGTGTAAGTCGTCCGTTTCGACACGTGCTTGTCGCAGATGGACTCGAAATCCAGTCACCTGAGCCAGAAGAATCCATTGGTTTTCCAGAACAGCAGAAATCCTCAGGTCATACACAAGATTCGGTGCGTCTGTTGAACTGCTACAAGTGTGTGGCCTTTGGACTGGTCTCCTTGCTCCATGAACTGTCCTGTCCGCACATGCACGTCAATATTTGACGCTGGATATGTGTGTCCAAGCAAAACAAGCCGAAGGAGAAACAAATATCTATTACAGCAACACAAAAATAGTCTGTGCTCGTGTTCCACTTCTTCCTTATCGAATGTGTGTGCAGGTAAAAGAATCACATGAAGCAAACAAGATAATTTCGTGGTTGCCACAAACAAAACCCTGGAAACTTTGATGCAGGCAATGTAGTTTTGCTTGCATACAAGTTCGTCCAACATGCATGCGTAGCGAAAATTATGAAGTTTGTTGAAACTTTCAAGCAAAGAGGATGTTTTTGGGAGTGCTTTATTGTGAGATCAATAAGAAATCCAAAAGAATAAATTGAATGAGAATTTTCTGGGTTTTTTCTGAAAATAATGATCACCTTTTGTTTTTGTCACAGTAAACCAATGTTCACAGGTGGTGTTGGGTATGCATGACAGTCCTCAATTTATCAATTGTCTTGTGGCTCAACAAGATACAATTCTTTTCTTTCCTTCAACACTGTGCAAAGGGAAACTCCAGTCCAGGAACTCACAAGGAAAGACTCATGAAAGATTAACAGAAAATTGGAAAGGTTCCTCACTCACAACTTAAGTCTCCAGAAAGAACAAGGATTTGAGTTTCTTGTTTGTTTTGACGCAATCGGATTGTGTTCCCACGGTGGCAGGCATTGTTGACCTGTGATCATGACAGTGTTTCATGATCATGGAAGAAGTGTGCAAGCACACGTGAAGTTGTTGAATGTCATTGGACGACAAGGTGGGAAATTCTTCAGGAGTGCAAAACAAAATCGAAAGATTCGGACTTTTGTGTGGGCTTTTCGTCTTGACAACAAAGAGAACACATGCTGCTTCGGTTTGGAAAAGGAGAACTTTCGCGAGCTCACAGACAGACAGACAGACAGACAGACAGACAGACAGACAGACCATTGTTGAAAAATCAAGTCACAACTCACACACAGAGATAACAAAGGACTTTTTATTGACCCAATCGGTGCAGAAGTGCCGTCTGAGACCACACGATGGCTGTCAATGTTCTTTGACGTGCACTGACGTGCATACAAACGCTAAAGACTTGATCGGCAGTCCTCTCACGGAAAACGAACAAACCATGCAAAGTTGAACACTTTCCGTTTGATTGTCGTTGTCAACTTCATCGCCGGTTTGCATTCCACATTGTCGTGAACTCTGGAATATCGAATGACAATCTGAACCTTTGTCAACAATGGGGAGTTTCAGCAGAACTTTCCGTCGGTTTCTTTTCCGACGTGCCCCGATTGCGAGATCGGTGACACAGACACCATTTGGTCACTTGAGACCATTGGCTCCAAAGTCTAATTTTGCTCGTCGGTGCCACCAATCTGGCAAGTGGGGCACCGCAAGTGGTGGTTGCCAGTGTGCGTTGGCATCGTCGCGTGAGCTGTTTCTTGCTGGTGGCCTGCATTGTGCATAAACCTCGCTCTTTCCAACGACATACTCACCTTTCTTGCTGAGTTTCATGTTTTTGTCCTTGTCGTAGTATCGCACCATCTCCCGAACCATCTCCGTGGTCGTGTCCCCGTTCGCAATCTAATTGCGACAACACTGATCAGCAATTGAAAAATACCACTCGAGCAATCTGAAAGTGGTTCAGGCCTCAACACTTTGACCATAATATTTTTGTGATGTTCCGTTGTTCAAACTTCCAATGTTGAAACCAAGGAGCCTTTTTCGGGAAAGAAGTACACATCTTGTGTGGCATTTTTGCGGAGGCACGGAGGGTGCTCTTGTCTCTTTTTGTCAAGGGAAGACTCTGTGCCCAATGGTCGTGAAACATCCGCCCACTGAAGAGTCTGCAGAATCAGAAGCTTGCATTGATGTGCACATGGGGGTTGTCTTGAGGAGAGGGCATTGGACTCACCACGGAAAGTTCGCTGACAGTAGCCTGACCGTCACCGTTGCTGTCAAACATGCTGAAGGCCTGGGCGGCATTCAGGTTGTCTGAAGCACAGATCAAAAGTGTGTTGCACCACATTGCCAGTTTCTCTGTCGCGCTGTACCTCCAAATGGTTCACCTCTCACACACGTTTGACTTCACTCAAAATTGGCATGGGTGAGTGTGATGAGGGTCAGAACAGTCACGGACAACGCGACCGAATGCAAACAACCAGTTAGATTCCTGCCATTGAAGTCTGGATAAACTCACCGTCGGATCTCACTGCGTATATCTGAAGCAAACCAACGAACGCCAAGGACATCAAATACAGTCTTGCCATGATGCCGGTTCTGGAGAGCAACAATGTGTTGTGTGCTTGACGCGAGGTGCAGAGGAAGTGTGATAATTGTGAGGCAAATGGGTGACAATAATTAGAGGGGTTTCATTACACTTTGTGCGCCCATATTGACTCAGTGCTGGGGTTTTTTACGCGGGTCACTATCATTTTGGGACCAAAAATGCCCCCAAATCAGCAGCTGACTCAATATCGCGGACAGGGTCCTGACAAAAAGACCAAGCCGTGGGCGGTTGCTCGGCCACTGGCAGCAAAAAGTGCAAATGCTATTTGTTTTCCAGAAACAGCTGTGCCGCAGACACTCGTAGCAAATCGACATCGCGTCGAAAGAGATTGACAAAAGCAGATCTTGAGATTGTCCAGCCTGACGGACATGGACGAACGCACACATGCCCGCCTTGCCTTCTGTCTTTCAACAGATCTTTTCAACTGATTTGCTCCGAAAAAGGCTTTTGAACAGTTTCGCGCCACAGGGATGTGACGAAACTGCACAAGTCCTCACAACGCATAAGTACCAGCATGACAAATGAACCACCCTACACTTTCTGCACTGCCACTGTTGGGTTCAACATCGTGGTTGTCTCGCAACAACACAGCAGTCCTCAGACTTTCAGACGGAAAGCTCACGACAAAACGGCTGGCGTCAGTGAAATTTAGACAAAGTTCTCTGGTTCTCCAAGACTAATTATTTATTCGTCAAGACAAATGCATCAGTCATGCCAGTAATTTCATCTGCAGCATATTTTGTCCCGCTGAAGCATTCTCACCTCCTTTTCACCTTTGACAACACTTGGTTAACCTTTGACAACACTTGGTTAAGTTTCCTCTTTCCGAATCTCTTCTCGCAGGTGATTGCTTCCGCTGACTCTCTTGTGGTTTCCACAAGAAGATCCGTTCCTCTCGTTACCAATGCTCTCTTCTAGTTTTTGTTCTTCTTCCACTTTCTCATCCTCCTCGTCTTCGCTCTCCTCTTCAATCTCCACCTCGACCTCCACCTCCACCTCTTCATCAGATTCACACAGCTCTGCTTCCTCCTCAGTTCTCCGCAGCAGGTCGGCGATCACTTTCGTCCTCCCGTCCTTCCAGGTCGCGTCGCTCGAGGACAGAATCTGCTCGATCCACAGAGGAACCGAGTCGTCGGCAGCATCTACAGTGGAAAAACACCAGAATGAACTAAAACGGAGAAAGTGGGAGACGGAACGACTGTATGTCAAGTGCGCAGGTCCAAGCATCAAGCACGAGTATTTTGTGAGGATCATGCAGAGCAATGTTTGCCAAAGTGAAGACAGACAGAACAGACAAAACATACCTTTGGTGCTTGGGTTCGTTTCCTCGTCTTTCCCACAAAAGGCCTTAATTTTTTCCTTCAGCCAATCACCACCCCGGTTTGGGAGGTGGACGCCAAGCACCATGGCAACAACGCCAGTGAGAAGGGCCTCGTTCTGCTTCCGTTCAGCCTTCAGTTTCTTCATCTGCTTCTGGAGCAACTTCAGTCGAAGGAGAAGCTCTGGAGAACGAACACATGTACTGACACTGTTACAACGGCCGGCTTTCTTGGTTCTGTCAGTACAAGCGTCTGTCACCAAATCGGAACAGGAACACCTCACCTCCAGAGTTTCTTGTGTACTCTCCATCCTCATTGTCACTCCACAAGTCAGCAAGATTTGCCTCTGAAAATTGCAAATCACCAATGAATAGGCAACTGGACTCATGTGTGTCACAATCAGCCGACGCAGTGGCTGAGCTTTAACCGAACGACACAATGCGCAAAGGTCGTCACCAGGCTCGCCACAAGCACGTCACTTCTTTGAGGACGTAATTCATTGCCCCGGTCAAGGAACATTGTGGTCCAATTACTGTTGTTACCTGGCTTGAGGTGCATTATGTCCGTCGTGTACTTCAGCAGATTCTTGGACTTCTTGGATGTTCCGACGAACGCATACCACCAAGTCGTCACTGCAAACGTAAGCTTGTAACTCTGTGAGGTGCCTTTCATTTCTTTGGGTCCCACATCAAAACAGCCCAATTGTCTTGCCATTCAACTTGAAAAAGAACAACGTTTGTGAGGCTCAGGCGGCGAAGGAACATCTTGTGATGACAACCCACCCTTTGTTGGCAAACTTGGCCTGTGACACAGGTTGCAACACTGACCTTTGTCGATCAGGTGTTGGAGCAGCAGTTTGTCGTAGTCCTTCAGCTCGGGCGTCTCGCGCACGCGATGGTACGTCATGTTGATCAGGGAGATCATGCCATTCAGCAGCAAAGTTATCATCACAACTGCAATGCACATGAAATCACGAAAATGTCACAAAGAAACGGACCAACGTCTGCTGAAATTGGGAAGTTTCGTCGGTTGTGCTTCTCACCGTAGTACACGATGATGTAGGTTTTGGAGAAGTACGTGAGGTTTTGATCCTCTCCGAAGACCCAGGGAACGCGCACCAGTCCCAGAGACAGACTCATCAGTGACATGAAACTGCGGACAAAAGGTACTCTGAGGGAACGCCAGGCAGAAACAGACACGCTGCAGTATTGCTTCTGTTGACTCACATTTCGTTTCAGAACGTGTGTGCATCGGTTCTTGTCAAAAACTCGAATGTGCGTTCATCCGACGCGTCTGCCACTGGACAAGCAACAGGTTTCAGCGCACCTGTCGTTCCAGCTGCGGAATCGCTGGTTCCATGACCCGAACACTGTGTAGCTGATGGTGATGAACCCAACCATGACCACACCCACCATGAAACCGTACGTCAAGATCCCTGCAAAATTTCTCGATTGCTTCTGTGGTACCTGTTAAAGTTCGTAAGTGTCTGTTAATCTCACGAGTTTTGAAACCCACCCCAAGGCTTGAGCCACGCCCTCACCTTTCCCGCTGATCTGCAGCGTGGCTGCCAGTTCGGCCACGTGCGGGTTGAGCTGCAGGTATTTGATCGCCTTGATGTAAGTGCAGAAGGCGGTGAGGCCGATCAATGAAGTGTAAACGTCCGAGAGCAGGATCAGCCGGTCAAACGACACCCACTTCCCTGAAACGAGCTTGTGCAAATCCCACAAATGCGTTTGACTTCATTTGCAGTCGTTGAACAAAGTCCATTCAACATTCGTTGAATCATACACGGAAAAGTCTTGGCGCATTTCACGGCTTCCAAACCACTGGGACAAAATCTTCCCACAGAACTGTTTTCAGCTGGACAACATTTTCCTGGATCCGCACCAAAATTATCTTTGACGTCGTCCACAACGAAAACCGTGAGCACGGATTTGGCGACAAAAGTGGCGATGGCGGAGAAAGCGAGCAGCAGGTTGCAGCACTCAAACACGTTCCACTTCCGGGAGAGGAACACGCGCGCCCCCTCCCGGCAGAGTCGGCGCAATTCGCGAACCGCCGTGACTACGAGCACGATGACCCACACCACCTGCAGCGCTGTAAAAACTCGATTCGTTGAAACTACTCAATTCCAAATTTGTCATGCATCGAATTCCTGACGACTTCAAGAACAAGATTTTGAAACGGGCTTCATGTTGAGAGCTTAGAATTCGACGAGGCGCTCAATTGATCAACAGAGACACTTGAAAACGATGCAGTTGGGCTTTACCGAGGAGAATAGTTCCATCGCTGCCCAGGAAGTTGTAGAGCTTGAAGGATGTGACGACTTTGGAGAAACTCAGCTCTCCAGTGGTGCGACTCTGCACAATCGTTCTGTGTTACAGCAAGAATTATTCAAATACAGCGAGTTTTCTTCTGTGAAGGAGTCACAACCCAGAAAATACGCCTGATCTCGCAAACCTAGTGATTGCAAATGTTTTGCAATTCTCCTTTGGTTTCACCTTCGCCAAGAGTCCCTGGTCTCCCTTTGATGCTACTATCCAAAGCAAAGTCTCAAAAACACACCAATATCCGTTCCATGTGTTTTGCTGGATCTAACATTGGTGCATGTTTACCTGATCAGTGAGAAGAGGTTGGAGTTTGGCGTGTAGACAACGCAATCTATGTAGACGTAGCGAGTGAACCTGTCGATCCAGTGTGTCTCCCTCAACTGACCCAGGTTCTCCAGGATCCGTCTCCGGGTGGAGCCAAGGTTCAGGTTGTACACGCCGTCCAGGATATAATCCAGCGCGCCTCTGAAGCGTGAAGTGGTTTGGCTTATTGCAGATACAAGTACGAACAGTAAGGCTGTGAAAAAAAACACAGGATTGTCTCAGCATGCTCAGACAGTGTCGCCCCCTCGACATGGCTCTCGTTTCTAGCGACGACAACTGGTCTCATGACATCGGCTCCTGCCAACACTCCCGGTGTAGGTCTTCACTCAGATGTCTCTGATCTCTCCCGTCACCCTCAAGGTGATGTGGTGGGATAGATTGTACCTCAGTTGGAAGTCCAGATCGAAGAAGCGGGATCGAAAACTGAGTGCGAAGACTCACTTGTAAATGAGTGGATCACTTGGCTTCAGGAACGTGAACGCTGTGTCCTCGTTCTCTGGAGTTCCGTTCCTTGGAAACCAGTCACCTGGCAATTTAGCACAAAAGGCTGGAAGACAATACCGAGGACATCACACCAGAATGGAGCTTGGTCCACAAATTGTAATGCGAGTGGAAGTCTGAAAAAGGGGGAACAAACTTGGGGCTCACAACATGCTGCCCCAACCTACGGGCAAAGTCTCTGGTTTGTGCATGGTGCCACGCGTAAGAAGGAATACACGTGTCTCTGAACAGGTCGGCCACGACCCCTGTCTTGTCCACCCGGCATGAAACTGCAAGAAGAACGATTTTTGATTCATGACAACTCCTGAAATGATTGGTTGGCAGAGAAAAGTAGAGAAAACGTTGAGTGTAGTCTGCACCTGGTTTGACCCTGTGCTGCGCAATCCTGAGGGGAGTGACCCTGTAGTTGATCGTGTCCTCAATCATGGCCGCATCATACAAGGACAGTCTCCGCCCATTGTAGTGAGAGGTCGGGAAGAGCAACGGCAGGAGACGAAACTCCACCCAGTCGTACACACCGTTGTAAGTGCGGTTGGAAATGGGGTCCGAAGCTCCGGGCAACTAGAACAGGGAAGTGAAAGAGGGACGCCTACACTTCACACATTCAGTGGGTCAGGTGGAACTTTTGACAATTCCACGTGGAAACCATGTGTGCGATTTCATTTCTTGAAGTTGTACCAACAACGACATTCGAATGACAAGCAGACTGAGGATCAACACAAAAACGAGAAACCACAAAACGTTTGTGACAATGACAAGTAAATTCTGCCCAAGAAGTTGTCAGTGTTTTATCACCTGATGGTCCTTGGTCTTTGTGAAAATGATAGCAACGCAAACTGTTGGAGTATCACAGTGACAAAATTCAAGAAAGTTCGTTCTCGTACACGATTTGGTCAAAAACAGAAACACTGCTTGGGATGGGTCTTGATCTATTATTTCAAGAGTTCAACCACCAGTGTACCCAACCAAGAGGAAATTGAATCCTCTGAAGTACAGTCCACATCCAACTGAATACAAGAGCAAGCGCAGCACACCACTCACCTGCATGAGGTCGCGGATGCTCTGGCTCTGCACGAACACGCCGCTACCAATGGTGTACGTTGCTATGGAGACGACGAGGAACATGTAGAGAACGTACACGATGAGGTCGTTGAGGATTGAGAAGAGCCTGTCGTCTCTCTCCCGCATCTCCCTCAACATCTCTTTCTTCTCAGGGTTCACATCATCTGTCAAGTCGTAAAAAACACCAATGGTTGTTCTTTCGAATCTTGCTTTGTGCCCAGAAGCAGCCTGGCAGAACATGAAACAACTGTAATGTGGAGGGGAATGCTTCAGAGTTTTTTGAAGGACCACTTTTCTGTGAAGGCCTGCATGTTGTTTACCCATTGTGTCCAGAACTCTCTTCATATAAATTTGCTCTTTTTGCGTTCGGTACTCGCGCAAGTTTTTGGTATCCTTGCTCGTTTATGGTTCAAAGGCCCTGATTGCCAGAACTTGTGTGCTACGTTTGGAAGAACTCGTACCTGGAGAGTTTGGTTTGTGCGGTTCCGACTCTTGTTCAGGTTCAGGGGGTGGTTTTCTCAGTCGTCTGTACACCATGTACACAACCAGCAGCTGCAAGGCAACGGCTCAACAACTTGAATCGTACAGCACTGAAAAGTGGTCATGAACACAAGGAAAATCTTGTCTGCAACAAAAACTGATTTGACAAATTATTAATTATTTCCAAGACAGAGTTGCCTCCGGCACGCTGTTTTGAGATCAAAAGTACGTGGCAAGACACAACTGACCATGAATGGGTCCATGAGAGTGGCGACCATGAGGAGTGACATGATGAAAGCGCCCAGCCATTCCTTCGACTTATCCATGCCCCAGTCCAAGCTGAAAAGGCACGTACAAAATGAACGCACGAGACTTGGAAGGATCAGCTTCAGGACGGGAAGAAACTTTTCTTCTCCTTGAACACGCAAACCAAACTTTCTCAGTGATACCACCACAGTGCTGCCGACCTGTACAGGAAGATGAAGAAGGCTGAGATGAGGATCGAGAGGATGATGAGGAGCCAGGCGACGACGAGGCAGCACCGCGGCAGTCGGCGTCCCGCACTGCCGTCCTCCCGAGCCGTCAACTGCAACAGTGAAAACATCTAGCATTGCCAACACGCTCTCTCTCTCTCTCTCTCTCTCTCTCTCTCTCTCTCTCTCTCTCTCTCTCTCTCTCTCTTTCTCTCTCTTCTTGCGATCCTGGTAAACTCATTGGACCCCTGTGTTACGAATCCTGTTCAAGCTCAATAAAACAGCGGTTCGACCTGGACGAACGCCTGCTTGGCAGGATCCTGCAGCGCCGGAGGGCGTCGCTCGGCGCGGCGGAACAGCTCCGACGCCACCACCAGCGGGGGGTACACCGTGAGGATGGTGAGCACGCCCGTGTACAGCTCGTGCCAACCGACACTGAAAACAGCATCACGTTTCCGTCGGAGACACACGTCAAAAGTTGTTTTCAAGTTTTACATCTCGGTTGTGGAAGCTCAAAGCGGAGCAAAACACCAGGTTCTTTCTTGGCTGAAAATGGGTTCAGCATATGTGCACGCCAGAATTGCTGCAACACAATTTCTCCTGCGATTTGATTTTTGTACCCAATTCAAGCAGAGACAATCGTACCACGAGCGCACAGAACGCTGCCCTGCATGCAACAAAAGAACTTTGCCTGCGGACGGCAGTGGCATACGAGTACCTGACGGGTCCGAGCTGGAACTTGAAGCTGACCTGGGACTGAGCGCCCGTCCCGAACCACATGGCGTTGGACACCATGAGCAGCATGAACAGCGCGCTCGCCACGCCAACCCGCTGAAGACACGGACAGTCAAGAATTAAGAGAACAGACACAATTCCACAGATGCACACGTCTTTTTTATCAGGGCTGGATCCCCAGAAGGAAATCTCAAATCTTCCACAAGTTCTCATCACTCCAGCACATCTTCCCCATTGAACCGAACAAGTTTTGGAACCTGAAGCTGAGTGTACTGGCTGTAGTTGGGTTTGCGGACGACGGCGGCGAGTAGGTGTCTGTGGAAGATGCGGCCCGCGGTGCTGTAGAGGTAGGCGGCGTGAGAGGCGGGGTCCGCCCGCGCCTCGCGCAGCACCCGCCGCGTCAACCCGTCGCCTCGAGACGGGGACAAATACTCGTTGCACGGGAACACGAACCTGAAATGCAGAGGCAAATTGGAGTTGGAGTCACGTTGGAAGCAAATTTCGTGTGGACTTTTGCCCGAAGTCACAACTTTACCTCAGATTTGTTTGCCTGCACTGCTGTTCCTTGTGTTGGAAACTCCTAACAACAACTCAGAACATCCCCATCACGCTTCAAAACTCACGTGCGTTGACTGGAGGGATCGTACACGTGAATCTTGTCGAGAAACCAATCAGGGTCGTCCCCATCGCTGCGGTGCCACACCTCCATGCCCTCTAGTGGGCTCAGGGACTGCCTCGTCCGCACAGCGAACAGCGACACAGAACCTTTCTGAAAGTTCTGCAGAATATCGAGCGGGATGGGATTCAGATTTTTCTTCAGTTCACGTGAGTCCGTGCGCTTGTGGACTCTTACATGTGGAAGGTTCAACTCGGGACTAAAAGAGATGGCAACACACTCCTTTCTTTGTCTCGCAATCACGAAGAAGACACAAATTTTTCTGTCGGCACTTTCAATGCACAAAAGTCTCCAGAATCACCTTTCTTGGAGTTCCATCGTCGAGCACAATTTCGTCCGACGAGTTTCCGTCAGGTCCAAACAGCTTCAAACACACGGAACAGTCTGTCCCTGAAAAGCAGAGAGGAGGGAACTCCACAAAAACAGAAGAACAAACACATCAGTCTCGATTTTCCTCTGTCTCATTTGGAGACTTCAATTGCACAATTCAGAAATTCGCAGATTCCGATTTCGCGTCTCGAAGTCTCCTCAACCTCCGGCCAAAACATGCAAGCAATTGAGACTATGGCGTCCTCTGTTTGGGCTTTTCTTGCCTGCCGCAGCATTCCAACCGGTATAGACAGCAATGAAGTACTGGTGTTGATCCAGTGCAGTCGAACCAACTACATCCAAAGGGTTCATCTGGAAACAAGGGACCTTGACGTCAATGGCGCCCATTATGCGCAAAATACAGCATCAAAGGTTTTGTCTCGGTTTCACACCCAAAGCGAAGACATCAGCAAACTTGTGACATTGCTTCATGTGTCTCGATACCATGTGACGGTGTTTGATATCGACCCTTCGGGCCAGCACTCCGGACAAGACGAAGATGACCAGCAGGCTGATGACCACCACCAACACCAGCCAGCTCTCAGCCAGGAGCGACGCGAAGTTCGCTGCAATTCAGAGGGTGGGTTTCTCGTTTCACAAGTGGAACAGAACAACAGGTGAGCGAACCAGAGCAATTCAGAGGGACCTGGCGGGACGACTGACCGAAGACGTTGGAGAAGTCGATGGTGTTGGGCGCCACGAAGAGCTTCCCGCTGAAGGTTCCCAGGTGCGAACTCTCGAAGGCCACCCAGCCGTCATCACTGATCTCCCGAACACTGATCTGCAAGCGTTGAACTTTTGTCAGGGTACATTCAGACCCGTTTGCCTTCATGAGCAAGACGACATGAAAGTACGAGGGACGGACGCAAGAATAGTGTGTGTTGAGAACAGTGTCTCCACTGTCTTTTGTGCTCAAAGGCTGACCGCTGAAAGCGTTGGTTCTGTTTGCAACGGAAATTTTTGGGACAAACCTCTGGTTTCTCACTGTCCTGCTGGCCAGCGCTGCGTTTGCGCCTTCTGCCGCTCGCAGATGAGACATCAAACACGGCCGTTGTCTGAACGCCGCTCAACTTGAAGCAAGTGCCATTCACGGCTGTCATGTTGAGGTCGGACGCATCTGAAATACGATGCAAAATTAAAAAGGGAATTTTCGCACGAACTCAATTCTCCTTTGCGCTGGAGAATTTCTTCCACAAATGTCAGACCATGAGCCCATTTTTCCACTGCGACTGAACAAACTGTTCTCTTCTGTGACAGTGTTGAAGTCGTGAAGAAATCCAAGTGATCACAACAAGGTGTGGCTGGTCAGGTGAGCAACTTACTCCTGAACTGCAAAAGTCCGTGCATTGAGTAGTTGTCTATTGGTAGCTCCCTGCAAGGCACGCGGACACTGAGGCTGCGGTCAGTGAGGTTGTACTGAACTTGGAACAATCCACTGTCGTCCGCTGATGGGTTCACCCCTTCCTCCAAAGCGAGTTTCCAGTCGTATCTGCAATGTCAGGAACAGTGTCTCCTCTTGGAGCATGTTCACTGAGAAAAGAGCTCATTGCAGTACCGTTGCTAATTACCAACGCAACTCAGTGTTGTGTGTGGACCACATCTGGTGACCAAAAAGAAACAGGACCGAAGTTTGGTGAGAATGATTCCGTGCGAACCTGTGTTGGTGCGGCTGGAAGCCATATCTGAGAGTGAGTGATTGAAGGACAGTGACGTTCTCAGACTTGAAACCCAAGTTGAAGGTTGTGTCAGATGATGTCACGTTGAACTCAAAATCCTGGACAAACCCTGCAGCAGGAAAGTCAGCCATGTGAAAAATGATCTGGACCAAAGGCCAGAGCTGAGCTTCTGGTTGTCTCGGATAAAAGCGACGAAGTTCTTTGTGAAACGGCATTGTCTTTTGAACAGCAAACCTGATGTCACGTTGACGCACGTCCACCCTGCCGAAGGCCCAACTCTTTCGTCAGACGATGAAACCCTGAAAGAAACGACACCATCTTGTCGCGAACCCGGAAGCCCAGAAACCACGGTCCCGAAGACAGAGCCCAAACCCAAGAAAACAAAGTTGGGACATTTGTTGTGCATGGCGACACAAATGGTCTGTGTCTCTCAACACCATGGGGAGCGACATGACAAGTTTCCGACTCACTGGAACTGCAGTCCCTCCCCGGGTATCTCGGCGGTGGACTTGACGCCGTCCGCCATGGCCTCCATCTTCACCGTCGGCATGTTAGTTCCTGATGTGGAGTTGGGGCTCGAGCCGCCAGACTGCGACTTCAGGCTCACGAACTGCAGCAAGATTTACATCAGCGTACGAACACATAAGACTGTCTTCTCTGCACTTCGCCAGCAAAAGTCCCCAAATTTTGTTTTTGGGGAGACAATGATCATCAAACATGCAGTGACAGCAGTGACTCACATTCAGCTTGGTTGATTGGCTTGAGATGCTGGGGTTGGGTACGTTGGCAGAAGCTCCTTCTGCCCTGCATGAAGAGAACAGAGTGGAGCACCGCCGTGTTTGAAAAAACTTCAGTGCATGAACAATTCTTTTGTGTGAAAACACACTGATTTTTCTGACGAAAGCCAAAAAGCTTGAATAAGAAAGACAACAACAACGCGAGTTCACGCTGGTTAGCTCACGAAAAGTCTGCTGTGGATGAGTTTGGATCGACGAGCGTGTAGATGAGTTCGCTGTGTTTTCCGATCGTGATGCGGGGCGAGACGCCCGTCTCCGCCCGGGGCATCATCGACTCGATCGTGGTCAACAGACCAGCCAACACGCCGATCACGCCCTGTAGGAACAACAAAACTGCCTCTTTCAACAAAAAGCGGGACGTATTCATTTGTCCTGCACGTGCTGAAACAAAACAATCCGAAAAGTAGGGTTTCTTGCGCCGTCTTTTGCTCACAAATGACCCACCTGTCCAGCCTCTGGCGTTGTCGGGTTGGTGGCGTCAACAAATGCTTCGCTGCACACACCTGCAAGAATCAACAAAACACCACTGGACATTGTGCATTCGAGAATTCGCCTCCCACACATCCGAACTACCCGACGTGTTACAAGCTTCCAGTCCACCAACACTGAGTTTCTTCGCACACCCTATTCGACTCTACCCGAACGCCACTCACCACTGATCTCTGTCTGGAGGCCCTGTAGTTGCGCCGGGTCGCTCAGGTTGACCGCAGAGAAGTCACGTTTCTGCAGTTCCCCGATCGCCGCGCTCGCCGCAGCCGCTGCCGCAGCAGTCAGGAGCGCTGCTTCCTGCACAGTGACGAAGTGGGTGGCAATACTTGTCCTCAGGAAGAGCTAGAGAAGTTGCTCAAACGTCAAAACTTTGTGCGTGACAATTACTGAAACATCCTTCACGCAATACCATCACAGAAAAGTGGACTGGTCAAGGGATTGGAGGAGGTTGGACCTCCGGGCCCGTGAATGAGGTACAGTTGGTCGTGAATTCACCAGCCACACAAAGTGTGTGTGCAGCTGTTTCAGAGCTCTGGAACTACACGCTGGCACAAATTGAGTTGACAAAAAGAACTGCAGAGTACGTCTCCTGGATCTCCAGTGTAGGGTTGGACTGTCGTTGTGGTGGGTGGTTCCGTGGTTGTGGTCGTGGGTTCTTGAGTTGTCACAGAGGCTGAAAACGAACAATTTGTTTGACTGGGATCGAGAGTGAACTTCGAGGATGAAGGTCGAAATTGCAACCCAGCAGTCAAACAGTGAAGATTCCGGGGGCTTTTTTTCAGAAGATGTGCTCTTCTCACTGGTTGGCTGTTTCGTTGTGGTGGTTGGCTCGGTGGTTGTGGTTGATTCGGTGGTTGTTGTTGGTGGTGGTTCAGTGCTTTTCTGACAACTGCAATCAATCTGGAAAAAAGACCAGTCGTCGTTTGCGACCGTGTACCGAAGAGAAAGTCAAACTTTTTGTTTGTTGCGAAGATACCAAGAGGCACGCAAATATCGAAGCGTGTTTCACGATATCAGACTGATGTGCAGTCGAGAAGCAGACCAACCTGTTCAGTGGCAGACCCTTCACATACTTCAAACCAATAGTTCATGTTGAGCTCGTCACATGACCTCAAGCGTGACTGGGTATCCACCACTGGACAGTTGCATTCACTCCAGTCTGACCAACCAGACCAGCGAGGAACTGCAAGCGAAAGTGAGACTCGGGCGTCGCGCAACAGGTTTTTTCCAAGTTGGAGAAAAAATACGATGTCCAGAAAGTGGCACAAGAAGCGAGTGGTACGCGAAAGAGAGACAGTACTCAACGCTGCGGCTCCTGTTGACTTTCCGTCGCTCGAAACTCACTTTTGTGGGTGATGTTGACGTTCGGAGGCACCGCAAAGACCTGGTCCACGACAAATGTCTCCGTCACGTACCCAGAAAATTGAACCGAGATCTGTGAACGAAGACAAGAAGAAACTGCAGGATGTTTGCGAAAACATCAGACATGATGTGAACGTTCGTCGTCGTGGGAAACAAGAAAGCCAAACTTTTTGCGGAAAGCCTGAGGACACAATTCCTCAAAGTTGCCTTATTGACGCAATCCAAGTTCCACGCGACGTGCAACACAAACTATTCACACTGTGAGGACATCAATTATCCATCCCCGTTTCAGCCTGTCAGTTCAAGCATTGACAAGATGGATTGTGTCGGATGGATTGTGTCGGATAACTCGGTTATGGTCACGCACAAACGTTCTGCGATCACCCATTCAATGTGCGTAGTTCTGGGTCAGCACACCAAAGGAAATTCTGCGGCGTCTATTGAGCTGTGTTTTGTCCCTCCAGTTCAATTGCCGACGGAAAGAAAAGAAAGTTCTGTATTCTTCAGCATTGATTGTCTGGGATGGTGTTGTTGTTCTTTGACAGGTCGCAAGAGAAACCCTGCTGATATCCTGCAAATGTTCCACCCAGCACGCACCCCGGCAATGCGCCAGTCATCGTCTCCGCTGAGCCCCAGCTCCACGTTTCCCAGACGACCCAAAGCTACGGACACCTGTTGCAACACCGTGCTGAAATCAAACTGCTTCTGTCAGTCATGGTCCAAAATTCCGGCTTTCGCTGAACAAAAAATGCTGAAGTCTTCAATTGGTACCTGTAGGTACACTGAACTCGTGCGCAGGTGCTGAAGCTTGTGTGTCGTAACTGTCATGTCTTGCGCGTTTGAGTGGCAAAGCAGATACCCACCTTCCTGGAACAATTCCTCCCTCAGGAAGGTCGAGGTTCATCACTGCGCTCGGTCCCCATTCGCCGGTCAGGCGTATCCACGGAGATCCAGTCGTCCCTGCCAACGGGTCCGAATCCGTTGTGACGACTATCGTGTAGTACATCACTGGAAGGAAAAAAGCATGTGTTCAAAGGGGATGACAGTGACGATAGCATTGGGCAAGCGAGTTCACCCATGGTAGGTGCAGAGCAAGCTGAACAGACACCCATGGAATAGGACTTCGGCCGAAGGTTCTTCCTGGTACTGTCTTGTTGACATGTTGTGTCTTCTTGACTGAGCTATTCGTTGGTTTGACAGTTTCCCTTTTCACTCATATTCTGTTTGACATGTCAAAGATAGTTCAGCATTTTGATTGCAAGAAATAGACATTGCAACATGATTCCAATGTACGTGAGACGTGGTAAACCCAAAGAAAACCTTTCAAACTCCACATGCACACTTTCTGATTTGTACAGGGACCACGGCATTGTGGGGTTGTCGAAATCTGACTGAGTGTAATTTACTGTGAGTTTCCCAACAGCCTTGTACATCATGTCTTTTTTAATTGAAGGTCTTGAGTATTTTATGAGCCAGTGCACTGTGAAAAAACACAACATTTCGAAGCTCGTGGTTTGTTCCCCTCCTTCCCCCAACGTACGCTCGTGGTCATGGTATAATTTACAGAATGAACCTGTTGATAGCTGTGCACTCGTTGCATCAACTGCAAATTTCTTCGAAAAGAAATGAAATTGAAAAATGAGCTCAGGAATTCCTTATCAGTTCTGCTGAAAAGTCTCTGCAACAAAAAGCAACTCAGTATTCCCACGGGAGATGTGATCAACAATTCGGAATAACGATCGAGGCTGAGTCCTCTTGTTGGGCATGAAACTTTTCACTGAACCAACTTGCTCAGATTGAGTACTCTTCGTGTTTTTCTGTTTCATGTGACTGAACTGCACCAAAATTGTACGTGCATTGAGTTCACCTGTCAAGCGGGCTCCATTGTCCACGAGCTGAAATTAATGTAAACAGCAATGCCACGAACTTTCAAGACTCTGGACCTCTTTTCTGTTGAAGACAAGCAATGCTGGTTTCTTGTGCAGATCTAAAACACAAAACGTGTCAAACACCAAGGAGACAAGGACAGCTTGAGTCTCGGCCTCTGAGTGTCAGACAGTTCAGTACCAGGAAAACACCGGCTCGCAGTTGTCTTTTCACGCATTGACTTTGGGGAGTTTGGGCTTGATCCGCTGAAGTGCAAAACTCTTTTCGTGTGCGAGGCTTTTGCGGGTTTGAAACTGGTTCGAGCTCGGTGATCCTCCGTTGGAGTTTATGAGATGAGAATCAAGTTTGAAGACTTCCACACTCGAGTACGAGGCACGCTTTTTATATTCCCGATTGCAATCAATATTTCGCGTGTGGTTCAACACACAACCTTCAGTGCTCATATCAGGCTTCCTTAACATCTTCTCTCAACATAA
>JAAUXT010004205.1_pt1 | contig 22193 bp, 14 predicted proteins | sample 7278171 | NCBI WGS metagenome assembly JAAUXT01 (sample SAMN14350112, study PRJNA611818) | marine sediment metagenome | isolation source: surface marine sediment (1.8m) | place: French Polynesia: Moorea | collected 2018-08 | reverse complement strand
GGAGGGTGTGGGGTGGAGCTGCGTCCGGGGTGAGGAGGGGTGGGGGAGGGGTGGGGTGGAGCCGCGTCCGGGGTGAGGAGGGGCGGGGGGAGGGGTGGGGCTGAAGTGAAGACGTCAATTTCAAAAGTGTGGGCAATCTGAATTTGGAATAACTTGACGTGAAAATTTCGCACCCGAAAAATCTGATTTTTGATTGGCAGGCAGAGCCACCTCCATGCACAATTTGCAAACAGAAATACACTGACTATCTGCACGTAGAACGTTCGCTGTAACTTGGTTCGTGTTATTTTGGTTGAAGGTAATTCGAGCCAGGCTTCGTCAGAAGACGAAAAGGAAGACAGCGCAGATCCACACATTTACCACTACGGTAAATTTATCTCTTCATAGCGAACCAAAGGCAAGCATAGATCTGCAGTACTGTTGTGCAGCTGACCACACTAACTATATTAAGATGCTCGAAAACATCAACACATCATCCCAGCGCGAAGTTGTTGCTTCACTTTGCCTGGTACTGAGCACACACTCGCACTGACCCCGGAGCCACTGCAGGTAAATTTGATTTTCTTGATCTCCATTGAATCGTGCGACGCTTTTGCAGACGAGGTGAAGCGGATCTTGACGGCTGTGATCATCGTGGTCGCTGTGCTGCTCTTGATGCTGCTGGTTCTCACAGCTGCGCTCTTCTTCTGTTGGAGGAGGTGCGGTGTGTGTGTGTGTGTGTGTGTGTGTGTGTGTGTGTGCGTGCGTGTGTGTCTGTGTGTATGTGTGTGTGCACGAGTATGTGTGTGTGTGCGGTGTGACCACTGTCTGACAAGTCAACGAGGTTGTCAACTCCAAGTTTGAAAATGTCAGCAAAGAAGCAAAAGTTGGATTGAAAATAATTGCTTGCGGCATTGTCGTCAAAATAATTCTTTCACAGTCAATTTTCCACAAAACGAGGGCAAATTGTTCTCCCAAATCAGCAGTTCTCTCGTTTGCCGGGAGCCAATGGAAACACCTTTTCACAGGCACCCTAAGCTCTCCCTGCTTGGCCCTGCAGAATGATGCATGTCATACAAAAATCCCTTTTCAGGCAGGGGACTTTGCGACGGGTCACACAAGCCGAGTGTCCGGTGGTGGAAACCAGACGCCCAGTCGGGGAAGTCGCCGGAGGCATCGAACTGGTTCCGGAGGCGCCTGCGCGTCGGGAGAACGGTCACGTGATCAGACAAGCCTCGGCCTCCAGGGACAGTGGGATCGATGCTGACGTCATCGTGCACGCGCCTGATCAACATTCGACTCCTTCCAGCACTTATGGCGCTGTCAGTATCAATACGTATCAATCTGTTCCCGGCTACGACGTTGCGGATCGTTCTTCTGAAATATTTATTTGAACGATTGTAACAATCAAAGTCGTCTGTTTATACCCATTCACGCAGTAATAAAAGAGCCATGGAACTCACGGTGTCATGAGGAGTTTGAATTGATCATTTGTACCTTGGTGCGTTCAACTCATTGTGCACTCCGGTCACTGTGTGATTCAGTCACCGTGTGTTTTGGTCGCTACGTGTTTTGTTCACTATCATGTAAAAAAATTGAGATTATTTTTGTTATTAAAATGTACAAATGCACCCGAATGTACCCAAATTTTGTGCTAATCTGTGCCAAATATCCTATTTGTACACTTTCCTGAGAACCCAAACTTGTACCCTGACTTTGACCCAACCAAAAGTCCCGCAATGTCACGAAAAACGCGGCATGAGAAATGCTCCAATTTCCACCTCGCACATTTTGAATGCGTGGAGACACGACCACTTACTCGTAAACCCTCTTCTCACAGTGCGCAAAAAGATTTCACTTGAATTGTGCTTTGATGTGGGTCATCGCCTTGTACGCATCATGATAACAACCCTCTTCTCTCACCTGTCAAACGTGACTTTCAGCATTGCATCGAACTTGATACTTCTGAAGGCGTGAAGCACTGACACTGCTGCCGAACATCTGTGTGTGTTGGGAGTGAATCAACTCACAAGGAGCCAGGAACCCGCTGTGAGAATCCGCAGGTCACACACTCCAGAAGAGGACCATTCTTCTGTGAGTTCTGGATTCTTGGATTTTGAATACCCGTTGGTGGATTTTTGAGGGGCGCACAACGGAGATTGAAATCTGCAGTGCACGCGCTTCTGCACGCTCGCGTCTGGATTTCTCCTGCACTCACTGCATACACTCAAGGACATTCGAAAACGGTGCAGCTCTGCAAAGTGACAGTTTTGATCGAAACCAGTTGAGGATTCGCAAGACATTGGCGATTCCTGTTCGTCAAAGGTGAGATGATCCATTGGCCTCATCTTTTGTATTTTGCGACCGGACCGGTAGATCAGATCGTCAGCTGAAACGCACATCAGTGCCTTTTGTTCCGCAGATTGTGAATCAATTTGACACGTTTTTCTGGGCCTCAAAATAATCTTAACCAAAATCCAAGAATAGCAACGAAGTTATCCCCCGAGGTCAGAGCGCTGAGGGTATCTGTGCGAATAAATCGCCTTGTTCCCATTCATTGTCATTCTTGGGTTGCAATAGAACCCCGCATTGCTGTAAAACACAGTTCACTGTTCACTGGAGCGCGGGGCCTGTATGCGCATTTTATTCCCACTCACATCAAGATCTGCCGTGGTTCACTGAGCCACAACGACCACAACAAAATGGCTTGTCCTAAATTTTCACATAAGTAACGAAAGATGCAAGTGAAAGAAAAGAGAAAGCTACACGCGCAAAGCCTTGTCAAGAGACGAATACAAATGGAAAATAACTTTCTGTAAAGAAGGTACGGGCACGTGTTTTAATTGCTCAACTCACCAAGGCGAGATCGGAATTGGAGATTCGGAAGAGTCATGAGGAAATTTGCGGCCTCACACAAGTGATTCACGCGCAGGCGTTGGTGTGTGGGCGTCAGGTTGTGATCTCTGTTGAGAATTGTACGTAGGCGTGCGATGTGTCCAAATCTTGTGCGTGCAGCATTTATGAGATTGTAACTGAAAGCTGTCGAAGAAAGAGTAGCACGTTGCAATGCAAATGGAGAAACGAGAGAACGTTACGTTCGTCTTTCTCGTCCACCCTGCCAAATTTCGTGCTGAACATCTGTTTCAGGTTTTCCTGCAGGCTGCCCTTCTGATCACGCCCGTCTTCACTCTGGACGGACACATGCTGCTCGAACATGAATGAGGCAAAACCCCTGATGCACGACGATTCCACCGGTGACTTTGAGCTGAAGCCTCTGAGCTACAAGAAGCCTGTGAATCCTGTGCAGAGTCTGAGGGACATTTTCCACCCGACTCCACCTCAGCCTCCGCAGCAGCTCGTGGACTCGGACTTCGATGCTCGGAGTATCAGGAGCGACGAGAGTTGGTACGACGCCATGGAACACCAGAACCTGCTCACAGAGCCACCTGAATCGCCTGGTGCAGTTTCTGCGGGTGGATATGGACAGGAGACGCAGGCTGCAAGTGGAGCAACCTCACCTGAATTCCCTCTCGACGGCAATAGTTTCAAACCTCAGCAACGTCCAACCAGAAACGCCTGGTCTGCCAGCCCACAGTTCCGCCTCACATCACCAGGAGAACCTTCTGACCTGATGTCGTCCAACGAAGGCCGGGGTGCCCCACACCCGGAGTCCCCACGTCTCCCCGGGGCGGGGTATCGCAGGCCTCAGTCTCCCATGTCCAACCAGCCATGGACCACAAGCCCAATCACCCAGCATTGGTCACCAGGTTCACCCAGCGGCACAACAGGAGGAGCAACGCCACACAGAAGAGCTCCGTCTGGTAGAACACCTCATCCACTGTGGAAGGCTGGAACCAGCAATGACACTCATCCCACATCTTTTGGGCAGAAAGTTCTTCCTGCGCCATCCGGCCCAAGAATGACCGATTTGGGTCCCGATGACGATGAGCCGAGTTCGGCAGAATCGGACGAGTGCTCGACGGTGTACGGCTCCTCGGACTCGGACTCCGACTCGGACGGGGCGGACGGCGGCGGGTCCGCGGAGCCCTCCCCGCTGCTGCAGGCGGCCGCGCGGGGCGACCTCGACCGGGTGCGGGAGCTCGTGCAGGACGGTGCAGATGTCAACGGTGGGTAGGACACATGCCTAATGTGTCTCTTGAATGTAGATTGGTGGTGGATTGTAAATTCATCCTCATTCAAATGGTGCACGTCTGATGCGAGAACCAAGATCTTGTTGAAGTGTCGTGTTTTCACACGAATCAAGGGTGGGAGAGAAGAGCAGTCCTTCTTTCCCTCTTTTCACTCGTTACTTTTCATTGCAGCTCCATCTGGCAGGAGACGCCTCACACCTGTCATGGCGGCCTCCAGGGGTCACCACGTGGGAGTGCTGCGCTACCTGCTGGAGCACGGGGCCCACGCGACGGGGACGCCACTGGCCGAGAAAACTGCTCTCATACTCGCTGTTGGTAAGCGGAGCGACGACCCCGAGACCCTTGATCCAGGGGTCAAGGACAGACAGGATGACCTGGATGGAGGGACTGTGGAGAAGAACGAAGAGATCCTGATGGAAGCCCTGCACCTGCTTCTGCAGCACGGAGCCGATGTGAATGCAGCGGATGCCGACGGGAACACCGCTCTGATGATCGCAACGACCGAGCAGGACACAACATCCATGACGATCCTGTTGAGTGAAGGAGCCGATGTGAACAAGGAGAACAAGAAGCGCATGACGCCCCTGATGGCTGCAACTGAAGCTGGTGATGTTGACGCAGTGATGCTGCTCCAGATGCATGACCAGATTGACGTCAACAAGAGCGACTCGGGAAGAGAAACGGCTCTGATGAAGGCGGTACGGGGTGGGTTCGCCAAGATCATGAAGCTCCTGCTGGACGAAGGGAGTAACGTCAATGCAGCAGATCTCAGAGGGAAAACAGCCCTGCACTGGGCCGTGGAGAGGGGTGACGTCCTTCTTGTCAAGAATCTCCTGGCAAATCCACACATCGAGGTGGACCAGACGGATAAAAACGGACGTACAGCTCTGATGGATGCGGCGGAGAAAGGCCACACCAGCGTGGTCAAACTGCTGCTGTCATCAGGCGCCAATATGCACAAGATGGACGACACGGATGGCTGGACAGCCTTTCTATTGGCGACCCAATCTGGCCACGAGGAAATCATGACTCTGTTGCTGGACAATGAAGCTGACATGAAAGCAGCGCTGAATGATAAGAAGAGAGTTCTGAACGCAGCACTGAGTGATGGGAGAACAGCTCTTCACATCACACTGTCTACCGAGGAGCCTCAGACAAACTTCCTGCTGGACCGAGGAGCTCTTGTCAACATCAACGAGGCAGACAAGTCGGGACACACCCCTCTGATGTACGCTGCAAAAGGAGACCAAGTGAACGAAGTGGACAAACTTCTGAAACGAGGAGCAGATGCTGACATCATCAACAACGAAGGACGCAATGCCTTCATGCTGGCCTGCAAGGAGAAAAGCTGGGCTGTGGTGCACAACATGATGGAGAGGGCCCCTAAGCCCCCGAGCCTCCTCGCCACCGTTGACTTGGGCGGGCAAAACGCCTTGTTCCTGGCTGTACTGAGTCTGGTTGAGGCGAGGCCTGCATCTGCCAGCTCGACCCCTCGTCAAACAGACCTGCAAAAGTTACTCCAGAGTGGGTGGTCTGAGAAGAAACTTCCCCCCATCATTCACAGCGTGACCAAGAGTAGCTGGACCGCTCTCATGTTGGCCATGCACAATCCACCAATCAGAGACCTGCTCATCAAGTTCGGAGGGTTCGACGTCAGAAGCCTCACAGACAAACTTGCCAGGTAAGTTGAGCACAAGTAAAACAATGCTGTGCAGGTCAAAGTGGGAAGATAAATCTCGGATTGTGTGCGTTCGACCGATTTGGGACCGTCCGTGGTCTTGCTCCTTCGACGTTTGTTTGCATCGGACTCATCATTGGCCACCAGTTTGGACAAACACTGGCTTGATGCAACATTTTGTTCTTGTTTTCCAGACTACAGACCCAGAGGGTTCTGTCCGAGGCTGGACCTGACGTCTGGAAGAAGATTCTGCACAAAGACGCGGACGTTGTGCTGCCGCTGCTGACGCTCATGGCTGGAGAGGCAGAGGGAGAGGGAGAGGGAGAGGCACCTAGGATCCTGCAGAGTGGTAAGTAGGGCAGGGCTCGGATCCTGGAGTCTGTCGTGGACCGGGATGACCCAAAACGGGTCTCAACCCTGACTTTCACAGTGTTTATGTTTGGGAAACAAAATGCAAAGAACGCCATCGTCATTAGCGAGGTTAATCAAGCACGGTGTTAAATTTTATACGTGTGGTGCCCCAACAGCCTGTCACGAACACGGAAACCAACCAGTGTTTCCCGAGAGTCAATGACAAGTGATCAAATGGGATCTGTGTCATCATTCTGGAAATTGGAGCACATCGAGAAAGGAGCGGACGAACCTGCTAAAACTTCTCATTGTTGGAAGTAACGAGACGTTGTTCGTCCTTTTTTTAGAATTCTGGAAGTTTGTCCTGGAGAAATCACGGTGCACAAGCGAGAACTCCGTACTTCTGTTCGTCGACAGTGAAGGCAACACCCTTCTGCACCACCTGACCAAAGGCAAGTGCTTCCAGTGCCTCCAGGAGCTGCTCACCATGAAGAGCCAATGGAGCCTCCAGCAGAAGATAGATAACCAGCTGGGAAAGCAGAACGACGACGGAAACACCTTTCTGCACGTGGCAGCACTGGAGGGGATCCTCAAGGATCTGATGGGGCCTCTCACAGAGGTGGAGATGGGCAAGAATGATCCATGGGAGGTGTACTACCTGCACGGAAGGGGAGTGGCTCTGAAGAAAAACTCACCCAAGACGCAGAGGCGAGAAAAGGAAGAGGGGGAGAACTTCCTGAGCACAGCGCTGAACCTGGGTCTTGAAGAGAATGTGGCGGATTTTGTGCTGAGGTGCCTGGGTGAACCCCAATCCCAACTCGGAAACCAGAAGAATTCAAAGCACGACGGAAAACGCATCATTGATGACCTGTGCAAAGCACACGGCTTGAACAAGAACACCCTGCTGCACCTGGCTGTGAGGAACAAGTCCCAGATGGATGTGCAGGCGCTGGCAGAGCAGCCAGTGAAGGAGTGGGAGCTAAATCAGGACGGATTCAGCGCACTCCACCTCGCTGTGCTCAACAACGACGCAGACATGGTCAAACTCATCCTCGACTCATTCACCGGCATTGGCGTCAACTGCAGAACAGCTGAGAAAGAGACTTCCCTACATCTGGCCGCAAAGATGGGGCTCACAGACATGATTGAGAGACTGGTGAAGCTGGGGGCAGATCTGTCCAAGCAGGACAAGGATGGACACACGCTCCTGCATGACTGTTTGCAGCAAGTACACCTGGAAGGAGGCAGTACCCATCCAGATAGATGCCAGAAATTCAAGGATGTTTGGAGGTGTGTTGTGGGTTTGGCTGCAGAGTGGAGCAGCAAGAAAAGAGGAAAACCAGTTCCAATGGAGAATACTCAGAAGTATTTCCAGGTCAGAAGAAATGCTGTCTTCGAGCTGAGATCAGAGTTACCCAATCAGAATGGACTTTCTGTGCTGCAGTACGCTGCTGATCTGGGCCTGGAGGAGTGTGTACTGGTGATGCTGACAGAGAAAGGTGTGTTCGTGGTAAATGACGATCCAAACAATGATGAGGCTGAGTACAAGATTGAGGTGACAAACCTGACCCCTGAACTCCTGGTGCAGAGAAATGTGGAGGAAATCACGAAGGGAAATACAGAAGGAATCAGTTCAGAAGGAACTACGGAGGGTGACAGTGGAGAAGCCAGTTCCAGATCTGGAGACAAAGGACACAGGACCACTCTGATGGAGACTCTGGTCCAGATCAAGCCATCCATGAAAGCCAGTCAAATCCTGGACAACATACCTCTGAAGAGATTGCTGCAGTGGCAATGGAAGGTGTACCAGTGGTTCAGCATCCTCTGGCTTGCTGTTCACACCATCATCATGCTCTTCTTCAGCATCAATGCACAGGGAGTATTCATCACTGAAAAAGAATCCACAACTCTGGCAGTGAAGAAGTCAACTCGATACTTTGACCGTCTACTCCTGGGCTATTCGTCTACTTTGTGTCTTCTGGTTTTCACAAGTATGCTTTGGACATTCTGTGCACTTGGTTTCAGTAAGAACCCCAAGCAATGGAGAGGAGAACAACTACAGGAGATGTGGGAAAAATCAAAGGAAAAAACAAAGCTGAAGGACAAACCCAAGAAACTTTACAAAGGAGACAAAGGTGTGTTTGGCTACCTGACTCGCATTGTCAATGGACTTGTGTCTAACATTGGGCTACTGCTCAGAATTGCCTTCTTCATCTTCTGCCTATTGGCCAATATTGTCAGCAGTAACCAGCAGTATGTGGTTGTCAAGGGGTTCTCACTGCTCTTTGGTTGGCTCATCATCCTAGTTCCAGCCAGAATCTATGGCCCCACATTCCATGTCATCTCTACACTCAAGCTACTGGTTATCAATGACATGATCCCCTTCCTCTTCTTCTATCTCATCATCACCCTTGCCTTTGCTTGTGCAGTGCAGGTCCAGTTCCAGCTGTTCCACTTGGGATCCTTTAGTCCAAATACCCATGACCTTATCCATCATCTACAAACCTTAGGAACAGTATTCTTTGAGCTACTAGTTGTGACTGTAGGGTTGGATACTGACCTTAAACACATTCAGGGGGTCACTGACTCATTTGGGGAGTCACCTCTAAATGTGACTGTGATGCAAGTACTGCTGACAACCTACTGCGTGTTGTCTGCACTGATTCTCCTCAACATGCTGATCGCCATGATGGGGACGACCATGGATCGCGTCACGCAGGACGAAGGCCTCATCTGGAAGCAACACCAGGTGCGCAGTGTTGGAAGTAGTTGTGGGCCGTGTTGTACTCTGTGAAACAATACAGCCAGAGGCTGAATCGAACGCGTTCACGCTTTTGTGATAGCACACAGAATGTGCAGTGTGTGACACGGGATATGGGATGAACGGGTACCCAGGAATAATCCAGAAATCGAATTTCGGAATGTTACCAATTGATAATTCAACGCGACCTGTGCAAGAATCAAGAATCAGTTTCAAATAATGTTCGTTCTTTGCTTTTTGCTTTCTCTCAGGTTGATCAAGCCCTGACCATCAGACGAACCTTCGCGCTCTTCAAGGACTTCTGGACGAAATGCAGCTGCTGCTGCGGACGACGGCGTGGCTCCTACGAGACCGTGGCGCAGACGGACCCGCTGCCTCAGAGTCCCAAACCCACCAGGCTGTTTCTGGACAAGATCGTAAAATGGATGGCTGGAGCCAAACTGAATAGGAAAGTTGAAATTGTTGGTCGGGCAGACGGGGAAAATAACTCCACGGTTTTGACCAGTGATGGAAAAGTACGAGTTCTGAAGAACAGAAAAATTAAGAAGTGGTACCTGAAGCTATCGAAGCTGGAATTTAGGGAAATTAGGGCGAAGTACTGGAAGCAGAATGAACTGGACCGGAAGATAGAGCTGTCGTCTGGAGCGAGGCCGGAGTTCTCGTACGGCGTGCAGCCGCAGGCTCAGATGATGTCCAGCTCATACGGAGCTACGGGCGTAGCAATGGGCTCATACGGAGCTGTGGGGGCAGCAATGGGCTCATACGGAGGTTATAGGGCAGCAACGGGCTCATACGGAGGTTATGGGGCAACAATGGGCTCATACGGAGCTACGGGCGCAGCAAAGGGCTCCTCAATGGCGGCGGCGGCAACAGGCGGCCCGATGTCTCTGGCTCGACGCGTCAGCTTCGTTGAATACGAGGGAGGATTTCCCAGAAGCGGCACAGTTCAATACCGCGGGTCCTGGCCTGACATGACGCAGTTCGGCCCGAGGGATGTACAGTTCGGGGCGGCGCCGCCACCGCCGGCGGCCCTGGCGCCGGCGGCGCTGACCGAGGAGCTCGCCGACGCCCTCAGACGCAACGCCGCCCAGCAGCGGAATCTGGAAGAGACGCTACAGCAGAACAGAGCGATGGAGGGCAGGCTGGGACTGGTGGAGGAGAAGCTGGAGCAGATACTGCGCCTCCTGAGTACAAACAAGTGAACTGAACAATCGCCAGCGTGTTTGTGATTAAATTCACATTTTGTAACTTCTCATATGTACGTAACATTATGCAAATTTGTGACACAGTGGTTGGACGGAAAACGAAGAATTTTTTTCTTTTCCGTGGACCCGAAATTTATATCCGTGAAAGACTGCCAGGTTCGTTCTGTCTTGGGAAGCTGTGAAACAGGGCAAAGATGCATTGCGATCAACGGGAGACAAAACAAGTAATTTTTGTGACCTTTCTTTTGTGCTGAATTATCCTGGTCTGAACTGACTAATTTGTTTGTGAACAAGTCGAGTACGAGTGCGCAGGTGCGTTGGAATTGACGAACTGTCTTGTTTTGAACCAAGCGACTGTTGTTGAGTGACATGCGTGAGAGATGTGGACGAGTCATCATGGTACACACCAACACGATTTATGTATTTACGTTTCGCTTCAGCGTTGTCACCAACTGCCGGCTAAACACTGCTCATACACAGCAAGTATTAATTTCTTTCGTTTTTGAAAGAATAAATCTGTTGACTACAAGCAGCAAAAACGGATGTTGTTCATTTGTGAGCGGTCAATGTCAGTCCTTTGGAAACAAAATCTACGCCCCTCGGAGTGGTTTCCGACTTTCCGCTTGAGACGAGCACATCACCACATGTCCACCAACTTCGTGTTTGAGCACATCCGTCTGATCATATCGGGGGGGGGGGGGCACGCGGGGAAGAATTGCGCATCACGGCAGACCAGGGGTTCGCGATCCTCGATCTCGCTTCACAGCTCCACAGACAAGTGACTTGCTGCGAACCGTCAAAGAGTTGAATCGGACGTGAAGTCGACACAAGTAGCAGAAATGACCCCTTTGATCCGCCAGGGGCCTGAACACACATTTGCGCAAACTGCGCTCATGATCAGCGCAGACTCAACCAAACCAGAAAAGAAGATTGGTCGCCTGTGGCGTGTACGCACTCTTGTGCACGCGAGCTAAAAATTTCCACAAGAGTGATCTTTCTTCAGTCGACACTGCACCCACAAAATTTGGACCGTTTTCCCCAAGAAAATTTCCAAATTTTGACAAGTACAAGCACAGATGGCCCAAAAATGTATTTGCGATTTGATCACAAGTATGAAGTGCACATTCTGAGGACACCGCTATCTTGTTGTTGACAAAAGGGCTGAAAAAACGTCACAAGATCAAAGAGCTCTACAAAACTGCACGACTTTGACTTTGTCGCTTCGCAGACAAATTTATTTGTCCTTGACAGTGCAGTTTTATTTCACCCAAGGTTGCGATGCGGGTCAACGCCCCTTTTAGCAATGTGTCGCGGATAAAAACCCAGAAAAGTTACGTGTTACGTGTTGCACTCGCGGCATTACCTTAATACTTGTGAAGCGTGAAGTATACGACACAAGCGACAACCGAACACCATATAGGTGCACGTTCCATTTGGAGAAAGACAGACAAGGCTTGGCTACGACAGAAATCTGCAGGTCAGACGTCAAGAAGGGTGTACTGTGTTCACAGACACAGAGCACTGCGGTACCGTTCAGATCAAACCCAGGGAATGCTATCCGGCTTTGTGATCAACAGCAGCCCACAACAAACGTCACTCAGGTGAACACCTCGCCTTCAATTCAGGTTTGTTCCGTTTTTATGGCTTTCATGAGAATTGTATGGTGTCGTTCAATAACGCAATGCGTCCAAGAGGCATCTTATGGCTGGCGCAAAGAAGAAAAGAATAATTGAATCTGGCTATTTTTGTTCTGGTGAAAAAATTTCAGGTTCAAGTTCAAAGACAGATTTTGCCGATTTTGTGCAGAATGAAACACTTTCGGAAAACAGCTAAACTTGTGCTGTTCGTTTCTGCCTGCAGGGCTTCCAAAAGTTCTTGGGGATTTTGCGCAGCACTTGTTCAGCGAAGAGCACGGGTAAAAAGAGAGCTCGACCCGGCGTTGTGAGCGATCAGCACCGTTGAAAAGAGTTACAGGTGGCAGTCGAAACCAAGAAGGCCACAAAAAAATCACTGGTGTTAACCAGAGCATGAGGCTGTGAAAATATTGCTGTTTGCATCGCGTCTAAACTCCGTGCTTGCGCGTCAAAGAATAGAGCAAGTCCAGTTGCTGGAATGCCAAACTTGTTATTGAAGAAAAAATATAAAAAGGACAGAAGCTGATTTGACCAAACACGAAACGTACAGTTGGGTCAAAAACACAAAGCACCATGCACATGTCCCTTTACAATTGATTGTCGCACTGGAGCATGCACGAAAAGTTCTTTTTTTTACCCAACGTGAAGTTTGGTTGTGTTTTCAATCCTTGTTATGGGTTCAGGATGTACATCATCCCGTGTGACACCCTATCTCCACGAATTGTCAAATTTACAGTTGCCTGAGCGCCTGAGCGCAAAATTCAGTCAATGTGAGAAGGTACTTCAACGACCCAGTTGACCTCAACCGAGATGAATTGTGTTTGCCGAATTATCTATTTCTGTCGTTGCTCTTGTTGTGTAGCCTTCCGTGAGTCACATTTTGTTGCCAAAAATGGACACTTCAGTCAGTCTGGGGTACTGTATCTCGTACCTCCCTCCGTAGGAAGGAAGATTTTCATTCAGTTGTTTTCCTTCAACGCAGAAGGAATGCAGTTCAGTCAAAATGTTACCAATGAAAACAGACTGGCACACAGTGCGTCCGTAAAATACTTTTGCCACAAAGATGTAAAGTGTCACGCATTTCGTCTCAATTTGGTTGTCTGCTGTGACAATGGAAGGTGATAAATTTGTGGTGTCAAGACAAGTGCGCCCCTTGGCCACCGCCGTTATCTGCTCGTTGCTGCCAGATACATATCAGGAAATACACCTGAAAAGAAGCCCTGGCTGCAAAATTGCTCATGTGCGCTACGAGAAAAGAGCAAAGGCCACAGAAAGCATCAAACAAGCCGTAAATTTCTCAATTTAGTCCTGTTGATACTTGACTCTAACCGTCTTGACTTGGCTTGTGCAAGAGTGCATCTTGTTTCTGTGCATTGTAATGTACCATTCCAAAGACACAAAACAACAAAACTAAATTTATCAGACGACCTTCGTGACAATCAAATTTTGGTCACAAGAACCCCGTGAGGAACCAGACCCAGTAGCTCAATACCCAGTCACAATAACAGTGTGGCCGAAAGAGCTTTGATGACAGGTCAGCTACATATCCCCACCTTGCCTTTTCAGGTATTCCCACCGTGGACTGTTTGACAGCACTTGACGACTCGACTCTGTTGACGTCATGGACAGTGACAGCGATGCTCGAGAACGACCGGACTCACCAGCTGCCGAGCCGACCCAGGCACGGCACGTGATTGTGGAGGTGGAGAGCGCTCAGAACTCGGCACCGGACTCACCAGCTGCCGAGCCGACCCAGGCACCGCACGCGACTGAGTCGGTAGAGGGCGCTCAGAGCTCGGCCGCGTCGGAAGAATCTTGGTCGACGCTCGATTCCCCCGAGACGGCCTCTGATTCAGACGAGGCAGACAAGGCAGACGGGGCGGACGGCGGCGGGTCCGCAGAGCCCTCCCCGCTGCTGCAGGCGGCCGCGCGCGGAGACCTCGCCCAGGTGCGGGAGCTCATGCAGCAGCACGGTGCAGATGTCAATGGTGAGCATTAAGAAATTTCTGTCCTGGTCTTTCAAAACACAACACACAAAATACGCACCGTGAGACAGACAGACAGACAGACAGACAGACAGACAGAGTCCTTTCCTGGAGACACACAGCACACACGTCCTTTTTCAAACCGGAAGTTTTTGCAGCACGACCATACTTTTCTTGCCGTGTTTTGGAGTCTGCAGTGAGCGTACTTTCATTTTGTCGTTGCAGCTCCGTCGGGCAACTTTCGCCTCACACCTGTCATGGTGGCCTCCAGGGGCCACCACGTGGGAGTCCTGCGCTACCTGCTGGAGTGTGGTGCCCACGTGACCGGTGTGACACCCGACGGGACAACCGCCCTCATGCTTGCATTGGACAACAAGTCGACTGATCCAGGGGTGCAAGAGACGGACAAAGCTCTCGAAGAAGAGACGAGTGAAACGCTGGATGAGACATTGGACCTTCTCCTGCAACATGGAGCTGATACAAGCCTGAGTGCGGCTGACCGCTGCGGGAGAAATGGATTGTATCTGGCTGTTAAGGGTCTGCTTAAGGACAGAGACACTTCCACCAGCTCAAAGCCGCCTGAAGATACTCTGCGAAAGTTGCTGGAGGCGATACCCACAGAAAAGCTTCCCTCCATCATTCACAACAAGGACGAAGACGGGAACACAGCCCTCACACTGGCGTTGGACAACCAGCCAATCAGAGATCTGCTCATCGAGTTCGGAGGGTACGACGTCAGGGAGCTCACATCCAATATCAAATACAAGCACACCGTGTACGTACATTGCAGCAAGAAAACACAATTTTTGTTCTTTTTTCCAATAACTGTACAAATTGCTTTAAAAAAGAATTTCACTTGAGCCTTCCACGACAAGTCCACAAGTCCAGGGCATGAAAAATCTTGAGCGTGGTCCTTATCGGGGTCCGAAAGTGCTAAATTTGCAGTAATTGATACGGCACTACAATCGTCATTTTTCTTCTTGTGCAGGACGGATCGTGTTTGAGTGTGAATTCGAATGTGATTGCAGAATTGAGACCCAGAGGACTCTGTCTAAGGCTGGTCGTGACGTTTGGAAGAAGATTCTGAACAAAGACGCGGACGTCGTGCTGGCGCTGCTGACGTTCATGACTGAAGGGGAGGAGGCCCAGAGGATTCCTGTTGCGTGCAGAGGTCAGTATTGCGCAGGCGCGGGTCCAAGGGTGCCAGATTGGGGGTGCACATTTTTTGTGTGTTTTTGTCAGATTTTTTTGTGGCCTCAGAGGGGATTGAAGTACCCTGGCCACATCTTAGATCTGCACTGTGTTGTACGAGTGTCGCGAGTTCTTGTTTGACCAACGTTTCCGCGTTTGAGATCCAACACAGACTGATATTGTTTTGACTCCAACAATGTTGGTGTCTTTTCAGGGTTCTGGAAATGTGTCATGACAATCGACGACGACAAGGGGAACACTGTCTTCCACATCTTGACGAGGGCCGAGTGTTTCGAATGTCTTGAGAAACTGTTCAGTGACGACACCAACCGCACCCTTGCGCAGGACTCCGAATTCAACGAGAGGCTGAAGAGGAAGAACGAGGCAGGCAACACCTTCCTCCACTTGGCTGTTCTGCACTCGATCCTCGAGAAACTGATCACAACTCTGGAGAAATACGAGGATTGGAAGGCAGTGGCTGAGGAGACAAATCAGGATGGCTTCAACGTACTGCACCTCGCTGTACTCAACAAAGACATGGACATGGTCGAGCAGATTCTGAAATCCTTCGTGGGGAAAATCGATATCGATATTGGAACTTCGGACGGAGAGACGGCCCTGCATCTTGCTGCCAAGATGGGATCCACGGACATGATAGAGAGATTGGTGAAGCTGGGAGCAGATTTGGCTGCACAAGACAATGATGGACACACGTTCCTGCACGACTGCCTGCAGCAAGTACACCTGGAAGGAGGGAGTGTCCACTTGGGGAGATGCAGGAAGTTCAAAGAAGTCTGGAGATGTGTGGTAGACTTGTCGTCGGAGTGCACCATGGAAATGTGGGAAAGCAAGAAAACAAAAATAAGAAAGCTGCAAGAAAAAAATTCAGTTTCAGCTGAGACTTTGCCCGAACAGGTCCAGAAGAGAAGGGATGTTCTCTTCCTTCTGAGATCAGAACTTTTCAACCACAGTGGACTCTCCGTGCTGCAGTACGCTGCTGATCTGGGTCTGGAGGAGTGCGTTCTGGTCATGCTGACGGAGAAGGGCGTGTTCGTGGTGAATGATGATCAGAAGAAGTTGAGTGAAGACAACTACATGATTGAAGTCACGAACTTGACCCCTGAGCTGCAGATTGAGAGAATTTCTGAGGCTGAAGACAACGCAACTGGATTCAGGAGAAAAGCTACTCTTGTGGAGACTTTGGTCAAGGTGAAACCATCCATGAAGGCCAGCAAAATTCTGGACAGCACTCCCCTGAGAAAACTGCTGCAGTGGCAGTGGAACGTGTACCAGAGCTTCAGCATCTTCTGGCTTGTCATGCACACCATCATCATGCTCTTCTTCAGCATCAATGCACAGGGAGTCTTCCACTCTGGAAAGGCATCGGAAAGTCTAGCTGTCAGGAAGTCAACCATGATTCTTGATGGTTTCCTATTGGGCTATTCCTCTGTGCTGTGCTTGCTGAGAGTCATCAGTGCGGTATGGAAACTATACATACGTGGTGCTGAACAAACGATAAGAAAACAGGAGCAAAAGAAAAGACAAAAACTGAAGAGGCTGCTGCCAACTAAAGACAAGATGAAAGTTGAAGACAAGACAAAGAAACTCTACAAAGGGGACAAAGGCATCTTTGGATACCTGACCAGAGCTGTAAACGGACTTGTGTCCAATGCTGGTTTTGTGCTCAGCATAACATTTTTCACATTTTGTCTGCTGGCTGTTGTTGTCAGCAGCAACCAGCAGTATGTGGTTGTCAAGGGGTTTTCACTGCTCTTTGGTTGGCTCATCATCCTCGTTCCTGCACGCATCTATGGGCCTACATTCCATGTCATTTCCACACTCAAGCTACTGGTCATCAATGACATGATCCCCTTCCTCTTCTTCTATCTCATCATCACCCTTGCCTTTGCTTGTGCAGTGCAGGTCCAGTTCCAGCTGTTCCACTTTGGATATATTGATGCAGATTCCCATGACATTGTGCACCACTTGCAGACACTAGGAACAGTATTCTTTGAGCTACTGGTTCTCACAGTGGGACTGGATACAGACCTGAAGCATATCCAGGGAGTTACAAACTCATTTGGGGAGTCACCTCTAAATGTGACTGTGATGCAAGTACTACTGACAACCTACTGCGTGCTGTCAGCATTGATTCTCCTCAACATGCTCATCGCCATGATGGGGACGACTATGAACACGGTGACCCAAGACGAAGGTCTCATCTGGAGACAACACCAGGTATCGGCTTCCGGTTTTTTCTGTCACGAGCTAACTGTCATCACTAAGGGTGCTTGTGAACGACGCAATGGTTTATTCGACGCAATCATTTTGCATTTGGAAAGTTTTCTGCAACCGCTTTTGATGTTGTTTTGCAGGTTGATCAAGCGTTGGCCATCAGACGAACGTTTGTCGCCATTCAACATCTGTTCCGGCAATGCATCTCCTGCTGCTGCAGACGACGACGCGGCCCCTACACATCGCTATCGCAGACGGATCAGCCGCAAGAATCGCAGGCGGAAGCAATGCCGGCCCGTTTCTTCCACATCGGCGTCTTCCTGGACAAAATTGTCATCAAAATGTCTGGAGGGAAGCTGAAACCGAAAAAGAGTCCATCGAGCGGATCAAGCGGAACTCAACGAACGAAGTGGTACCTGAAGCTGACGAAGCTGGAGTTCAGGGAGATCCGAGCCAAATACTGGCAGCAGAACGAGGTGGACCGGCTGACGGAGCTGTGGTCAGGAATGATCGCAGAAGCGAAGCTCCCTCGAACGGGATGGTTCAAAAAACTTCTTGACCGCTGGGGAGAAGTGATGCAAAAAACACAAGCTGAAAGGCTGGGCTGCGCAATGCGTTCAGGACAACAAACGGCGCTCTACATGCGGCATGCGTACGATAGAAACTTACCCCAGCTCGTCAGTTCGCAACGAGCAAGAGAACGACCCCTGGCCGTGTACAGTGCTGAGGGCGACTACATCATCAGCGCATCCTCAGACGCAGCTCCGGACCTCCCGTCAAACATCAGCAGTGGGCAATTTCTTCGAGACCAGTTTCTTCAAGAAGAGTTACTTCGAAACCAGTTACTTCAAGACCTCATCCAAGTGTTTGAGAGCGTGGGGAGGAAACTGGACGAGACGCTGAAACGAAGCAAAGACATGCAGGAAAAGCTGGATGAAATGGAGCAAAAACTGAATGACATGGAAAAGAAATTGAACAAAATGGAAGAGAATCAGGAAGAGATGAAAGAGAAGCAAGACAGAATGGACGGGAAGCTGACTGACGTGGAAGGAAAACTGACCAGAGTGGAAGGAAAGGTCGAGGGAACGCAAGAAAAACTGAATGAAGTTGACGCAAAGGTGGTTGGTATGGAATCGAAACTGAACGAAGTGGAATCGAAATTGAATGGCGTGGAAACAAAACTGAGCGGCATGGAAGGAACATTGCAAGAGACGCTCGAACAGAACAAAGCGATGAAAGAAAAACTGGACGCCGCGGAGGCAAAATCGGAGCAGGTGGAGAACATGCTGCGAGAGATACTGCAGCTCGTAGACAAATAGATTCGTGAGTGATGGAGAACAAATGAAAAATTGTGACGCAAACGACCAGATCAAGTGAAGCGAACATTGTCAGACAACGAACTCACGAACAAGATCAAACGAAATCCATAAGGACTTAGCAACGGCATGAAGATTTGTCGGTAGAGGTGCAGGTTTGTTTGGAAATTCCGGTGCGAACATGTTTTCTGGGTGTGTATTTTCATTTTGTTTCCTTGTATGTTTATTCGAAAATTGCTCTTGTAACTTTGCAGTTCTTCTGATGTCTTGTGCAAACAACATTTTGGGTCACGTGGAAAAAAATGACTGCTGCAACCAACCGTAAACGCTGAAAACTAACACCCCAAAAATATTTACGCTTCGGCGTTTCTAACTCCTACTCAAGTACCGCTTGTTCACCGACATTGTTAAATACTTGCTGTACAGAATAAAAAAAGGAGTTTTGGTCCCACAACCCATTTTCCGTGTTGTTCCCGACGCACTTGCTGCGAGTTCGAGTCGTGCGAGCAGTCCTGCGTTTGCGTATTGCAGCCGTTTCACGTCCACGAACGCGTTGGGCAGGAGCGTTTTGTGAGGACGGGGCGAATACGCGTTGGGCAACGTCCACAGGCAGGTCGTCGTGTTCGCCGATGTTTGAAGCGCAGAAACTCTGCGAAGTGACGTTGATAGATCTGCAGAAATCTCAACATCTGCCTGGAACCGGAAATTTGCGATCTGATACAGACTGTCGAAACTGTGAAGATGAATCTGACGTTTTGGGAGCAGTCAACGGCGAACGGTCTGTCTGTCTGTCTGTCTGTCTGCCTCTCTCTCTCTCTCTCTCTCTCTCTCTCTCTATCTCTCTCTCTCTCTCTCTGTCTTTCTTGGATGCGGAATGTTTTTCACTGTTGCGAATTTGGAATTGAAATCAAAAGCAGCGATTTCACCTGAGACACGTGCACCATAAACACCCACCCGAAGGGACGACCTCTTGTCAAAACAAAAATTACAATTCCTCTTCAGATAAAATTTGCCCCTTGTCCCTCCCTCCCCAGTCTTCCTGCATTCAATTTCCAAAACAATGTTGTCGTTTCCACGCATCTCCCTGGCAACCGTCGCGAGTGATGGTTCTCGACGGAAATGAGTATTGACATCCACGGGGCAGTCTCAACCCCAATTATGTCTCGAGCACACAGAATTAGATTGAACCATCGACTGTGAAAATATCGTATGCTCGGGGGAACTTGATGGATCGATGGGGGAAGGGAACTGCGCAGACAGAGCGAACCGCAGAACGAACATTCGTGAATGGACGGGTCGCAGAACTCATCATTGCAATTGGCTCCCGCCTGAGGACCTGTGGTGTTGATTGTATTGAATGACAACGCCCCTTCACACTTGCACGCATGCACGCACGCGCGCACACACACGCACACAGACGCACGCACACACTCACACACACGCACACACACGCACACACACGCGCACACGCACACACACGCGCACACGCACACACACGCACACACACACACGCACACATGCACACACACACACACACACACACACACACACACACACACACACGGGGCACCCAGGTGGATTGATCCCCTTGACCTGTATCGAACAAAATTTCCCACGTTTCTCTCTTCCATATCCAAAGAATTATGTTGGGTGAAATCAAATTTTCTATACTGCCAAAATATAGAATGTTTTCCATCCAACGTCTGCATCAATTCAAAACACGTGTTCATTGCTGCCGTTTTGCACCTGATTTGTACGAGCAGAGCCAGGTGGTGGGTGTTCGCAACCCCATCCCCAACCCACCCCGCACGGCTCATGACAGGCCGCGTCAAACGCTGTGACGGGAACCTCGCTCTGCAACATCTGGATCTCATTTGAGATCTCGCTTGAAACTTTGGTTCAGCTTGCTGTTCCTGAAGCAGATGTTCACTTCTTATTTTATTCCTTTTCGCCAAGTCTTTGGACCAGGGTGCCAAGGGTTTGGTGCAAAACACATCCAGGGCACATTTGTGGTTGAAGTGGAACAACTCAGCAGTGCTGGATTGGTGTGCCTGAAATCCGTGAAAAATTTCTATTTTTGTACACACCGCAAAAATGTTCTGTTTTGCGCTCATTGTGATCATCTGATCTCACCCTGCACCTTCAGGCCAGAGCGTTGCGAGAGGCAAACGGAGCAGCGCTGAAGGCCGAGCGTTGTAGAGTCCTCTAGACATGAGGAGTGAATGATGCAGGTGGAGCCGAGGTTGGGGGCGGGCGGGGTGAGTCCAATCAGGAGACTCCCTGTGTCCCGCCCAGCCCAGCGTCTCCTTAATCACCCAGGGGGGATCCAGGGGAGGGGCAGCCGCCCCCGGCGTGCAGAGAGACACGAACACCGAATGCGTATTCTACGTCGTGCATGCAGCTGGTTTTGCGTGTTTTGTTTTCCTTGGCTGTGCGCTAGATCTGCCCCTGCATGACCCTGACTCCTTCTCCTGCTGCTGCCACTGGACGGCGGAAGTTCACGCAGAGAATTGGAAGCGTGTCCAGTCCACAATTTGAAAGAGACTTGGTGCCTATCTGATTCAAAACGTACAAATCAAGCAAATTGAATTGCAATCCCGAACGGGGTTCCGTTGAAGAGACCTTTTGGAACAGTTTTCAACCCAGGTTACAAAGCAACGTGGGAAATGGCAGAAGAGTACGAGTGCACAATAAATACTTCTGAGTTTTGCGGCGGGGGAGAGATTCCTCGCCCCTGGATCGGCCCATGGACCGCCCCTGGACTGTCAGTACAGGAATACAGAGTCCCTCGTGCGCCGGTCCCTGTGCGAACCACGCCACCCAATTAGAGGGAGCATCGCGCCTCGGCTCTGCTGCAGACCAATCGCGTGACGGCTCGCAACCCGCAATTTACCCAATGAACCTCATGTCACCGAGACGTGACATGTCAAAGGACGGGCCCTGGACTCTGTTAGCATACTTGACCACCCACTGACTGCAACCGTGAAAACACATTGGGTGTGTTCGATTTACGCGTGCGGTTGGCCGCCGGCGTAGTGGTGCCTCTTTGCGTCTGGGTTGGAGATGGGGCGAAGTCAGCTATTTTGGCTCACTGGGCGAGCCACACGCGTGAATGTACCACGACCATTGCAAGCCAGCGCCGCAAACTCAGTCACGTCGACGCATGTTTTCAGGCTCAGAAACCCACGTTTTGTCTCAAAAATAAAGTGAATTTTGTCTGTTTTCACACCATATTTGCGGAGTTGCATCTGTGAGCTACGAGTACGTGGTACGTGTACGTTTTGCGTCTACGGAGCCTGCTGCCAAAAGAGCCTAAAATCAAAAGCGCCCGCGCTCCCTATCCTCTGGATCCGCCCTGCAGCTTCTTGTGAGTGAATCTTCTCCTCTTTCACCATGTCGTTTGTGGCTTGAAACGGTAATATTGGAATGCTTTTGCTTTCCGCGCATTGTCTTCATTTGGATGCAAGTCCTCGATCTTGTTGCGTCAATCAGGAAGAGTGTTGTGCTTTCGATCCTTTTCGTCTGGATCTTCTAGCAGGAGGAAATGTTCAACTGTGAGCACTCAATAGGCAACGGGAGGGAGAGAGAGAGAGAGAGAGAGAGAGAGAGAGAGAGAGAGAGAGAGAGAGAGGGAGCGAGCGAGCGAGGGAGGGAGGGAGGGAGGGAGAGCGCGCGAGGGAGAGAGACAGTGAGAGAGACAAAGTCGT
>JAAUXT010081337.1_pt1 | contig 22195 bp, 22 predicted proteins | sample 7278171 | NCBI WGS metagenome assembly JAAUXT01 (sample SAMN14350112, study PRJNA611818) | marine sediment metagenome | isolation source: surface marine sediment (1.8m) | place: French Polynesia: Moorea | collected 2018-08 | reverse complement strand
TACCTTTACTCTTTTCAGGTTGTATAAAATACTGTAGAAGTGTGCAACTTATATTTTATGAATTATTATCTCAAGGAAAGCTCTGAAATATTTCTCTAGAAATACTTAAAATGTACAAAAATTACCATTTCTATCATTATTTCCCCAAAATCAGGAAAAAAAAGCACTTTAAGGCCAAAAAAAAGTACAAAAAAGCACATAAAAAAGCAGCTGGTCAAAAAAAGCACAAAGCACTCTGTACGAGCACTGAACACTGGGGAAATTACCCTGCAGCTACCGAAAAGGCGCAGAGTGAAGGTGGTATAGCTGTCAAGTTGTGTCAAGGGCCATTTGGTGTGAGGCCCTCCCGTGCACGTTTCAACACAACAGGGTTGTGTTTCTGTGTGATATCATGTGGTACCGGAGGTCAGGTCAGCAAGCCATGTCACGTACGAGTAACAGGGGGTGTCCCTCAACACAACCAAGAACACACGAAATTTCCGCATTTTATAAAGCCGACAGCCAACAGAATCGGCACACAGCACTGCCAATTTGAGTGTGGAGCCTGTGGAGATTCGGTTGGTTGTGGAACCCTTGGACCCTCTAGACTGTACCAGCAGTCACAACGAACATTGGATTGACAGCGACGTGCATTCTATTCCGTGCAAGTCATTTTTTACACACAGCAAAATCCTAATTTACTCGTAAACGAGGTGCTCTGAAGAATGTCACAAGCAGAATTGATCTTGCTCCAGACCAGAGGGTCTTGAATCTGGATTCTACGAGATGTGCACTTCAAGAATTGCACACTTACATCTTCGAAGATGGATCCCACATTTGCTGTTATCAAAAGCACTTTAGCGTAGTCCTTAGCCATAACTACATCCATGTGCACATCAGTCTAGCATATCTCCATTGGATTCAGCCACATTGCAGTTTTAAAATCCGTATTTGCAGAAGAACTACGATCCACTGGTAACTTGACTATTGACGTCGAAAATTTATGCAGAAATGTTTTCCCTGCAAAATGTTGGCTGTTTCCCGCCCGAAACAGCTTCATTTCAGAGCCTGTCTCACAAAATTTAGATTAGCGCTCATTTGTTGTGCAATTGCTAAAAATGAACTAATGTACATAAAACAGATTTACTTATGCAGAAATCTATCTTTTTCTTCTCCTAAACACACAAATTCCGCCTCTGCATTGTGACTTGAACGACAGCAAGGAAACCAGAGAAGAGGCAGTGCTGCCAAATCGCGCACCCACCTCAAATCCATGCAAATCACCTGAAAATCAGAGCAGCGGCAATTCTATCAAAAGAAAAGCGCTACACAAGCAGCAAAAGATTTCCACTGGTGGTGCCAGATTCACCACACCAACTGTGGTGCCATATTCACCACACCAACTGGTCGTGCCAGATACCACACCAATTCACCACACCAACTGGTGGGGCTAGATTCACCACACCAACTAGATATCTAGCAGTCAAGTTTGCGAACACTGAGAAACGGAAAATTCGTGGACAAACCATGTACATGTGTGCAATTGAAACACACCAATTGGGCGTGGGTCTACCAGGGTGCCCGATGATCCAGCAGGGCTTGAACGATTGCAGTGCAAGGATTTGTATAAAATTAAAACTGGTTGATCTTTTGTTGACACTTTTGCTTTTTTCTGTTTGTTTGTTTTTGATCTACAAGTTTTATGTTTGCCTTTTGTATTTTGCTTGTAGAATTTTTGTTTGAAGCGTGTGTGCTCATGTCATGCTCTTTAGTTCACTGCCAGAGCCAATCAGATTGCTCAGTCCATGCCGCCATATTTGAACTTCAAAACAAGTAATAAGTTAGCAAGCAGTTGGTGTTGTTCGAATCTTGTTGGAGTGACCATGTCTTGCCAGTTAGACGGACATGTGGATCTACAGAATTAATCGGACACCATCGCCTGCAAAATCCGCAGCAATCACTGTGAGTTTCGAACAGTTGCAATGCAGTGCAGATTTTAGTTTTGACCACTGATTTCTGTCTTGGATGTTTTGTGGAGTGACTTGGAGCAAAACCACAGAACTCACCTGTTGTGAATGGGCGATGCGCCACGCGAGCCTGTCGAATGTTTGATGTGGTGAGGGCCCCAAATTGAAGTACCTCGCCACCGCTTGAATAACCCGGGGGTGAGTCCTGGTGAGTCCCTGCCTCACAGATTCTTCCTCAAGTTTTTGCATGATATTTTGATGCAAGAATCCCAAAAAATCAATTTCTTCTGGCATGATGTATTGAGGGTTTGCCACCATTTTTCAAAGAGGAAAACCTTGAGGGGTCACATGATCACCCCATGGGGGGAGGAATGCTGGATAATTACCAGCAAAATAGTGATATTGTGATATTATGCATCTATTTCCTGTCTAATATGTATAATTATTGTAAAAATATTCAGAATATTTAAAATTGTCTGTAGAGGCTAGTGCCCCCTGGTGGGGGAGGAGTGTGGTGTGACACACCAGCTGTAAAAACCACCACTCACCAGATGGCGTGATTGGAAAGAGGTCAATAAATATGGAGGTTCCCGCCCTCGGGGAGTCTCTCCTGAGATACCAACCAGTGTGTTTGTGATGTCACTACATTTGGTGTCTGAACGTCGATCTGGATGTCGAATCAATCTGCAATCTCGTTTTGTTTGTAGGAAAATGACAACGCTTTGGAAAAATAGTTCCCGAGTGACGTATGGGAGGAAAGGGAGGAGAGTCGTCACAGAAGAACCTGCCTGGGACAGAGTGACTGGTAGATTGGGCTCCAAAACATGATCTGGACACAATTTATGTCCCTGCGCGGGGGGGGGGGGCGATATCGCTCGCTTGACACCTGTCCCCCCGGCTAACGGACCTACTTATGTTAAGATTATACAAGGCACAAGCAGGTGTGGCTTTGGCAACAAACTTCACCCACACACCCGTAGCCTTTCGGCTCTTGACAGAAATTGTAATCGAGGACAAATGCAAATGGAGTCCACGAACCTCTTGTAACGACATCTGTTGTGTTTAAATTCAAACAGGTTTGCACCTCACCCCGTTTGTGTTTTTGTGAATTGCGTGACACCAGTTTGGTGCATTAGTCCTTTGAAATCTTTGACAGGGTTGCAGAAAGAACCCCGACTGTTCTCCAGCAGTTCAGCAAACTCGTCCTGTTCGTCATCCGGACTTGGAACTTCCGAAAAATCCAGGTCTGAGCGAGCTTGCTTCTGTGGGTATGCGTGCAGTGTGTGTAACTTCAGTTTGGCAATTGTGTGCAACTCGACAGGGATTTGTCCGACTGTCAAATGATCGACATTTGTCTTTGAAATTTCTGGCTAGGTGGTCCAAAGATGTTTGAAACTCTTGATTCCAGTCTGGACTTCTTTCACGTCAAAAACTTGAAAGTTTCCTTTCGTAGTTGAAATGCGAGAATGCAAACCTCAATGTGTGTTGTCTTGCAGCAGCCCGTCCGACAAGAAGGTTCATGCTCCCAAAACTCGGGTGAAATTGAGAAGAAAATGTCAGAAAACGGTGCTGACAGGACGCAACAAAGAGAATGTCCCGTCATTGAAACCAGCCAACGTGCGTCATCGAATCATCAGGAATAGTGTGCGAACTCCTGAGGTCAGTTCTGCCGGTGAGACAAGATTCGGAGTGATTTTCCCTTGATGCAGTTTTGTGGCTTGAAATTTCAGAGCAGTCCGTTTGTTTCTCAGGAATCCTGCTTTACTGTGAGCAGTGACAACATTTTCGACTCGTCCGGCAAAGGGAAGAAGACAAGAGGACAGAGAAATGGACTTCGTCCCGGCATTTTGTCTTTGGAAGAAAGTCCCTTTGAAACCAAAAAGGCAGCAACAAGGCAGACGAGAAAAATGCCCGTGGGCGACAAGAAACATGAGTCAATTGAACGCTGCAGGAAAACCAAGGATCCTTCGTACAATTTTAGTGAATTCGACAGCTTCGATCTGGTGGTTGAAACTGCATCCGAAGGCAAAAAGCCAACGAACTTTTTCCGAGGAAAGTATTCTTTGGACAAAACACCGGCGTCTGTGCACGAAGACTTCGAGAAGGACAGTTTCTTGATCCCTCGGAATCCCAAGATGAATCTGGAAGGGGAGAACGCGTTTTCTGTTGGAAACACATTTGACTCCCTGCCCAATAGTCCTGCGATAGACGGCAACCACAATGCACAATTGGAAGACTCTATTTTCATGCACACTTCTTCGCCTATTGTCGGCAGCGAGTCTGGATGTGAAGCTGACAGGTCAGGCAGTTCCTCCTGCCACGAGAGGTGTCGTTTGTCCGAAGCGGGCGACTTGGTTCCACTCGCGGATATCAGCGCCATTTCCGACGTCCCGAGCTCCGTTGTGCCGAGCCAACCTTCAGCACTGCAGTCAATTGACGAAGACAATGTGAGTCATTTCCGCCCAACGTTTGCGTGTCGCGGCAGCCCCAGTGCTTCGGGACGTGGCAGCAGCAACCGTGAACGCTCCCGTGCCTCCATACAAGAATCCACGAGTGATGATGTGGCATACACAAAGGCATTGGAAGACATTGCTCAGTTGTCGGAGCAACTGTCGCGCATGAACACCGCTGATCAGTCGCCTGAGGGGAGACCCAATTCACCACATTGCTGTCACAAACTGGGCGACGTACAAAACAGTCAAACGCCGAAGCAGCATTTCACTAAGCATTCAGTCAAGTCTACAAGGAAAGGAACTCGAACGTGTCATGACGATGCGCCAAAAACTGAGGTCCAGTTCACGCCGAAGCAACAACCTTCGGTGTTCCGAAGAATCGTCACTCGCAGTGTGGCGAAGGCGCGTGCAGAAGTTTCGTACTACGATGCGTCTCAGTGAGTCATTGAAGTAACATCCTTGCTCGAAGTTGAATAACACTTTCAGAAAAGCAGCAGGTGTCGAGTTTTCCTTTGTTTCAACAATCTTGCACCTTTCCCTCGTGTTGCTGCACATTCCAGGTCCCTTGAAATTGGACGTTTTCCCTTGTGTGTTGAATCCCGATTTTGTTCACGCAGAAGTTTGTTCGAGGATGTTGAGGACGAATACGACAACTTGGAGCGTGAAGCGCATGATCTGGAGGAGAAGGCGGACAACGAACAGGTGCAGTTGTTCTCAGTGGACGTGTGGTGTTGAAGGTTTGGCGCACATCTACGGTTCTGCAACTTTAACAGTAAAGTGGCCCGACAGGGTTTTTACAGAAAACGCAGAATGACGGAATTTTTTTGGCGTGCGCACTGCGGGCTCCTGAAAAGTTCACTTTTCTCTTTCTGATGCAGAGCGCGACAGAAAGCGATGATAACTCAGACGAAATCGACTTGGAAGTTATCCAGGAGGACTGTGAGTGTACACCATAGAAGCCTGTGTCTGCTTGTGGGTTGCAAAACGCGTGCGAATTGGAACGTTTGCAATCCGGAAAAGTCTTGGCACTTGATTCTTTCAACAGTGTTTCATTTTGAGCAGTTTGCATGCTGGTGCCATTCGTTTGAAATGAACGGCGCAACCCATTTGTGCTATTTTGAGTTTGCTTGAACTGACAAAGAACAACGACGCATCTTTTTTTTTTTTGCTGAAGCTGAGGAAGATGACCAGTCTTTCAATGAGGACTTGGTGACGAAGGGAAAAGATGGCGAGGAGGAAGATGATGAGTATTTCTCTGAACTGCACAGCGGGACGCGATACATTCTCAACGGTTCTGTTCCGTCCGAAGGAAACTCCGTCTGCTCGTCGACTCAGGATGCTGCTCGGTAACTTGAAAAGTGCTGGTTCTCACATCGCTCTGGTCCACTGCTGTCGAAATGAGTTTTTCTCGTCTTTTCATGCAAATTGAGCTTTGTTTACCACACGGTTTCCAGTGTCTCTTCCACCCCGCGCGACAAATTTATGCGAGAGTTGCAGCGAGAGACGAGAAACCTGCAGGTAGTTCTGACTCCAGTGAAACTGAGTGTTTCTGGCATCGTACCTTCTGCGCGGGACAAGGTGCTCGCTCAGTGCGACCAGGAGGATGTGTGTTCTTTCGACGATGTGTTCTCACCGCAGTGAGTGTGGTCGGGTTTGCCGCGTGTAAAATTTGTGTCTTTGAAGGCAGAAACGGTTTAACTCATTGTGTTTGAGTTTTGTTACAATCTTCGTTTCAGAATGATGCAAAAATGTAGCAAGATCGGTGAAGGTGTGTTTGGAGAAGTTTTCCGGACACATCGAGAAGGCGAAAGCATTGCACTGAAGGTGAACATGCCTTCTTTTCACTTGTGGTCACTCTCCCTGCTTGAAATTTATTTTGCCGGTGTTTTTCTACGGTTCTTTTGAACCTTTCAGATAATACCGATCGAAGGAAATTTTCCTGTGAACGATGAACCGCAGAAAACGTTTGCAGAAGTTCTTCCTGAAATCGTCATTTCCAGGTATGGCCGCACACTGATCACCCATGGTTGGTTTCCAGCCTTCCTTCGAGCTTTCTTCACCAGATGCGCGCAACGAAATCTTTGAAATTTCAGAGAAGTCAGCGCCTTGCGAGAGCACAGGAGAAATCGCACTCCAAATTTCGTCGAAGTGAAAAAGTAAGCGAAAGGCTGGTGGAAGTTGCTTGTAAGGGTGGTGGCAAATGCATGTGGGAGTTCTCACCAACGTGACGCGAACACTGCTTTCAGTGTATCCGTTGTGAAAGGCGAATACCCAGAACATTTGCTGGAGCAGTGGGATTTGTACCATGAAAGGAAAACTTCGGAGAACGATCGTCCCGGTGAGTGTGGTTGACAGTTGACAGCCAGCTGGTTTGGGAGTGGCAGCAAACTTCTTGTACGTGTCCTTTCCTTTCCAGACATTTTCAACAATCAACAGTTGTTTTTGATCTTCGAGTTTGACGACGCGGGAACCGCGTTGGAAAGTTTTCAGGTCAGAGTGATTGACGCCTTCGAGATTTCTCGCAAAAAGTTGTTCGCGCCTCCACCTGCCACCCCTTCCGCCGGCACACGTACAAAGTCTCGTGCGCGCTCGAACCACGTTCTTCCATCTCTTGTTGCAGTTTGACACGCTGAGACAAGCCAAAGGCATCTTGCACCAAGTTACCCTCACCCTGGCGATTGCAGAAACGCAGCTTTCGTTTGAGCATCGCGATCTGCATTGGGGAAACGTTCTGGTCAAACGGCAGACAGAGGTGAGTCCAACGCTACGCCAGCTCCGGATTTGGTGGGAAAGAGTATTGCAGTCGCTGAAGCTCGAAAGCGCAGCGCGAAGACCTCGGGTCCTCCAAACGTAAGCATTCCACAACATATTTCGGGGCAAAAACAAATTGATTTCTGATTATGGTAACGTCACGTTATCTGGAATTTGTGTCATTTCCACATTTGCTTTGTCGTTTATGCAGACGTCATCATTGCTGTACAAGTTCTGCGGACGACAAGTCACAGTGGACAACTGTGACGTCAAGGCTTCAATGATCGATTTCACTCTGTCCAGATTGACCAAAGGTGAATGAAAACTGACGTGCACGAAGTTCGACCAGTGTTTGCACCTTGTCATTGCTTTGGTATGGTGAGAAACACTCTTCCCCTCTTGTTTCTCAGATGGCTGCACAGTCTTCAACGACCTGTCGCTGGACCCAACGCTGTTTGACGGCAAGGGAGACTACCAGTTCGACATCTACCGGATGATGAGAAAAGAGAACGAGTTAGTATTCGATATTCTCACATTCACACCTCCGTGTTCGAGCAGCGGTGGGAGATAGTTCAAGAAATTTGTATCTTGTCTTGCAGGAACGATTGGAGGACCTATCGTCCGAAAACTAACGTGATGTGGATTCATTACCTCGCAGACAAACTGCTCAATCAAACGCGGTTCACTAACTCGACGTCAAAGGAGCACAAGACTTACACAAGGCAGTTTCGAACTTTCTTGCGTGTGGTGTTGCAGTACGGGAGCGCTGCAGCGTTAGTGACGGGCTGTTCGTTCTTTTCGGAGTGAGTCCGAATTTCCTCGACATCTCGAAGGACACATTGGGGACCCACCGTGATTGGTGGCGGTGGGGGTGGCAAGAGACGATCTCAGCACGAAGTTGCGTGGTCTGGTGAAGCTTTGCCAAATCGAAACACAGGACATGCATCACATTGATGATCGGCTGTTTCTTTTAGTGAAATTGTGTGACAATATGGTACAAATCTTCTTGTCATGCAGTAACGATCAGGCTTAATTTTCCAGCGTGGCTTCCTGCCTTTGACATGCACGCGTACACGTGACTGTCCTTCACATTCGTGCCTCTTTGAGACGAGAAATCTGCGGTTGTTGGAAGCCATTTGAATTCGCACAATTTTATGAAATGTACGAGTGATTGTTTTCTACGTAACTCAAGAATTCGCTGTTGTTTCCACAGCTTTGTTCATGGTCTGAGTAAACAGCAAACTGAAGAAACCGAGGACGATGTTCTTCAGATAGTCTGTATGTTCAGGATTTCCCTCGTCCACCCCGTTCACGTTCCAATGAACGACACTTGACTGAATGTTGGATTTATTCGAAACACCAGGAACCTGAAGGAAATCGGAGATAATGTTGCTCGAAAAGCTTGAAAGAGACCGGGATATAAAGTTGGTGGTTCAGCTCACTCACTTTCGCGAGAGAAAAGTCCACGTGCTGGAGGTGGGCTCAAACTTTCACACGATGTCCGCACTTCTGTCCACCGAAGAGAAGTGACCTCGGACAATAGTTTCATGAATTCACCTTGCTGCACAAATTTGAACAGCCACCACCGTGAACTCCACAAACGGTAACTGCCAACAGACTATACAGTCAATGTGCGAATTGAAACACACGCCGCAGGCTCAATCGCAACATTTGTCAACATGATCCAGAAAATCCACATGATTTCGCGTCGGATAACCCTTTTTACAGCGCGGGCACTGAAGCGTATCGTCCAAAGTGTCGCTTCTACCAGAGTCAGAAAAAACATCGCCGCGCAACTCTACGTCCTGTCTGGGCCCTGCTCCGAGAGTCTGGGCCCTGCTTGTTGCTGGAACTTCCGAAGTGCTGTGAACTGAGTTGCCACCTGCACGAAACAAACTGTTGTCGACGTGAGTGGATGAAGTATTTTTGCCAATCAGTAGCGGTGGCGCCGGAACGCTGTCAGAAGCAATGGAGCCGTGCGCTGAGGTGCTGGCGCCACGTGCCGCGTCGCGCACTGCGAGCGCCGCCGGAGGCAAGTCGCCACTGTCCAGACAATCCTCACCCTCCGCCATGTTGTCGTCGCCATCGCCGTCCGCCTCGTAAACGCCGAGTCCGCGGCTGATCAGGTTACCACCACCCTGAAAATGTGTTTGTGCGTTATGGCCCACCGAAAATTATCTCTCGCTTGATTCTTGCCCTGAGTTTTTATCGTGACAAACCAACAAAATGAAATTTAAAAAGAATAAATTGCTGCAACTTACTTGGGGGCCCATTGCGTAGATGTTTCTGTGGTTGAAGTATTCATTCTGATAGTTGGCCATTGCAGCTGCTCGCTGATTGTAAAGTCTCGACATGTGGTTCGCTTGAAATTGCTCCAGCTGAAAGTGCGCAGCGTACAACTACTCACACGAAAACAAGTGGTCCATGCCAATTTCAGTTTGAATACTCAGCCAGTGTTATCAATGGGTCAAATCAGCTTCATGCACAGAAAAGTTGACTCACTTGACGCTTGACGAGCTCCATCTCTTGCTGGAGTTCGGCGCACTTGGCCTGCGCACGCTCGCGGTCCTTCCGCTCTTGTTCGAAGTCCTCGGTGAAAATCTGCACTTGCGCCTCCAGCATACGAATGTGATCCTTGTCCTCCTGTTGGCTTCCTGCCGTCGGTGACGTCGAGGTCGTCGAGAGGTGCTGGATCTGCTGCAGCTGCGCCGCCACGGCATCTTCCAGCTGCTTGTTGCGCACGCGCAAAGCGCGATTCTCGTCTTCGATCTGAAACACGATCAAAACCTCAGTCATAAACACTGACGTGACAGGACGATGCTGAGGATCCTCCTGAATATTTCTTGATATCACTTCGAAAAACAAAACAAAGAGGAGAACCTTCATTTTCTCCTGCTCGGCCTCCTCGACCTTCTGCTTGGACTGCATGAGGAGTCGATCGATGTCTTGCTGCTGCTGCTCGCTGAAGGACGGGGCGACGAGTCGAGCTTCCGCGTCCGTCAAACGCTTCTGCAGAGTCTTGAATTGCTCATTGCGCTGTGCATCATAAACCTGGAAGGTAACGACAAGATAAACTTGGGTGTTCACAAGCACTGCTCATGAAAAGTTTTGTCAAGTTTTGTTACAGAGAACACGAGAGAAGTCATCGATTGAGCAAAAGTCTCGTTTGCACCAAACGTGAAATTCTCCTGACCTGCCATTTCGCATTGGCAGTTTCCGCAGCTTTTAGTTGCGTGTGAAGTCTGGCCATTTCATTTTCCAAGCGAGATTTCTGCAGTCGGAGAGTTGCACATTCTTCACTCAAGCCACTATCGCTTGCTTGGGAAGACAATGAAAGCTGCAAAGATACAAGTCTCTTGTGACTTCCGCGGTGTTTGCACGTGGAGCTGTGCGTGAGAACGGACTCCGACGCAATCTCCGAGAACACCAATGAGATCAACATACCCGTGACAAAGGCTCTTCCGGTCTTTGAGATGGAGAGCCTTTTCTGTCCTTCGACTCATCCAGTCTTCTTGCGAGATGCTGACACATATCTGCAGTCTCTTTCAATCGTTGTCGCAGGTTTACAGATTCTTCCGACAGCGATTGACACAGGACGTCCTTCAATGGAAATGCTTGATCAAAAATTTACATTCACACCGGAGATCTGGCGGTGATCAATGTTGAAGTGTTGAAAAGGAGTTTCGTTCATTGTCACACGTGTTGCATGAATTGCCAGTCACGTGAGCTGAAGTTACCTGTGTTTCTTTGTTCTTGAGAAGCTGCGTAATTTCCCTCCGAAGCTTCGCGAGCTCAGTGTCTTTGTCTTTGGACGGTGACGACGCTTCGCAGTTGAGCTTGTGCAGCTCCTCCGTCAGCCGGTCGTTCTCCTTCCGCAAAAACTCGATCGTCTGCAATCAGAGTGAACAGTCAATTTTGCTTGCTTGAAAACGGAAACGGAAGGAAACTTCAACATTGGAACGAGGAAATGAAACTCTTTTCTGGGCACCAACAGGAAATGTCATTTCAAGTTGCTTGTTCAAACAACTCGGGGGAAAATAACGTTTCACCAAACAGAACCAGAAACCTTGATTGTCCAGAAGCAAACAAACTGAGCGTGAAATTTCAAATTTGACTTTGGACAGAGAATGAGCAGGTGCCTGATCAAATGGTGCATGCAACGTGACTCGCACTTTGACCTTGCAACATATTTACGTACCTTTTCCAAATGCTCTGTCCGTGCAGGATCTTCAGATGCTTGTCGCAAGCTTTGTCGCAAGCGAGTGTTCTCGCGCACCTGTAACGAACAGCCTGACATCTTGAAGCAAACATCGGGAATGGAGCCCACATTCGTCGGCTTGCAGTAAGTGTAAGAGCATAACAGTGCTGGTCTGCCAACGAACCAAATTGTCCATGATGTTCTTTGATGGTCCAGGTAAAACCGCGTCTTGCTCTGTCGTGACTGAGTTGCCGTTGTTTCCGTTCGCTAAACGTGACTGTAGGGTGACCATAGACTGTTCCAATTTCTGAATTTTGCTTCTCAATTGACTGTTTTCCTCTCGCTCCTCCTGTAAGCACGTCGTGATTGTAGCCACTCCTTCGTTTCTTATTTTCTGGGACGCAAGTTCCTTTTGTTGCTGTTGCACCAGGATTTTCAAATTTTCGAACTTTTCTCTGTAGTTGTCCTCTTCCGCAGGACCGATGTCCATGGACATTTCACGTGCTGTCGATTGTTCCTGTTCCTCCATCTGTAAGCAGCAGCGAATTCTTAACTCTCAAACGAAATCAACGCGGCTGTTTCAAAAATCCTTGGCTTATTTCAATAAAACATGGTTTTCGAGAACACAAGATATTTTGAAGAGAACACTGTCAATAACTCTTCAGTTTGGAAGAGCCGCACGCAACTGCTGAACACAAACCAGCGCTCCTTTGAACTCGGATGCATGACTGTAAAAGCTTGAGTCATGCGGAACAGCATTGATTGATCTAATTGTGAGGACGGTTTTGTGTCTGTGATTTCCAAAAATCCAGTTCAGTTCGGTCAATATCGAAACCAAAGTCTGAATCAGACCAACATCTGGACTGCGTAGAATCTGGTCCACCTCTTCAAATTTCACGAATTGCTGGAATTTTGATTGGGGAGTGGGGACTTCCCCCCCCCCCTCCCCGTCCATTTCAAAAAATGCGTGTGGATTCTGAACTCTTCCCAAACGAACCCTCACAATCCACACATTTGGAAAACAGATCTAGAATCTCGGTCTACTCCAGATTCTACACAATTCCACTGAAGGACCACATGTCCAACAAACACAAAACGGTTGAAGGTTTAATCTCAGTGGACCTGAGTTCGACTGACACATTTCCATATCACAAGAATCCGAAAGTTCGTTGACACACGGATCTGGTTCAAATCTCGAATACAACTGTCTGGATCTACTGTACCTTGGCAGATGGAAGTGATACCAATACTAGAACTGCTTCTCTCGACGTGAAATATCCATCTGTTGGCCACAAAAAGGAACCTGAATATTTACTGTTTACTGAACCTTGGGTTTTCCAGGATGTCTATTTTTAGGAAATGGGAATTCCAAAGAGGTCACCACTTGTGGTTCGTTGAGTTTTTGCGATAACAACGTAGACTGTCAATATAAAGCGAAAATTTGTATGTCCAGTTCCTCATCACAAACTGTCCCGCGCTCCTCTGTCGAAGTGCAGTTCAGCGAAGCCACACAGAAACATGTCCACCAATGGTTCTGCGAGACCTCAGGCCTTGGAGAACTGCTGGTACACCCAGTTCTGTGAGACCCCAGCCTTTGTAGAGCTGGTCCTGCAAGGCCTGTGGTCTCACAGGGGTGGGTTCTGTGAGCCCTCATTTCTGTACCGGGAACATGTATGCGAGTCGCCTGCTGCGCGAAATTACAGCGTGTGCATTGGAGGGATCTAAAAGAGCACACAATGGACACGTACGCACTTGCACACGCACGCAAACAACTTTTCGAAACTCCAGGTCAACGGGTTTCAAAAATATATTTGGTTAGAGTTACGCGCACAAACACTTCCCGTGGAGATGTCCCAACGGTAAAAGCTCTTCAGTTTGCTGACAAACTTTGTCCACGGGTGCATTTTCGCATTTGGCCAAAATTTTGGAGTTGACCCGTGGACCAAACTTCCACAAACAACTGGTCAATGGTCTTTGTCGTTTGTCGGCCGGCCGTCCTGACCCGCAGGTTTGGAGGAGTGGAATTTTCCTCTCTGCATGTCCTGACACAAACGTGTTACCCCGTGCAATCCTCCTGCACGGTTTTCGTTCCCGCGAAATATCTGCCACTGTATACCTCTATTACACGAGTGCATGTGCTGTGCTGAACTAACCTGACAAGGAAACACATTCAGAAAACCGATACAACCAACTACGTTGCCGTCATGTTTCACCTCAAAACAAACAAGTGGTATGGTATCTGACCAAATTTCTTTCCAGGTAAACCAGGGATTCTGAGAGTGGTTCTGTTTTGGCGACGACACCCCACACGGATTCCGTCATTTTCTGTGACGGTGTCTTCATTGACTGCAAGAGTCGTCGTTATCAGACCGCGCTTCCCAAAATAAACTGCAGTGTATTGCCGACTTCAACATGATGCTGGTTGATGATGAAAGATCCACGCGTGTGTTCCAATTTGGAACGAAAAACAGTGACAATTAATTCGCGATGGACAGGGATTCGTGCAGGTACGTTTTCGAACCGCCCTCAGCAAAGTCCGAAACTACATTGCCAGAACCTTCCAGGGTCCATTTGGTCGTGAGCAATCCTTCCACTCCAACGGGACCGCGAGCGTGGATTCGTGCCGTGCTAATTCCGACCTCGGCTCCTGCAAGCACAAATTGTCATCTCAGAAAAAAAAAAACAACTCAAAAAGTCGGCGCAAGGTGAACTCGGCGATATTCCATGCCTCCCTCTCAACGGGAGATCACTGAAACTACCGTAGTCATCTTACCGAGGCCGAATCTGTAGCCGTCCGCGAATCGGGTACTGGCGTTGTGAAACACACACGCACTGTCGACGCCGCGGACGAACGCCTCAGCAACGTCATCTGCAGCGACGCAAAGTTGTTGTTTGCCCCCTCACTTTCATACCTGATGCCTCGCCTTTGTCCTTGCAAAGTACAACCGAACATGAATACTTGCCATCATCAGTGACCACACAGTCTGTGTGGGAGCTGCCGTATCTGTGAATGTGCGAGATGGCTTCCTCAACGTTGTCGACGACTTCAATGGCACAATCCAAACCACTGTACTCCATGTGCATCGTTTTGGCAGGCGGAGGACCGAACTTCAGCTGACTCAGCAGTCGAGGTCCGGAAAAAACTCTCACCTACGAAGAGATTTCAGTGCAGCTCGGAACAGTTCGTTTTTTCTTCGGTGTTTGAAGGCAAAAGACAACTTCATGAAGACCAGTCCAAGAATTTTGTCCCGTCCTATAAATATCTAAAAACTGACTGCAAAACGATCCCGAACACAAAACTTACCCCATTGGATTTCAGCATATCAATCAGATCATCCATAAAAGGCCCCCTGACATGATCTTTGTGTATGAGAAGCGTTTCGACAGCGTTACACGCGGCAGGATAGTCGCATTTGGAGTCCCTTACTGAAAACAGGAGAACGTGCACACGTAACTCGGTGCTCTTCAGACAAAGTACTCCATTCTTTCTCGAAACGAAACCAATACCATTGCAATCTCTGCTCACCAATTTTCAAAGCCATGTCGTGGTCACAGTGTTTATCAACGTAAACATGACAAATGCCTTCGGAATGTCCTAAAACAGGAATGCCTTTGCTCTTCTCCTGAATCGTCCTGACCAGGTCACTGGAGCCTCGTGGAATGACAAGGTCAATGTATTCATCAAGGTGCAGCAAATCTTCGATGTCCTCTCTCCTGCTGATCTGTACAACATTAAAGAAGTTTCACTGCGATGTCAATTTCTCGCCTGTGGCCAGGAAAATGTTGCAGATACAAAATGTTTTCCCCAATCCGATAGGAGTAATTTCTGCTTTGGCCGAAAGGAAATGCTTAAAGACAACAAGCCAGGCAGAAATCTTACCAAAGCAACAGCATCCCTTCCAACGAAAGGTTCCAGTGCATCTCCCACAAGCCCGTGCAGCACCTTGTTACTATGGTTCGCTTCTTTCCCTCCTTTCAATAGCAAACCATTGGCACTGCTGATTGCTAAAGCAGCAACCTAAAGGCACAGGCAAGGTTCACAGATCAAATGTGTTCAAGAACTGAACTGAACCACTCGACAAACATGTCCTCACTCTTTGAGGGTTTGAACCATTGTACAAAACTGTGTGGACTTACTTGCGGAAGACAATCTGGTCTGGCTTCAAAAATGACCAACAGAACACCAATGGGAACGGTAACTTGTTTGAGAATCATTCCATCGGAGATTCTAGTGTGACGCAGAACTCGTCCGACATTTTGGTATGAGCTCTCAGCAATTTGACGAAGTCCGTCGGCGAGCGATGCAAGTTTGTGTGGGCTAAGAACCAGTCGTGCTATCAGCGGTGCTGCCAACCCTGCAAAATCAAGTGCACACCAACATCGCAAGACTTGAAGGATCTTCGTTTGCCAAACTATCGAGAGCAAAAAGAATGTCGAACCGCGTGAAGTGGTGCGCCAGTTTGTATGCTACCTGAACCGGGACAGGAGCAACAAGGAAAGAAACGGAGCTGCTGAAAGATTGAATGGTGACGCCAGAAGTCGCGTGCTTTGGTGGCGCGCGACCAAAACTCCGCAGTTTTGCTAGTACCTGCACTTCGGGCTTCCTCCAAGTCCTTCTTGTTGGCCGTCAGAATGTCGCTTTGGTTGTCAATCAGCGAATTGGCCAGGTTGTTGATGATGGTCGCTCTATCATGAGCAGACAGTGACTGCAGGGCTCTCCCGCCCTCACGGGCTGCAGTAAAGGTTTGAGCGTGTACGCTGTTTGTGAATTCAACTACAAAAGCGAGGTTTTGAATTCAATTTGAATGGTTCAAACCTTTCGCTGCTTGAACTTCAATTGGGGTGCTCTGCAGTGAGATTGGTGTGAAGAAAGTTCCCACTTTCTTGCCATTGACCACATTCAAAATAGCTTTTTCGGAGAAACCGTTGGCAATCACAACTGAAGTGTCATGTTCCAAAGCCCAAACGGCAGCCCTCACCTGCAATCAAATAAAACTGCCTGTATCACGGAGAGATGCAAACTCCCCAAACGAACCGCATGTTGTGGGAGAGATGAGTTGTCGTCGAGTTCCAAGAACAATTTTTTTCCAGGCACGAAGGATAACGATTCCAATGATTGTCCAATGCAGGGGAAAAGTTACCTTGCTGTCCATTCCACCTGTTCCCACTCGTGAGTTTTCGCCGAAGACAACGTTGAAGCCGTTCTGTTTGGGCGAGTAGCTGAAGACAAGGCGGGAGCCCTCGGTGCCGGGCGGAGACGTGTAGAGGCCCTCGACGTCCGAGAGCAGGATGAGCAGATCCGCGCCCAGGTCAACTGACAAGCGCGCTGCCAGACTGTCATTGTCCTTGACGCTGATCACCTGAACATAGATGTCAACACAGGAATTTACTCTCACAAAACATTTCTCAGCATTAGTGTCTCGATTTCACTGACGAATTCAAGTAAACTGTGCTTCGTTTCGAACCTGAAACCACAACGTCTAACCAAAGCCCAGAACCTGATCAACCCTGATCAACACAGCACATCGACATCCCAAAAAATCTGTCAAATCGATGCAAGACCCAAAACTGTATTTCACAGGCTGAAATCTTGAATATTACCGTTTCCTACCATTCAGCTTCACATCGAAGGAAACTGGCTCGAAATTCTTAGACATCTACGTCAAAAGAAAGCAACATGCAATTTCAGAACAAGCACAACAAGCCGTGAAGAATTAATTTCGAGCGGTGAACAAACAAAAGACCTTGTTATCTGTGTGCATGCTACGAGAATACGCAACAACCTGGAAAATAACAAAATTCACAGTAAGTGTGAATTCAAACGATGTGCTCGCACTGATACTTTCAGTCAGACAAATCTCCAAAAGACTAAAAAACAAATTTTGCTGAAATTTTCAGTCAGTAGACTGCTGTAAGTTTTCTTCAAAGTCTTTTTGTGCGCTCCCCAATATTTTCCAGATTTTACAGTATTTTGAGCAATGCAAAGCTGCAAGCACTATCAGTAAACTAAAAAAAAAATCAAACTCGTGAACAGACACACAAACCGAAGTGATCACGATGAATGTACTCACGCCCTGCAGGTCACTGTCCGGCTCTGGCGGCGGCGCCACGGCGTCGTTCGCATTCACGATCGGGATGATGTTCAGTCTCAGCAGTTCGTTCAGAGTTGAACGTAAGTTTGACCGACTATTTTCATTGTCGAAGTCCGGTTTTGTGACAAGTATCTGCAATGAATGTGTACCGCCTTTGGACTTTCAAATTTGCTCTTCGTAGCTTTCGGGAGGGACAAGGCCAGAAGATGGTACGAAGGTTTGAGGCTGAAGGCTCACAAATAAGCTTACCTGAGCAGTTCTGAGCCCGTACTGGGCGAACATGGCCTCGTAGAGCGACATGAGTCCGCTCTGTCCCGCTGCAGCGCACGCGCGGGGCGGCATTGCAATCTGCAGTGACGCACATTCACACAATACCGATATTTGCGCACCAAAATGTAGCCCAATGCCTCGAGAAGAGTTGTGCATCAAAGGTATGTTCCACCAAAAGATATTCCACGAAGATCAACAACACTCACGTTGGAACTGTCCCAAGCAGAAAGAGTCTGTCTCATGCTCAAAGACATCGCCACCTCTTGTCGAAGTTTTTGCTTGCCAAACGCCACGGCTCCACTGGTGACGATGATCACTTGATGATTTCTGTTTCTCAGCTCAGCAACCTGCAAGGTGTCGAACGTGCAATTGAAACAAAAAACTCGACGGATTGCAAGTTCTTGTTTGGGGGAGCGAAGAAGTCTTATTCAACACTCGTATCAACAGAACTGAGGTGCAGTGTTGAACAGACGGACCTGTTCGACGATGGAGGCGAGTCTGCCGAGCGCGAGCCCGCACTCGTCCTCGCGCGTGATGACGGCGCTGCCCAGCTTCACCGTGATGCGGCGAGACTCCTTCAGTCCGCTGCGGAAGTGCGCCGCCTTCCTCGCTGTCAGCGTTTGGCTGAAACATCTGCAGCGAAAACGGAACTCGAAGAAGCGGAGCAACAATAGATCAGCAAGACCTGTCGTTTGGTGCACAGCATCGACATGCAACTTTTACTGTGAATGACAACCGCAACACTTCAAAACAGCAATTGTCGGTTTTCACAAAGGGTCGCAGCGCCTTGTTCCCCAAGTTATTTTGTCTTTTCCAGCTGATTCTACAAGAATACTGTCTCTCCTGACGAAAATGCTGGGAAAGATCACATGTTTTCTGTGTTGCGCGGTGATAGGAAAACAGGCCAATTCTCCTTCTTTCGAAACAGTAGCTCAGGAAATTTACACGAGGGGGACTCGCCAACAAAGAAAAGCAACAATGACACAGGTCTTACCGTGCAGAGCCGCTTGGAACTGGCTTGCTTTTGGCAGAACTCAATAAACTCGGGCCGAACCCTCGCAGTTTTGAGGAAGCTCCATTCATTCGACAACTTTGGCACAATTTCCACATGGCTGTTCTGCAAAAAAGAGAACATTTCGCCCTCTTATTCTCAAAAGCAGAAAAATCGAATCATCACGGAAAATATCACGCACCGAAGAAACATTGGAACTCACTTTCAGGTCGATTTCTTTGGCCTATCAAAATGACAGCTGCACTGGTGGTATCTGTATCTTGCAAACCGTTTGACAGTTGTCTGTACTCTGCAATGGAAAGTTGGCTGAAGATGGAGGAATGTAAAATGCGACGTGTCGCGATGTGAGCCACGCCCGAGTCTTTCACTGAACTGGAGAACTGGCAAACAACAAAGCAAGTTAGTCCCACTCACTGTGACGCTTTGTCCACCACCCCAGCAATGGCTCCCCAGCCATTGCACCAAAAGCGAGTTAGTACAGCAGAAAGAAGAAATGTTCTGGAACAAAACGCTGAAACTTACAATTGTGTGGTGACCTCACATCGGGTCGTGTTTCGTGATATGCCCTGTCCCACTGTTGTCATCCCAACACCAAACACTCATTTTGCTTGAGACAGCGCGAGGGAGAGAGTTTTATCACCGAGAGCATGAACTTTGTCCAAAAACGTATTCAAAGGTCGCTGGATATCACGCTGTCTTCACAATTCGTGTTCCTGAGCACGGCACGTTCACACGAGAGCAACACCTGGAATTTTCACAGTCAATTACGCTCGTACCAGCGGTGAAATCAACCAACTGAACACTGAAGAACTGTAATTATTTTGCAGGCTGGATGACGGCTTTCGGAAAAGGTGTGATTCACGCACAGAAAGCAGCTTGCTTTTTGGGTGCAAAAACACTGACAAAGTGCATGTCCAGTCCAGATCCACTCGACACCAATGAACAGTCCCTCGATTATCAAAGATCGCTCGTGCGTCAATTGCAACATTCACTGCTTCGGTGAGAAAACACACACGTGGAAATGACGAAGCATTCCTCCGACAATTCCACTTATCAACCCGGAGGTGGTTCCAGAAGGACGGCGGAGGTGTCACCTCAACTTTCAAAAAGATAAATATTTACGCACGCGAAAGTCTCACAAATGAAAAATCTCCACCCTGACACGAGAGCTGCAAGTTTGACACAGTGGCAAAGTGAAACTTCCCCGCAAGAGACGCAGATTTTCTTCGAAATGTCTCTGCTCTGGGAGTCTGCAGACAGGAGGAGCAAAATGGAGCGGTCAGCAGTGTCAACGTTTCGTCAAATTTTGAGAAAATAATTGGGGGAGGGGGTCCACCTGGCGTCCAAAGCTATTTTCAGCACTGAACGTTGTCAATGGGCAGTCCAAAGTCACTTTTCCAACTTGACTTTCAAGCAGAAATTTCAGCCGCTTTCAGCGTACATCGCCTGTACACAACGCCATCTCACATGAATTTTCTGGTTCCCTACTTTGAACACATGGGGGGGGGGGAGGAGGTAACCCAGAAACCTGGAAAATGGGAAACCCAGGCAGCTTCCAAAATACAAAACCCAGACAACTTCCAAGTTTCACACGCGGGAGAGGGGGGGGGGTACCCCGAAAGTCGGAAACCCGGACAAATATGCCGCCTCAATACTCAAGCCGAAAACAATGTTGGCGCAAGCGGCTGATAACCAGGAGTGGGGAGTGGGAGTCACCCCCTTGAATACTACCTGTGGAGTGACATGAACTGTGGAGAACCACCAAAAAGGACTTACCTAATGGTCCGAGGAGGCCACCACGTCGGCCGCGATTTGGAATATGATCGTCCTCAAGCACTGGTTCGGCACCAGGCCAAGGTTGAAATGAGCCTTACAGGCTTGGAGAGCAGTTGGGTGGTTGGCCACTAACCCAGTCCTGGCTTTGAATTTGATCAGGAAATGTGCGATAGACTGATAAAGGCAGCTAAATGCTTCCAACTCAATTTAATGTTAAGCATTGTCCAACATTTTTCACAAGGGACTTTCCAGTCATGTGACCAACCTGTGGGCACCCCCATAAAGGGGGGGGGGGAAGGAATGTAGGCTGGAGCCAGCAAAAATAGTGATATTGTACTATTTTGTTTCTAATTAATTATTGTAAAAACATATACATATGTCAAAATTGTCTGCTGATACCAGTACCCCCTAGCAGGGGAGGAGTATGGTGTGACACACATGCATGACCTGGATGTTAGAACTACTACTCACTAGATAGCATGATTGTACATAATAAATAGGGAGGTTCCCGCCCCAGGGGACAGTCTCTCCTGAGATACCAAACCGATCGTTTGTGATGTCACCACAACCAATGTTTGCCAGACGAGTTGAGGTCACACCAGATATGTCCAACCCTCGTGTAAGATTCGGTTTTCTTGAGAGATGACGCAGATCGAAAATCCAATTCAAAGAAAACTCAAGACTTTCTGCAGACCATCAGCCGCTCCAGCCGTCATTCGACCCTGACATGTATTCGTCCAATGCCAAGTCCACGTGAAAGTCCGCCAAAACTCTCAAAGTCCAAAGGTTTTGGGTGGTGGTTCTGGAGATGGGGCAACCTAGAGACACAAATTCTGTCAGCCCAACCAAAAAAATGCCAAACGTCCAAAATGGTTAGGTGGTGGTGTTGGAGGCAGAGGTGACTTGTTGACCCAAATTCTGGAGCCTGACCAAAAATGACAAAAGTCAAAAAGATTTTGGGTGGTGGTGGTCTTGGGGGAGCGGGTACCTGGAGACCTATTGTTCAGGTGGTGGTGACACCTGGGTAGGTGGGGGAACCCAGAGACAATGTTCAGCCAAAACTGACAGTTTTATTTTTGTTGGGTGGTGGTGTGGTGGTACAACAGATTTTGGGTGGTGGTGGTAAGGGGAAAACCCAGATGCTGTTCCAGCCCATGGACAGATACACAGGTGGTGTTCGATTTGCCAACCCGGGTCGCAGCGATGGATCCCGAGCAACCCAAACAGCAACCCTTCTCATTGTGCGATGTCAATTTAGGGAAGAGCACTTGTATACATGCCACTTTGGGGAAGATGTCCCCGTCCCATCCCCCCCCATGGAGGGCCATTGGTGGCCTATCTCAGCAACTGCTGAAGCTACAGACTTGATCTAGGGCTCGTTGGAAAGGTCTTTGAATCCACATTTCAAATTTTGAAAAATATAATCTCCATGGCAACCTCCCTAGCAACCAGATGCAAAACTCCTTGGTAACCAGATGCACATGGCCAAATCTCAGGCTCTTTTTATGATAGAGTCATAATATATGGCTCATATAAAACGTATTTGACAGTAGTTTCCAGTCAAGTTTCAAAAGAATGTCAATGGGAACTTCCCTAGCAACCAGATGCAAAACTCCCTAGCAATCAGATGCAAATGGCTAAATCTCAGGTTCTTTTTATGATAGAGACATGATCTATGGCTCATATGAAATGTATTT
>JAAUXT010124516.1_pt1 | contig 22202 bp, 23 predicted proteins | sample 7278171 | NCBI WGS metagenome assembly JAAUXT01 (sample SAMN14350112, study PRJNA611818) | marine sediment metagenome | isolation source: surface marine sediment (1.8m) | place: French Polynesia: Moorea | collected 2018-08 | reverse complement strand
TCGAGACCTTTGGTCGAGAAAGGAGTTGTGTGATTGAACAGGAACCTTTTTGTGGGGTGAGAACCCATTTCTACCACGATGCCAGCTCTTACGGCATGTTTAGATATCGCAAAGTGGTAGAAGACGTCATACCAATCCAGGAAACCAAACCAAAGGAATGAAACAGAGAAGAGAGAACATTGACACTGAGTTTTCTCGGATGTTTGTTGAGTCGCCAACAATCACCAAGATCGACCTGTGAACAAAAAAGAAAAACGACCAAACAAGTCAAGTTCGATTGATTGAGAGAAGTCGATTTGTTTGGTCCTTGTGTACCTGTTTTTCTCCATCTCTTTCTCCAACAAAGACAATCAAGTCGAGTTTTCGCTCGCCAGCTTTCTTCACAGCTGGCCGGCCTGGCCAGCAACCTGAACGACTTTTGGCTTGAATCGCTGAGAAATGGAGATGCAGGAGTCCTAAAGTTTGAGGAAATAGGAAATGTTACACATGTGGTTGCGACAGAAACCGACTGAGCTTGATGGATGGTGTAAATATGGCCTTGTTTCTTGATCGAAACATTGTCGCGTCAAACCTTTCATCAAGTGCACGCAAAAGGAAGCGCAACCAAACCCAAGTTGATCCTTCAAATTTACGTTGCATGTCTTTTGGTATTCTCTTTGCAAAGCGCATGTGTTTGGTGAATATAAACAGAAGAATTGATTTGCCGATGCATGTTCTCTTGAAATATGGATTCGAACCTGCAGCCACCTTGAAGGGAAATCTCACGTTCCTCATCAAACAAGGCGAAGAGGAACAAAAAAGCGGCAGCGTAGCTTTTTTTCTGTGTGTACAACACGATTGGCGTGAAGTACAACCATCACAGACAGGTCTTGTGTTTGTTTGACAAGGGCTCAAGTGAAAATTGATGAAAACGAGTGCGCGTCCAAAAGAAAAACATGCCATGACTCAATCGGACAGGCCAGATATTGCCATTTGATTTCAAAAACAATTCATCGTCTCTCCTTTCCTTTCCATACAGCGTAGTGAAATGTGTGTAAAAAACCGCCGTGTTGACGGGTGTGCTGCTTTGATCAGAACAACGAACATCAACACACAGCTTGTCATTTGAAGGGAACAAGAGAGCAACAGATAGAAGCAGATGCCAAAAAAGGAGAGATGGAGGCGCTTGGCATGCATGCTTCCTCTAAAAATTCCTTGTCTTTTATTTGCAAAAATGAGCGGAGCTTGATTACCTCCTGCACTCGATTACCGCCTTGAAAATTGGGTAAATGATCATTCCATGCCGAATAAAAGCCGCCTGCTGTTCTGACTCAATAGTTTTACTCGCGCAGCAATTTCGTCCGTGTTCTTCTCGGAACAATGCAAAATTTAAGATTTCTTCACAAAAATAACTTAATTACAGCGAGAGATTTTCCTCGGAGGATTTGAAAGGCGTTGCGTCCGTGGTTTCTGACTGCAGCAGTTGCTTTGCAGGACGCCACGATCCAGGCATCTCCCTGCGTGAGATGTGCGCTCCCGGGCGTCATGGAGGCAATTTAATGAAATCAAGCGAACAATTTCACTCAAAATATGTCATTGACTAAATTGCACAAATTTCTAACAATTCTATGCACCCTGTTATTTCATTAGCACCTAAATTGGCCAGTATACAACTGTTAATGCAATTGTCAGAAGTAAATCAACTCTGTTATCTTCATATTCGAGAGGCAAATTGGAGTGACCTTTTGCATTGGTCACCATTTCTGGGAGCATTTTGGTGGTGTTGGTTACCAAACAGAATAAATTGTCATTCGCACAAATGAGATATGTTCGTGACTTCCATTTCAATTTTGCTCACAAAGCATCACAGAGAGCGCGGAGAACAGGACATCTCTGCACTGACAAAAGTCAGCCTGTTGCCAACAGATTTCAAACTGGAAGGGAAACTGGAAGGGATCACCGTTGCTGTCTGTCCAAAAATGCTGTTGACGTGGGTCTCACTGGACAAAGTTTTGAAGTGCCCTTGCAAGTAAAACAACAAAAAACTTTTTCAGAGCTGAGCGAGTCAAGCCAACGATTCACTCACAACTTGATCTTGGCCAAAGTGAAAATGACTCACTCCTTGTTGCGTTCGTTGAGGTCACACTCACCTGTTCTTCAACTGCATCTGATTGTAAAGAGTTTGAGCAACAGAAGTTTGGGGCGTGGTGATGTTTACCCGTGTAACTCCTGAGCACTGAAACACTGGAGCACGCCAGTGCTCGGAAAGAGGTGACGGGGCAAACAAGCTGAATATACTTCACCGATTCAAGGACAGTGCTTTCAAGCCTATAAACTCTCTGTGACAGAACCATGGAACCATGGTGCACGGTGACTGACATCCGAGGAACAAATTCGACTTCGTTACTCTTCGACACTTTTGTTTGAGTTGACGAGGCTCACATTCACGACTGATCGGTTTCACCACGTACACAGCAATATGGCTGATTCTTTCTTTAGAAACTTACAAATTCAACAGCGGATCAATCGCTTGGCAATCCACCAGTGATATCAAGCAATTTGGTGAAGGAATTAAGCATTGTAGAAGAAGTGGAACCAAAAGCAATTTCGGTCGCAAAGCAATTACGTGGCACAAAAGACACATCGTATTGCAGGCTACTTTTGTGCTACATATCAATAAACACAACAAAATAATATTTCTCCAATCAATGTGTACAGAAAAATCGATGGAGAGACTTCAGGGTGTCTTCACAGTTTTGTTGTTGAAGCAACCGCTGTTTCGTCCATACTGAAAACGACTTCCGAACGGTGACGTGAGTGACGGTCAATACGCAACAAAACAATGCAACTCGATGAGTGAGGAATCTTCATGTGGGCGAATTTACTTCACCATGTTCCTCTTGGCGATGCCAACAAAGAGACGAGAAGAAATTCACCGAGTCACGTAAGTACGAGCGACTCTAATGAAATAGACTTTGAATGCACGCCGCGCCTCTGAAAACATCAAGGACGTCCCCGCAAGGTCAGAACGATAAATCTTCTCCCTGTGCGCGTAATGCTCAACATCACTTCATTTAGATCCCTTTTAATTGGTTCTCCAAGGTAAAGCTTGCAGCAGAAAGGAACCGCTCCAGAGTAGATCTAATTAAACGAGATTAATTGATGTCGGATCGACACTTTCTGGCCACGGAAGAAATTTTCAGTGACATGATGGACGTCTTGATCAAGGTCACTCTCGGTTGCAATTTCGTCCACCTGCACTTTTTACCAAAGCAAAATTTTTATCAATGTGATCTGAGTTTGCTGAGGAACACTTTGCTTGTGATACAAACAGTTGAGGTGTTCGTGGCGTCAGGAGCAAACAGTTCGTTGTGCTCTCTGGAGGAAGGAGCGCACGATTACGTGCTCGCTAAATTTTTGAGAGACCTGTGTCACAAATTTGCAGAATTTACTGATCGAAGAATCTGCAGACACGGACAAACTCACCGACACCAGAGGAAAAATTCCGAGCTTGATTGTGAAAGTGAACATCACAAGCCAACGTCATCTTTGTCATGTTTCAAATGCTTGTCAGAATTTGCTTGTGTGCACACCTTCCATGTGCACCGTTCACCCACATTTTTTTCTGACATGTTAAGATGATGCGCCTTAATTTTGTGAAAGATGTGTCACCGGAAGCTACATGACGGAGCCGCCGAATGAATTAGCCTGGAAGGAGAGGCAAATGTGCCACACAGCTCCTCAAAAAACGCTTCCGCCTCTTTTCTGAGGCTTGGAAAAAGAAATCCATTGCATTGGGGCCCGCACGCAGTGACAATATTTGCACTGAGATGAATTCAACACGTGTCGCTTCGATTGTGATCATCTGACAAGAAACAGTAAATCCATCAAGATCATCTTTGCAAGATCAACAAGTTCAGCAAACAGAGAAAGAATCACTTGTTTGCGTATCGCACAATGATCATTCAGAGCGAACGAATTCAACTGGTAGTCTGCGCACGGGACATGAATAAATTGGAGCCGTGCCTGAACAGTTCTCTTTTTTGGACGAGAGAAAAGCAGATGAAAGAAATGAAAATTTTTATGAGCTTTTCTCAAGCGCCAATGCCCTTCGGTAAAGAAACCTCAAAAGACCACAGCTCCCACACAAATTTGCTCAATCAAGTCGTGGAGCCCGGTAAAAATTTTGAGAACTTTTCAGCCAATTTTGCAACATTCTGGCGCAGGAAACAACCACAAATATCATGAATGGAGCCATTGAGTGACAAATTCACCGAAAATCATGACCCTGGCCGGCGAGAGAACTGCAGTGAAACTTATCACTTCGGAAGGTTCACCAGACCAGGATGTTCAACTCTTCCGGCGGCGCACTGCAGCGACGACTTTGACATGACTGGATCGTCCTCACTGGAAACGTTTTTGAAGGACGAGCATTACCCAAACAACTGTGTAATCTAATTCTTGGATCATCTTGGCAACATGGGATTCCGAAATCCGCGTGTGCTCTGGATAATGCGATTAGGTAAATCCAATTGGAAAGGTTGATTAAAGAACTCACACAGAGGGGGTGTCCATTGGCTCGTTATTTTCATGAATCATGCGGTGTGTTTTCAAACCGTATTCGAGTTTCTTTCCTTCCACACAAAAAACATGCTGCTTATTATGAGATAATGTGGCCTCTGAGAATAATTAAGCCTTATGCTGGCGAATGCGTCCTGTGACTGATCTCGCACACTGTGTGTTCAAATTGCCTTGAACGAGTTTTGTTCTTCGCCCGGACGCAGTTGCACAAAGAAAAGAAGATGAGCGCAACTGAGGTTCACGCGCCACAGTATCAAATGCACGAGTCTGCTTTGGTTCGGCAGAAAATGTTCACTCGGATCCATTTCCAAGAACAATGACACAGAGAAGGCTTTATTTAACACCAACGACAATGCAATTTGCATGTCACCGTTCTCCCAGGAAGCATGGTACAGCAAATACAATTTAGAGCAATTCTGGCCGTGGTCGTGCGGTGGATGATAATTCAATGAAGGAGAAAAGTAGAAAACGAAGCTGTCCACAAGAGATCACCCCCAATTTGTGTTCCATATAGCAGAGTAGAACATCTGCAGTTTCTGTGTACGACTGGAAACAAGTTTGTGATCGTTCCTGTCAAAATATACCAAAACTGCTTCTGTTCGTCACGATTTGTTCCTCCGAACCACTGGTTGACGTCGGGTCGGCGTGCGTTGGACAGCTTGGTCTTTCGACTGAAAAATGCATTGATCTCCTACTCACTCACTGGAATCATACAGCCGTGCACTGGGATAAAGCACTTTCATGACTGATAAGGGCAGGATGTTTCCAGTCAGACTGATGTATATATTTGCGTTATGAACGACCCTGATAAAGGCTGCATTGATCTCAGTCGTCTGCCACAGAACAATTTATTGGTCAAGTTTCATACAAAAAGGTCATACTTGATTCCATTAATGGTGAACGTTCGATCCTGTTTGAAAAGTCTTTCATCTCAGTCGCTGGTGTGTGGGAGTTTCTTGTCTGGGGAGGTCTTTTATCATCCTTACTCACACCGTTCACTCTGCATGCGTCTTGGACTCGAAGCTGGTTGAATGCGCGTGCAGACGCGACATCAGATCTTGAACACAGTTTCCGAGAAAGCAACATGCCTTTAGCCACGTTGAAAACCACACATAAGAACACCACGAGTGAAAAGCTGGCACAATTGGAGCTGCAGTTCAAAGACCTCATTTCATGGAAACCTATTCTTGGGATATTTGCACGCACCCTTTTCGCAGAGAACATGTCGCTTATCAGTTTGAAGTGGATCACAACATTATCCTGCAGCAATCGTCGAGTTGTTTGCCAAATGATTGATTTGCAATTCGGCTTCCATGTAAGATAGCTTTATTGCATTATGATAAGGTAATTTATGGTAAATTTATCAGAAAAGGACTTTTCTAAGGAATGACTCCAGGTTATGAATAATTATGGCAGGCAAGTCCCGGTTTTACACGGTCATATATTTGGATTATGGCCCGTGAGAACAGGAGGCATGTGCTACTTTGTACATGATTTTGGACAGATCATAAATTTGCACAGACGAGAACATTGTGGATTTTACAGCGAAAGTCACCTTCAAGCTACCTGCAGTCTTCGCTCCATTTCAAACCGTGGGACTTGATTGACAGCACACATCGGTTCGACCAAAGATCTGAAGCTGTCGTGTCTTTCGTTGTGATCCGAACTACGAATGTACAACGGGGCAGCGTGATGGTACTGCGTGAGAGAAGTACCACACTGTTGAGCTGGTAAAAGGCATTTGTCCGGTCATGAGTAGCTGTTTCGTGGAGAGGCGTAGATCTCAGTGAAGAGCCTAATTGATGAATGGCTAGAATTTCAGCTGAGATTAGACAAATCGTTGGGGAGGGACCCGTGTCTGCGTTATGTCCTGATTTATGTCAAGTGCTAAAGGTCAGTGTTTTTGAATTCATTTCTGCAGGAGGTGGATCTCCATTCGTCGTTATTGCTGAGAGAAGGAGTCGAGCTCTCAGCAAAACAGATCTATCACAATTCTCGAGGAAAAAGTCAGAAAGAATTAAATCGATCTCCCGAGACCGCGCCTGATCCCGCGCGGTGTAACACAGCGGAACGAAGCTGCACTTATTCTATTGGATTAGCCCTCCTAATGGCCCGAGCTCTCAGAAATATTTGATGATGAGATTTCCTATATAATTGAATGACATAGCAATTCATGTGTCACATACTGTGGAAACGGATAGAGAAATGGTAAGTAAAGCCAATTAGTACTCAGGAAATGTTTCCATACAGGCAGACAGCACCCAGGAAGTCTCATTGTGAGTCGCTGCGCAGGCTGGCGAGAAGCGAGGCTTCATCTGAACTTCGGCTCCCAAGTGCAATTTCGAGAAGCGAAGAAAACAACCAGCTCCACATCACTTTCTTGCTGAACGAACGTCGCAGTGGTCAAACTCATCTTAAACTCACGCTTTTATCGGTGGGACTCCAAGCATCGTGAAAAATGTGCGGCGTTTCCTTTTGGTTGGAACCCGAACACTGAACCTGGCCAATCATTCTGGGACGTTCACGCCAACAGAACCACTGAACTCATGTCGACAGAGTGGGTGGAGGACTTCCCGTTCAGTTGCCTTTGAAGCTGTGGGTGCGCCACACCAATCACTCGTTTCTCTTCAAGGGAACCCACAGAGTCCCACGAATTGCACAGCTTCACCTGACAGTGTTGAAACTCCATTATGATACAAACCACACGCACAGGCTCCACAATTTAGCAGATCTCTCCGCTTTCAGGTCATGCAGTTCGCCGTCTTGTCTCCAGCTGCGAGTCTCCAAGCATTTCTTCGGCAAAAATGTGAAGCATCCCAGCTATCTGAATTCTGCAACTGACAATAAATCAACGCTGTGCATTCCTGATAAATTCGTTACATACAGGCGGAACCTTTACAGGTCACTGCCGATGTCCCCGCATACAATACCACAACGCAACAGCATCATCAGCAATGGTCCATTAGTGGAGTCCAGATGGCCTTTCTTCGTTCTGACTGACCTCACACCTTTGCACTGCTACGTGAGCATGTCCACTTCGTTGTACCATTAGGCAGTGATTACCAGGACATCCCATTGCACTGATTGCCACCCGAGTCATTAATATTGGTCCTGAGGATCCAGTTACAGGCATCTTCATTAAAGTCTGCGGGTGCTCTCTGCCTGTGATGAGGCTGTGACTGCACAGATGTTTCAACTCGTGTGAACCTTGAACCATCAACATCAACATAAACTTTGCAGAGCAAGACAGACCTTGAGAATCTTGATGCCATTCTGAGTGCAGCCCACAATTAGTCAATGTCTGAGTACCAATCTCACCTCAGCGCAGCCCCGACTCCCCAGACGAACAGCAATTATCCTCTGGTGACCAGCACTGAAACTGAGGGCAAATTATTGGCACCTTGAATACAAGGGAGTTCAGCTGTCGTGGACAAGGGTTCCTTCACTGTCAGATGTTATTAACTTGTAACAATCACCGAGGAAAAAGGAACCCAGAGCCTCACAAATCTTCATTTAAAGGTTTTCTATGTGCTGCCCATCTTATTAACCCACTGTATGGGCCCGACGGTCAACATAATGTGTCTCTTAGTGACCCTTGGAGCCGAACTCATTTCCTTGCCGATGCGATACTTTGTGCATCAAGAAATGAAGTTGTGGCTCTGTGCGACTGAGAACCGTGGACATGAACCTTCCGGAAGAAGGAGGTCAAACACACACATATCGCAATTGGAGTAAAAATTTTCGTTTTGATGTGCGTCCACGCACACCTGGGTGGCATTCATGACAGAAATGGAGTTGAGGCGTGAGCACCATTCAATTTTCTCGCTTTTGCTCGGCATGGTGTTCATAGATACCTTCAACAGACAAAAAGGCGCAGCTGTTTGCTCAGGGGCAGCGGATTGAGGACAGAATCCCAGGAAGGGGACTTACCCTTCGTTTCAGAACATGCACATGTGACTCAAAATTAGGTTTGGAGAAATCCAATTTTTGGGAGTTGGGAGAATCACTCCTGCCCCACCCCACCCCCTCCGTTCAGGATGCTTGCTTCTGTGTTCCTCACCCCAGGGTGCGCGAGTTGCGAGAAAGGAACACGCTCTTTCTTGAAGGACACACCGGACAGGCGCAAAGCTGCCGCAATTGGAAATTTGATGGCACAACGTACCAGTAAACTTAAGGCCTTTTGTGGCCTGTGGAACGGTTACCCAGCAAACTGAGCTTTACGATTGGTAGCTAATAGACTTACACACAGTAGCAAATGGAAAACCGGCAGAAGAGGTCGGTTATTTACAGGTCAATTGTCCTGGGGAGGCATTTTCTTGATTATCCCAGTTTTCAGTGCGCTCTTTTCATAATTATGTGCAGGGCAGCGTGGTTGCTGAACGTGCATTCACAGATTTGATGCGGAGCATAATCCGGAGAGGGATAAGTTTTGACTGAGATGAATGAGAAATGTAAAATTAATGATCCAGTCTCATTCAATTAAACAGCCGCATAAATGTGAAGTAAAAAGCGTCGTAATTTCATTTCATGATACACATTTTAGTTTGGTGATGAACGATTGAACTGTTTGCTTTTTATTTTGCAAAAGTAAAGGCGGATAAAAAATCCTGTTCGATTTCTGCGAATTTCTTTGTGTGCAAGGGAAGCCATATTTTTGCTTTACGAGTTGTAAAATTCTGACAAGTTTTTATTGCCTTGGATTCCTGCACTGAACTGGGGTTTGTCCGCCAGATACTTGTCCATAAATGCGCCCGCAATCTTGGAACCGATCCACGCGTTCCATTAGACTGATGTAAAAAGAGGCACAGACCCAGAAATAATGAATTTCGAGAGCTCGCAAAAAGAGGTGAAGCTCCTCAGTGAAATATCCTTCGCCAGACTTGTGTCTTGGCAGGCCCTTGCATGCGTTTGACCCAGAACCCCTCGGAGCGTTTCCTGGCACGCCACTTTCTGCGAAATGGAATCGAAATCCGGATCACCCCGGGTGGCAGGAATCGCCTGACGCCGCTGCCCAGTGATGGATGGTGCCGTGGAAACAAATGTGGAAGAAACATGGAAAATGGTCACAGGCGACTGGTGAGAGAGACTCCCCCAATCTGACTAATACAAGTCAATCATTATCACTCGTCCATTACCAGCGTCAAAATTACCCATCTTGGTTCTGACTGACCTCACACCTTTTCGTGGGTAATGGTTGCATGTCGTGTTTCGTTGCCCATTGTCAGTGATTACACATATATCTTGTTACACTCATCGGTATGTCGATTTTGGTTTGTCACGGACACGATTATGATTTGTGTCCAAGACTGACGGAACTTGTAGCATTTTGAAACTTTTTTTCTTTCGCAATGACTGTCAAGTTGAGGCCATTTTTGTCTGCCCATATGGATACGGTTCTTCTCCGTCTGTCTCTTCAGGGAACACGTCATGATGCACTGTTCAGCGTATTCAGAGCCCAACTGTTTTGTTCCCTAACTTCTTCAACCAAACATTGTGAATGCTGCTGACAAACGCTCTCTCTGCATGCCAAAGGAGACAATCTTCCACGGGACATGCTTTCTTCTTGAAAACCAGACAAAAGACTCGTTCAATTTTTGCCTGTTTATGAAAAAGATATTTTTTGCGGTTATGAACAGAAACAGCGTGATATTGCAGCTGTCATCACCTTTGTGTGATGAACCCACAGCTGCAAGTTCGTTTCCGTGCAAAACATCTGTGGAAAATACCAAAACTAATCTTGACACCAATTGCTTCTTGCCAAGGTAGCGTGGAAAAATATACTTCTGCACATGAATGTTGAGTTGGATTGCAAACGAGACTTGTGTGAGCCACAGTTGACTCTTTCAAGCAACATAGTGACGTCCAGAAAAGGCCTTTTCTGTTCACTCTCAGAAAGGTGAACATACCAGTTCCAGACACGCGAAACCAAGTCGTGTCATCTTCCCTCAAGTTACTTGTGACACACGGTAACTGTTAAAAAGGTCAGCATCGTGGACATATAGCTGCACTCTTGGTTTCGTGTTCGACTCTGATAAGAAGAATCAATGACAGAAATCAATGTAACGCAAGACCCTTGAAGTGAGGGACAATCATCCAACATGCGACGCGGACATGCTAAACGTGTGCGGTTCAATCAGTGCCCGCTGGAGCCAACGCAATGGGTCATTGATGATGATTGGACTCACGAGTATGTGTGGACACAAACTCTTACCGCTGAGAATCCCTTTTGCAACACCTGATCTTTCGTTCCGTGCCTGCGAGCGCTCGTCGTACCTGAGCAAGACATTGAGTCCAATTTTTATTACTTAAGCTGGCAGACTGAGTGGCGACTTGTCCCTGCTGTTGCTTAATGAGGAAATTCATGCCGACAACGCCTAGGAAATGACCTTGATCGTGCTTGCGCTTGTATGTTGTATGCACAACTGCACTCTGTTCGTCGCTTGGGACCAAGAGGACAGTGCTTTCATTTGCTAGATTGGCCCAACAACTTTCCAACAAAGTTAGAAATCTGTCCTCGTCGTGATGGCTGTGGCGTGCAGACCGTGTTGTTTCAGTCACGACAACGGAAACACTGGTGACATGGCGTGAAGTAAGGGTTCGTCGACTCAATAGGAGTGCGAGTGCGATTTCGCTCCACGGGGTGGCGTGTTGCGACTTTTTACGGGCCACGACGAATTTTTGAGCATGCTCACTCGTCGATCATCTCGATTGCGAAGCAATCTCGATGAGCAACTCGTGAGCATGCTCAAAAATTTGGAGTGGTTTGTGGAGCAACACAAGACCAAAGTGGAGCAAAATCGTTCTCGCATGACGAAGTGAGTCGACGAACTTTTGTCTCCACAACGATGGAGTGAGCCTCTGTTTTCAAGTTTTTTGCCAAATTTTGAATTAGAATGACACTGATTTGTGAATTTCTTTTGTGGTTTCCGTGCATTGTTTGGATAATGAGTGACACAGAAGTGGACAACAGCGTCACTTTGGACTACTCCTACTACAACGGAATTGACCTGGGCGTGTCTCTTCATGATCAAACATTGATGACTTTCGACTTCAACCCAAATGACAAGTAAGTGTGTTGAACATCTTCATTTTTTTACAATGCAGAGTTGTCCACTTTGTTGACATACATGTCAAATATATTTTCATTCGGTGGAGTCAATCCTTTTTTTTGACACACTTGAAGTCACTATGAAATACATGTTTTCTGTCTATTTATCTTTTCAGTCCAGACGCGTTTGTGTCAACTCAGAGGGACTCAGGCGCAGATGACCTCACCGAAAGCCACTTGGAGTCAATCTTCAGCAACTTGACACACAGCAGCCAAGACTCTGACATCGTCTTGAAGCAAGTGGACAACATTCCGAAGAAATCTACCAGCAGATTTGTGTGCCACAGCGGACTTGTGCCATATGAAAGCAGTGAGACTGACACATCGTTCGAAGACTCTGTTGATGTTGTGAATGACTCTCCCCCGGACTCTCCCATCTTCAAAATCCCACCAAAGAAACCTGCTCCAAGAGAGACTGATTCCACTCACAAAGTGCTGGAAAAGGATACGTCCAAAGAAGAGAAGGCAACACGTTTCAAGCCGGTGACATCAGACTGCGAACTCCAAGATTTGGCTGGTAAGACTTTCGCGAGATCTACTGACCGCAAAATATCATGGGCTGTCAATCTGTTTCGAATGTGGAGGCAAAACAGAATTGATGAGGGTACTGGTGAGGGTGAGATTTCTTGGTGTGATGTAGACAGTCCTGACCTAGACCCAGAAGTTCTTGCACATGTTCTTCCAACTTTCATCAATGAGATAAAGCGGGCTGACGGTGAAGACTATCCACCAAACACAGTGTACTCAATCATTGTCATGATCCAACTGTTCTTTGAGAAGAAAGGCAAAACGTGGAAACTTCTTGATGGGAAAATCTTCAACAGTGTTAGAAATACTGTAGATAACATCATGAAAAGGCGATCCATGGCTAGAATTGCGCAAAAAGTGAAAAGGTCAGAACCCATTTCTATCGATGATAAAGAAGAGATGTAGGACTTTGGCATGTTAGAAGAGTCTCCTGATTCTCTGAGGAGCACAGTGATGTATCTCATAGGGTTAATATTTTCACTGCGCGGAGGGAAAGAACATAGAGCCCTCAGAAATCCTCATTTTGATCCTCAAATTGTTGTCAAAATCAGTGAGAAAATGGGCCGAAAGTATCTCGAGTACACAGAAGATGTCGTGTCCAAAACCAATCAAGGTGGTCTTAGTGGTCGCAAAATCAAACCCAAGGTTGTTAAGGCATTCGGCAATCCAAATCCACAAAAAGATCTTGTACGGTTGTACCAAAAGTACGTCAGTTTGTGTCCGGAAGAGCTCAGGTCTGATGCCTTGTACAAATACTCACTGTCAGAAAACAAACGTCGACCATGTCAATGGTACAGTGACAAACCCGTAGGGATCAACTCAATCGCGAAATGTGTCTCTAACCTCATGAAACAAGCAGGGAAAAATGGCAATTTCACAAATCACAGCCTTCAAGTTACAGCTGCCACAAGGATGTTTCAAGGGGGGATAGAAGAGCAACTTGTCAAAGAGAAAACCGGTCACAAAAGCGACGCGGTCAGGACATACAAATGTACCTCGGACCAACTCATGGAGAAGGCTGAGAAGGCTGTGATTTGTCCTGGAATTGACACAAGTGTCACCACTGTCCAAGCACAATGTCCGAAAGAATTCGATATCGATGATGACATTGCGAGTTTTGACCTTTTCTGCACAAAGAAGTGGCCTAAAGAGACAGGTGCGCATTGTTGTAAGAATGGGTTATGCCGCATGTTTGGATCAACCAACATGACTGGAAGAAAGGTCAAAAAAGTCAAACTTTCTGTCGAATTTGATGACTAGACATGTACATGTACATTGACATATTTGTTGTGTGAATAAAAAGTTCAAGAGCAAGCAGAAAAATCGTCGACATTTGCCACAAAACGTGGTGCGACTGACCATTCGCAACACGCTCCGAAAAACACGAGAAAACAGAGCGACACTCCACCGCGGTGTAGACCCAAGTCTTCCTGTGGTCAACTCCACCAAATCACGGCAAATTCCACGATTCTGAAGACACGAGCTGCTTCGTTTCACAACGTGACCTTCAAAAGTGAACAAGCCGCAGTTCTTCGCAATTCCTAATTGCGAGTCCTGCAGTCAACGTGCAGTGTTGGTCAGGAGGCCAATTGGTTCGGTCAATTGTAATACTCAGTTTCATCATACTCGTGTCCACAATGAAACGGCATCCGCTGAAAGCCCACGTTTCCTTAATTTACTCCCAGGTGACCTTCTGGACACTCCCTTCTTTTGATTGACACTAAATAAAGATCTCAAAGCCTTTAATGAGGCCTTGATCTTCAGAGACGATAGGCCTATTGTGTGACCGCTGGTAATGAATCACATTGGGGCGCTTCCAAGAAACTTTATCGCCGCTTGACAGTATGATGTTGACATATCTAAAAGAAGTTGATGGGGCAGAATTGCAGACTTCCTTCGAGTTCAGAGGCAAATTGTCAATGGAGCACTTCAGATGGGCAGCGTGCATTAGTCGAGCTCAAATGAACGAGGTACATGCGCACAACGTGCAGGCCATTTGCCGCTGAACAGCTACAGGGGCTGACCGCACTGTGGGCAACAACTCCACGTCCAACGTCGACGTGGCTGGATGTTCAGTCTTTTCACGTTTGACGTGTGTGTGTGTGTGTGTGTGTGTGTGGTGTCAGGTGGGTGTGAATGTTCCCTTCTGGTGGAGGGATGGGTTTGTTCCGATGACTTTGATGGCAAGACAATCCACCTTTGAAGGCAAGGCCAGAGAACACCTTTTGCAAAAAACTGTGTGCAGCCGAATGGTGGTGAGTTCGGTGACGTCCACACTGCGCCCAGCCACTTGACGTACATACCCTTACAGAACGCTACCGGGTTATGGCACAAATTTTCTTTTGTTCTCGCGTTCATTCAACTCCATGAAAAGTCTCGTCAGCATTCAATAACCTGTACAACTCTCCACCACAACAAGTTAACCGAACCAAGTTCCAGGAATTCGAGTGCAATTTGGCCCAACGAACGCACCATCTCCCAACGACGCATCACAAAGATTCCCTTTGCTGAATGATGTTGTTCTGATGAGAGGTGCTTTGCTCCTTCAGGCGCTTTCCACCTTTAATTCTGCCAGCAATGACCACGTGCGGAACATTTTGCCCGACCTCTGCAAGGTTTTCGATCTTCTGTTATGCCAGTTCTTCCCTTTGTTACCAGCTCATGATGTGCATCTGATTTTATCTTGGAGAAAAAGTTGCGCTCCAACCTGTTGTGTGATGCTTTCTGTCGTTTCGCCTCAACGAAATGAGCGGGCATCAGGGGTCGGCTGGACAGTTGTTTGTTTGACAATGGTCGTGATTCCGTTCCAAAGGATACAGGTTTCACAATTCAATTGGAAGTGATGTCCTACAAAGGAGGATTCTCAGTCACGAATAACATTCACGAAAAGTCAACGATTAAAATAAAAATGGCATCAAAATAAAGTTCCACGGGATGTGTTGCACGTTGCTTCTCAAACATCAGAGGAGCTGCTTCCACACGCCACAGTGCTGAATCTGCGTATACGAGTACTCGTGCAGGTTGGCGTGTGCACGATCTTTTTGATGGTTGAGAATCAAGTGTGGCAACTGTCCTCGACACGCTTTGCCCGATGTCCTTGGGCGGTGGTCCTCTCTTTGTGAAGACTGCTGGAGGATGGCCAGGTCCGTGCAGCTCTTCTTCAGCCTGCTGAGTTCAGGCTCCTCGAGCGAAAACCATTTGAAATGCAAACTTGTTCAAAGTTTGCAACCATTTCAGAGACAATAAACTGACAATGAGAGAAGAAACGCGCTTATTTTAATCAAGGAAGACACGAATGACGTTATTTCGTACCGCTAATTAATTTAGTTCAATGCTACTTGCAGCTGTGGTCCATTTATTACCTCGAACAACTCTTTGTAAAGTCTTTTCTGTCTTGTTTTCGCCACATGGCTGTAGATACAAGTGAAAAAGATAAAATTTGTGTTGGTGAATATTCGGAACGGGTAGATCTAAACATAAACACAAGCCGCACGAAATAGAATGACGACAGCATCGAGATTGAGAAAGAAGTCTCCCTTTCGATTGGGGCTGGGTGTGAACTCACCAAAAACAACAACATTGTATTGCAACGTTGACCAGGAACAATGGCGTTGGTTGTTGAACACAGTTTTCAATGATTGTCACAAAAGAATTTTCCGAGATCGTGTGCTCGAACAAATCAAAGCGACAACACACACGATTCTTGAGTGACGCACCGTGCGTGCTTGGCAAGTTGCTCGTCCAAGATTATGCAACCTGTAATTGCACTGACAGACTCAGAGGCAATCTGCCCAAATACCAATTGATCATGACGAGGGGTGATGTTGAGAGAAACCGGACGCAACTCCTCCTCGGCCGTTTTCCAACAGGTTTCGCGCGGCTCTCGGTGCCCACACACACACACACACACATGTTCACTTGCTGACATTTGCCCGACTATCGCCTTGCCTCTTCCACGTCACCGACGCCAATTGGCCATCTTCAGCGACGCCATCATAATTCCCGTCATTATTGTCTTGCACGCAGTGATCCAGGTCTTTTCCGACGTTGGCGTGTAAACTGAGCTACTATCACCCACTTTAGCTGGCTAATAGGTGATGAATTAAGAAAAAAGGTGCGCTTTCGGAGAAATGAGTTGGCGTTCAACACCACACAAAGAGCAAGAGCGATGAACAGCTCTCCGTCGACCGTTTTTTGTCACCCGCTTGTACGCTGAAAGTGCTCGCAGTGTCAAAAATTGGAACCCTTTGGGGTAATTTATATTGTCACCTTCGGGTGTGATGCGAGCACATCTGTGAACGTGCATTTTCTGCAAACATGTTGTGCGCACGTTTGAGTCCATTGTGACTTGCTTTTATTTTGGTTTACACCTGAGACTTAGTTCTTCCGGCATGCATAAAAAAATTCGCAGCTTGTTGGAACTGATTGGATCGCCAAACATTTTCTAGTGACTCATTCAACATCGCACTGGTGACACAGTTGGTGGTTAACACCTGAGAACAATTTTGTGAATCAGAAGTTCACCTTCTCATCCCCAAAACATTTTGAAGTTGTGTCGCAATGGGATTTTACACACAAGCAGGCGCTTAAAGTTGTTGCTCTGGGTCTGTCTGCCAAGATGACAGGACTTTTTCGTGATTTTGCTTCGTTCTGTCGCCAAAGGTCAGAAAACCTTGCAATCACATCTGCTTCATGTATCTGTTGACTACAAAGAAGACCAGTGGCATGATTTTCCACCGGAGTCGCTCACGATTTGAACGAAGTTTCCGCGATGAAACCTGCACGATTTGATCTCTTCACCGCCGTCATTCTCTCACGAATACGAGCTATTTTGTATCAGTCATTCTGTGAACAAAAGCTTTGTTTTCCAAAAGTATCTTTTTTCACCTGGCACTTTCTCTTGTTTTCAAAGGTTGTGCTGTTGACACGAGGAGAACAGAAATCAGAAATAAAACAGCAACACGAGTTGGGCAAACCAAGCGACACAATGTAAAAATTTCATCTTGTCACACGCAGAATCGCTGGCTGTGGCACGGACCGTGAAGTTTTCAGTCACATGACATATTTTCTTCAACTTTGGCGCATTTCGGATGTAGATGACCCTTGTCTTCAAACGAACTCTGCTGCACACCACCAAACCCGAAAACTTCTTACGCAGCTGGAGCCTACAGGTGTAAAATACCCAGCAGTGGATGGATTTTGACCAATGCATGTTCATTCTCTGATGTGGTGAAGCCGCACATGTGGAATGTGGCCCGAACAGGAAAAAGACCCATTTGTCACTTTGGCTTCACTTCAAGTTCGCTGGAGAAACAAAGAAACTTGATGGGAGGAAAACATGATCAAGTCACACTCAGCCTCACAAGAACATACTGACCGGACTTGCATTTGTGAGTCTTTGCAGAAATACAGATATCCCTTCAGGGAAAACATTTTTTGCAGATCAAGATCAAGGAATTGTTGTTGGTTTATTTTGTTACTCTATTCATCAATTTTCGAACATTCCAAAACCACAAATATTACTTCCAGCACAGCCCTTGTTACACACGCACACACACAACACACACACACACACTCTCTCTCTCTCTCTCTCTCTCTCTCTCTCTCTCTCACACACACACACACACACACACACACACACACACACACACACACACAAGTCGTTGCCTGTCACAACCACGACATTGCAGCGCACGATACAGCGTTTTATGTTGTGACGATAAAAAGGAGCAGAATTTTATGAAAGAATCTCAAGATGATCCAGACGAGGTTGCCTGTTGCTTGTTTTGTTGTTACAAGAATAGGACGCTTCGTGCTATGATGTTTTTGCTCGAGGCTCGGTCCCCACTATTCCTAGAGCTGGATCCAGCAGAAATATCATCCTTCACTCGCACATCACAGCGTTTTCCTCCGGAGAAACCTAATACTCGTACGTATTGACGCGCGACAATGCGGCAGCTGAGCCTCATTTAACACAAATAAGATCAGAGTGTATAATTCTGCTCCCGCCTTGAGGCCGATGGTACCTCCGCCTGCAAGTCTCGGTCTCGTCAAACACCGACACACTTTGTTTTGTGCGTCTTTGACCCTGTGACAGTCAGGTCTGGGTATCAAGGCACTGAATACGCTTTTTAGGGTTTGTTTCATTCACTCCAATAATTCTTTTCGATGTCAAGAAGAAACGTGAAGGTGCAGGTTGTAAGGTAGCAATTTTGTTGGAAATTGTTGAAAGCGATTCTCCTCAAGGAAAAACCAATCCTGAAAACTTTCGAGATCCTGGACAGGTGAGTCTTATGTTCAAAGGTCAGGTGCTCAAGAAGCAGCAGAAGTTATTTGATCCAGTTGGTCTCGTGGTCTCAGCTTCAATATTGGGTTTCGTCCAGCATTTCCCACGCTGTTGTGTCTCGTACGTGTGTCCCTTGTCGTGTGCCCAGATTGGGCGCCTCATTGGACACGGAGTGATCACGACTGTGTAAATGCAGGTCGCTGAGCATCGCATTTGTGACCAAATTTGCACAATTTCTGTCATATTCCGTGGAGGCTCAGTTGCTTAGCCGCTTTGCAAATGCAGTGGCCGAGAGATAATCTCGTTACCCAGATTTAATCAAGTCTTTGCCTCACTACGTTTGGCCGCTGCATGAGACTCGGACGTCAGTTTCAGGAAAGTTGATGCAAAGTGAATTGGACCTTGATAGTACACCAAAATTAGCCTGTAACAGCCAAGACGCGTGTTTCTCAAAATTGGATCAAGCCTGATAATCTTATTCTGGTACTAAGCTAACTATACCTGGCCCGAGGCAGGAAGACATTGGAGTTGCGTGTTACTTTGATTTCCCCTGTAATAATGTTGACCTGGGCTGCCTGTGGCTTTTAAAGGAAATCTCTTTGTGCCTTTCCACCGCGGAAACATCTCGAAAATCTCAGCACATGTTTGCTTTTCAAAGGCGCAAACCCCGTCACGTCGCGGTCGGATTCCCTTTTTGGGGGAAGATATCGTGGAGTGTCTGGTGAATGCGAGTACAATGTGGAGCGAAATTAAGTAAGAAAATCGTCGCTGCGAGCGTCGGCGTGCAGAGCTGTTGATGCTGATAGACTGCACTCGCTTCTTTCAACCAGGTCATCCTCAAGACTCGGACCAAATTGCTTCTGTCACTTTAATGGACAGTGGTGTTGTCATGCAGAAGGTTCTCTGCTACATTTCTATTCCTGTTTATCTGACATCAGTGCTGAATGTCGTTCTGCGGCCACAACCGGACTTCCTGCCGCTCTTCTGCACGGAGCTTTGCGTCGAATTGAAAAATCTTCTGCAAGGACAAGTTTCAAGATTTCTCAACAAGTACAACAGTGACAGGAGTGTTTGGCATTAGCCTGTGCAGGCTGTTTCTGCCGTTGTCTTCGCACTCGTATTGGCGTTTCCGAAGACAAGAAATACTATCCAAACGGAAACCTATTTTGTACTCAAAAGAATATTGAAAACTGATGTTCTGAAGTGGGATATCACTGGGAGGTTAAATACGCACAGTATCGAGTTGCGCCTCGTCTTGCGTACTCAACGGTTTGGGAAAACAGGGTCACGGGCCAGCTTTCGTTTTGTTTGCAGACTGCCAAAGACCTTTTTGTCTTTCCTAAGGAGCCCTGAGTGGTTGTTCTGCGCAAATGTTTTGCCAGTGAAATCGATCCCCTTGGGACAATCGCTGGAAGCGACCTGTGTTCTCGAGCAAATGAATCCATTTGAATCTTGAAGTGTCGCACAGAATGCTGACCAGCACGTGCAGAGAACCACACAGGTTGTGCACCTCTCTCAAAAGCGCCTCGTCCTCACGCATGTGCGCCGACGCTCGTTTTTGTCTGATAATGATTGTTTAGGGAGAAATTCAACCGAAAAGAAAGATGTCAAAGCAAGAAAACCTTTTTAATTTCAATCCCATCTCCCTCTTCAATCTTTGTGAATGAGCTTGCATTTAATGGTGAAGTTGTTTGGGCTTTCCACAGATCTCTGGAAGTGCAGGAACAAAGCTCATAATCATGCAATTTTGAGACTTTTCAAACGAAAATATCTTATTTCCAGACTGTGCTGCGAGTATTGTCTCCACGCAATGCAATTACCTTCTGCTATCAGACGTTCATTTCGTAGATTTTGGAAATTTACGTGCTACTTTTCACAACGGCTCAAGAAAGCAATCGCGGCGTTGCTCATAGTTTTGATGGTGATTACTTTCTGAGGACACCAGCTGAAGGACCCACGTGTACATCTGCAGCAAAACCAACTGGACAAGGACAAAACGGTGATCGGATCCACCTCATACAAGAACAAACCGCTGCAGGAAGCGATGTGCCGCTTCGTCCACAGTCTCCGCGAATTTGACGCGATCGCTCGGGATTTTCCCTGTCATTGGTGAGTTTTAGCAACTCGAAACTGAGCGTATTTAGGTCATGGCTCTGGTGAGTCCCACTCATTGTATGAGACAATTCGCGCTGATGTGGATGAAGGAAACGGACACTCATAGGAGGACTCGACAGCAGCTGACTGTCACAAACCCATGGTAACAGCCTTCACCCTCTCTCTTCCTCCCAATCTCCCAGATTTGTGTCTTGTGTCTTGAGTTCCTCTGGTTTGGCAAAGTTCTGCTGAATGACCACCACAACGGTGAACAAAGGATCTTTTCCAAGACAGCCGAGACAGCCGCCGTCCTGACGTGCAACAAACTTTGGTCGTGACTTTCTCAGCGACTCTACGTAGAAAGAGCGTCTCGTCCTTGTTGCAGCACCTTCTCTGAGGCAGGTTGAGATGAAGTCAATGGTACTAATTAGATTCTTCTTTTCTCTCCATTACCAATGCCTCCGTGTGCACAACAGGCTCTCCACTATGCAAGAAGCATTGCCAAGATCCTGCCTGCACAAAAACTACTCCTGTGCCCGACTTTCGTTTGCTGCCATGGTGGTTGGGACCCCAGTATCAGGTGAGAGCAAATGCTGATGGTTCCACTGGTGTTTATTTGTTTGCAGCACGAAGGACTACCACATGAAAAAGCTCACATCTTGCTGGTCGTTCAGCAACCAGACAAGGCAAAGTAAAAAGTAGTTTTGCTCTGGCAATCAGCCTGCAAATGTCAAATGTTCAATTTATCAATTTCATGAAAGGTAGATCTGCACGAGTTTCATGAATGGTGCTCAGCACCAGACCGCAGTACGAAGCAATAATGAGCAGACAATGCTCGAGGGTGGCGGCAAAAGATTTAATTGTGACAATCCCTTTACGGCACGAACTGCAGGCGTCTCATACAACATAGCATGACCACAGACGAAGTCTATTAGTCAAAAGCAGGGATATTTATTTCTCACGTGTATTATCAGCCTTTGGCAGGGTCAAGAGGGTGAACATATTAGCAACTAATGAGCAGTTTTGCATTTCGACAGCAGTGAAAAGGAAGCACGACAGGCGCGTGTGAATTATCGCAAAGAGCTGGATTAATCACCATGGTGTAACGTGCGCGAAGTAGCCCTGATTTTGCTGTTTCCAACTGAACCAGCGCGCAAGGCTTTCCCAAGGAGCGCAACTTGTTTGGTGGAAGAGCGAGCCTTGCATGACAGAAACTGGCGAAACACCACTTGAGAAACATGGGAAAATACTGAACCCATGCAAATGTTCCTGGATTCAAAAGAAAAGGGGACGCAGCAACAAGAACAAGCAAAGTGTTTTTGTCGTTGCACGACACAGTCGCTTGCGTCGTCCAAAGTGCCTGATGTCAGACAGAACACCACGATGTTGTCTGCCCCTTTTTGTTCACAACAATTAAGAAACACGTTTTGTTTATTTTAAACTCTTCTCAGGTTTCTCACAAATGCTCGCCAAATCTGTGTTTGAAATGCACGATTTATCATTCAAAACTCATGATATGTAACAGATATTGAACGAATCCGAACACACTATTCTGGATGGAACGAATCCCCGTTGAGGGGTGAGTTGCATCCAGAATAGTGTGTGAGGATGAGTTAAATATCTGTC
>JAAUXT010013740.1_pt1 | contig 22203 bp, 18 predicted proteins | sample 7278171 | NCBI WGS metagenome assembly JAAUXT01 (sample SAMN14350112, study PRJNA611818) | marine sediment metagenome | isolation source: surface marine sediment (1.8m) | place: French Polynesia: Moorea | collected 2018-08 | reverse complement strand
TGCTGACATACTTTTGGAAGAGGCTGCCTATAGGTGCTTCGATTTGGCTCGCACCAATTTGGCTCATCAGCCCAAATCGTGCAACCCACCTCAAATCACCTAAAAAGGACACTCCAGGTCGTTCTGAAGCCAGGATCCCTGAATACCCAAGGGATTCTGTACTTCGGACGAACCAGGTTGCAAAACGTCCTGTGAAATCATTGCAGCAGGGCCACGCGCACTCAGTGCCGTCCACGCGAACCTTGCCCTCGTTCAATCAGTCTTCGCCGTCGAAAGCATCATGGAGCCATGTCAAGATCACATGCTTTCCAATCATTTATTCGCTTCCAAAAATGCTTGAACATGTCCAAGACAAAGCATGCATGCACCTGTTGTTCCTCTCAGTCTGGGTTTTGTTGGTGCAGTACGCAACGATTCCAGCTACTGTCCGCCTTTTGCTTCTTTCTGCATGCAAATATTTCTCAGTAAAATTGTGGTTTTCGTTGGTAAAAGTCACACTTTTGACACTTCTTGAGGTTTTGTCGAAGCGTGGAAAGGCACAGTCGCACGAAATGTGCAGACCCAAATGATCAAAATGAAAGTCAATAAATTCACAAACCAAGCCTCGAAAAATACACTTTACAAACAACGTCAAACGAACTCAACAGAAACTGAACAATTCTCTGCAAATAAACGACAAACTTTCTCCAAGGCGTACACGCAGACAGTGAGCTGGTGAACAGTCACAGGTGACAGATGACAGAAGGCATGCTTTCAGAACAAAATGACAAGAACAAAGCATTGACAGAAAAGGGAATTAGACAGATTCAGTTCCAAAACTTCCTTGTGCGCAAAATCGCTGACCGTCAAGGCCTCAACTCGCACGAGTCATCACTAAAACCCCTCCATTTCATGCATTGCCGTTTCTCAAGGCGACCCCTAGTGCGCATGAACAGGCCACTCAAAAAATTTCAGACGCTCTTTCGTACATGCTTCTGTTCAGTATCTGTTCTGCAACGAGTAGCTTCGACTGTAGCTCGCGTTCGAGGGGTCCGGGACGGGGGAGTCGATGGTTGAGATTCCGATGTACTCGGAGTCTTTGCGGAGGGGGCTGGGGCTGGGCGGCGCCGGCGCGGGGAAGTAGGCGGCGCCGCGGGCGCGCCTCTCGTGCGCGCGCTGCAGCAGCAGAAACACGCAGCACACGACCACCAGGAAAACCACGACCAGAACCACCAGACCGACGATTAATGCTGCAAAATAACACGTTTGCATTACAAATCACGATCGGATCAGCAATCGGTGAGCCACTTGCGTTACGAACAGATGAACAGAGCAGGCACAAAATTTTGTCCCATTTGCTGAATGGAATTTCTCTCACCAACTTCGTAGGCTGTCATTCCCCGTGGTTGCACCGCGAGGTTTGAACGGCTTTCCTGGTTTCTGGTGGCGGGGTTGATCTCTGCATTGCAAAGCAGAACGAAGATAAGAATCTACTTCGGTCACAATGAATCCAAAGTTGAGGTTCTTATGCGAGAACGCTTCGGTCGTGTGGAGACTGCTGCTCACTTTTGTCGACGCTCTTCTCCCCGGTGCCGACCTTGCCGCGCGGCTCCGGCTTGGCGCCCTCCTCCCGCCGCGCCACGATGTTGATGGGCGGGGAGCGGACGTGTCCGGCACGCCGCTCGTCCCCGGCCTCGCGATCAGCCGAGCGGCGGCGCCGGCCGGACTCGACGGTGACAGCGCCCTCCGTTTCGCTGTTCGCGTATTCGCTCCCCGCGCAGGAAGCCTGAAGGGCCCAGGACATTTTTGTTTGAAAATTCCAGAGGTTATCTCTCAATCAATTGTTGATGCAGCCTGTGTGTTGATGTTCTTTCGACCACAATAATTTGAGGTTGAATGAAGTTTGTACTCACCCCGTCGCAGTTGGAGGCCACTGCGCAATCGACGTAGTCGCACGAGAAAATGATCTGGTTCCACTCACGCACGGCGAACGCCTGGAAGAAGACCGACACTGCCACCCTCTGGTCGGACGCCGTGGTTTTGTTTGTCGTGAAGAAACCCTGGTTGTCGGGAATTATGTGACCGTCGCCGCAACTGAAAATAAAATGTTCAGTTGGCTTTATTTGTGGACAACCTGTGGTAATCATAACAAAACCTGTCTCAAAAATTGTAATGTCTGCTTGGAAGGACAACGCCTGTCTCGTGTTTCGTGCGATTGCTGGGAATTTCGCTTCAGTGCTAGCCTTGTGCATAGTTCTGGTCGTTAAATTACAGAAAAATCTCTCACCCTCCCGCGAGTATGTCGAGGCCATTCTCGGGAGTCTGGGCAGACTGCACAGTGCAGTGAAAAATTCTGAAGCTCTTGACATCTGAATGGAAATCATTTGTGAGAGAGGTTCACATATGTCCGCGGTTGGTCGTGAAGACTGAGGTGCAAAAGGCCCGAAAATGAAACCTGCAAAATGAACTGGTCGAGACTGAGGACGACGACTCCAGATGCGAGGCTGTGGAGAAAGGTTACAGGAACAGACCTGTGGAGTGGTGGAGGAGGGCACGCAGCTGGATCCACTCCCCGAGTACAGTCTCTTGGATTTCGTTCCGTTCTCTGTCGTGGACCGACAGCGTGGCGTTCGAGCCGGTACTGAGGCCGTCGCCCGTGTGCATCCGCCGTCGGCGCTGGTTGAACGGGCTGCGACACAGACGTGCAGGTTGGAGTGCGCAACACAATCACCCAATACTGGACCACCTCACTTTTTTTCACAACTTTCAACCAAGTGAAAAAAAAAATTATTTCGAACCAAAAATATTTTTGTGCAGTCCACATAAAAAGTTTCTTTTGACAATAAAACTTAGGACCTCTGATATTTTGCCTCTCAATGGGATCAGTGGACCACCCAAGGAGATCACATTCCCCAAATCACGCAAAACTGGACCATGACTGGATCACTACTGGACCACCTCTAATCCAAGAGAATCATAGAAACCTGGATGTCCACTCCTGACATCCATTTTCAGAGAAGCGCACTCACTTTTCGAAGAGCGTGAGAGAAGTGTTGGTGGTGGACCTGGTCTGGCCCGAGTTCTCATAGTTGCAAGAGATGCTGTAGACGGGGTCGTGGTCCGTGCGAATGTGCGGGTGCTGCTGGATCACCAGGTCTATCGTGAACACGTCCATTTTGGACAGTTTCTGCGTGAGACGAGAAAGTTCCCAGGTTTACGATTTCGTGAACAAGACAGGAAAGCAGAGCTTTGTCCTGCCCGAGGCTGAACAAGTTCCAAATGAGCCTCAAGTGCCTCAGTTCCGGTGTCGGCGTGAAACAATGCCCCGAGGCAAACTGCCTCTCCCTGCACAAATACTCGATGGTTATTGAGTATTTATGCCTCCCCTCCATTTTCACTTGATTTTGTCATCCCTGAGGCAATGCGCCCCTGTCAGAGTGAAAATGGCTTGCAGAAAAGTAGGATGAGCCATTTTCACTCTGAATGGGGGCAGTTTCATGTGACAATGCCCCCCCCCTTGGGTGAAAGAATGAAATTCTGAGTAAAAATGCCCTGTCATGTGTGAAAATGCCTCTATTCTGGAGAGAATATGCCCCCCATACAGTGGCAAAGTGCCTTGTTACTGGTGGGGCAACATAAATTGACAGGGGGCACTTTCCATTAAGTCAAAATGCCCCTGCGCCATTTTCACTCGACGACCGTCGATCGAGTATTTGTGCAGGGAGAGGCAGTTTCCCTCGAGGGGCATTTTCCCACTCCAACAGCGTGAACAGAATCGATGTCGCCCAGGTGAAACATCCGAGCTTTTTTCAATCTGGATCACCATTGTGACTGTATTTGTCGGTACGGCCGTCCAACCACTTACACGCACGACGTATTTGCAGGAAGCGTGGTGGACGACGTCGTTCAGCTGAAAGTGATGGTGGCCCTCTCCTTCGAGCGCCCGGCACGTCGAGTCTTCCACGGAGTAAACGTGATAGGCGAACCCGTAGAAGTGTACAGTCATGTTCCTGTACGTGTCGTTACCCCCACAATCTATCTTCCCTGTGCGGGTACACACACCAAAACACATGAACAAGAGATTGGAAAGCGAGCGGCGCCAGACAAAGCCAGAAAAGTTCAGCGGCTCCTTACGTAAGTTACAAGGAGCAGGCACTGTGCTCAACACGCATTGTTCTGGCAAACAGGCGACAAGAAAGCTACCTGCATGCCTGCCAGAGTATAAACTTGCTTTCCTGGTGATGGGGGGGGGGCGCAGAGCAACTTGCTTTTATTGCTTTGGAGAAATATAAAGAACGAGCGGATAATGCAAGACGCGTGCTCGACAGCAACGATCGCGACCTTCAGAAACTTCAGGAGCGGTCCGAAGTGATCAGGCTGAGCGTCTCGCAGACAGCAACATGTCAGTTTCCCTCAACACCAAAGTTGTACTTTTCGCCTGGAAGGAACAAGCGGTTTGGAGACGTACGTACAGTGACCGACGTCGTCGTGTTTGTGGCGATCATGGCTTGAAAGGTTGTAGTTGTCGTTGGTGCTCTGCATCGAGCCGTCTTTTTGCCCCTCATGGTACTCGTCTCCGCGACTGAAGCCCTGGTAGTCGTAGTCAGGCGGCGTGGCGGCGTTGGCGTCGGCTTCGGTGTCGGCCACGCTGAGCGAAACCTACGAGGCAAACAGTGGTACAGATTGGTTTTGGGTGCAACGATCCTCGCACAGTCCACAGACCGAAACCTTTTGGAGAGGTGTTTTCAGACGTTCAAAACGAAGTGGTAATCTTCTCAAACGGACTGTATTTGCAGTACACGACTGTTAGTGATGAGTTTCTTCAGCCTTGTTTCTTTTCTTTGAACTCAAGAGGCAGCAATATTGCTAGAAAACGAAACAAACGTGCTCTGTTTCTTGTGCTGTACCTGAGTCGAAAGAAAATATGTCAAGCCAACCAAAAAGGCGTTTGTCATCATGGTGATCAAGCTGCAAGACAAAAACAAGTGTAATTTTTCGAATTGAAACCCAAATCAAACAGCCACAGGTTTGCTAAGTGAAACGGAACGCCTCCTGACAAGTTTCCCCAAGGTTATCAAAGTGTACTCGTACGCTCGTACTCGAAATCGATTTCGAAGAGACATTTCGGATTTCCGCCTCTGCCAATTGTTGAAGAATGACTTTTCCAACAACAGGGTTCCCTACGAAAGTAATTGGTCTCGACGGTCTCAAACGATCAAATATGTCAAAACGTGTGGTACACGTGCCACGTACCTGCAAGTGTTTCCAAATTTAGCGCTCAGTCTGTTGCCGCTTTGCAGCAAAAGAGGTATGCGCGCACCGTGGGTGCCACGGTGTCGCGCAAAAGTACGGTCCGGGTCGCGAATCGAGACGTGACCTGCTTTCTGCAGCAACGGCGCCAATGACCTCAGGTTTGAAGGGTCAGGGTTCCGTGCATCGTTTGATTTGTACCTCGCTCCCGATAATCAGCGAGAACGGTGCAACATCTCCAGCTGAGAAGCGTTTTTTGAGCTGCAGACCGTTCTGGAAGTGGTCAGATTTTCCCTGAATGCTGTCCTTTTCGCATTTAAAACCTGCCAAGGCTTCATGAATACTCCAAACAGTACAAGAACTTTTGGTGCTCTTGGCACTTTGAGAACAAACCTCCTCAGTTGAAGAAGTGAGAGAATCTGTCGTGTTCGCGTGTGACAAAGGAAAGCGCACCAAGAGCCGCCAAGGTTCCTTTCCGGCAACAGTCTGAACCGGAAAACACAAGTTTTTCTTTCTGGCATTTCTGTTCGGATTGACCGTATACGAGTAGCCAGTCGTCAGAAATTGACAATGGGCTGGCACAGAAGGAAAAACTTCAAAGCAGCGTTCCGAATTTTCGCAAGACCGGAGTGTACTGAACCCGTAAAAACCACTTCAGGACAGGACCACATTTATTTGCCTTCACTGGAGTCTTTCGAGTTCACATCGAGTAGACTTGATGAGAATCAGTGTCCGTTTGTGGAAATGTAGATCGGACGCACTCGTAGACATGTTGAGGGAAACCATGTGAAGCGAAGAAAGTTCCTCAGTGCAGCGCAAAGCAAGAGAAATTCTGATAGGTGAGACACATGCGATGAATTACAAGAAACAGCAACACTCCCGGTGATTCCAAATGTTTGATTGAAAAGGTCGTGTTGTTTCTGAAAACTTTGTTGCCTCTCAGCCACGGAAACCTCCAGTCTTTCCACTTTGTTCCTGATTCAGTTTGTTGCTTGAATGTGGAGCTTTCACAACAAAATCAGGATGAGTTGCTCTGTGAAAACATTCAAGAGGTTGGTGGATTCTACAAGTGGTGCGTTCACCCGAAGAAAGTTGTGCATCGCAAAATTGGTGGGCACTTGTACGAGGTTCTGCCAAACAATTCTGGGATGGATTTGGCTGTCCGCAATACTTCCAGATGGCAACTGACCAACGGTCTCTGAAAAATCTCCAAGCATCTAGATAGAACCTCGCAACAACGCGCATGCTCCTCGTGCACGCAAAGGCTGGTCTGTTTGGCTTCATCAAAGAAGGAACAGGAACAGGAAGAAACGCCAGGACAGCAGAACATGCATTCTCCGAATCTAAAGTTCCACTCTCGTTCTCAGGTCGTGGGAATTCCTATTCCACACCCTGTCCTCCGAGGATCCGACTGGAGTTTCAAAGTTCACGAAGTTTGGGTGTGGACTGGTTCGTATTTTTTCCTTGTGTATAGAATCCATCATGTGTGCAACCATGGACACGGTGTGCTGGCAAGTATCTGCACAGCACGTCTAATTTCAGCAAGATTTGTGCAGGCTACTTGGTCTGTTCCATTTCTGCATGACACAAAGCCACAGACAACTTCGCGAAACAAGTTGCGGCTGTTGTCCGAACAGGTGCCAACTGACAATCCACACAGAACAATTTCGATGAAAAAACTCAGTTATGTAGCCCAGGTTACAGGCTGTGGATGGAGTACATCTGTTCAAAATTATCTCGTGATCTGTAGGAAGCAGGCTATTGTGCTGAGTTATTACCCGTGAATATTTTGTTAACTAGAGTACATTAGGGATACTTTGGTGCTCCAGCCAACATTCGGTACACAAACACACACCGAAAATATTTCATTCGCAATTGGTTGATTCCCTGCAGGGTTCACTGGGACCCTGTGGTCTGCTGTCCTGGAATCTTTTCGATGCCTCTGTGTCTTTTCCAGTGGCAAACCGTTGGATGCACGTTGCTGGTTTCACGGGGTTTTCATGTGCTGGACACAAAATGTCCAGGGCCTCCACTGAACTATTGAAAAAGACTGATCACTTTGAACTCCACGAAAACCTCTTTCCAGAAGAGTTGAGCAGTAGCTTTTCGCAAACAATCGTTGCAACTCGGAACTGTTGCAAAGCACCACCAGCGTCAGGAATAACAAGAACAGCAGGATGTCAGCTTCACACTGAGAGCCTCCGTTCCTATCAAATCGTCCGTCTGCAAATATTCCAACTTCCGCCACGTACGATGGTGGCTTCACAAGTCTTCCAATGAACAATATGAAACCAGTTGTTTTCTCACGAATGATGAAGAGAAATGGCCGATTGACCGTAAATTCCGGATTTTGCACCAGAGATGTCAATCCGACTTTGAAGCCAGAGGTTGAAACAGCCTCGGTGCCGATTTCATTAACCTGAAGAAATATGGAATGCATGAATTCCGTCAAGTAAATGTCAGTGTTTGCTGCTATGCCCGACAGATCTGCAGATCCGGAGAGGAAGAGATCGGTGATTCCCATCTGAGAGAGGATCCTTCGCAAGTTGAGGTGCTGTTTGATTTGAAAGCGCGGAATGCTCACATCAACCTGATATTTCTTCATCTTGTTTCGCAAAACGTCTTCAAAATCCACACTTGTCAGATGCCTCTCAACATACCCCAGGTCACTGGTCGGATCTGGCAACAAGATGTACAAAGCCGCTTTTTCTCCTGTGTAGGGAATCTCGAGTATCCTGTATCTGTGCGGTTCCGATACATCTGCATAACTCAAGTATTGCTTCGTTTTCATCATGTCCATCTCCACAGACTTTTTTCTGGTGATGTAAAATTTGCCCTTGACTGTCGTGAGATGGTCGAAGGGATGTTTCCAGATCCCGTTGAAATAGATGACGTTGAGCAGGAAGAGCACTGAGGTCGGGCTCAGGGACGTGGGATGCAGCAGGTGATCAATTCGCTCCGACGTAACGTTCGCCACCCAGCTGTTTATCCCGCAGATTACGTCATCCATCTCGTTAGTGAAATCCACTTCTTCCAGACTTGCATCAAAGTAATCTCTGGACTCATTCATAAAACTTTGGCGGTAGTTGTATCCAGTTCTCGCGTACAGTTTGTTGTGAACATCGAGCGTGTAGTTGTTGAGCGGATGGTTGAAAATAGCCTGCAGTTGTCTGTACTGTTGATACAAGGCTGTCGTGTCGTTTCCGTCGTTTCCAAAGCGGAAAACCTTGGATATTTGCTCTTTGGTGTGTCCGCGTGACCCGAGACGAAGCAGCAGCATCGATATGGACAGACCAACCGGCGAAAACACGATGTTCTCCCTTGGCGCCACATTCTTGAGCTGTTTGTAGAACTCGAGTCCGAACTCGGTGTTGTTGTGCGCCAGTTGTTTGAGAACGGTCAGTTGTACAGATGTTCCGCGCATCAAGGAGAGCAAATCCAGAATCACAACCGTCAACACCAAGTTTCTGAAATCCGTGAACTGCATTGGAACAAGTGTTCATCCTGTAAATCCGCACTTCTCACAGCACACACTCCAGGTACTTGAAGTCACCTGCAACAGACACTCCAGGTCAATTTGTTTCATCCCAGCAAAACAAATCGGAACGCGTTGGTGGGATCGACTGGCTTGGTTCCCACCAGCAAATTGGGTTCACTTCTCGCCACCGAAGTTGAACTGGCCCCTTCGACTCCGTGCGACTGCTGACTCCCATTTCTCATTTGCACCACTTGAGATGAAGCTGTATTGTAATATTGTGGTGCAGCTTCTGCTCAAGTGGCAGTAGCATAGATCTTGTTTGGTGGGCAAATAAATAACTGTTGAAACAAAACTTTTCACCACGAGGAAATTGTTCGAATATGAAGAAAGTTTCATTGATGGCTGAAGAAAGGCAGACAGCAAAACCTTTCAATATAACAACACCGCCGAAGGTGCGAATAAACGGGAAGTTGTGGTTTGCAATCGAGGTATTCGTTGGTGGTGCACGCAGGGAACCACGACGGTCAGTCCACGTGACAATCACACGTGCAACGATGGCAGCTAGGTCGAGGCGAGCCTTGTATTGTGCTGTGAGCCCGCAGAATCCATATATCTGTGTGTTCTGGTGTGCTGTTCTTGATCCTGTTCGCTGGGATTTTTTTATGAAGGCAGACTCCCGTGAGGCGACGTGCTGCCAGACCAAGCCACGGCTTAATTGCCAAATTCTTGAGCAGAACCCTGCAGAAAAGTGGAAGGAAGGTCACAGAACGCAAGTCGTATTTCTGACGAATCAACAAGAGAAAATCTCGAAAACATTTTTGTGATCAGACGTCTGTGGTTCCTTTTTTCGTTTCTGTCAGACGGTTGCTGTTTTCTGGAGCAACCGTCTGTTGTCAGAATCCCTGTCTATCATCTTAACCAAGGAGAAAGGCAAGCGATTTACCTTCACTTCGTCACCTTCAATTTCCTGTGGCGAGGACATTGCAGTTTTCCCTATTAGATCTTGCATCTGTTGAAGCTCTACAACACGGAACAGCAAGATTATTTTGGATAGTAAGATGACAGCTTTACGGCTTGTTCTATCAAAGGGGCTAATTCGATGATAGAAGCAACAAGTTAAAAGAATTCTTCCTTTTTGCAGCCCTGCGTAATGTTAGTACCAACATGTTTACCTGAAAGTACAACGGACATGCACAGAACCATTGTCCTTGGGCCTGAAACACAAGTCCACCAAGAATCACAGCAATTATAACCTGCTCTCCACTGCAAGTAATGAAAATGAAAAGAACAAAGCTTCTGGTTGGACACTTGCTGGCCTTGCGTTGGTGTGAAATTGACGACACGTGTCCAGTTTCAGGCTTTCAGAAATGTGTTTTGCCCCCTCCCCCCCAAAAAAATTGAGGGGGCCTCATTCATTCTCCAGTCACTTCCTCACGTGCGTCCATCATTGGCCGCGGGACAGTCTGCCTTGCCTTGAGAGGCGGACCGGCCACAAGCTAAAGATGTTAAATTGTTTTTCGGAGAATAAATTTGTGCGATTCCAAAAGGAAAATGCCATTACATGCGCCGCTCCCTTCAACGACGGCGAAGCGCAGCTGTATTGGGAGATGAGGTGCCCCTGCCCAATGCCCAGTTTATTTTTCATACTCTTCATGCCAGAAAGCCTTCGGGCCTTGCTTTTTTCCACTTGTATGATAAAAACGTGCAAACTTCTTGCTTCCGCGGGTCAGTAGATTTTATTCACCGAAAACCATATTTTTCGTTTATCTCGGCAGAAGTGGTTTGCAGTTACAGTTTTGCAGTGATGGGAGGTCGAGGCAAAAATGCCCTCGCGCTAATGGTGGATGCAGAATCCAGTGAGGGGATGAACTGAGTTCTTGCCGAGCAGCTCAGTTCAACAGGTGATGGAACTCTCGCTGCAACTGGTACCACTCTCCGTCAGCCGAACTTCATCTGCAAACCCCAGATGATGTTCTGCTCCACACATTGCACTTGACGTCTGAATCAAGAAAGTCTACTCAGCGCACCCAACGTTCATTTGCCCCCAAGTGATGGGAAAGTCTTCAATCTTGCCGAAATTTATATGATTACATCTGTTAGAATTGTTTATGCTTCCTGGTGTTTTGATCACGGGAGATTGTTCCACACGGAGTCGTTTCGCATTGCTCTCATTGAACAGGAAGCAAACAGGAATACGAGTGTGGCACACTCTTTTTGAAAGATTGCACACTTGGAATTTCAGGGCTTCAAATCTTCTGGACATGATTTTCAGTTGAGAATGAACGATCTTGATGTTTGTGCTCCAGAAGAAGCAAGTTCTCAACAGGAATCTGTTTTTCTTTTGTTTCACACATTTCATCAATGTCCTTTTTTTCCAAAAGAAAAAATGTATTTGTAGTTGTCAGACATCCCGGTGTGGCAAGGTATCAACAGTTTTATTGAAGTGACTTTGATACATGGGATCTGTTGAGTTTGATGTCTCAACAAAAATCTTTTGTATTCGCGAGTACACTCCAGCAGACGCTAATCAAAATATCACGAATGTTTCATTGTCTGTGTGTTCATGAGCTTGCTGTTTCCACCGAGTGGATAACTGCAGTTGCCAGTTCGCACAAAGCAGTTAGTTAGATTTCCAACCGATGCGAGCAAGCGATTGAAAATACTAGGATGAAGCTACATCTGAGAGAGTAATTTGTGCAATACCTTTACCAATTGGCATTGCATGGAAAAGCAGTATCTCGGCCCAAAATCTTGGTTGCTTGGACCTGTTTTGTGCTTCGCCCAATGTCATTGGTGCTGAGATGCATTTGACCAAGTCCTCTGATACTCGTAGTGTAAATTCTCAATCCAGGTGGCAAGGAAGAAAGCGTGCAGTCGACATTCAATAGGTCTTGATCCTTGATGCCCTTTGAACTGAACAACACGTCCTTTTCGTTGCGAGACCCGTGGCAAACTGAAGTGGGCGGGTTCTGGTTGAAGCTGAATAGGTTCATTTAAATCTGAAAACAAAGGAACGGAAAATGGCCATACAAACACAACTCTCATGCAGTCCCTTCTGAACCCCTGGTAAGATACGAGTACAACTGGTTCAGAGGATTTCACCTCCAAAAGGCTCTGCTTCCGGCCAAACACAAACATTTTACCTGTTCGAAGGGCTTTGACCAGAGGCAGAAAAAAGACGAGCCGAGTCTTTCTTCATCAACGCCACGCGCAATTTACACCGTTTCCCACGCAATGATCAGCTGCTCTGCACTTGAGTGGCTGAACTTGCACCTGTGGACAAAGCGCCGTGTTCCGTCCGACAATCTTTCTCTCATCCAAACCATGAGCTGATCAAGGCTTATCGTGCTGGTAATTCTTTGCCACCAGGCAGAGACCACGGGGAGCCACAGTTCCCGTGTCGAAGGCGTGTCGAGTGGGTGGAGGGAAATTAACGAAGAGGAACACAAGGAGTAGGCAACCCCGTTTCATTTCCCAGCACATGCCACACGAAGATTTTATCCACACATTTGCTTGCAGAATTCTGGATCTTGCATTTCTTGCACACAGAGAATCAGAAGTGCATGGAATGTAGTTTGAGGAGCGTTTTGCCGTGAAGATTGCTTGTCAAATGTGTTATCCTTGCATTTCTGCATGTGGCCAAAGAGAACAACACTGCCGCTTGTCAATGAGCAAGTAAATGGGCAGCGACGCATTGGTTGGGAATGGCAAGTTTGACACGGGAGGGTCTACGAGAGTCCTGAATGTTGTGCAGAACGACCGGAATCGTCACCTGCAAAACACCTCCAGTGATCTGCATGTGTCCGTGTACGCCACAAAACAGCAATCTCCAACGCTTTTGGTTCATGTGGGTTGCAGGACACTGAGACCATCAATTGCTGTAGAAGATGCAGGGTTTTCTTGACCCAGAATCCCAGAGAAAAAAATCGACGAGAGTCCCTCCTTGTACGCAAATCTAATTCTGTATCGTCAGACCGAAACCATTTTTGCTTTCATGTGTGAAGGTTGAATGAGGTCAGGACCGCGTTCGACTCGACCTCCCCACTACGCCCAATTCAGAACTGAACAGATTGCAAAAAGTTCTTTTTCAAAAATTGTGTTCGGTCCTTCAGACCGAACTCTGTTGACTGAAAAATTGAATAGTTTTGACTGAACAGGTGAACTGAGCTGTCATCAAACACGCGTATCAGAAGAAAACAGCTAAACGCCTGATCACATCCCATGCACACTGGGCACCACACCCTGTCAATGAACCGCACAACGTCAATACATCAGAAAGTAGGGTCTGCAGGTGGAAACTTTCCACGCTGCAAAAGCGTCATATGAGATTGTATTGCATAAGAGGGTACTGATAAGAGGTTCAGATCATAAATGTGTTGCTTTTTGTCACCCGCTGAAGTCGGATGAAGTGGTTTGCTCTACCTTTCCATTCCCACAGAGCCAAAGGGTCTCACATCACACTTACTGTTGGAAACACACAGCTCATTTTGTTTGGCTCTGGAACTGTGCATCACCTGACAGAAATTTGCCCTGAACGAAATTCCTGTTGCCACCACAAGTGCCTGCTCACAGAAGACAGCAAGGCCCCCAAAGCCGGTGTCCTTTGGCTCTTCTTCCCTCTTCTCACACCAGGCCCACGTTGAAGGTGCTGCATTTGCAGGCAGGGCGGGAAATGCGCACCAAACCTACTGTTCTCTTTGGAAATGACTCGCCTCACAACAGGACAACGCCACCTGAACTGTAGCGATGGTTCTTGTTCACGATAAAGGTTCCTTGGTGTGTTTCCAGGTGGAACATTTGTTTTTATTTTCAACAGAGGAAGGCAGAAAAACTTTCCTGGGGTGGGCCAAGCAGTTCTGGGTGGAAAGACACAGGTGTCCATGGTCTGGTTTGAGCCACAGCACCTCTGGCAGGCGGGTCACACCGAAACAACTTCCATGGCCGTTTGACCATTTTGTTGAAACATCACCGTGGTTTGCGTTCCCCGAAAAGAATCAATCCTTGTTCGTGTCACTATGCCACGATGGACAGATTTTCTTTCACATTCAACCAGCCTGAGGAGATCTTCAGTGGACCCGGATCCGGGCACGGGATGGCGACCACAGTCTTGGCCAGACCCTCTCGAAGACTGGAGATAAGAGATTGCAATTTGCTTTATGGGGTCAGGGTACGAATTCAAATTGATCAGGAAAACTCGGGGCAGTAACAAATGTTTGCACCTCAATTTGTGTGACTGGAGGGAAAACAACGTCAACTTGGAACTGTCATCGCAACACAACCAAATGAAGATCGTGTGCTCACGCGCATTGCTTGTTGCTGGCAAGGTTAAAAAATGAACTGACACTTGGTCTCAGAAGTTGTAATAATTTTGTGTTGATTCCAAGATAAAAGTACACGTCTTGCCGCATAAAAGCTCGAGCAAGAGAAGGTTCCGAGAAGGTTCTGTTATTTGTGTCAAAAAACCAAAAAAGAACAAACGAACGCCAAGTTACATGGAGGAGCCACCAGTGTTCTGCTTGACGATGTCCTGGAGTGCGCGAAAAAGACAGGTTTCCTGTCCAAGTTGGGAACGAAACTGCGTCCGTCCCCTGCTCATTTTCAGCAACACGCGAGAGAAGCTGAGATTCCTCGCCGCAGACGAAGCCTCATCACACAGAGAGCTTCTCGCGAGTGTGGCTCACTCCACTCGCACAAGATCAATACGAAGGGACTGCTTGTGGAGGATGGGAGGGGAACGTGGGGAGAGGGCTGCAGCAACATCCTGCAATCGGTCCTGCTGAATGGATAGATCTGGGAGAAAATCCCGTAGAAATGCATCCATTCCCGGTTGATACGCTTGGTCATGACACCAGGGCTCGGTTACAGCTTCAATCTACGAAACATGCAGGTAGGGGAATGCCAGAAAATTGGACATCATCGAGAACAGATATTTTCGCATGTTTACTCCACGACTGTCGTGTACGTGGGCGTCTGCAAGGCGTGATGCTCCTTGAAATTGCGATAATGGTGCATCAAGGCTGTGGGCATTATTTCTCATGGCAAGTGGCTGCTTTCTTTCACTTGAGAATTCCAACATCAACGAAGAGTCGCCCAGTTCAGTGGAGAAAGAACCTTGCAAGGCTCTCTCATGGTAAACCACGTGAACGTAGGCGCAGAACAAAGACTGTCAAAAGTTGCATAACTCTCAATGAAAAAGTTCGTTCGAGGTGCATTCAACGTTGCCTTGAAATGAGAAAGCCAGGAACTGTTGGGAAGCCAGGAATAGCTCGCTCGGCGGCGCCTGCAAAGCTTCCGCGGAGATGGCCCGCTGACATGGAAATGCATGGAATTTTAATTCTCTTGCTGACGGCGAGAGGAGATGTGAGGATGCAGCGTGCAAATCGTGTGATTCCGTAGAAACAACGAGAACTTCATTTCAAAAAAACTTCGTTTGGAACTAAATTGCGTCTTCTGTGAGGCCCAGTGGTGGAAAACCCTTGATTTGGACAATTGCACGTGCACGACAAGAGAATTGTTCGTCAAGAGTACAAGGGCGCAAAGAGGTAGACAAGGCAGCTGCGAATATAACCGCCGAGGCCTGTGTGGTTTTTAGTCATTTTCCTCTTTTTTTCTCTTTTGGTGTTTTCCAGTCTACATGGCGTTGTGTCCTGTTTCCAAGATTCTGTGACACGTGACACAACATTTCCCTGCAAATACGGCGCCACCTGAATGCTCGCCTCAGGATAGTTTCGGGGTAGCTCGTACTGTTCTCAGAATGGCGCACACAAGACAGTGTGCTGCAGTCAATGTTCTCATCAGAATGATCAGTTCTTGACAGGCGATGCGCGAAATTGACCTGGCACCAACGTCAAGTTCTGGAGAGGCTGCTTGCCTTTTGGTGCAGGAGCTCTCGCCTGCTTAGTCTGACTCAGAGACTGAAGACATGAAACAGCGCCGTTTTCTTTTGAGCGGACTTGGGTGAATCGAGGACCTCTGTTTTGCAGGCCAGTGCTCCAATTATCAAACTTGTGCGTAGAAGGTACACGTAATGTTGGTTTCAGGCTTGCTTTTGTTTGTTCTTTGTTTCCCTGAAACACCATAAATTTGTGCGACAGCCAGAACTTGGACCAATCCCCGCCCAATGATGCCAAGGAACACGATGAGAGGAAAATGAGAATGCGCTCACGTCAAAAACCAGAAAATCACCTCACCGTTTCTGAAACAAAACTTTGGTGTTTTTTTCTGGATTCTCGTGAAGAATCGAAGTGATATTTACAACAACAAAAGCGAGCTCGGTCACCTCGCTATCGGTGCAGTTGACGTCAACAGGAAACGCTGCAGCAACTGCGCGGTCACTCACGGTCGCTGAGGAAATAATGAAACGCTTTCATTGGAACCACGCTCCAGCGACGTAATTAGGCCAGAATTGGCAATTGCTCTGTCCAGGCAGTGTCATTGCAGCTATTTGGCTCTTGGCAGATTGCAAAGACGACGTGAACGATTGCCACGGACACACACAGACATGTGAATTGAGGTTTCATTTCTGTCCTAACGCCCACGAATCAACTGCATGGGAAAGAGACCACAAACTCTGGGGTTTGCATCAAAGGATTCAAGTGTTGAACTTCTTTTCTTTCCGAAACACCTTCCAAACCATTGAAAAATGTGCAGTGTTTGGCACATCTTGCACCTCCAGCTGGGTTCTGCCCTCGCGTATTGGATCACCAAAAGGGGTGTTGCGAGGCCTGCTTCAGTCTTCGCAAAAGTTTTCCACCCACATGCCAGTCTTCATAAACATCTAATCTTTGCTTCACAGTTGCATGGACTAAAGATCACATGTGGTTGATCTAGAGACCCATTTGTTGAAGGAAGTTACATGCATTTGGTCAGACCAGTGGTTTTTTTTATTGTTCTGTTGATTTCATCAAATAGATTTTTCATTCCATCTCACTGTAGGGATCAACTAGGACTTTGTCAAAACTTGCACCTTGCAGTTGGTCTGGTTGACAGATAAAAGTTGACTCAAATGATAGTGAGTTGAGGAAATATTTAACAATTGTGTGTCTCAGAATTAATCCTGAAGCTTTGTTCAAACCAATCATTGCAGGAATTTTCAGATCTATACAAGCTTTTATCAAGCAAACAGCATGAAATCAGAAATTTGGGCCATACTGTTGAACTCCCATTTTATTGCTGTTGTTCAGAACAAAAAATGGGCAAATCATGTGTGAGAGTGCCTCTTTCACGAGTTGACAAGGAAATCTATCAAGGAAAACGAGGGCATTGGCAAAACTTTTGACTGGAAAGGCCAAAAAGCAAACCTCGTACTTCTGAGGGCTCTGTGTGACCTTCTTCGAGCCACTAACAACGTATTCTGACTTTGGTTCTGTTTATGAACTGCCCGGAAGCAACCCCTGACACACCGAAATTCCAGGGCTTCAGTTTTGCAGGGTCCCTGGTTGGGCGAAAGCTTTCGGCCAGAAGAACCGCAAAGCACTGCAGTTCTTCCGAACCGGTCGACTACACCAAATTAGGGCTGTGCATCGGGAGAGAAACTGCCAGAAGCATGCAGCACTCTCTCGAACACGGTCGAGATCACTCAGGTTGACGAGAGCCGAAATATCACGCGCATTTCGAGGAGCCACATGGAGGAACTGTGAACATCTCGAGCTGCTGCTGCTTCAGTGCTGAGGAAGCCACGAGATATTCCTGAGGAAAAGTGTCACTTCACCTTGTCGGTCCGACCAGGAACTTGGGACCTGAGCGGGTTTGCAACGAAGCTAATAAGGACCAGTCCAGCCCGACACAGTGCAGTGTGCGCAGAGACAAGCGAACCATTACACATTCATTGAACAACGTGAAGCTAAATCTGCTAATTCGATGGAGAGGATCATGGCAATGTTTTTATGCAGAGACTCGTGAGAATCATCGATGAAGTATTGACTTTGACCCGGTTGTGTGGAGATGTACTCACACAATGCAACGGCCTGTGAACATATTTCACCTCTTGCTGCCGTGATTCAGATGAGTCAGGACTCGTAGCCGCGTCAACCAGACTTGTCCGAAAAAAACAACTTGGCCAAATCACTTGAGACGCACGTGTACGAGTCGGTGGTATTGCTTCAGTGAATGTCGTTCTTGGAGCAAGCAGGAATGTGTTGGCAATTACGAGGTGCAACTTTTCTGCAGCTTCACATCGCACAGGTTTCTGCACAACAACAACTGCGGCGCAATAGCAGCTTCAGTTCCAGCCACAAACAGCAGCAAGGTCTTTTGCAAGCATTTCTTTCTATTCTCCAGAGTTGTGAACGTGTAGCGGATTTCCACGGACACTCAAGTTGGAAGGATTTCTGTGGTTGTTTCACAATGAGCTCCGGCGAGGAGAAGTGACTTTACAGCGACCTCAGTGTCACTGGAACATGTAGAAGCCCATTACAGCTTCACACTGGGGCCCTGTGATCATCACTCAGACTGAGTTTGTGGTGTTCCGGTTTGGTGGGAACGCGCAGGGAGACGTCACCATGATCGCGCCGTCGTCCAGTCTGGAGCAGTCATGCGCCGCAGACAGCTGCGCCGCCACTGTGGGCGACCCGGAAGAAAACATGGACGACGTGGCCGAGGACTTGAAGGGTCCTGCTGCGGAGGCTCCATCCCACCCGCTGCAGCTCGATGACCGGGAGACCGGGGACTACGTGGACTGTCCGATCGTGCAGGACAACGGTCGCGACAAGTCGGTGACGGTGACGGCGATGACGGAGCTGAGCGGCGCCGGCGCCGACAGTGGGCGCTGCGGCGGCTTCACGTCCAGCGCCGCCGACGGCGACCGCCGAGACTCCTCCACCCAGCACAAGTCCAGGAAGGTAAGACCACTCGCCCGTTTCTTTTTGTTAGTGCTGTGGCTGCTTTTTGTTGCGTGATTTTGCAGAAACTTCGCCTGCGGAAGAGAAACGAAGACAAAAATCCCAGGAAGTTTTTCCTGTTCTCCTCATGATGCCTGAGCTCGTTCTCAAACCACATGTACGAGTGAACTGGGCACAGCGTGAGCCAATGGTTTCAACCTTTTGTCTGCAGATGTGAAATTGAGTGGAGAGACACCACTCATTTCTTTCACCTTGCCTGAAGCAGCCCACGAAGGCGAAGCCAAGTTGCAATTGCTGACGTTTGCCTTTCCTCACACATTGTCCTCCGTGTGGGTGTAACGTCTTGTTGACAATTTGGTTTTCAAACAAAATGAGGCAAGACGTTAAGTTGACAAATGTGTGTCGCCCAGCATCTTTATGTGCCTGTGTCAGTGCTGCCAGCTTGAAATGGCGACAAGAATCCAGTACGAGTCAACAAAAGAAGTCATTGAACCATTGCCTGACAAATTTGGAAAAATGCACAGGGCTTCTTTCCGGCGAGAGAGACAAAAAGTTCTGTTCGAATACTTGTGTTTCAAGAGTCCCTGGATTCTCCTTTTCAGATCGAGCCTCCGCCCTGCATGCCGCGGCGGGCGGATTTCGGGGACCACTACCCGGACGGCGGGTGGGGGTGGGTGGTGTGTGGCGCCGCCTTCACCGTCCACTTCCTCGCGCACGGCCTCCACCTCGCCTACGGCACCATCCTCACCGAGATCATCGCCAGATTCGATGTGCCAAAAACCGACGCAGGTGATCGTCTCTATGTTACTCGCTGCGCAGCAAGAAGAGTTGAAAAGACCTTTTCCCCGAATCAGCAGTCTTTTACGAACTCGCCAACACACTGTGGCATGGAGATTTTCCTGGCTTGAGAAACACCCTCAGACGTTTCATGACCTTGTGCTTCGTTCCCCTCCCAAGTTGCCCACGAGGATGAAAAGCTGACTAATCTCGTGTCATTTGCGCTCGAAGCAGAGTCCGTGCATGCAATGAGACACCAAGGCGGTCAGTCTGTCTCTGAAAAGCAAAAAGTGTGATTGCAAAAAATAGGGAGGAAGACTTCACATTGGAGCTTGTGCGTGTGTTTGTGCTCAGGTTTGGAGACATGCTCGCACGTGTTAAGTGAAGTTCATCTGAACTCCAGTCCAGCAGTGTTTGAACCACAAGCTGAATTTTGTTGGGAAAGTCAACATTACGTGGGCACTTCTCGCACTCTTCTGTTGTTGGCGTCTCATAAACAATTCATGTCCATTCAGAACCACCAATATTTGCTGAGTGATCTCTGAATTAGCCTTATCTTTCCTTGTGTAAAAGTCATTTGATCACAAATTTATATTTATGGAACCTTGGCCTGACATGGGCAACTATCAGTTCCATACAATCAAATAAGCGCCGTGGGACTGGACCCTCGGGACCCTCGGACAAGGCCTGATTGCTCCGTAATCCGGAGTGACAGCTTTATTGTGCAGATGGCCTGGGCAAGAAGTACGCCTGAGTTCAGCAGATAGTTAAACTCACTGCTTTCCCCCATTGGGAACTACAGACTTCAACGCACGCTTTTTGGAACCTTTCGCAAGTGTGTGGAAGGTGGCACTGTTGTTCTGCCATGGTACTGTACGTACTCCACCAAGGGAAGACGTGAATGTTATCATGTCTTCTTGCTTCCTTGTCAGCTGAAGACAAACATAGTCGGCCCTGAGTCGTACAATTAACTTGTGACGCAAACCTTGGAGCCGAGATACGGTCAACAGAACAAACGTCTCATCTTGTCTCACAGTGCTCCAGAATCCCTTTGAGCGATTGCTATCTCCCACGAACAACAGGTGAACCTCCTACTTGTCGCGCAACAGATGAGCGTCTCATCCCCCATGTCGCTCATCTTCCAAGCTGTCTTTGTTGCCCAAGGGAAGAATTTATGAAACTTCTGTCTCATGACATGAGCCTGCGTGTGTTTGGGGGACATGCATTCTCTAGCGAAAGCAAATTTGAGCAGATCAACGAGCAGCTTTGTGAATTGTTACAAGTTACTCAAGGTCATTTGCAGAAACCCATGATTTTGCAACTTGGTCACAGTGCTTGCTCTTCGCTCTTCATTTCCACCGCCGTGCTGTTGCTGAAATCTGCAAGAATTTATTGATGCTTGCACGTGAAATTTGCCTTACAGCACCTGTTCAAGTCTGTTGTCAAGGCCTTTTGTGATGGCATCCCAAAGACGGACGCTGGATACAACGTACCTACAGTGAATGTACACTTCACACGACGTTTTTCCCAGACATGCATGTCTTTAGAACGACAAACTTACCAACTTGCCAAACGGAAGTAAACACGGAAGAAAGGATACCGCCCCCCCCCCGAAACACCACACCAAAGAACAATTCTGACGTTCTTTAAGCGTGCTGGTGAGGTACCGTGTGTCCAAACATCACTGTGAAGTGAAATTGAGGCCTGCATGATGAGCAACCAAAGCCGCATTTCACTGGATCCTGATACCGGCACCAGTTCCAACACAGAGTCCATTTTCAAATTTATGTGTTTCGCAGAAAAGTGCCTTTTGTATCGACGGGCGAAATCGACCAGCTCTGCAAAGTCTGATTACATTTGCCGCGGATCTCAGTTCGGTGCGTCCAGTTAACTGCACTCGGTGAAGCAAAATCAATGGAAATCATCACGATTCTAATTTGCTCCGAGTACTTTAGGCGAGAAAGACGTTTTGTTCCGGGTGGACAGAAGCGCAGCTGGATTCAACTCTTAACACAGTAATAAAATCCATTCTGACGCACAAATTTACACACTCCACACACAGTCAGAAGGAAAATGGATTCCACATCAGTAAGAACAAGAACTGATTGGGCTGAGCCCGAGTGTAAGTGTCGTCCTCACCCATCGTGAGCGTCATATTTCTCAGAGAACAGATCCATACTGGTCAGTTCTCACCGTACTTGTGGAAACCGAAAGTTTAGGCTTCGACATGAGCCTGGGAGAGGAACTGTAAAGTTTCGTGGTTCGCGAAATTGTAATCGTCAGAAGTGTAGTCGAGAATTGAATTCACTCTTTCCTCTCCAACCAGGAGAGGTCCATTGTGGAAGAGCCGAGAAGTCGGTCAAGTCCGGATCACCGGTGTCAAAGTGACGAGCGACTCCCCTGAAGTTCACGACTCCAAGTCACTCGTACAGATGAACTGACCGTTGTTGGTTCAGGTGACTTCCTGGGCATTAGTCACTGGCAAATAGTTGCCACGCTGAGGTGACAAGCGACCCTCATGAGTCTTGGGAACCAAGTGATTCAAGGCCAACTGCGGTTTATTCATTTGTGTTGGTCATTGATTGGGAATCTGGTGCGTTGTTGGCGGGTCAGAAGGGTAGGGTCCGAAAACGTAACTGTACACTTTTGACTCGACGATCATCTGAGTGAAAACTACCCAAAGACCAGGGTCAAAAGGTCAATATAAGGTACTCCAAACAACACACCATTCAGGTTCAATGACAGTGGAGGATTCAATCAAAAGTATTTTTAAAAACTCTCTTCTTTTTCTTTCCTTTTTTTTTTCTTTTCTTTTCTCTTTTCTAGAATTACAAAGACCTTGTTTGAAAAACATTAAATTTGAAAATTCTCTTGCTGTGG
>JAAUXT010012866.1_pt1 | contig 22212 bp, 16 predicted proteins | sample 7278171 | NCBI WGS metagenome assembly JAAUXT01 (sample SAMN14350112, study PRJNA611818) | marine sediment metagenome | isolation source: surface marine sediment (1.8m) | place: French Polynesia: Moorea | collected 2018-08 | reverse complement strand
GTGCTGCTGACATACTTTTGGAAGAGGCTGCCTATAGGTGCTTCGATTTGGCTTGCACCAATTTGGCTCATCAGCCCAAATCGTGCAACCCACCTCAAATCACCTAAAAACGACTACGCATCACCTAATGTGACTACACATACAGAGGCGTTGCGAAAACCAGCTTCAGGGTGCACTTGAGGCTCAGGAGCTCTTGACCAACCAACATTTGATTTTTCCCCAAAAATGAAGCACAATGGATTGGATTTGGGGGTGGCGTTTCGCACACACACACAATTTCCTGCGGCGTTCTGGGTCAGTTTCGAAAGTTCCACACTGCACTGACGGAGCTCGCTGGTTTGTTGGTCAAACCCTGTTGCCCCATTCGTCGAAGACTTGTTGCAAGAAGCTTTGTCTCATTGAGGGCCCTTTGGTAGACGAAATTCAATGCAGCCCCTTTGGTGCCAACACAACAAACAAGCTTGGGTTTTGTTTGTGCATTTGATCCAACAGGGATCTGGGGCTCTGTTTGTTTCATACATCTTCCAACCGAATCCATAAAGAACTGTGATTGTTCTCTTCAGATGGACGAACTTGCACCTCAGCAAAAGGGCCACATCCGTCACACAAGTGCCACGTGACCACACGACCTGACCGGAACCACGTGAGTGAAGCCCGACCATGGCGACGGCGGAACCGGTGAGTAAACAGGGACTTTGTGCACGACGTTTGAGGCGCACGTCGCGCCAACATCAACGTTGAACAGTGCACTGTTTCCATGGCATTGGCCAATCACGAAACACTATTCGACATTGGCATTGATGTGGCGTGCAGTGAAACGTCGTTGCATAACGTCCCCAATATATCGACACTCGGGTGATCTCTTGCGGATCCAGGTTTGGGTTAAATGCAGGATAAGATTCAACCTCGAAAACAAAACAGGTCAAAGTGGTAAGACTGAATGGGATATGTGGGGGGAATTTTGCAGGGGCAGGGGCCCAGTGGGGTCAGGCCCGACTGGGATCCACTCGAATGATCACCAGAGAATTTCTGTTAAGTTGAGGGTGCGGACACACGCGGTATTTCTCAAGTCTTGTTTTCAGCAGTTGAAGTCAGACGCACCTTCATGACCCACTTGCAGCATAATTTTTCTCAGATGTGATGAATAGGAAAAGAATCAAATATTTTTTAATATCGCTGGATCTCGCGGTGTCCTGAGCGACAGTCAGCACGCACCTTGACTCAAAGAATTCAAACATTTTTTGCTGATTATTCATCGCGTGTCTTTGTACACCTGTGTTCGTGACAAATCAAGATCCATTTACCCGTTGTATCTCACAGCATTCAAAGATGGGTCTTATTGTTCCCGAGTCTGCAGTTTCTTTGTGTTTTTGCACATTGTCTTTTGTCATTGTTCACCAGATTTCCACAGGTTTACTCACGACAACAACCCCCCTCCCCTCCCACAAATTCTGCTCTGCTGTATTCGTTGCATCGTGTCTCCATCTTGTTGCACCCTCGAGGTTTGTGTTTCGCCTCCTCATCACAACTTGAGAGGTTCCTCCGGATAAATCCCTCAGGCAGTTCAGTCTGTGCGTTCGTTTCTTGTGTGCAAACAGCGTCTTCTGTCAGCGTTGAGTGTCCATGTGGCTGTGAACTCCGCTGAGGTCTTGGGATGTCGAGGCAGAAAGGGTTCCAGAATGAGATCCATTTCGTTGCACAAGTTCAAAAGCCAATTGAGCGTGTGCTGAGCGCAATCAATGATGGCAATTTGAAAGTCGTCTTGCTTGGCGGGTTGTTGAAGTGCAGAGTGTTCACAGTCGTCATCATGCAGGCAGACTAATCTGTAACAGAACGTCAAAGAGATGTTTCGTGCAGGTTCTTCGACGCCAAGGCCTTCGTTCTGCCATTCAAGTTGTTTTCGGAATGAACTCAGGCAGCAGTTGCAAGCTTTCCGAAAGTTCTCTAAACTGAACATTGTTTGAGGCATGCGGAATAAGCCGTACAAAAATGCACTTCAAGACAAGATTGTTGTGTTCGATAATTGAAGAACTCTGCTCAATGTTTCCCGGATACTCAACTGGTTTGATACGCATGCGTATCTGCTGCGTCGATGAGGCACGTAATTTGTTCCTTTGTTCGTTCAGCTCGAACACGTTGAATTATGCATTTCTACCTGTCAACACCTGTCGTATTCTAGGAATTTTCGGAAAGGTGTGAGGACCCAGCACAGGGGCAGATCCAGTGGTGCTCAGGGTCCCTCCTTTCACCAAACCGATTGCGTGCGCATCTCCTTTCTGCCGGTGGTTGCCTGTCTGACCGTATCCTGGATCAGTCCCTGGTGTAGGTGCAATGCTCTTGGGTCTGTACTCACACCTCAGAGTCCACAACTCTTTTCCAGCCTGGGCCTTCGGTGGCACGTCGGGTGAGGCTGGAACTCCAGGAGACTCATGACACTGGGCTGGCGTACTGGAAGCGCACCAGGTTCACTGTGCTGCCTTCTGGAACTGTGGTCATGTGGGGTAAAGATTCAGAGACTGGGTATGTTGGCCTTCGTTGCTTCACTAAATCCGCAACAGACTGGAAGAGATCAAAAATGGTTTACAGATTCTGTCACCATGAGGACAGTGTGTGTGCACAGGGTGTAAGAGTTGAGAAGAAGGAAAGGCTGGCTGTCAGCTGCAGGGACTGTAGGACAATCAAACTGTTGGACCTTGACACTGGGCACTACACAACTTCATTCCACACTGACAAGTACTTGCCTGGCATGATGTGCCTGGGAGAAGAAGGTCAGATGTATGTTGTGAATGCTGTGAAGGGAAACACCCTCATCCTACAGTTGAACTGCTCCACTGCAGACTTCATTCTGAACAAAGCACTCCAGTCAGATTTGGAGACATACCATTCCATCTGTTACGTACCCACTCACAGGCTCACTGTGATCACTGACCACACCGCAGGTGTTGTCAAGGCTGTATCATGTGACAATGGAGAAGTGGTTTGGGAATTGAATGGGCAGGTAGCAGGTGTGCAGTGTGAACCACATGGCATGGTCTTCGCACCAGATTACAATGCACTGTTTGTTGCTGATGGGTCGAACAAGCGCATCTTGGTCCTGGATCCTTGGGATGGTTCCCTCAGGCAGGTTCTACCTCTTGATCAGTTGGGCAGCATATGGGAGTTATGTCTGCTCAACAACCAGTTGGTTGTTCACCACCATTCACAAGGCAGAGAAGAAATATCCCACTTGAGCATCCTGCCAGACTTGCCTCCTGCCACTGCTGGACAGCACCCACCACATACAGCTGCTGAGATGCAGGACAGAGACAGATCCAAGGTAAGAAGCAGAAGCACAGGATTAGTTTTGCCTGTGTACACATGAGTGCTCAGATCATCTACAATTGAAACCCTTTTGATTGTCTGCATGCAACATCAGAAATTGGGGACCACACAGTCACAGCAAGAGTGAACTTGATGTTGAATGCAACAAATTGGAAACCAAAACTAGGTGAACTGGTTCTTTTCGTTTCTTTGCAAAACAAGCCGAACAAAACAATCCACACAAATCACCACAACCAAAGCACAAGACTCCCCGTGAAACACTGTTTCGGAGGGATTTGCAAACTATTCAGGCCAATAGGGAAAAATCATTGCTCTTTCAGTTTCCTTTAAAATTATTTGTTGTGGTTTCTTGTTGTGCCAAGTGAACATGGCCAGTATACATCTTAATTGTGTTCCATTCACAAAAACTGAATCAGTGCACTAAAGCTCCTCTTTTGCAACACACAGGATCCATTGGGCAAAACAAGGCTGCACAGACCAATGGCAGGTGAGTGTGGTTCAGCATTTTATGTTGAAATGTAGAGGCCCCCAAAATGTCATCAGTTTGCATTGTTGTTTGGTTCTTTGGAACAACCCTGATTGCAAAAGAGGCAAAGGCATCCAAAGAGCTGCATTGAGGGTGCACATGTTTGCCTCTCAGAAAAATTCAAAAGAAATGTTACAAGTCACTGACAAGCTGTTTTGTTCTCTTGTTCTTCTGAGTTTTTGAGGATTCTTCTGATTTGCAAAAAGGTCTGATGTAAATTTACTGACTGCTGCCAACATCTCTTTCTTGTAGAAGCATACAGTGAAACTCTGAATCATGGAGAGAAACCATATTACAGAGCCAGGATCAACATCGTTGGGCACAGTGGATCTGGAAAGACATGTCTTGCAAGGAGACTGCTGGGTGGTACATTTGCAGAGAAAAGTAGCACCACAAATGGCATTGAAACACACAGGGTGGAGGTCAATCTTGGGAATGAAGCAATTTGGTGGGAGACAGATGCAAGTCTTGAGGAGCAGCGACAAAAAGCAATTCAACAGCTAGCAGCTGCACTGCAACCTCCAGATCGCAAGTCCCATTGTCTGGAAGCCATGACCAGTTGGGAAGAGAGCACAGAAGAGTATGTGACACCAGAACAAAAAGAGATCCACACAAAGGAACAAGAGAAACCTGTGACAGTTTTTGGAAAAGTCAAGAAATTTGTCAGAAGGAAAATATTTTCTTCGAAGAAAAAGCTGCAGAAAGAATCTCAAAGAAAGCGCAGTGAGGAGCAGCCTCAGTCAGCAGGGGCCAGTCACCGCTCATCAGCAGAAGTCAACACCCTGATGGACCCAGACCTAGTAGATGCACTTCACAAGGCAGAATCTGACTCTGATGTGTCAACAAATACTGGCATCATTCAACTGTGGGACTTTGGTGGCAAACCTAAGTTCTATCCCTCGCACCACAAGTTTCTGAATTCCAATTCTGCTGTCAACATCATTGTGATGGACATCAGCAAAGGTCTGAAGGACCAGGTTGGAGACACTGGAGCTCAGGAAGGAAAGGCAGCAAGAGAAGACCAACTCAAGATTGGTTTTCCATCCACACAGGAAGATTTCCTGTGCTACTGGTTGAGATCTATTGAAGCCAAAGCGACACACAAACAAGAGAACACCATCATGGTCCTCACACACAAAGACAAGATCCCACAGGAACATTCTGAGAGATATGTGCATGAGTACATTTCACAAGTTCTTCAGATCATCAAGAGGAACAAGCTACCTGACCTGGCACAAGAGAGGATTCACATTGTGGACAACACAGCAGAAAATGAAACTGAATTTGACAGCATCAAGAAGAAGTTGCTCATCCTGGCTGCACAGCAAAGAAACAGTTATGAGTCACCAACAGAAGCTGAAAGCACAGATGTCTCAACATGGGGAGGACCCAAGCCAGTCTGGTGGCTCAGTCTAGAAGCAGACATGTACAAGATACAAATGCAGTCACAACTTTCTGACAAGCACATGACCTTGACTGCAATGAAGGAACTGGTTCAGACTTATTACAACAAGACTGATGCAGACTTGGAGTCTTTCCTGCTGTTTCATCATGAAATGGGGAACATTCTGTTCTTTCCTGAAGAAGGAGCCACAGACACAGTGATTACGAATCCTCAATGGCTCATTAACATCACCAATGTCCTCTTCGCCCCATATGCACTTCTTGGAGACACACCTTTGACTGAGAAACTGCACCAGGGTTGTTTGGATCAGAAGAGTATGGAAGGACTGTGGCAAAGCCAGGACAGTCAGTTCATTTTGGATCTGACGCAAAAGCTTGACCTGACATTTCCTATTGGGCCTGTGGGAAATCAGCAACACATCATTCCCAGCATGCTGCCCTGTCATCCTTTGGTTGTGGAAGGTTCAGAAAAATCCACACAGCAGAAGTTGATTTACAGAGCAAAGCACATGGCCATGCAGAATCAACAGATCAACATTGGAACGTTCTCCATGCTGGTCACAAAATGTGCTGCTGTCTGGCCTTTCAAAACTGACAAGAACCTGTCGTATTGTAGCACTGCATTTGAAGTTGGGGAGGGTATCACCTTGACTTTAACCCTCCCACATGCCTCAATCATCGATGTTGCCATCTGGTGTGACCCCTCACACATGAAACAGAACCCAGGTGACTTTTGTGCTGACATTGCAGCAATGCTCTCACAGAAGCTCAAGGCCTGCCAGATACCTCACAGCACAAAGTGCAGAGTGTTGTGTCCCTTGTGGACACCAACAGAGGCAGACCACATGAAACTCAGTACTGCATTCTTTGAAGAGTCAACAGAGATAACGAAGAGGCACTTCAGATTTGAGCCACGGATTTGCTCCTGCCACGAAAAAGGTAGTACCACAACAAACCTTTTGGTGTGCATGTGGTTCCCATTCTTTGCGTTCTATTCACCGAATGAAAAAGAACTTACTGTGCTTTTGTGTTTCCGTGTCTGCATTTTGCAGCTACAGATCCTGTGTGTTCGGTGTGTTGGGAGGTCTACAGTGAGGGTGAACATGAACGGAAGAGTCTGCTGTGCAAGCACACCCTTTGCCTGTCATGTGTTGGTCAGCTCCTGCGGAACGACGTTCTCATGTGTCCCGAATGTCGTTTCAAGCACACAGGCTCCCTCAGTCCAGATGGAAATCTTCATCTTGAGGCCTTCAGCAGCAGTGGCCCTGGTAGCAGCCTCACTTCAGGTGCGCAGTTCTGGCGTGGACCCAGGATCAAGGGTTGGTACAACAACCTGGGTTCAACCGCCAGAGAGCCTCACAATGGGGGTACGCTATGGGGGGGGGGGGACCGAGACTCAACCAGTCAACCATTTGTTCGCTCAGGGACACAACCCGGGGAAATCTCACTTCTCAGACCTGGGTGCCCAATCCCTCAGGATCCACTGGAGCACACAAGACAATTGTTGTTGCAGTCAAAGTGTTTTGTCAGTTTCCAAACAGCAATATTGCTATGAGGTGCCTGAAGTGTACTTGTTTTGCAGAACCGAGCATGCCACACACAACTGGTCATGGAGACATGTCACCAGGTGAGCCACACTGAAAACACTTTTGGTCACAGACGAACAGTTGCATTACATCTGGACTTGTGTTTGTTCTCAGATGTTCAACAGAATACATTTCATTCGCAGTATTTGTATGATCAATGTCCTTTTTCAGAAAGTTCTTTTTCCACTTTTTCTGCAAAAACACACTTGAAGCAGAAACAAATGTGCAATCAAATAATTATTGTCTTGTTCAACACATTTTTCTGCAATAACACATTTTAAGCAGAAACAAAAGTGCAACCAAACAAAACTAGTCAACACAAAACATTATCAAGGAAGAGCTCAAAAATGAAGTGTAAATGGTTCTTTGATTTGATTTGAAAACAACAGATTCAGTGTCTGTCACTCAAATTGCAAACACTCTGAACTTGGAGATCCTGCTTCACCAGTCCCAAGAGTCAGGTTCCTTTCAACAACAGAAACATTGACTCAAGATTGAGATGTGAACAATCTTCCTGGTGTGATTGGTTGTTTGAACTTCACTTGCAGCAGACAGGAGGTCTTGAGAAAACTTTGTAGTTGTCACAGTGACCAAAGCAAAAATGTGTTTTCAGACTTTCATGCGAAACACAGTGAACACAGTCAAGGACAGGAACCAAGATCCCTCCAAGAACAAGCCATGGCCAAGTTCAGGGGTGAGTTTATTGTTCTGCTGTTCATTAAAATGCGTTTGTCCAGTCTGTGCAGTTGAACCCCAACTGTTTTTGCAAGCAGCAATAACTTGAGTGGGTGATATGTGCAGAATTTGTTTTTGAAGATTTGTTTGTGCCACAAAGTGATGCAAAAGTTGATCTTCCTAGTGCACAAAATCCTCTGTCCCTGCAGAAATTGACACTCGGTAAGTGCAAGCTGCAGTTTAAAATAGAACTTCCAAAGTCTCTCCACCAATGCGAGTTGATCGATATTGACTCTTGACATGCAGTCAAACACTGTCAACCATGAGCCAATCTTGCAGGTACTCTGCATTCAATGCATACAAAACAAGAGTATCTGGAGAAGTGCAATTCGTGGGCATCCTGGCAAGCACACACTGTCAAAGGCAACAGGAACCTTGTGGCAAGTTACACTGGTCCTGATGACAAACTTGTCATGAATGTCAACTGTAGTGACTCTGGAGGTTTGTGGTTTTGACTCTTCTTGTGGGGTCATCTGAACCTGCTGATAGAAGAGTCAAGATACTGGGAACTTTCAGGTTTTATGTTTTTGTGACACTTGTGAGATGTGAAAAGAAAGCTGTGCATTTGATTTTGCAGTTTTACACAGTGGAGGGAGTGATGGAGTTCATCTAACTGACTATGGGGGACCCAGGCCTCTCAAAGAACAAGTCATGAGTAAGTGCACAGGTCATGTCAGAATCAAATTGGTGTCAGCACATGACCAAGCATCATGAAAAAAGACAGCAGCAGTACATCTGCATGCCAAAAAAGTTTTGAGTAGAAAGGTTGTTCCTGTTTTGCACTTGACTTGTTCACATTAATTCACAGAAAGTACAACAATTCAAACATTTCTCTGAAACATTTCACCAGATTTTCACACAGGCAGCAAGCAATGTGGTCAGCAGAAAAATGAACGTCGTGTCATCTTGCAGATGCTCTGAATGCCATGGAGGTGGCAAAAGTTGATGTGGAAGAGAACAATCCTTGGAGAGCTTGGACAGCACACACACACAAAGGCAACAACAACCTTGTTGCAGGTTTCAGCAAGAACTCTGGCGGCACATTTCTTTTCCACCTGGACAGTAGTGATTCTGGAGGTTGTATGCTTCTTTGTCTCGTCCTTTCAATTCAATTTCAATTGCATATCTTACGCCCTTCATTGAAAAGAAATTGAGACGTGTTTTGCAGTGTTTGTTTCCAGCATACGCAACAAATAATTTCTTTGAGAGTGAGCTTTGCAGCAGTTGTTTTGCAGACGGGTGCAAAGAACAAACTGATGAAGAAGTGCATCGTCATCAAACACAAACATCCGCAGCTCGTCGTCCTGAAAGCCAGAAACCCAGGTTGCTACGGGAACTGGCACTGGGTAGTGTTTCGACTTTGTTCCTTCGATGTTCTCGCCAGCAATTTGTTCGAACTTGATTTGATAAACAAACTTTCCACAAGCCAAATTTGCAGATGCTATACAATACACGGACACAGAGCATGTTTCTGTGGAGAAACAAAAATTGTGGATGTCCTGGAAAGCAGAAACTCACAAATGTCACAAAACAATTATGGCAAGGTTCATCAGTGTTCATGGCAAACCTGATCTGGACATCAGCATTGATGCTGGAGGTTTGTGTGTGTCTGTTCTGAATGATCTGAATTCTTCTTCTGGAGAAAAAGAGAATCTGAATTTCTCTTTCAGTTGTTTTGTGGAATTGAATCAATTGGTTTTGAGGCACAAATTTGTTCTTCCATAGAATTGGAGTCTCAACTGCATGACGATGATGACGGTTTTCACCCATCTAGTGATCGCTCTGGGTCTCCCAAAGATCTGACAATTGGTAAGAAATTTAAACATTGCAGGTTTTGGAGGGTTGTCCGTTTCTTTGCTTGTTGAGATCAGCAGCAATTTTTCATTCATAGAATTGCTTGTGCATCAGAGTGACCTTGAAGACCAGCATCCTGAAAGTCAGGGACCCACGTCCCTCCAAGAAATTGCACTGAGGAAGAGTCAGTTCCATCATTGCACATCTCGTATTGCAAGAATGAAGCCGAGATTGTTCCATCCTGGACTTTGAAAGCCTGTGTGATTTTGTGTGTCATATTGTGTCTCTTCCAGTATTTTGTCCCTGAGACAGTGCGATGTAACCTTTCCTTGCAGAATTGCACATCGCACAAAATGATGAGGCAGTGCATCCTGAGAGTAAAACACCTTGCTCTCTCCAACAGCTTGCCTTGGGTAAGTGCAGGGCCAAAAATGTTCAGGATAGGTTGAATGAAGTCCAACTTTTGAATCAACCAACACTTTTGCCTTGTTTTCAAGTGGTATTTATGCTTCTCAAAACAAATTCACACAGATGACCTCTGGCAATTTTCTGTGTCATTCATTGTTGCGACTTCAAATGGTTGCAAATTTGCTTTGATTTCAAGTGCACTTTCTCAGCTTTTGTGAAAAGGCAACACATTCATTTTCTATTCAACAGATATTTTCCAAACCATGAATGCAGGACATGGTCAATTGAATCAGAGTTTGTGGGGACCTTGTCCTGCAGACACTCACAAAGGCTACAGAAACCTGGTGGCTACAGTCTCACAAGGAGAATCCAGAATCCTGCAATCCCCAGCTTCTGACGTTTCAATTGCCATCCCTCAAAATTCCCCTGGCATCTACATGTACATGGTTCACACTGAGTTCTCCAAATTCTTGCACCTCATGCCACCTGAAGAGTGTGTCATCTCTCCAGTTGTTGATGTCCAACATGCAATGCTTCAAAACCATGACAAAGCAAATGAACCACTCAAACAGTGTGTGCTCAGCATTCCCCACTGTCTCTTCCCTGAGAGTCTGTGGCGGGATGTGAGAGTCAGAAGACATGCCAAACCCAACAATGTGTGTGAACAGCTGACATTGACCAAAGAAACAACAAGTGCTACTGAGGGCACTTTCAGTGTGGATTTTACCCACTTCAGAATTAGCACAAGCAAATTCAGCTCCTTTGTTTGCTCTTCCTGCCACAAGACATTTTGTTTGACAAACCTCAGAACGTTCATCTTTGGCAAACTGAAACAACAAACAACTGAGAATATCACCACTGTGGATGTCAAGACTTTCCTAGGCAGCTCTCTTTTCAACATCAAAGATTTCAGAAAGGTGAGGAAATTGGCTGTACCACGGACACTTGGGACCTCACGCATCTGTTGAAACAAACATGTGTCTGTGTTTTCGAATGCCATTGCAGGAACTGGAGAAATTGCAGGGCCGGTACGGTTTCAGATTGGTTGAAGAAGGCACTGTCGACATCGTGAAGCGAGACTTTGACCCAGAGTCAGCCCGGGTGTCCATGGCAATTGTTCCTTTTGAGCACAAGGGTCCCGCTGCCGCCAGGTGGCAGCCAGAGCAGCTGGAGGACGACATGTTCTGGGATCCCAAGGCCGCCAGATTCACAAAGGTTGGGCCATGTCGTTTGTGTGATATCTCATGTTCCTCGCACATGCTGTCTGACGACTGCACTTCACAGTTTGGTTGCTTTTCTGACAAAATTGTGAAGGAATCTCTTTGCAGGACGCACCATTGTCTTTCATGGTGGCGCTTCAGATGGATCCGTGCCACTTTTGCCGACCTTCCATGGACGATCCTCGGGAAGCCATGGCTGTGCACGCCTTCGCGGAGGGTCATCGGTCGTCCTTCAGGGGTCGAGTTGACATCAAGGTCAAGCTGCCACTGACACCCACTCGCTCTCAGGAGGACGGAGAGGTCAACACGGACGCACAAGGCATGCGGGCGCAGGTGCCTTTCGAAGTGGTGAGTGACAGATTTCGTTGGTGCGGCACGAGTTTGACGCCACAACCTGGACATCTGTATTGTTTGAACTCCCTTTGCAACTGAAATCACTCAACTGTCGCTCAGGTTCGAATTCTGCAAAATTTTGACAGGAGCTGTAAATGAAAGATTTCAGTGAATCTCGCGGGGCAGGGATGGTGACACACCACGTGGGTGAATGAAGTCAGAAAGTCTGAACCAGAAGACATTGTGCAGTTACAGTACTTCAATCGCTGTGATTCGCACGAAAAGTTGATCAACACTAGGCAGATTAAGCACTACGTTTGACAGCTGCAAAACGTCACGTCGCCGACGCGACGCTTGAACGTCGAAATAGCAATTTTGATGCGACGTTGACGCGACGGGGCTCCAACAGGTGATTTCAAACGTCATGCTTAATCTGCCTACTGTATGATAATCTGCGGGCATTGTTGTCGCCAAAACAGACTTACATCACAAACAGAATGAGTGTGGACAAACATGCAGCACGAGTGTGTAGGAGTAATGTCTGCACGATAATTTTTGGGGGTCTTTTCCAAAAAAAGTGCTCCACTCACAGGGGACGGAGCTGGCGGCGGCGGCGGCGGCGGCGGCGGCGGCGGCTTCCCGGGCTCCAAAGGAGGGCAGCGCTGCGCCAAAAGCCGCTGAAAACAAGGCAAGAGAAACATCAGTGTTTCACCTTCCTTCACGTGTTCCGCCAAAGGGAGAAGTTTGAGTCCAATGCATGCCGAAACGCATCGATTGTTCAACTGCACGTTGAAAGAAGGTGACCCATTCCCAGGCTGGAGTCCCTCCGTGCTGGTGTCTGCAACAGATCCTTCGAGGGACAGGGGTCTAGTCTTCCCGGCCATGGAAATTGTGAAAATTGTGGGCGTCTGGAACTGCTATCGGGTGGACCCAGGTGGCCACCTCGGCCTCCGTTTGTCGGAGAAATGACCAACCTCTCGGGCAAAAATGGTAGCAAGAATAGATTTGTGTTATTTTTCACAGGAAGAGAACGAGCTTCTCCGTATTAGCTCGGGTGACATGAGCCAAGTGTTCTACCTGGAGCTGGCCAAGAGGTGTGGTGGGAACTGGGAAGAGATCGGACTCTATCTGGGTGTCGGCTTTGACTTTCTGGAGCAGTTGAGAAAGGATTTTCCACCGGGGGTTGAGGGAAACATTGTGAGCTTTGCCTTGAGGCTGTTTGTCAGGTGGAGAAAGTCTGGAGGGAAGACTCTGAAGGACCTGCACGATGCACTGGTGGGGGCTGGAGAGGGAACTCTGGCTTCCTTCGTACTTGAGAATGCAAAGAAGTACAAAGCACAGAATGTTGTCTCCGTATGTCGGTGATGTTGTTGAAAACACTCATTCGTCCCTGAAGGATAAAGGAACGGAAAAGAATTCTTTCAGGAAACATTCCACAAGATGCTTTGGCCGAGTACATGAAGAACTGAGTCTGTGAATGTGAACGTCAGAAAATGTGTTGTTCAACCAGTTCGATGTCCTTGTTGGAACTCTTTTGTTTTACATGTATCACAGTGTGCTGTTTTTCTTTGTTCTATGTCTCAACGTGTGTGGGCTTGTAACGAAATGAACAATTGTCCGTAAAAAATGTATTTTTTGCAAGTCAACACGAACAAGTACCCCTGAACTGGACTTTGTGTTTTTCTCTGATTGATGCGTGATTCGTCAACGAGAGGCAGCTGGACACGCAAAATACCAAAAAAATCCTGCCGCATATCAGTGGTTTTACAGAGAATCCATGATTGTCCATTTCAGAAGGCTTCGCCAAATGTTGTGATGATGCGACGAACTTGCAGCAAATTTACTCCAGCCCAGCAGATCCCGGTGCGAGCCGAGGGGGCGGGGGGGGGGGTCCAGGGTCCAGGGTCCAGGGTCCAGGGTCCAGGGTCCAGGGTCCCAACCGGACAGTGACAAGCACGGCGAAAGCGCAGAATTTTTACCATCCCTTTGGACCCAGATAATTGTCTCAGTCTTATCCTTGTTCGTGCCCTCTGCCCTGGTCCTCTTTTTCCCAGGAAGTTTGTCAGTGGATATCAGAACACTGGTCGTTTCAACAGGTCAGACAAAACGCGTTCATTTGTGATGCACCTCGTGCCCAGTGTGTTTGGGAGGGGGGGCACAACCCCATGCAGTCTCCAGGCGAGCTACGCAGGGCACACCCACACAAATTGGCGGCCCCTTGCATGCATGGGGTGCACGTGCGTGGGCCAACAAACGAATGGAACCATTCATGGCTGTTTTTGTTATACTCAATCTGAATTGCCCACGCAGTGAGCGGGAGGTAAACGGCGGCAGCTTGTTCATGCACACTGCAAAAAGGGGGGTGCCTCACTGGATAATTTTGGGTCGATCATTGAGAACGTATTCTCAGCCAGATTCTTGGCACATGTCAGGAAAGTACGACATGCGCAAACTGCACAGTTGACAATACAGTTTCTTTTGGAATCCACACGTACTTTCGAAATTTTGATGTGCCACTCCGTACCAAGCAAATTTGAGGCAACACGCGCTTGAGTTCAAGCGCTGCCAAGCACGTTTTAGGAGGCAACAAGGAAGTTTGAACTTCATGCAGCTGCCATGCAACTGAAGATTCAGAAACAGCGTTGCCTGGGCTACCAAGGCGTGAGCTTGATTCTCCTGGGAAAAGGGCGATGATTTCCTTGATTTTCGCTGAATCCAGCTCAAGACAAAACCATGCAGTGATAAAGATGTCAGGGGTGGATCTATTTCTGAGGCTCTGGATATGACGTGGGTGCGAAATGATCTGTATGACCTCTTCAATGCGTCGGGATTTCTTCCCCTTCCTGCACGTGACGAACAGGTCCATTTGACATGAATGGGTTCTGCCTCACCCGCCCTCAGAAAGGATTTGTCAGCGGAACCTTGTTGCAGCCCATTTCCTTCTTTGCCACTCAGACCCATCTGTCCAAAAAAAAAACAGAGGGAAGAGCAGCAAGTTTTGTCGTTTTTCTCAAAAATGTGCGTTGGAATTCCAGACTGTTGATCCAAGTGACCCTTGACTCGGGGAATTGCATTATCCCCTCATTCTGAGCCAACCAGGGTTGAACGCTGGCCCAGACCGACTTTCCCCTCACTGTGATCTTGGATTCACACAAGAGGCTGAGCGAGAGCAGGAGGCCAACTCTCAATCGGTTTCCTCTCTGGATCCGCAGGAGCCAAAAGCCGGCACATGAGTGGCATGCCCATCCCTCCTGGTGTCTCCTCAGTTCGAAGACTCTGAGCTGTCACAAAGCCTCCTCTGTGTGTGTGTGTGTGTCCGTGTGTGTATGTGTGTGTGTGTGTGTGTGTGTGTGTGTGTGTGTACGTACGTATGTTAGTGGTGACAGTGCCGAGGTAGGTTCCAGGGCCCTGAGAGCCTGGCCCTTTCAGCTGTCACAAAGCTTGAGCAAAGCCCAGAGGATTGCACATCCACAAGCAAATCTGGAATCTGCTTTGTTTTGCCCAAAAGCAGTGAGGGACAATCCTCAGGATTTACCCGAAGCTGACGGTGCAAGTTTTCCCGTCAGAACATGAGATACCCCGAAGATGCACAAGTCAGGAAAGGTTACATTCCGTGCACGCAACATTCAAATGTCTCCAGGGTATTGTGAAGTGAATTGAAGCGTGAAATATTATTGATAATGTGACCTTTTGATTTGTTGAAGGTTCGGTTGAAAATGGGTCTCCCCCCCCCCCTTTCTCTGAGCTTGCTGCCTCTGACATGACCACAAACAATTCAAAACAGGCATGTTTTCGTAGAACTGCGCAAAACCTGCCTGATTGTGAAACTCAGCAAAGTTTTTGCACGTGTGTCTTGTTTTCTTGTAGCGTCCGCGCCACTGCACATGGCTGCGCAGGCACGTCCCACGCGCAGGAGACAGGGCGTATCGAGACAGCAGAGTTGTAGCAAACTCCATTCAGTACCGTGGGTGCTTTTTCACCCTGCGACGCTGCATGAATGCACGCTTTGTGACAAAGAAGAAGCAAACTTTTGCTGGTTCGACCCACTGTCAGCTCGAAAGGATGAAAAGAAAGTTGTGCAGCAGGCGAAGGTCCTTTGTCTCGATCTTAAGAGTTCCTGGGGCAAAAAGAATCCCCTCCTTTCAACACAAATTGCTCGATTGGTGTTTTCAAGTTGGGCTTCAACTCCATCTGCGTTCCAACCTCAGTGTCGTTGCTCAGAGGGCTTGCCCTTCCAACAGACATGGACCTGGCTTGTTGTGGCACCTGTCTCAAACACAACCAGCCTTGGCCACACAGATCAATCAGAGGGCAGAAATTTTGTCCTTTTCTCAGAAGGTGTGGGTTGGGATTCCAGACATGAGATCAACTTGATCCCTGAGAATGGTGGATTGGCAAAACACACCCGGGGTGGCGGGACGGATATACCTCTGTGAAGGCAATCCCGTGAGGTATTTATTCAGTGTGGTCCCAGCCCCATTGCGTATCCAGAACGAACCTAGCTCCACCAGGGGAAACCCAACCCCTCCCCGAATCTGGACAGAATCCAGTGCAGCCTCACATCCAGTGTGAACCCAGCTCCTGCCGCATTTTGTATTGAGTGTGAATATGGCTCAGGGCACCACCTAAATCTAGTGTGAATCCAGTCCGATACCCCACCTGACATCCTGTGTGACCCCAGACTCCTGTCCTACCACTCACCCACCCGGCCCCATTTCACATCCAATGTGAACCGCCCTCCGCCACCTCACACGCATTTGAGAGTTTCAGCAAAGTGCTCCGTTGACGTAACACATACACGCAGCACGTAGCTCACAGACACAACTCCCCTCATCTGGAAAAGTCTACAATCAATTTGGTTCAATTCTGGAGTCAGAAACCTGCATTCTTTGTCTAAAAATTTTGACAAGCTGTTTTTTGAAACAGCTCAAAATATAGTGAGTGTTTTTCAAAAGTATTGTCAGTTTTGTTGGTTTTCATATTAGTGGACTGCTCCAAAGTAGGGGAGTTGCATTAACAAGCTACGTGCTACGTGTACGTGTTACATCTACGGAGCACTTTGCTGAAACTCTCAATTGTGAATCGACCCCACCTCACATCCCCACGTGAGACTAGCCCCGTTGTTGGAGTTGGAATATGCCCCTCGAGGGAAAGTGCCTTTCCCTGGTCATCCATCAGACTCTATTTGTGCCTTCGTGCCATTGTGAAGCCAGGTGAGAAAACCCTCCTGGACAATTCCTTGGAGCAAAGTTGCCTCCCCCCCTGCAGAAAGACTCGATGACCGCTTTACTATTTGTGCAGAGAGAGGCACCTTGCCACTGGCAAACTGACACCGTGCTCCATGTCATTGAAAACTTGCTGCATCTGCTGCTCGTTTCCATTTGGCAGGTGTTTCTTCCGGGCTGCAGTGTCAGACAGACACTTCCCTCCAGACAGTTGACTTCCAGACCTCCCAGAGGTTTTGTTTGGCAAAGACGAGCAGGTGTTTCAAGTTTTCACCGCAACCAGAGACAAATCTCATCAAGACGCAGAAAAACAGCTTGGCTCTCGAATGCACGGGAACGCACAACAAAACGCGCAACATGTTTGACCCCCTCCCCCCAAGAGCTGAAGCGCGGGTGCAAATGGGTCGGACATATTTTGCCTCACAACACACACACACACACACACACCAACTGCTTCGCTGCTTTTGACGCAAACACATGATGTTTGCATGAAATGACGGAAGTTCAAATCGGCCCCTTCTGAGGGCACCGGCTCCATTGATAAACTTGTGAATCGGTTCCACACGTGGAGCTCTGCCCTTCTGGATCCGGTGGTGGGGTGATGGTGATCCATCACGGGAAGTCTGATCTGAGAGCCCCCACGCAGTCTCCGTCTCTCTCCCGGTAAAGCGACACTCACAAGGCAGAAAACGGAGCCCCTTTCCCAGTCTGAGATGCTGTGGTCCCGTCTGACTGTTTTTACTGTCCAGACGCAACCAGCACAAGCACAAACCCGGGATTTGCTGCCACGGTGGAGATGATTATGGAGTGACACGTAACACTTCGATAACAAAGTTAGTTTCAAAACTTCCCTGACAAACAAGTCAGCCAAACGAAAGTGAGCTCTTTGGCCTTGGCTGTTGCAACCCAATTATACCGTTAATCTGACGTGGTCCTGAATCCAGGAGCCCAGTCCGAATGAACTCGAGTGTCTGTGAGGAAAGCCGTGCAAACTGACGCAAAGACGCCAAGCCTCGGGCAAACAGTTGTTTTGGCCAACCAGAGGTCGCGCGCAAGTGTGTCAAGTCTGCTTCAGACTGGATGCGCTGTTCCCGCGTCCAAGTCCGCCTCATTTTTCTCTCGTTTCTTCTCGCAGGAAGTCATCACAAGGATTTGTTGTGACGGCGCGCAAACAAAGGCGAAGTACTTGTGAATTGGACTCAACAGGGGTGGGTGACTTTCCTCCATTTCGCGAGGCCTTTGATCCTCGGGATCCGCGGGGTGAGCGGCCCCGCCCGACCCCCGAACTGACCCGACGTCCAATCGGAAGCTGTTTACGGGGAGACTGATCCTGTGCGCCTAATCCGCCTGCTGGTCATTTGGTCACGTGAAATCAGCTCAATTCTGGGATTTTATGGTCATTTGATGAAGGCCTCCTCCAAAGACAACTTCTCAGGCAACAGGTGAATAAACACCACGCAGTTTGCCGAGAAATGAGAATGTCTGCCAGTCGACTTCCAGCCGGGCCGACGGTTCAGCGCCCTGATCAACACAAAAGCCCCTACACACTCTCGAGTCACACAGCAGGCACAAAACTTTCCCTAAAATTGGTCCTTCTTGTGTTTGGACATAGAAGTTGAAGTCGCCCCAAAGGACGTCGGTCTCCACCCAGACCTGATCCCGATTCTGAACCTGCAGTTCACTGAGTGTGTATTGAAGAAGGAAAATAACGAGGGAAGTACTGTTGACGGATGCAATTGTACTCAGTTGTACTCGAACAGGGATCACTGACCACGGTGTTGATCACAGACTGAGGCTGATTTGCAGATACTCAGAGACAAGTGGCACAGGCTCACGACCCACGTGCTGCCTTCTAATCCTCCAACAACAAAAGTCCGCTCAGTGTCAGGACTCACTGTGGGTATCTCAACCGCTCTTTGTTCCCCATCCCTCACGCACGCACACATAACAGAAACACCCACACACATTTCCAGTCTGATTTTTGTTGACTTGTTGTCAACAGGTCTTGCTTTGTTTCTTGGCGATTCCCCTTCAAGGACAAGAAAAAGGTTCAAGCCCAGCTGCTGTCTGATATCCCTGTCCTGTATTCAGGCAGTGACACAACGTTGGGCGCAACGCAAGTCAGGACGCATTCCTGTGGTGTGAATCAGGCCCAGTGGAACTACCCGGCGGCCAGATGAGCCTTGTTTTTCCTGGCGTAATGTCTTCGAGGCAGATTTAGCCATGTTTCCCAGAATTGCATTTCTGGTTGTTTCCCGCGTTGAGCCGGATAACGAGGCACATTAGGCAGGTAAACTGCCAAAGTCCACGGTCACATCCGTGCGTGTTTTGTGCGGCCAGCCGTGGGCTCAGTGACCTCGTGGTGCCAGCAGTGGGCTCAGCCTCGGCCTCGACCAAGGTCTGATTGTCAGAAATCTTGAGGGGTCCAGAGGGGGGCTTGAACTTCGAGATTTGTGATCTCTGTGGAAAAATATGTCGTGAAAATGTTGCGTCAAGTGAATTTTGGAGGGTAAGGCGACTGGACTGTGCCACCTTCTGCATCCGCTGGAACTCGGCAGATAAGTCGTGACCAAATCCCCTGATGGTCATGTTGCCACAAATTCATTGACACGGAAAGATCTCACTTTCTTGCTTTGTGTGGGAAAAGGAGACAGACAGATAGATAGATAGATAGATAGATAGATAGATAGATAGATAGATAGATAGATAGATAGAGAGACAGACAGACAGACAGACAGACAGACAGAGACAGAGAGAGGGAGAGAGAGTGAGAGAGAGAGAGAGAGAGAGAGAGAGAGAGAGAGAGAGAAAGTTACAGAAAGAGAAAGAGAGAGGGCGTCCGGACACAATCAAAGCACGGGAGAATCTTGATTCGGACAAGGGGAGACTCCCATGCAGGACGCTCAAGCTCAATTTTGGTTTGTTTTTGTGTCACTGCGACGCAAACTGAGGTGGGTGACGGCTCAGTGAGGCCGGACAGCACGACTTCCCACTGCTCCGTGCCTGACGGAGCCGGACCATTGGCTCCCCCTGGATCCTGCGCGGTCCGCGCGGAGACGCCGCGTCGCGTCACGGATCCGCGGCCCCGTCCTGCGCCTTCAGCTCCTCCTCAGGTTTCCTCCCTCCAGCTGTGTGTGGGTCGAGATCTCATTACCTCCCGACCACCTGATCTTCTGTGCCAGCGTAACGTAACAGGTCGAGCGCTTTTTGCCATTTGAATTGTCTGTCTGCACTGTGGATTTCTCTGTTTTCTTTTTGTCTGTTGGGCAGCTCATTTGGAATGTCGTGCCTTTTTTATGTTTTGTCAGTTCTGCTGTTTCTTCCACAAGGGGAGTGCGCTCGAACGGAACCAACATTGAGGTCACGGCGAACACAAACGGGGGGCAAACTCCTCCCTCAAAAACTAACACAAGCGGAGAACAATTTTTTTTTTCGGAGGTCAGGGGCAGCAACAGCCTCACTGGGCCGCGAGATCCACTTGAGACGAGGACAGCTAGACCCAATGACTGACTTCCCAGACCCACCGCTGCAGTTAGCAATGGTTCGACATTTGTTGGTGACGTTTGTTTCCTTCAGCAAATGTCGAGTTGTACCATGCCTCATGTCTTGATCGGGGTGGTTGTCAGATTGGTGGCACCAAAACCAAACTTCAAAAATATCCTCACTCAGGTATTTATCGCTTTACACTCTCCTGAAATATGGTTCTCTTCTCCACTTACTTGGCGATTGGGAAGCCGTTGGCTGGGGACTGGAAGGATCTGCTGAAACTTTTTGTTGTTGGGATGTTTCCTCACCGTGCTGTTGATTCTGGGCGGCCGGCTGCGGTGCTGGATGCGCCGGTCCCGCAGGTGTTCCGAGCCCAGACTGACGCATTAACCTTGCACGAACCCGCTGACAGTTTGACAGAGCAATGCGCGGCCTGTCTCCAACTCTGAGTGTATCCAGGAACTGCATCAGGAAGAAGGCCCACACTCTGTCTGGGTATCAACTGCCACACAGTTTGTGTGGGAATCGAAACGCACAAGCATGTTTTGGAAAAGAAATCGCGTTGTTTCCTTGGAGACTCCTTGGTCGGATGTGCCCCCGAGGCTATCACGTAGAACGTTACAGAAGAGAAAACCTGAATTGCGGAGAAAAACAAGTGAACAGCCCACGAAAAGTGAAGTGGAGGCCTGAGGCCAGATTCAAAAGAGTTTTGACTCACAGTGGGGTGACTCAACACACAGAAGCACACACCTCTCCACAGGCGTTGTGTTACAATCCAGAACAAAGCACACTTGTCTTCGTGATTTGGGCTTTTTACCAATTGTCTTTTTGACACAAATCTCTTGGAACCACCGGACCGATGACGGAAAAGGACCTGATTGATGTTGCGTGACGGGGCAAAGACAAGAACGACGAAAAAGGATTTTCATGTCGTGCTTTCCTTGACAGGTTTTTCTGAGCGTGTTCATCGTGTGACCTGTCCGGTTTTTTTCAGGCGTTACCTTGCCTGTTTCTGGCCGCTGCTCGTCAGCATCTCCCTTTTCGGGTCGTTGTGATCTGGATGCATCGCGCGCTGTATCTGTGTGGACTGCAAGCAAAAGGTGTTGCGTTGTCCTTTGACTTGGAAAGACTCCCGACTGATCCAGGCAGGGGAGAGGATTCCACATGTGTCCACCAGTCCCAATGCAGGTGGTCATTATGGGCGGCAGGGAGTTTCCTCAGCCCTGAGGCGACCCGAAACTCTTTCTTTTCTTCAGTCACTTGTGTCTGCAACTGGTTCTGCCTGCAGGTGCGAATGTGTGTGTGGATGTGTGTGAGTATCTATGTGCTTGCTGACGTTCGGACCCCTTTCTCACCCTCAATAACCACAACAGGAGTGCTCACGGGAAGAGTCCACGGCATGACAGAATGCAAAGGGTGTGCACGTACGTGTGTGTGTGTGTGTGTGAATGTCTGCGTGTGTATGTGTGTGAGAGGAAGTGAAGAGAAAGAGAGGGGGAGTAGGGGTTGATGGGGTGAGAGACAGGAGAGAGAGAGAGACAGAGAGACAGAGAGACAGAGAGTTAGCGAGAAGACCAGTAGGGCAGGCGGCTACCTTGCCAATGCGGTCATTGACCTTGCGTCCCTCCAAGTGAAAGACAGGTTTCTCGGAAGGGCTTCGGAAATGTCAACAGATGCTCAACATCCGTCTGTAGTGCTCCTTGTTGCTCTGGATGTGCACCAGCGGATTCAGAGCTCCGGTCAAGGGGCTATTTTATGAGGCGGGAGATTTGCTCCTGACAATTGCAGTTGAAATCAATCTCACCGGGTGCATCAGGCGTTATGTCCCTGTGCATCCAGATTTCGAGTGGAAGTCAACGGGTCCTTGGACAGTCACTCCCCTTTTCACCTCGGGGACACCACATCACTTTTCTCACGTGCACGTTGGAGTTTGGGAACCGAGTGCCCCCCCACGCCCTTGATCCTAAGCCTGGATCCGCTGGAGGCGCGCTGCGTCGCAGGAAGAACAAGAAGTAGTGCTCAAGGCAACTGCAGTGCAAAGTCCCTTGCAGCGTTGCAGCGGCGTTAATGTCATCAATTCTTCCTTGTTTATCAATTCTTCCTGGTCCTCCTTGTCCTCCACCAGCCATGCTGTCTTCTGTGGGGGGGTCTGGCCACGGGGGGGGGTCTGGCCG
>JAAUXT010070688.1_pt1 | contig 22214 bp, 22 predicted proteins | sample 7278171 | NCBI WGS metagenome assembly JAAUXT01 (sample SAMN14350112, study PRJNA611818) | marine sediment metagenome | isolation source: surface marine sediment (1.8m) | place: French Polynesia: Moorea | collected 2018-08 | reverse complement strand
ATAAGTCAACTATTTCACTCATCATCGTTCAATATGTGAAGAAAGAACTCGTGCTGCACACTCGTTTTTTCTGAACCCATATTGAACGATGATTCGTGCAATATTTGTGACATACAGCAATGACTTCTGTACGGACGACGCATCCAGCGTGATGCAGGGTGAGCTGGGACCACGCTGGATGCGTCACGCGTTGCGTCGCTCTGTGGAACGTGGCATTCTTTACACGCCAGCGACGATGTCGCGTCTCTTAACGAGAACATGCGCGCCAGACATGACGCACCCGGTGTGAGGCAAGAGCATGTCAGTGTTGCGTCGCTTTGTTCTTCACGTTGGAGATGACGCAGCGTCTCTTGTCAAGAACATACCCGCGACGCGTGAAAAGTCATGCACTTGAAATGCGAATACCTGACCAAGAGTCAAGTGTTTCGGGCCACAGCCTGGGATGGAGGTGTGTGAGCATCTTGAGATCTTGAGATCATGCAACGCTGAATATTTCATGTGACTGCGCAAGTCAAGGAGGGAGCAGTAAATGTGAGGTGAATGTGGCAGCAACACATCCACGCGCGCGTACACAGACATGAACCTACACACACGCACTCACACACTTGGAACTTTGAGTGTTTGCTCTGAATGAGCTTTGGGATGTTGTAAGTCTGGGGAACACACCTCACACAAGCACGCACACACATGAAAACACACACACGCACACACACTGCACATGCGAACATGCACACAGACGCGGACACACAGCACACATGCACACATAACACACACACTGGCATACACACACAAACACACGCACACACACACACACACACACACACACACACACACACACACCCCTCGACTCAAAGGCCTCCTTCACACTGGATACGCTTCGCGTTGCGTCCCTGCACAATTCCGTCAACAAAGCGTCGTCGCTTGCGCAAACTAACTTGTTCAGGGATGCGTCGCATGACGCACACAGCGTGGCACACACCTCAAGGGCTCAAGACTGTGCCACAATGAGTGGTGACTTCAACGCTGAAATAGACCCGCGGAACACGTCACGCTTCAGTGATTCCAAACCTCTCATTGTATTCTCAACGCGTGTCTTTTCAGAAGTTCGCAGTACAACGGAACGCACAGTCAAACACACGTGGATACCCGCATCGCGTGGAATTTAACTGACAACCGCAACTCAACAGCTTCATTTCCCACGGGATCCACACCGCCCCGCAGTCCATCACACCCATCACACGTGGAGCTGCACGCATACCCGCACACACGCACACAGAGCTGGGTGTGAGGCAGAGTTTGCATCAAGGACTGGGATTTACAAGGTTAAAGGCGTTGTCCACGGCCTTCACGGGACTTGGATTCAACCTGCAAAAGCCAACTCAGTGCTCGCACGGTGCTGGGTTGCTGACCAGAACCTACAGCTGCGTCCTTCTGCAGAACTCTCAGGACAAACAGCACTGACAAGAAGCTTTTGTTCAGACACCATTTGGATTAAAATCTGTGAAGCCACAACCAAGACAGGTTCTTCATCAGTAACCGTAAGGAACCTCAATCTTACCAGAGACCTGCACACACCCCCCTCAGGTCCCCCTGAGGACACTGGATGTAGAGATCAGGGATCAAGTGATAAGGACCAGAGATCAAGGAATCAGCTGGATCAAAGGATCTGCAGGATCAAGGATCCAAACAGAGACGTCCAGCACCCGAAGTGACGCAGGACCACGCAGCTGCACTTTGGCCTCGCGGATACACGTGATTTGGATAAAATCAGGGAGGTTTAGCAGTGGCGCAATGGCCGGACGTGGCGCATGGCTCGTGACTGGCCTTCTGCTGTGCGGAGTCAACGCTGTTCACGCATACGTCCCTCTGGGTGAGTAAGATTCGAGTTTTTCTTGGGCGGAGACGAAGGGAGAGAATTACTTTGTGCACACAATTCCACCATAATGCCACACATTGTTCCATGTACAAGTAATTGTTGCGTACATTGCTTTTGCGCATGTCTTACGCCAGAAAATCGAGTGCACTTTGCGCATTTCTTGCACAGTTGTACTCGTAACACTGTCTCAGCCTGGGAGCCCCGTGGAGTCGCTTTGTGAGAGAAGAGAACACCTTTTAACTCCTACCTTGGCCACGAGCCATTTCGTGGGACACACACTCAATCACTTTCAAGAGTTGGCAATTTCAGATACAAACAATGGAAACAACAAGAATTGTCGTGTGTTCTGAAAAATCATTGGATCAAACAGGAATATTCTGTTGCGTACGTCAGTGGATCTATAGCACGCTGTTCCACGTGTGTGTGAGAGAGAGAAAGAGAGAGAGAGAGAATGAGAGAGTTTGTGTGTGTGTGTGGGTGGGGGGGGTGTACGTGCGGTAGAAAGTTCTTTTTGCCTACCTTCACGGCGTATTGTGGTGTGTGTGTGTGTGTGTGTGTGTGTTCGTGTGTGTGTGCTTGTGTGTACTTGTGTGTGTTTGAGTCTGCCTGCTCGTTTTTGGTTTGGCAACTTCAGATCTCACAGAACGAGGATTTATCCAAAGGACAATTGACGCCTTGGAACAATTCAGAAAATTTCCTCCTTCTAAAAACCTTGTGAAATTCGATCTGACCCAAATTGAGCGAGTAGAGTTCGGTGTCATTCCGAGGATAAATTGACGTGAGGTTTTCTGCAAAGTTTATCTCTTCGCGACTCAAAAAGTCAATGAAAACCTCGCTAATGGTTTTCTACTGGACAAAAAAGCGAGGAAAGTATAGACTCTATCTGCCCAACCAGACAAACCAAACTTTTTTCGCTCTACTCTTCTCCACACCACGAGAAGTGTAGATTTGATGATAGTGAGCGAGAGATTTGGAAGGAAGGCTGTCAAAGGGGTGGATCTTGGTGGGGTGGGACAAAAGCTTCAAGGAAAAATTTTATGCCCCCCCAACAAAAAATAATTGCGCCGTCGGGACCAACAACGTATTGCTTTGATTGATTTCAAAAATGTGTTTGCCCACGATTTTTTATCTTGGTCAGTTTCTCTGGTTTCAAACACCTGGGGTCGGGCACCCACCATGAGGGTTGAAGGACCCCTGACCAGATCGTGCTCTGCCCCTGGGGCTCTGCCTGGATCTGATCTGAAGGGGCCCTTCCTTTTGTGACTTGTTGCGTGTTCAGGGGGAGGAAAATGGGGTGGATTTGTGCAAATGACACGTTGCGGCGCTTTTCAAGTTGCGTGCGCTGTTGTCAGGGCGACCGTTGCCAAGACAAACCGCGATTTATAATGGCGCATGTCGCGGTTCTTTTCTTCGTGCCTTCGCTTCCCAGGACCTTTAAAATTGAGATCCATTGAATTGTTCAAACAGTGGATCCAGGGGCGCCTAAACCCCGAAAAAACCAAAACAACAAATTTCCTGGCGTGTTCAATTTCTTGAAGTCTTGAGATGGACCCAGGGCAAGAACCTGGATCGTCCTCTGCAAAATTTTTGTTGCAAGTTAAATGTGTTGAATTTGGACCCCTACGACCCCCTTGAACGATATCCCTTTTGAGTTGACCCCGCACCCTACACGGACCCTGGATCTGCCTCCGCCTTCTCTGTGTTGCATGTTGCGTGCAGTGTTGGATCCCACGGGGGCATCACGCACCTGTAGCACCTGTAGCCCACAGTCTTCTGAAGAAAAGCTTTGTGTTGTGTTGAATAGGAACAGTGTTGTTTCGTTTTGAAGAGTGCGTGTTGTGTGTCGATCTGTTATATGTTATCACATCCAGATCCGAGTCCCATCCACATAGACTTTGAGTGTGACGTCCTGTCAGACCCGAAAATCCTCGTTTTGCCGTCTGCTACCTTGGTGGACTTTGTGTTTGATCGCTTGAAAACCCGACACAGAACAGATTTGCGGGACACACTGGCTGATGTCCCTGTCGTGCATTGGACAGGGACCACAAACTCAAGAAACACGTCGTGAACGTGCTGGCATTGGTCCGTTTTGCCCCATACCCGTTCGTGTAGCGTTTTGGGCACTCAGCGCACGACATCTCCAGTTTGAACAAGGGGATTTTCACATTGCTGCCGTCGACGTCACAACTTTTGACGCCAACAGCAACAGTTTGACGTCGACGTCAACTTCACCAAGGACCCACCATAACCCAATGGAGGGTACCAATCAACAAAATTATCCATGTCATTTTCAACGTCAAGCTTTACGATGTCAAAAAAGTTACCGGCGTCACCAATGTGAAAACCGCGATACCCAAGAGTTCGCACTCGTGAGACGCCCTCGTTCCCACCCCTCCCCGCGGGTACGCACCACATACTTCCGTGAAAGTGATTGGCTCCAATTGCCGTTATTTTCAGTGAAAAGGTTCTCCCTCCAGGGCAGAGGAGCTCTGAGTGAGAGGAACGCTCAACTCAGCCATTGTTGTTATGGAGACGAAATTGCATTGTTGTCATTGTGTTTCCATGACACCTGAATTGCTGGAGACCGCATTGGATTCTGTCGCGCTCCTGTCAATTTAGATTTGTGAGGAATGGGGTTGGGTTCTCGTTGGATGCGTCAGGCTTTGCGTCCCCACTTCAGAGGCCGGGTGCAAAATGGGTGCTTCTATTGTTGACGTCAACGTCAACTTTTTGAGCTGACGTCAACGAATGGTCTTGTCATTGTTTGACGCCCGCCTATTGGATCCTGTGTTGAACTTGACATCGACAGCAAAATTTGACGTTGACGTCAAAATTTTTGATGTCGCCGACGTCAACGCAAACAAACCTTCACGCACTTCCTCCCTGCACAAATCAATGGGCAGGCATTGTATCTGTTCAGTTCCCTTGCACGGGTCCAACGGAGGCGTGGTCTTGCGATGCAGGCAGCGAGGCTTGGATTAGTCTTCACAGGGACGAAGTTTCCGTGCAGGCAGAGCTCGGACGCACGCATGAAACGCAAGACGTATGAACCCAGCCTGAGAAACCTGTTTGAACTCCATTCCGTTCCTTTCCATTCAAACTGTGAAACCTGAAATATGTGGACAAACGAAACTACAATTTTCCTGTATGTTTACCGTGTTTCCTGACAATTTACTTTGGAATCTAAACGCAGATATCTGACTCCCCTCCCCCACTGGGGACCTGTCGCCATGGGAACTCGCCCGTAGCAACAGGGATCCAAAAGGAAACGCACTCAAAGATCCTATCGCCTTCATTTCCACTCAAAAAGTCACGCAACCTCGTTTCTTAGCAACTTTTTGCTTGCGACTGAGACAGAAATATTTCAATATACCCACTTCAAAGGAAATTTCTGTGGTGACGGGGCGGCAGGTTTGTGTTGTGGGAAGTTCGCGTGAGAGAGAAGAAAGTGCGCACAAATGTAGAAATTAAACTGCACTTTTTATTGGCATTGCACTCAAAATACTCAGGAAGGTTTCCATGTCAACACGCACGGTGAAGTCTAGCTGGGGAACGAATTCTGCTCCTGTACCGCCTCGTGATGGTGCTGTCTGTCTGTCGGCCTGTCTGTCTGTCTGTCTGTCTGTCTGTCTGTCTGTCTGTCTGTCTGCCTGTCTGTCTGTCTGTCTGTCTGTCTCTCTGTCTGTCTGTTTGTCTGTCTGTGAGTCTGTGTGTGTGTGTGTGTGTGTGTGTGTGTGTCTGTCTGTCTGTCTGTCTGTTTGACTTTTTCTCTTATTTCCCTTCGCTCCCTCTCCCCTCCCTCTCATCTCCCTCTCTTTCTCTCTGTCTCTCTCTTCCCTTTCTCTGTCTCTCTTTCTTTTTTTCTCTCTCTCACTCGCTTTCTCTCCATTTTTTCTCCCACCACCGTCTCTCCATTGCGCTCAGAAACAGAATTCTCTTTCTTTGCACATGCACAGACACGTATTCACACACAATTCTGTCTAAATTACGGGTTCAGTATTTCCCCATTCCACCTGCTCCATTCACCCGAACGCGCATTCTTCTCAGGCCACAAACCCGCACACACGCTTCAGTACTCTCACACACAGGAATAGATTATACTCCATAGCGTCTATTGCATGCCAGACCGAACAATACCACACGCACACAATGCAGATCAGGGGTTTGCACGCAACCCTACGGGGGCAACCCTATCCTGCCCCGATAGGGGCAAATACACTCAAAACAATCTCCTGTCATGAGATCACATGTGCGTGAAAGGGTTTTGAGGCAAAATTGCCTTTATTTGGGCATTTTACGCACATTCTTTCACGAGAACCCCCTCGAGGGGAGGGGAATACAATGTCTACAATGTTTGCGTTTCCCCTTGCGTGAAGATCCAAGGGTCATGCGAAGATGAGGTCAAGGTCAAAGGTCAGGCTACTTCTGATGAAGAAGGGAACGCGGTATGCGCAAGTACACGCAGGGGGGGGGGAATTCCAAGTACAAGTACACGGGGAGAAAGTGATCGTCTTCAAACACAGACAGGTTGCGGTTGCGCGCGGCTATGCAAGACAACGGGAGTTTCTGAGGTCCATTCAACAAAAGCGCAGTGAGTGCGTAGAGCATTGGGTGTTGCATGCGTGTTGTTACCCCACGGAAAATGCGTCTGGGGCACCTGGGCCGGTAGTGTTGACGCTTGAACATTCTCGTCTTGTGTTGAAGGCGATGAACACGGAGTGACTTGGTTCGCTCGCGAAGTTCTCCTCAGTTCAGTGGTTGGGGTGGGTGGCATCAGGATGAAACAGCCAAACTTTCTTGCACAGTTTGGGCACTTCGTGCGCGATGTTTCAACACTCACAGATTGCCAGCCCTGCACGCACACACACGCACATACGCACGCACACGCACTGGATAAGTTGTTATCCTCCCAATCTTCAAATTTTGCGGCAAATGCGAGGGTCTAAATTGCCCCCTTTCTACCTTGGAATCCGTCACTAAATCCTGCTTCATCCCTGTCCTACAAGCCTCAGTCAAGAGACTCTCATCTCAGTGCGTTCAGATTTTCCTTTCAAATCCTAAACCCTTCACTGCCATTGAGTCAACATCGTTTAGATCTCCAGTGAGAGGAGTTTGTCAACCCGAACCCTGAATGAGCGCTGAAAGTCAACAGCGCTGAAGGTGAAAAACAACATAGGGAGAGGAGATGTGCTCAGTCACACATGAGGGATCTGACGAGCCGAGGAAAGTTTGATCCTATTGAGAGTTGAGAGAGATCAGGGGTATGGGGAGGTCAGGGGATCAGAGACTTCCTGTGGAGGTGAGGGCGGGTCAGGCGGATCTCATGGCTGGAGGATCAAGGGCTCAGTCTCAGAGGTCGCGCGAGAATTCTGACATCGGTGGACGATGGGTTCCTCTCCGAGGGGCAAATCTTGTTTGTGCCCGACATTGTCCCTTGCTTCTGTCTTCCAACTCGTGGAAAATTCATTGATTTGGGAGTTTGGTTGTCCTGGCTCCCGGACCCAGGGTCCCCGCTCTCTTGGCGCCCTCTCCATCCCTGGGTCGCTATTCCTCTGTACCCGCCAATGTTCCTCTGCCCCTGCCCCCTGGCCCCGCCCCTGAACACGACAGATATCATCACCTGTGTCCACATCACACGGCTTCACGCTTCACCTACTTCCAACCACATTAAAGGCCCATCTCTCGGGCAGCGTGGGACTTCTTCGTCGCCGTCGAATCGCATTGTAAAATCGCTATTTGGGGCACATTGGTACCGACGTATTCAGCTCAATGTATTCACTGTGGTGAGGATGCTGGAAAGTTGAACTTCTTCGTTCACAACAGGGCAAAAAGGGTTTTCAGCCGTTCCTGGATCCTGCGAACCCCTGTCTTCAAAAATCCTGACCCTGTGTGCAAAATCAAAACACTTTACAGCTGCAAAGTGTCTGTTTCGTTTTGGTCAGGTGCAGCCTCAAGCGCTGAAATCGTTCAGGTTGCCAGGGGACAGCCCCCATCACTGACAATTCACGGGGCAAGGAAGAGAGCCCCAGGACCGACTTTTCTTGAGGGGACAGGGGCTATGATCTTCCGTTACACTGGACTATGGCAGGGCAAGACACTTTTTCTCTGAGTCAGGGGTCTGCTGCCCCAAGCATCTAACCCTCCCTGGCTACGCCCCTGACAACAAGGCAAAAATCGACTTGGACATTACCATGACAACGGTCCTGAAAATATTGACTTTCTCCGCAAATACCCGACTTTGGTGCTCACTCACCCGTGTGGTATGCAGGGGATCTGCTCTCGGGATGCAATGTCTTTTCAGTGCGTGTACAAAGGTACTTGAGTAGTGTAAGTTTGTGCAGGAGTGGACCCAGAGGGGACGGAGCTCAGGGAACCCTGGGAAAATTGAGAATTCCCGAAATGTGGCATGGAGAAGGGCAACATGTTACATCACCCTTTCATCCAGATCTCCAGGCCCCCACCTCCCCTTCAGTCCCTCCCCCAGGCCGCCGTCCTCTTCCAGTCCCCCTCCCACCTCCACCCCGCAGCTTCACCCCCACTTTGCCCACCCTGCCTGCAGCCCTCTAAAGCCCCCTTCCATCTTGGCCCAGTCCAGATGCCCGCCTCTACCTCTGTCTCCACCCCTCATCCGCGGACAAACCCTGGCTCTGCCTCTGATCCGAAGATCTCAGACGTGAATACATTGAACTGAAAGACCCGAGCAGAGCTTTAAGAGGCTAATTTCTCCAAATATCGGCCGTGAGGGGAGACTCACTGTGTGGTGGGTCTGTGGGTTGAGATGCCAAGGCCTTGTTGTCAGCCAGAAGACAAACATCTGCGGTTTCGAAGTGTGTGTGGGCACTACGAATCAGTTCAAATGTGTCAAGCGTTTGTCAGTCCGAGGTAAAACTTCGTTCGATGGAAGAAATTGTCAGATCTGAGTGAGAGACGCCGCGCTCCGAAAACGAAGAGGCGGAGAAAGATGGGCAGGGGAGAGAGATTCTGTAAACGAGAAGAAAACGAAAGAGGGAGATCGAACAGAGAGAGAAGAGTCAGTTGGAGAGGGGGAGGAAGAGCCGGAGAGGAAGAGAGAAAACAGAGAGAAATGGAGAAAAACTGGAGAGGGAGCGACAGGGTGACGCTCCTGCCACTGAGCCATCCCGAACGTCTCCACCCACCTCGTGGGTCACACCAGCTCCTTTCGTACTTTCACACACAGACGCACAGACGCAGACGTACACGCACAATCACACGTCTTCATGGAGAGCACGACTGAGCATCAGCTCACGTCTTCAGTGAGACTCACAAGCACGTACACACGTACACACACATCACACACTCACTCACGATCTCTCATACACGTACACACCACGCACACACACACTCTCTCTCTTTCTCTCTCTCACTCTCTCTCTCTCTCTCTCTCTCTCTCTCACTCTCTCTCTCTCTCACTCTCTCTCTCTCACACACACACACACACACACACACACACAAACCACGCACCTCACACGAGTACTTAAAGCTCCACAGCAACACCTCAGTGCAACATCCTCCACAACCACAACACATCTTTTCCTTTCTTCACTGCAAATAGCAAAAGGGACAAAAAGTCTTTGTGACTCCACTGCACTTGGCTCTGACAACGACGCACAAAACGCCCATTGAGCAGGTACGGGGGATGTAGCGTTCGCGTGGAGTACCCAGGCACAAAGGGCCTGTGACAGGGGAGGCTTTGATATTTTGCTCTCTTTATGAAACCGAGATGGAGGAATGAAATCGTTTCCTACGTCCTTGACGGAAAATGTCAATACGACACGATGTGAGAATTTTCTGCACTTCAGGTTTGATTACATTTGTGTGGTGGTTCTTCATGTTTGACTATTACTTGCGCGGTTGGTTTTTCCTGCCTGGAAATGATAGTGAAAAGTACAAACGGCCACTTTCAGCCGAAAATTGCAAAGAAACTGCTTCTTTTGATGTTTTGTCCCTGTGCTCAATGAAAACGCGTTGCAGAAGTTTGATTCCTGATTCATACTATATACATGCGTCAGGTGGCAAAGTCCATTCAGCACCCAGGGCGGACTCGGGGGTTTTACCCGCAAAATCAGAGGAGAGGTTCGGGAGTCGGGCACATGTCGTCCCCCCTCCCGAAGTCACCTGTTGGCGCACAAACTTGCAGAAGGGCCCTTTTTAAGCGTACGCACACGCGGAAGCACACATGAACGTCCAGAAAAACGCTTGCTTTCGTTCTGTTCCTGAAAATCTTTGGATGTTCTGCACGAATGTGTCAGCAGCTCTGTGGAGCGTACTTGTCTCCAGACAGGTTTGAACTTTATCCCATGTTCCAAGCTTCTAACACAATTGTCGACAGCCAGAGTCGTAAACTTTCCACAGTGTGACGAGTCTATTGAGACTGTTCAGTCCAAGTCAACAGTGAGAAACTCATAAACTTTCTACACTTGCAGTTCCCAATAGACTCAGTCATTTCAATTTGATGAAAAAGTTTTCATATCAAAGGAAGTATTGAATGTCAGCCAGTGCCGAAAACAACTTCTCATCGGACGCAAACAGACCGCGAACGTAAAAAGTGTTTTTGGAGGCCATTGACGTCTTCTGTGATATGTAAAGCGTACCAACACATGCACACACGTGCTTGCACTCACACACGCACACACTCACGTGCACACATGCAGTCTCTCTCTCTCTCTCTGTCTCTCTCTCTCTCTCTCGCACTCTTGCTCTCTCTCTCTCGCTCTCTTGCTCTCTCTCTCACATAAGCACACGAACATTGGCAAACAGACAGAGACGCACACATGTATTAACAAACACGCACACACGCACACACATACACACACAGGGACAAGGGCACACACGTACGCACACACACACACACACACACACACACACACACACACACACAAAGACTTCCACAAGCACACACAAGAAGTTTGGTCTTTGGTCTCTCAATGCTGGACGCGTCATCACAGCGTCTTTCGTGCATCAAATCTTCAAGCTTCCTGCAACGTACATTTCTTGCGAAAAGACATTCCATCTTGACAATGTTTGTTCCATCTTGAAGAGGGAACAAACACATGAACGCATCGTGGTTCATTCCCGAACCATTCGTGGTTGTCGATGCGTCCTGCTGCCTTTTGTGCCGAGCAAATTGTCCGGAAATATCCCGTTCACGTGTTGCTGAGAAGGAGACAAACAAGTTTGTCAACACGACGTGCAAACAAACATATTTCCTTGTTTGTTTACATCGCAGATTGTTTACCTCCTCGAGCAGCACGCCCTTTTGTTTACATTTTGACATCGTGCCCGGCGGATGTAAACAGACTTGGAGAGAAAGGTGCAGGAGGTCTTCGGGTAGACTCTTTTTCACACACGCACACGCACCAACACACACACACGCCACACGTGTTTCCCAGCTTTTGCACCTCCAGCCCTGTGCCATGCGATGTGCGATGCCACTCGTGACGCCTCCAGTGTGGCAGATGCCTGTGAGCCATCCACCTGCCTGCACACTCTGTTCATTTGTTTATCGCTGAGTGGAAAGCAAGAATTCACGCGCACCCCCGCCCAAAACTCTTCAAGGTGCTGAAGCTGAAATCAGCGCAATACCGTGGCAGGCGAACATGGTTTCAGCGGGAGGGAAGTGTCCAAACATCTTCAGCAGATTCACGATTGTGGCACGATCCTTTCCGGAGGTTCGACCCTCTCCGTTCAGTTGGGCCGGAACCTCTCTTCTGGGCTCGGACTCTTCGCGACTCAGGCCAGGGCAAGATCATTCTGGTCACCTCCCAGCTCGCTCGCACCCAGGCTCTCTGTCCATCTGCCTCTCTCACACATAATGTCATGCCAAGCAAAAGTGTTCTCACAACTATGGTCACACAGGGCAAAGAGACTGGACTGAAGTTTGGATGGAGTTGTCCTGCCTTGTGCATCTTCCTCACACCCTTCAGATTGTGGCGTCTTGGCTGGTGCAGTGATAGAGGATTAGCAGCATCTCCGGCCACAATCAGAAGGCACCGTTGTTTTCTTCTTCTGACGGTAAATCAGCGTGTGGAGACACATCGCACTTGGTGTGAAGTTAGGTCACTGGAACAAGGAGACAGTGCTTGACGCGTCCAGTGTGAACCCTGTGTGAGAGGTGTCTGAGCACCAGACTGTAGAACCTCCGTTATCTGACGCCTTCTCTCAGTCTCAGCCACACAGCGCCATGTCTATCAGAGTCCCCAGACGATGGTTGATTTATGAACAGAGCTGCCCAAGGTTTACGAGCAATTTCATTGATAAAAAGCGGAAATGATTTTCTCGGTGAGAAAGATGAATTGAGTTGATGAACACTTCAGGAAGACTTCACATTAGGTGCGTCTTGTGTTGGGTCCTGGGGCTGGTGGTGAGTTGGGAACACATAAGAGCGAAGGGGTCTTCACATTGGGTGACGCGCAGTCATTTTCTGGGCTGGCACCAAAAATTGCACCATTGGCTTCATTGAAAAAAATTTTGACGCCGATGTCAAAAATAGCTCCATGGAGCTCGCCGTGATTTGAGAAACCATGCAGGCGACTGTAACACCGTGACCTGAACACAGCAACCTAAACACAACAACCTAAACACAATGACCAAATCACAAACAAGCAGATGTACAAATGATCAATTTCAATAAATATTTAGTTATTTTTATCACTTAAACTGTACCCAAATTGCTTTTATATTGAAAATTGTCCCCTGATTGTTCTCAAAGCTTGCCAAAATCTTTGCCAAATGTAAAGCTTGCCCAAATCTTCACAGTTTCCTTCCTCACACATTATGCTCAACCCAAATTGAACCCCAAAAAGCCCAAAAGATCCTGGATTGGTCCTCATCTTGACTATGAAACAGGTGTTCACACACTTTTGGTAGATGCTGCCGACAGGTGATTTGATTATGTCACCCTGTTTGGGTCGCTCAAAAATTGAGCTCCCTATAACAGCGCAACCTCCTCAAATCACCTCAAAACGACCGCGTGCCACCTATGTGAAAACTGCTTGAATCAGGAGGATTGAACAAAGCTGAAGCTGTCAACCTGAAACAAAAGTCAGACTCTTCTACAACTCTGCAATCACAAAATCTGGCTTGTGTGCTTGAATGTGGTAGAAATGGAATCTCAATGTTCAAAAAAGGGTTACTGTTCAATCACACAACTCCTTTGTTGTACGAGGTCTGTCCAAGAATGATCTGGTTCTTTTGTCTCAAGTCAACAAACAGTTGGTGTGGCGGACCTGGCCCCATTTTTTGTGGTGGATCTGGCCTCACCAGTTGGTGTGGTGAATCAGACCCTGCCAGTTGGTGTAGTGAATCTGGCTCCACCAGCTGGTGTGGTAGATCTGGCCTCACCAGTTGATGCGGTTCATCTGGCCTCACTAATTGGTGTGGTGAGTCCAGCAGTCAAGTTTACAAGAACTGGGACATGGGAAATTCGTGGATGAACCACGTAGAAGAGTGTGAGAACCCTGTCATCTTGTTCCGTTTCTTTCTCTTGCTCACCTTCTCCTTCTCAATCTGCCTCTATTTCTCCATCTGTCTCTCTATCTATTCCTCTCTCTCCTTGTGTGTCTGTCTCTCCCCTAATCTCTGACGGTCTCTCTCCGCTCTCTGTTTCTCTCTGACACACACACACACACACACACACACACACACACACACACACACACAAGAATTGAAGGCAAGTCCCATGGTGCACACTCTCCACAAGTGCTTTTCTAGTTCCCATGTCTGAAGATTTCTCATCATAAACTGTCCCTCAAATTTCGCCTCGTCACTACAAGAAGTAAAATTTGGCTCAGAACCAATCCCAACAAAACTTTATGCCTCTTGGCGCTTTATCCCAAGTCAATTCTTGCACGTCAATGTTCGGATTTCGTGCAAATTATGAGTTTGGCTCCAGCTCTTCAGGAAAAGAATGGCACCCAGTTTTATGTCGAACAATTTGCTCGGAAGAAAAACAATTCCGGTCAAGCCAAACTGGACAAGGCACAAATGGGTGTGAAACCACGAGAGGAACAGAAGCCAGTTTCGTGCAGGGACACAGGACAAACGGCTCCAAACTCCCTTCATGATCCGCCCCTGATGCGGAACGTAATTCGATACCGTTATCAAGATTTTTGAAAATTAAATTGCAAAAAAGCTCAGCAAGAGGAGGGGGAGGAAAGTAAAGGAGCCGCAGAGAAGATTTATGGTCGTGTGAAGAGAGACAAATCTCAACTCTGTGTGCACGGCGGTCTGTGGGAATACGAGGGACATCAACCGAATTTCTTCTGTTCATTCTCCATCGTATACGTTTTTTCCCATGGAAAAATGGGACTTTCTGACCGGCAGAAAGCAAAGTGGCGTTTTGTTTGGGGTGCGTGGGGTGCTGATGAGGTCCCCTCCTTTCCCATAGCGCCCATTCAAGTACCTCGCTTTGCAACAGTGGACGCACCCAGTATCCGTTCAGTCAGGGACAGTGCATTGAAACATGGTGTGAAGCCTGCGGGCCCTGGTCGTCACCTGAGCCCAGACCTGGTTGCGCTGGAGTTTCAGAATCAAGGAGCTAGATCCCTTCAGAACCTACCCGTCCCACACTCTGGCCCATCTTGATTGTTGTTCAACAACACACCACATCATCTTCACGCCCCTTCAGTTTGTGTGGCCTTTTGTGACTGGACACAAGAGCACTTGTCGTGAAGGACATTTTTTGCATTCCACACAGTGTCAAAACGCAATTGTTGACTTTTCCAACATAGCTCTGAAATGGGAGCCAATTGGCCTGGAGAAATTCCCGCATTCTTCTGTGCCCCGTTGCGACACCTCGGGAGCGAATTGAAATCACACAGACCAGGTTCATACCAAACGCGTTGAACACTGGATGCGTCCAACAGATTCACGATCGGGGGTGGGGTTGATCCCTGTCTCGGTTTTGTCCAGCGTCCGACTTCTGGCTGAAGTCCACATTCAAGACGTCAAAAATTGTCGGTTGGTCAGGGGTGGGGCTTGACTTCAACCAGCTCAAAAAAATGTATCAACAACACAAGCAAGTGCAAATTTTGCACCTGCGGCAAAAAAGAGATAAATTTATTTTTCGGGGCCGGGGGGTCCCAATAGCAGGTTGTTGACACCTTGTGAGCCGAGTATATACCTGGGAGACCTTCACCATTACACGCGTTGGGCACACATAATGCGTGGTGCGTTATGTCTGTGAACAGGTCCTGTGGTGGGGCTGGATATATTTTGCGTTGTTCTTAGCTTGAGGAGAGAGTCGCACCGGGAGGGTCAGGCGATGGGCCCTGCCCAAGGCTGTGGAATCGGACGGGGGGGGGGCTGTGAAATTGTATTTGTTCTGGGGTGTATCTGAATTGGGCCATGTAAGGGGTGGGTGGCGCGAACCCCTGGGCGGCCCACAGTTGTGACCATTTTGTCCTTCAGAAAAATGTGCTTGAATCCTGAAAAACAGAGGAACAATTGCTGGGACCGATTTGGTCTGGTCCCCGAACACCCAAGTCCCAAGATGTAGGCGTCCCTGGATGCATCGTGCGCTGCATCGCAGTGTTCATGTGGCGTTCCTCAATGCCCAACGCGTCCAGTGTGAACCGACGGGTGCAGATCTAGCTATCGACGTTTCTGCTCGGGGTAGGTATGCAGTAGTGTTGACACTCTGCCAGCAATTTCACGCACCGTGACACCCAACATAGTTTCTGGCAATAGAATAGGTGACCGTGACGCCCCCCTCACATACATCAAACACCCATAACACGCACGATATTATAAATTATATCAGGGTGTTGAAATCTAATGCGAGCAGTGAGGGGGGCGGAACCAGGATTTGGTCAGGGGGTGGCCGGACCCCTTCCCCGGGGGGACCCAGTTGACGGTGCGTGTGTGCGTATGTTCGTGCGTGAGTGTGCGTGTTTGCGTGGGTGTTATTGCGTGGGTGTGGCACTCGTATGTTCTGAACATGTGTGTGTTTGAGCGAAAAAGCACCTGCAGCGCGAAAGAAAAGGCGCCTGTTTTTGTTGGTATTGGGCAGCTCAGGGGGACCCGACCCCTGCGGCCCCCTCACAGGATCTGCCTCTGGGGAGATCCGAGGACGAAGAGGGTCTGCTTATGAGGAGGCCTTGACTCCTTCTGGGGTCATGTTTTGCAAGGTTGTAGAAACTCTTTGCATGTTGCAGTGGGCATGCAGAGTTTGCGATATTTGGGCAAGGGCCACTTAAAAATTGCCTCAAACTCAAAAGGTCCTTGGCATGTCTGCCACTCCTTTTTCTGGAAACAGCGTCCGAATACAGATCCGTTCCCAAGGGTGTCGTGTGTGTCCACTTCCTCTCTGTACCAACCATGGTATTGGCCTGCAGCCTCAAAGTCAACCTGTGCTGCAGACTCAGATTGCGTGTTTCTGCCACGTCAGCCTGGTCTTTTCAAGGCAAAGTGGCTTGTGCCAGGTTGTCAATCTTTCTTTTTTTTTTGGCTTGTCGCAGTGTGAAAATTGAACTTTTTGAGGACCGCTAAGCCAAGTCTTGATGAGGACTCCGGCTTGGTTTGGGTATGTTGCTCGTTGAGGCCTTATTCAAATGATTGCAACTCCAGCGACGCAATGCACTTCTTCGTATCCAGCGTGGAAGAGGTATTTGTGGGCATTGCGTCAGTGACTGGACGCGTGACGCGTCCCGTGTGAACCCTCGTGGGATCTCACCGCTATGACTTTTCCTTGAAGAACAATGTTGAGACGCGGTGTGTGGCTCCGCGCCCGAGGGTGTCAGATCTGCTGACTGTTCGCAGTGCGTCAAGTGCACCACCCGCGGAACATGAGAGAAGTCACCCACAACACGCGTTGGTTTGCTCCAATTGGTACCTGAAATGGAATAGAGCGCAAAAAGATGAAGTTGAGCGTGGGGCGGGGGTCGGTGACACAGAAATTTAGGGTGTTGATGTCATAGTCTGTTGATGCTGTTGTTGTTTTGTCTGTGTCAACTCAAAAAATATTTGCTTGTCTGACGAAGCAAATTCTTGGCCTGGCACACCCAGTTCATCAGGGCCCCATCCCAACATTCTTTCCCGATTCTTTCCAAATAGGGGCTTTCTGCGTCACAAATAAATTGTCCAAAAGTTGGAATTCGTTCCCTGTGCACAAGGGGGTCGGATCCCCTCTCAGAAAACATCACTGTCCTCTCCCTTGAAATTTTCTGAAGGTGGAATCTCGCTCCAGTGGGACTCATAGCACCACACACACACACACACACACACACACACACACACATACATACACATACATACACACACACACATCAAATCTGTGGCCCTTTGAGATTACGACTGGCAAGGTGGATAAAGTGTAGGTAGAGCAGCAAAATTACAACATGGATTCCGAAAATATTTCGAAGAGTTGGTTGGACGGTTTGTTTGCAAGCGTTCATACAGAGTGGATAACGCGTCGCACCCCCAAAAGCATTTGCAAACGCAAAACACAAAGCCATTGGGCCCGCATAAAAACTTTAGAAAAGTTCTCTCTGGATGGTTTGTTGGGAGCGTCGATCATGTGACATGTGATCAGAACTGCGCTGACAGGATCACAATGGAGGCGACGCTGCAATCAGCGCAGCAGCGAGTCGGGTTCACACCGAGCGCGTCACGCGCGGCGTCCCTGCAGAGACAACACACACACACGCGCACACACACACACACACACACACACACACACACACACACACACACACACAAATTGGGCATCTGCCATTTGGCTGGGCCTTTACATCTTGAGATCTGGTTGGATGCAGTTTGTGCGTCGCAACGCACGAGGCATTCAGTGTGAATCCGGCTGCAATTAAACTTCATTGCAATGTGTGTTTTTCGCCAAATGATTTGAAAGCTTTTGTGTCGTGAGGCGGACCGATGAAATTTTATCCCCGCGCTGCACTATAAACACGTGTGTGTGTGTGTGTGTGTGTGTGTGTGTGTGTGTGTGTGTGTGTGTGTGTGTGTGCGACAGAAGTGTACGGTGATGATTGTGAATGAGAGTCTGAGGAAGTGTCTCAACTTTGCAGGTTACAGTTTCATCGCTTCAGACACACACACATACACATACACGCACACACTCCCTCACTCCATCACTCTCACTCACACACTCAGGTCACTCTCGGACCAAGGTTCCACAGTGTTGGTTTTGGCATCGGTGACTCAATAAAATTTGTACCTTTATCCGTTGATGAATTTGACAAACAATCCGACCCCTCCCATCAGCCTCACCTGTGAACCGATCAATCACAATCGACAACGCCTTTGTAATTCCGTATAGAATACACTGAATCAAACAATGAGTGGTACAATGCGCAAAAGCGTTTCAACCCAAATTTGAGAAGCGTGCCAAAAGGCAGGCTTTGTTTTGAGAGAAATTTCACGTGTTCGGGTTCAGCGTCTTTTGGTGTTGGTGTTTCTTTTGGAAGGACGAGATTTTCAAGATTTCCAAGTTCCGTGCATACGTCCACCGACGATGTCCTTCAATGCGCACAGTCTCTCTCTTTCACGCACACACACGAAACACGCACACACACACACGAAATACACAAAGGCGCACGCGCTCTCTTGTTGGCGAGCAGCTGACGTCCTTCTCGAGTCCCGAGTGCAGGACGAGACGTACGCGGGTGTGGCGGATGACACCTTCCAACACACACACACACACACACGCACACACGCACATTACGCTTGGTGGCGACGTCATTTCTCACGTAGTCACGTGTTCTCTCGCAGGCTGTGATGGCGTCATGGACGTGACGTTCGTGGTGGACGCGTCTGAGAGCGTGATCGAGGACGACCCATATCTACAGCCGCTCCATAACTGGAAACGCGTCGTCGAGTTCGTCAAAGGGGTCGTCACGGACCTGCCCGTGGCGGGGGAGGACGAGGAGACCAGGACCAAGGTTCAGGTGAGGAGAGAGAGAGAGAAAGAGAGACAGAAACAGAGACAGACAGAGAGACAAAGAGAGAGAGGGGGCAGACAGACACAGCCAGACAGCCAGAGAGCCAGACAGACAGACAGACAGACAGACACACACACACACACACACACACACAGGGGAAAGACGAGGACACCGGACCAAGGCCCATGTGAGCGAGAGGAGGGGAGGGAGGAGAGGGGGGTGGAGACAGTGGAAAGGCAGGGCGGAGCACAGACAGGCTTGGAGAGGCAGAGGCGAGGGGAGAGCACATTTCTTTCACCCGACTTTATTCTTCCTTCCATTCCTTCATTCACTCTTCCTTCATCCCCTCCCCTCGTTGCCTCCCTCCTTCCTTTATTCATCCCTCTTTCCCTCTCCCCCTCAGGTTCTCACCTTCTCTGAAGTCGTGAAATTCGCCGTCCACATTAACCAGTTCCCATTTCTTTATTCTTCCTTCCATTCCTTGATTCACTCTTTCTTCATCTCATCTCCCTCATTCCTTCCCTCCAACCTTCATTCATCCCTCTTTCCCTGTGTCCGTCAGGTTCTCATATTCTCTGAAGACTTGAACCTGTTCCTCTCTCTATCATTCCTCCTTCCCCTCATTCCTTCCATCCTTCATTCATCCTTCGTTCTCTCTCTCCTTCAGGTTCTCACCTTCTCTGAAGACGTGAAGCTCACAGTCTACATGGATCAGTTCCGGACGTCGCTCGACCTCACGCAGTACCTGGACGAGCAGCTGCTTCACGCCGGAGGTGAGTCACGGGCCACGGACGGCAGGGCCAAAACTACCCATCAATGGGGACTTCCCACGCAGTGCCAACCTTGTCAACCACGTGAATGTTTGCGTCGCAGACTCGACCAAGCTGTCTCTACTGCCATTGGCAACGCGTACCGTGCTGTGCAGGATTGGTTCATCCAGTTGCGTGTTTGATACCTTCTGGTCCAACCAACATGTGGGGCCGGGGCCATGCCATGATGGGGGACCGTGCTTTGTTGGAAGACAATCATTCCAAGATTTCAGCAGGACCCTTGACTGCAAATTCCACCCAGATCTTTCAGGGAGGGTCACAAGTTGTCATTGCGACACGTCATCCTGACTTTTGTTTGACCTTGACCTTGACCTACAGGTAACACGGACACGGCGCACGCGCTGGACGCGACGCGCGTCTACGTGACGGACGCACGCTACGGGGACCGCCCCGCCGCGAGGAACGTCGTCGTCATAGTAACGGACGGCATCGCCAATCGCAACGAGCAGCATACAATGAAGGTGCGGGGCGGGCGCGAAGGGACAGGGTGGGGGCGGGGCGGGCGGGAGGGGGGGGGGCGGGCCAGGTAGGATGAGGTGGGAGGTGGCACAGGGCTGGGTTAGGCGGGCATGGTTGGGTGCAGCAGGGCAGCATGATGAGGGCGGGATGGGCAGGGTGGGTGGAGATGCTGTGGGACAGGACAGGGCACGACTGGGTGAGCAGGGCGTGGTTGGGCGGGCAGGATGTGAGAGTGGGATAGAGGTAGATACGACAGGACAGAGCTGGACCGGCCGGGTGAGGCCTGCAGGGGGCAAGGCTGGGTGTACCCTTTTCAGCTCTGACTGCTCCTTCACTCATCCCTCACTCTCTCCATCCGCAGAAGGCGGAGGAGCTACGCGCTACGGGCGCGGAGGTGTACACCGTCGCGCTGGAGCTCGACGCGGATGAATCTGCCCTGCGCGCCATCAGCAGTAATCCGCCGGAACAGTACGCGCTGCGCAAGGATTTCTACCACGACGACGCGCGCCTGCAGGAACTACTTCTGTACCGGATGTGCAACCTGCCTGACCCGACGCCAGCGCCACCCAGTGAGTACTCACGCAGTACATTGCTCTGTTGAAATACTCAGAGTCCACCTCAATCCTCACCGACACAAGCTGATTGAAACCAAAAGTATCACGTGACTGATCTTCACGCGAATTTGTTGAAATTCCACACGCGCGCGTTGTGGATGGTCACTCACTTCATCTGTCCACACACGATGATGACTCGACGGTCAAGTTTCAGACCAACTTCCAGGGAGAACTGCCCAGTGATCCCTTCCAGTAACCTGTCTCCAAGTCGCGCTGAACATCCAAGGATTCCAAGATGAAAGAGATTTGACCCTGTGACCCAATTATCTGACCTTGTGTGACCCCATTGAACTCGTTTGCGCGCGCAGCGTGTGAGGTGGCGGGCTGTGAGGAGTGCCCGGATCTGACCACGTGCACCGAGTGTCACGTGGGCAGGTTCCTCACCGGAAACACGTGTCCAGGTCAGTACGCATGCGTACCGCACTCATCGTGTTCCACTTCTGAGGTTCTTTGCCACAGAAATTAAGTTTTTACTCAACTGCTTGAGGAATCTGTCAGGAAAGGAGCAGCAAATGACAGGCAGATTTCTTCTTTAATTTCGTGACTTTGTGTTCGGAGGCCAAACAGGAATTGCAAGCAATGCATGAGAAATAAGGGTTGCATGATTGCTTCCGTCCGGCAGTTTTAGCTGTGCCATAAGACCTGGGTACGTGTATGGGTCACGGCTGAAACTCCCCACTTCCTGCATGCCAATGTCTCGTTCACATCGGATGCGCAGGTCGCTGCGACACCGCCTCATTGCTGGCGATGCGACGCTCATTGAGCAGTTCAACAGAGAGATCGAGTCGCTCACGCGTGCTTTCACGTGGAATATCGATGTATAACCACGTGGCATTCCCACGCCAATAAAGGTGCGTGGATCTCCACGTGGATTTTGGCATCGTGCGTGATCTCTCTGATGACGCCACAAGTGTAGGGGTTTTCACGTTGGTGCCGTCAGCGTCAAAACAGTCGACGTGAACGTCAATATATTCTGTCTGGGCGTCAAACAAGTCTGAAGCCCATTCCTGACGTCAACCTAAAGTGACGTCAAAATGTTGACGCACATCACCGTGTGAAAACGCTTGTCGCACCCGGTGTAGCGTGCCCGATTGACTTGTGTTCCAAATGACACGTGTCAATCGGGCACGGGCCTGTTGACCCATGCCCCATTGACACATGTCAATCAGGCACAGCGGTAGACCCATGCCCCATTGACACGTGTCAATCAGGCACAGTGTTGAGCCGTGCCCCATTGACTGGACCCATGCCCAAGAGGCATGGTAAGCCCTCAAGGGGCTACCAGCAAGCCAATGGGGCACGGTTCTACCCGTGCCCGAAAAACAGGTTGTAGTAGACCCTGCATGTGCATCCTGCACTTGGAGGTTACTCCCTTGTGATGTAGATTGGCTTTTCTGACATTACGTCCAATTTGATTTAGGTGCCCAATTTGATCCAAAATGGAGGGAGATGACATTGTGGAAGTTGACAGCCCGTCCTTGGAGGATTGTGTGGCCAGGTTGAGGGAAAAAGCAGATGAACT
>JAAUXT010067740.1_pt1 | contig 22217 bp, 22 predicted proteins | sample 7278171 | NCBI WGS metagenome assembly JAAUXT01 (sample SAMN14350112, study PRJNA611818) | marine sediment metagenome | isolation source: surface marine sediment (1.8m) | place: French Polynesia: Moorea | collected 2018-08 | reverse complement strand
GCACCCCCGCGGTGAGCACGAGCCGCAGCCCCGGCCGTGCGATCGCCTCCTCGAGCTCGAGATACTCCATGCGCCGCTCCTCCTACATCCAATCCTCGTCGCCAGCCCATTGCCTCGGGGCCCTGGCCCGCCCAGCCCTGCCCCGCCCAGGCCCGCCCCGCACACCGTTTCATGGTTCAAACACAGAAGCGAGAGGTTCGAACCAGATCTACTGTCTTCACACGTAATTCATTGAATGACTCCAGTACATTGATCTTTCGTGTCCAAAACACTTTATGTTGCGAAGATCAGACTACCTCGGCGGGCTGTCCACCAAGAAGGGGCGTCGCGAAGTCAGCGTCACGCTGCATGCGTCACGCGTCGCGTCCTTGTGGACGTCAACGGGCGCTGCGTAGCTCGTTCACGTTCAGAGGCGCGACGCGTGACGCGTCCAGTTCCTAAAAAATCAGCCTCAGGCCCCCTAAAATCAGGAAGAAAAACTTGGGATTTCGAATCACAGTTCAAATGTGTAAAGTTGCGCGAGAATCATAAGAATCGAACGAGACTGTTGTAAATTTCAACGTCTGTAATGTCACGTGATATCAACAGGAAAAAGAAAGGCCCGGCAGGTGGCAGGTACCTATCTAAGCTATCCTCTCTCGTGTTCCTTTGCCTTGGTTCACTGGTTTGCTGTTGTATAGAATACAAAGCAAGACTTTTCTCCTGTTTTTGTATGAGGTCAATTTTGAGGAGAGACTAACACAGCTCGAATGCAATTTTTTTTGTGGAGAGGTGTTTTTGCAGTGAGGTGGAATTTTGATGCGACGTAGCACGGGAAAAGGCGGCATGACGCTGGGTGTGTTCGATGTGTGCGTCGCGAGCACCGCAATGCAACGGTGCGCACATCGAACACACCCAATCTCTACTTGATTCACACATATTTTGGCGTGCTCACACGTGTTCTGTGCCACGCTGATGGTGACATGTACGAACATCACCGGCACAACACCAGACTCACGCTTGCTGTCAATTTTTCACTCCACAGTGCACTTTTGAGGTGTTTTTGCAGGGTTCCGTTCAGAGTGTCTTGTGTACTGGCGCGTACTGAGTCGTTCCCATGGATACGGAATCCAAGGGGAAAAGATCCAGGTTCTTGCGTTGGTGGATCCTGGAGTCTTTGACTTTGACTCCACCCCATCCCGTCCCTCATTTCATCCGGAGACACACACACGTTTCACCCTCTGGTGAAACAGTTCGAATCCTCCCCCCTCCCCCTAGTCACCCGTGGATGCGGCACCACGTGACTTCCGGTTCCCTGGAAAAACATGAACATGTCCCTCTGCAGGAGAAAACGCGTCCAGACACAGACTTCTGAGGACAATTGTGAAAAGCCGTCGTTTGAGACTTTTTGCAAGTTTTCACTCACGACCCTTTGTCAGATGTGTAAGGGTTTGCGGATTTTGACACAGCGACTGGTCGGCTCCTCCGACCCTCGGATCGTCACACGTTTCGTGGTCACGCTCAGTTTTGGCGGCCACAAGAAATTTTTCCATGCAATGGGAGTCGAATTTTTATTGATGTCACATATACTTCAAGCAACAACTAAATACTGTCTATTCTTCGTGTACATGAAGCCTAAGTTGATAAACGTCTGCAGAACTACAGTACCGTATAGTACGTGTCGATCCTGATGTACATGACGCATGCGCAACGACGTGCCTTGAGATCCTCCGCATCTTCACCCGCTGCATGTTGCTAGGCATCGTCAAGGACGTTCACATCTTGATGACGGGTTGCCCCGGGAAACAACCCGTCCCCAGCCCACCCCCCGACCAACAGAACTGGAGATGCGTCCTTAGCAGTATCACTGTTACAGGGTTCACTTGGAGTCTGGTGTTCTCAGACATCCAGTGTGAGACGGGCCTCGCCGAAAACCATTGTAAAAACCGCTTGATCTCAGGGCCTAATGAATTCCTCTGCTGACGCCCTCCTCAGGGTCCCAAACCCTCGCTCAGTCCCTGACCCGCCGGAGTGACCCCTTCCCTGCAGGTCCCCCGTCACGTGCATGCAGGAACCACGATCCCTGGGACCCCACGACAGTTCCATCTTGAAACACAGCCTCACGATGCATGAACGACTGAAAGACCGTTGACCTCTGTTGTGAATCAAACATGCGGTTCAGTCGATGACCCATGGGAGGAGGGCCCGACTTCAATTTTGCAACCAGAGGGGAAGAAGCTTGGAGGTCAGAACCCCAGCCCTGGATCCAAATCCTGGATTCTGTTGAAACGCAGAATTTGAACCAGTTGTGCATCAAGATGTGGACTCAGTGCATGTTCCCGACTGTATGGCTCTTCCCTCGATGAGCAGTTTGCAGGTGTTTTGCCGTTTCCCGTGTGAGATACATGCTGCATTGTCTTCTGTTGCAGAGAACGACTCTCAGACTTGCTTCTGATTGGCTGCGTCACGCGTTGCGTCCCCTGTGTCCTCGCGTTGCCATGCCAACGCAGCGGGGACGCGATGCGTGACGCATCTGATGCGAACCAGGCCTGAACCAACTTCAGAAGATCATTTTCAATCAAAGAAGCGTTGTATTTACTTCCGGCAAACAGTTTTTCAAACTCGTCTGTTTGACAAAAGCAAAGAATGGAACGTGTAAATATTTTCCGTTACTTCATTATTGCCTCAGTTCTTCCTTGCTCTGCAGCGATTCTTTACCGTCTGAACTTCCATCTGGATTCGTCAATTTTTACTGTTTGATTCAATCCGAATAAGTCGAGCGCTTCTTCAGGCGTTTGACGTGGCTCGCGTCGCGCCCTCTTTCGGCCTGTTTCACACGTGACGCCGCGTCACACGGCGCGTCGCGGTCAACGTGCTCTACGTCACCCAGTAGACGCAGCAACTGTTGACGTCTTCAGAACAAAACTCCCTCTCAGACAAGGGCCACTGCACACGCCTGTCGAACTTCCGTTTGCACAAAGAAAAATATCAAGCGCGACAAACAGACATTTGCGGCGAAGACAACAGAAAGGAACAAAAGATATTTACCGTCCTATTTTTCCTTTCATATTCCCATTCAGTACCTCGTCAGTGATAGACAGGCTCATGGCCGACTATAACAGACAAGAGCCACCGATGAAAGGTAGGGTGGCGCCACCCACCAGGGGGCGTCTCTAGCTGTTGTCTGGTCACGTGGTGGTGTTAGGATGGAACTCATCCCCGTGTTTCTTTTTGTGTTGCAGGTCGCACGGGGGCGCTGGTGGACTGTCTCAACACACACACGTGTACACACACACACACACACACACACACACACACACACACACACAGCACTTCCCACTGCCTCACGGATCCGGTCCCCGCTGCACACATTTCCCACACACAGGTCTCCCTGTGCGCCGTCGCCGTCGCCGCCCCCGCCCCCGCCCCGCCGCCGCCCGCGCCCCCGGCCCTCGCCCCGCGGCTTTAGGAAGCAAGCGCCCGGAGACCAGCCGCCTCGAGACCCGGAGTCCCGCCCCTCGCTCCCTCCAGCGCAATACAATCACGCATTCAATTCTCTTTGTCTCTTTCTACAGTCAGGCTCGTTTGGTGAAAATGCTACTGTCAAATTATGCTAAGCGCGACCCTCCAATGTTAGGTACAGAAACCCACGTGTGGATTCCACGCAGTTTTGGAGTCTTGCAGTTTGCTTGGTTCTCACTGGAGTTTCAACACAGGGATTGATCGATTAAAACCCTGTTTCGTAGATTAACTGCATCGTTTGACTCGTGGCTTTGAAATTAAAGACAACACAGAACCACCAGTGTGCACTGATTCGTGGTTCCACTCGGAATCAGACGAGAAGGACCTTTGAACAGAACTTTTTATTGGTCTTTCTTTGGAATTTTGAAGTTCTCGCAAATTCAGAAATTTGTCCCACAGTTTGCCTATGAATTTTTGTTGTCTTTTTGTGCAACATTTTGAACTCACTTCTCTTGTTATTTTGATCAGAAACAAATTATATTGAAAAAATAAACCCACATTTTTCCTCAAGTTGATCAGCAACCGTTTGGACTGTTCCACAATTTTTGGAGTAAAAATTTTTTTTGCGTGTCTTTCCGAAACATTGCCATTTCCAGTGCAAAAGTCCCCAAGCACCACAACCAGTCTAAAGTTTGCGAACTGAATCCAATTAAATTTCAATGAGAACGTCATGACACATTCGCCGAATTTTGCATGCGTGACTGATATTTTTGCGGACATGACCTTTTTCTACTGTTCTTTGGGCTGCCCACTCTCGTTGCTGGAAAACTCTGAAAAAAAAAAAACGTTTCCGAGTAACTTGCTGACATTCTGCATACCTTTTGAATTGCGACCGTGTTTTGCATTTGGCGTAGGCAGCTTCTGGAAACTTGGAACAAAACAGATGCAAAAACCAAACACTGCACATTGCTTTGCAGTAGAAAAAGCATGTCGAAGAACTCGAACCCAAAGTTGAATGTTCGAACCTCGGTGACGACACGGTGGGTTCGCTGTCGGGTGGTGGGGCTCGAAACTGGCTTTCTGACGTGTACAAAAACCAGTCGGAATAACCCCCAGCCGTTTGGTCCGTGTCACACTGTATGCGTGACGCACAAAAGCGAACTGCGACGACGCAGCGCCCTTTGGAACGCACTGTGTGACGCATCCAGTGTGGAGCGGCGTCACATGTCGCTCCCCACCACCAGAGAACGCCACTCGCGTCACCGCAGTTACATCACGTTGTCTTTCCAATTGTTTGGTTCAGGTGCACGTTCCCAGACCACTAATGATTGTTGGGGGTGTAGACCCAGCCTGGAAGGTCGGGGGGTCAAGTCACAGGGGCCATTGGTACAATGATGGGGACCTGAATGGCCAAAAAATAACAAACACAAAGAAAGCCATGAACTCGGGAGAAGTTTTTGAAACACAATGCGCAATAAACACTCAAGTTTCAAATGTAATGCCAAGCATAGAACAGTGAGGCTCGTCTTTACCCCCCCCCCACCCCCTCCCCCCGAGCGTGTCTCCACGAAGAGCCTCCCTCATACGACTCTCGCCGCCGTTTCAGATCGACCGACCGAGGTGCGGCTGGGCATCTATGTCAACAGCTTCTACTCCATCAGCGAGCAGACCATGGTGAGTACGGGCCGGGCACGCCGCCGGCGTCACGCGCTGCGTCCCGACACAAGTCAACGCAGGCGGCTATAGGCTTGTGTAAGGTTGGTTCACACGACGTGATACAAGGAGGCACAGTGGTCCAGGGGCCTCTCAGATGCCCCAGGGTAACCCCTGAAAAGATTTTCCAGAAATTTTGTTGAAAATGTCAGAAAAGTACGGATCACTATGGCAACGCTTCAGAACCTCATGATTTGTCCGTGGATTCGCTGCGCATCGCGTCTGTGTGCGGGTCAGTGGGCGCCGCGCGGCTGTGGCTGCGTAGCGTCCGTGGCGTCGCACCCAGCGCGCGGCACACCCAGCGTGAACCAGCACCTCAGCGCCGTCGCCCTTCCTCGTGTGCAGGACTACTCCGTCAACTTTTACTTCCGACAAGCGTGGCGGGACCCGCGCCTCGAGTTCGAGCCGCTGCAGGCGGGGAAGGTGACCCAGATCAAGATGGGCGACGGGCGCTGGGACGAGATCTGGGTCCCAGACACGTTCTTCAGAAACGAGAAACGGGCCTCGTTTCACGAAATCACGGTCGCCAATCGATTGCTCAAATTAAACGCGACGGGTCACGTGTGGTACGTCACCAAGTGAGTATGGGAGTTGACCACGCATGCGCGTTGCTGTTGCTTGTTGATTGGTTGATACTCATGCTTTGCGTGAGGGCACGGACCACGCCAGAGCCAAGAGGGACAAAAGACGGACTGACCACGAATTGGGCTTCCCTTGGTGTGTGCGTTTGCGTGCATGTGGCCGAACACACACATGTGTTTTGTCACACTCACGTGCGTGTGTGTGTATGCGTGCGAAGGCGTGGCTGCACGACGCCTTGGTAAGTGCTCAGACAAACCTATATTCGGTGGGACCGGCTCTGGCTGGCGACGCTCCCCCCTGACTGATAGCTCACAGGCAGATGGCTGTTCATCCCACAGCAGCTCATCTCTGACGCTGACGCGCGCGCTCCCGTGGGTGGGGCCCTCCACATTCCTAGATCTACACAAAACCATGGTTCATGCCGAAAGAGACTTGTTCAGAGTTGATGAGGTCTTCGACACCCAGGCCCTGATCAGGATCGGGTCGGGTCGGGTCGGGTCGGGTCAGGTCGGTACGGGTCAGGTCGGGTCGGGTCGGGTCAGGTCGGGTCGGGTTGGGTCAGGTCGGGTCGGGTCGGGTCGGGTCGGGTCGGGTCGGGTCGGGTCGGGTCGGGTCAGGTCGGGTCAGGTCGGGTCAGGTTGGGTTGGGTTGGGTTGGGTTGGGCCAGGCTGGGCTAAGCTAGGCCAGGTTGGGTCAGGTTGGGTTGGATCAGGCCAGGCTGAGCCAGGCCATGTTGGGTCAGGTCGGGTTGGGTTGGGTTGGGTTGGGTCAGCTTGGCTTGGCTCGGCTCGGCTCGGCTCGGCTCGGCTTGGTTCGGCTCCCCCCGCCTCGGTGTCCCCGTCCTGGATCCGCTGGAGTCACGCGCAGTCAGACTTGACCCTCCGTTCCGCCTGACATTGACACTAACCCCGCGTGTTCTCTGCCTCTGTTCCTGCTAACCTCAGGACTACTCGGTCAGCATGTACCTGAGACAGGCCTGGAAAGACCCCAGGCTCAGGTTCGACCCGCTCGACGGAGGCAAAACCAACAAGATCCGAATGGGCGAGGGGCGCTGGGAACAGATCTGGGTTCCCGACACGTTCTTCCGAAACGAGAAGAGGGCGTCTTTCCACGAGATCACGGTTCCCAATAGGTTACTGACATTAAATTCCACAGGGTACTTGTGGTATGTGAGCAAGTAAGTATGCTTTTTCCATCTTGTATTCCATGTACTCCTGGGTGGGGGTTCCCACTGGGACGTTTCGTTTCGGACAGACAGATCTGGGTTAAGAAGGAGCCGGAACCCTTGTAGGCCCCGCTGCAATGAACCCCCCTGACCATCACCCCACACACACACACACACACACACACACACCAGATTTCAACTGCTTTTCAGTGTTTCAGGCTCCCGTAGCTCCCAGTAGCCCCAGCGTTTCGACCCCAACAGCGTAGCTACACCCCCCCCCTGCCTTGTGAGGGAGCGACCTCAGTTCCTTGGCGTTGGGCAGGAATAGCAGCTCAAAATTTTCCCGAGGCCATTTTTCTGTGTTCAGTGCATGTTGTCTCGTTGTGTTTCGCTCTTATGACTCAGGATTCAGTTTCCTCAGTGAAAAAAATCTCTGAAAAAGTAATGAAGCAGCAAACAAGTAGAAGCATTGTGCGTAAAACTAACATCACGTTTTCTCCAGCAGAAAAGTAAACGACGCAAGTACAAGTAATGTTCAGTACGTAACGAGTCACACAGAAGAAACAAGTCTTGAATTGTGTCGTCTTACTACTCAGCTTTCAAATATTTGAGCTACAAAGTTCTCATAATTTTTTGAAAAAAAAAGGCAAAAGTCGGACTCAGTAACGTAAGCGCCTCTGTGCCTCCTTGGCTGGGTTCTCTCCCGGGACCACTGGTCCCCACGCTTGCGCACACACTGCACCTCAATGCAACTCGTATAAGCATGCAGCACAACGCGTCGCAGCCGAGAATGCCCCGCAGACCGAAACGCATTGTGTGTGTTTATCCTTGCAATGGGGTGCAATGTGTGTGGAAGCTTGGCTCAGAAAAGCAAGCCAAGGAAGCGAAATTGTTTCTGTGGTACATTGAACGTACCTATAAATTTAACATGCCTCTTTCTTGTCAGGAAAAAAAGATTCATGGGTAGGCGTGGCCAAAATTGCAGAGACAAATTTTGTGCATATTTTTGATATTTTGGTATTTTTTCTCTCACCTCCTGACTTTCTCTCCCCCCGCCTGAATTTGTGCATATTTTGGATGTGCGTTGGTCTAGACCTTGGGAGTGGGTACAGGGGGTCACCAGCTTGCCTTTAGCTCATACCTTTATTTTTATGACGTCACAAAGTTGTGTTGACGTCATCACAAGACGCGCGATGGGTCTCGAGCTCCAGTGCTCGACTCCCCCTGGCGAGAAGGGGCTCCCATGTGGTCACTCCCGGGTCTCCCTCCAACATGTCTTTCCTTCTCGTTTTGCTTCATTTTTTGTACTTGATGATACGGAAGCAAATTTGGTCGCCCTCCCCCCTGTGTTGTAATGGATGTAAGACGCAAGAGAGCCATGCCTACCCAGGCCGAGGTTTCAGATCTACAGCCTTTCGTTTTCTTCTTCAAGAATATCTGCGACGCTGTCTTGCCCAATGAAACTTCAGAAATATCCGCTAGACACTCAGATGTGCCCAATAATGTTTGAAAGCTGTAAGTATAACTTATTTGTGTCTGTGGGTCCTGTTCCCACGGGCAATGCGAGACAGTTGGTCGCACGCTGACGCCACCGGAAACTGTGCAGTCTGCAAGAAATGCGCCGAACTCAATGGGCAGGTTTGGGCAACGTGAGATTTTCGTGTGCGCGTGCGCACTCGTGTGCGTCTCGCACTAGTGCGCGCGCATCAGGAAGTCACGTGCTTGCCTAACCTGCCTATTGCGTCGGGTTTGACGCAAAGTTTGCGTGGCTGCAGCGTCCGGCCAACTCCCCAGGTGCACCAGGTCGTCCGATTGTTTGAATTAACCAACAACTTTCTTTCCACTTTTTTGCTTCCCTTTTTCCGCAATGCCAAACGAAAAGAGTCTCAGCGACGCTGTCGTGCCCAATGAAATTGCAGAAATATCCACTGGATACTCAAATGTGTCCAATGATGTTTGAGAGCTGTGAGTAACCAATCAGGTTCAAGTATTGGTTGTTCAGATATAGTGTACTCGCCCTCTGTCGTCAAACTCATTATTGTCATCATTCTTTATGGTATATACTGCTGCCATATCTTTGTCTGGTTCATGATGGCCACGGAATGGATTCTGATTGTACATATACTGAACACTCTCAACTTTCTACACCCTCCGCATTTGGATAAGGGTGTAGATACCAACAAAAACTCTTGGATGATCCCCGGGCATTTTGGTATCAATTTATATCCTTTCCCCCTTGTTTTGACGTCATGGATAATATTAAGCTTCGCAAGAAAAAACACTGTGGCATTGGCTTGGAGACTGTTGCTGGGTCCTGAGATGTGATTGGTCGTTCGTATCCACTTGGTTCCCCCCGGTGTATTTGACTGCATGCGCCAATCAAGAAGATTCGACCCCGCCCACCCAACCGGAAATCACATCTGGCAGAAAAAAAATACCGAAACAAAACCACGTTTTGGTGAAATCGTTTTTTGGTGGGAGAGAGCCCTTGCGTGCATGATGCCACCTTTTTTGCTTTGCCTTTTTCTTTATTTTACCCCTGATTTGCGACAAACAATCGTCACCTGGCAACGAGAACGAAAACAGTTCCAGTTTTGTTGAGTTTTAACAGGAAGGATTTCAACGGACGAATATTTTATGCGACAGAGCTTGCGTAAAAGTAAAAGACGAAAATGCGAAGTATTACAAAGAAAACTCAAGCGATTCCCTTCACCAAGAGAGAAACGCATTTGAATTGATTTTGCAACGTATAGCATGTTATAATGATGTACTGTATCAAATTTGTATCGTCTTCTGAACAAAGGCATAAACAAACCCATCGGTGCATACAAGAGAAACGCCGTGCTTTGTTTATGCCTCTGTTTCTTGGTTACTTAGATCAGAATGGGCTTCTGGGAATGTCAACATTTGATTGTGAAAGATCATGATATATGATTGTGTACTAACATCACTTGGTTCATGTATACCGCTAGCGCTATACATTATATATTCTGTGGAATGCGACATGACCGACACTTGATCGTTGGTTCGTTCGTTTTGTCGTGTCTCGAGGTGGTCGCGTTCGCGTTGGCGGCGCGCGCGCGGCTTCGTGTGGACTGGGCACGTTCAATTTGATCACGCCGCTCGCTCGCGCTCTTGCACTCTGTGTACTAACACCGCTCTGAGTCATCACTCCACTGACATCCTCTCCCACTCTTCCGCAGCTATCTGCCTGCAAGTCACACCAAATCACCACATTTTTGTTCACTTCTTATCATTTCTACGTATCATTGCCATTTGAAAACAGTCAGGATACAAGCAGACAATGAAGTTCAATATGAGTCAATGTATCTGTATTCACGCAGATAAAGAAAGCCAAAAGTCAGGAGATTTTTTTGAAGCAGAGAAGATTCCTCGAAGTCACTAGTGTTCACTCGTAAAGTGAACAAATTTGGCAAACTTACTTTGAATTCATTGTATACTTTCGATTCTCCACTCACAAAGAAAAGATGAGCGCATTGAAAGACACTTCTGCAGTAAACCTTACGGAACACGAAATCACCTGTAGCAATGTCCAACTTATATCACGTGACTCTCAACAAACGCTGCCTTGTGCAGTTGGGTACTCCGGACCCTGGGCACGAGTCCAGGGGGTCTGAGCATGGCCCCTGGGAGGAGGGGCCCCTGGGGCAAAGTTTGGATGCGTCCTTGGCTATTCAGAGACCATGCTCCAGAGTCCTGAACTTTGAGGTGCGAGATCCTCAGGGGTACTGGACCGTGAGGGTGCTGGACCGTGAGGGTGCTGGACCCTGTGGGGTGTTGGACCTTTGCGGGTGTTGGACCTTCAGGGTACTGGACCCTGCGGGGTGTTGGACCTTCAGGGGTGTTGGACCCTTTGGGGTGTTGGACCTTCAGGGAGGCTGGACCCTCACGGGTGCAGGACCCTGTTGGTGCTGGACCTTCAGGGGTGCCTTTGGTGTTGGACCTTTTGCGGTGTTCGACCATCAGGGTGCTGGACCCTGCGGGGTGCTGGACCCTCACGGGTTGTGCTAAATGTCCAAGGGTGTCAGATGCACAGGGATGCTGAAACTCAAATCCAAAATTTACACAAGATCACCAGAGCACAAGGCGGCTGTGTTGAGAGCGCGTGAAGTGGCACCAACAGAAGCGACCGTGCTGGCGAGTAGGAAGAACGAACAAAGCCATGAAACAAACACAAAAATATCAATCAGCCAAAATTTGATCCACTGAACACAAGGAAGTCAGAAAGAAACTTGCAATGCATTTGAATGGCGCACTGAAGACACAGTGTTTCGTCCAGCTCCGTTTGATGCGTTTTGGTTCGACGTTGTGCAGCTGGGCGCCCTTGCACCCTGCGCCCAATTATCTGCCACTCTGCATTCAGAACAGACTTGGTGACGGTTCCCGTCGCGATCCAGGCTCCCCCTGGTGGGTCTCGCTCTCCAGGCCTGAAACACGGGGGCGTGTCGCGTCGCACAGTCGACACAAACTTCACCGGTTTGGCGCCAAAAAAGTAACAGAACTGAAAGATCTTCCTGTAGAGATAAATATCCAAACAGGTCTAGGCATCAAAAGTAGATAGAGACGTCACCAGTTGTTCTTTGCACATTTGCAGATCTCCAGGGCAACCAATCTAAATTGAGGTTTTCTCGTATACACGACAGGCGCACGCGTGCTCGTGTCCGCGGCGTCACGTGCTGTTGATTGGCGGTGCAGAAGGCAACGCTCACTCATGTGCACCGGAAGTCACGGACACGGATGAGCACGCGCACGCCATGTGAACCGGGCCCGAAAATACACGTGTTTCTCTTCTGTCCGGTGCCACTGTCTGTAGATTCCAAACACTTACGTTCTGCCCCTGATTCTTCCAGTTGGCTACACAATGGACCATATGTATTTTAGCTGGTTAGATAGCCCAGTGGACGTGGATAAGGATAACCAGCTTCCTCAGTTCACCCTTGTAGACATCATTTTGTATGACTGTTCGCAGAACTACACAGCAGGTTAGTAGCCACGGTGACTGTCACGGGGCTGGAGCCTGGATGGTCTCGGCCTTGTGTCGCTGCACGCACTGCTGAAACCCGTGTCACCAGGGGGCGCCTCGCGTTGCGTCCCTCTGTGGGTCAATGCCCTCACTGACCTGTGCAGGGACACAGGGCGTGGCGTGCCCGTTGTGACATGGGACCTAGCATACCCTGCCCCCTCCCTCCCTCCACCCGATGCGCCGCGCGGGGTGTGTTCGTTTTCCTGACCCGCGGGCGTGGGCGAGGCTCGCGCCCAGCTTTCACGGCTTCGGGCGTTGTGTTCACCGCTTCAGTTCACGCACTCAGTCCATTGACACGCATCAACAGCTCAATGAGATTGGAAAGAAATGACACCCTCTTTTTCAATGTTTCACAATTTTGAATGTTCGTGGAAAGGAAGTTTTATCCAGCATAATTTGGCTGCATTTGCGCATAACTTTTGCATTGGGGGGTTCTTGCCCTCCACGTCCTCAGGGGCGCTTCCAGGGGCCCGTGGGGCCAGGTCCCCCCCCCCATAGATGGCCCTGGCTGTTTGGCACAATTTTCCAAATTCGTCCTCACAATGCCCCACAGTCGGGGTCGGCTGCCCGGACTGTATTCGCCCCTGTACCTGTTCACCACAAGAAGTTCACCAAATCTGCTTCAGAATTAAAACTTTGAAAATAAGTGAATCCAATGTCTCAGGGGCGGATCCAGAATCTGGTCAGGAGCCCTGACGGGTGGTGATTCATTTTTCAGGGTGGTTGGCGGCCCCACTGGATCTGCTCCCGCACCTTCACTTCTTTTCTGGGGCATTTCATCTTTTTTTCCCTTTCGGCTCGATCACCCTCTCTTTTCCGGTGCCTTTTCAATTTTCTCAATTTTGTTCAAAGAGATTGTGTTACCTTTGCAACAAGTCAAGCACCTGAATGACTCACATAAAGCGGAACTGCGACTGTGACGAAGTGGAAACTGAGCGTTGCGCGGCACTTCCGGTGCAGCTCGACGCCACCAGAGGGAGTGGGAGTCCGAGGCCCCTGGGCACTTCCTAGGGGCCCGGGATCTTGGGACGTGTTCGATTTGCGCACGGAGCGCGTCGCGAGGCGTTCATGCCAGGTGGCGCGGATGTCGCGCGGTGCGCCGAGTCGAACACGCGCGATGCGAGTGTGCGTAGCTGCCTCACGTGTGTGCGTTGTATGTCCTGTTGTGCGTCCATTTTCTCGCAACTCACAGCTTTGTCGTGTTGCGCGTTGGAGCCGGGTTCCCACTGTGTGCTCAGTCTCCATGGCTCGAATTCACGGGGACTGCGCGCGCAGTGGGTGCGCCGGACTACCGCGCTGGTCGCCCGTGCAATGGGCGTGGTGGGTACATGAACCAAAAAACATTGTGTTGGAGCTCTACGGTTGTAGAGTCCCGAACTGAAACCGTTCAAACGAAGCCTGTTTTGAAACGTAAGTAGCCAAGCAGAAGACGCCCCTGGAGACGATGTTTCCAGGTACGTTGCTTCACGGTAGTGGGCGGTGCTGCAGTATGCTGGCCTCGCACCACGTGCCCAATGCACAAACCCTCTGAAGGTGCCCGGATCACGGGTCGTGGATTTGTACATAGGGCGCCACGTGTGTTGGTGCGTGACATACTGGTACACACTTGTGTGCGTTATTTTTTGGTGTCCCTCACACAGGCGCAGCTGCAGGCACACACACAGAAGGTGGCCTGCAGGTGCAGAGGGCGTGGGTGGCTATGTCCATGCAATGTCACTCGGCTGTATGGTCTGCATGGTTGGTTGTGAGCGCTCTGGTAAAGGGCGAGGTGCAGAAGGGTCAACTCCACTCCAGACTGACTGACACCCGTCTGTGCATTGTAGTCGGCTACACGATGAATACAATGTATTTCGGCTGGCTCGACAATGCGGCCGAGGTCGACCCGGCAGTGGAACTCCCCCAGTTCACACTCAAAGACATCATTCTCTTTGACTGTTCCCAAAATTACACAGCAGGTTAGTGAGTCGAGGGTTGAAGATGAAATAAATACTTCTCTTCACCCTGTATAGGCTGGGTTCAGATCGGGTGCGTCGTGCACTGCCTCCCCGCTCGAGCCCCAGGGGGCGCTGCCTCCGCTGTGGCTCCGTCGCGCATGCGCGTGCACAGGGACGCAGCGCACGGCGCGGCCCGTGTGGACCGGCCCGAGACGAAGCGCTCGTCCCCGCGGCGGCGGCGGCGGCGGCGGGCGGTCCGGTCCCCACGCACCCCACCGCCCCGCTGACCCCCTCACTAAACCCGTCACGCCATCACCCGCCCCCCGATCCTGCCTCTTCGTTTCGTTTTTCATTTGTGTGTGGCAACTTGACCCGAGCTTCTTACTCACTGATTCATTCGCCTCACTTTCGGTCTTGTACAAATAACAAAGCGATCGGCTCCTCTTGAGTACACACAAGTAGAAAGTTCTCAACTCTTTTTCACAGATTCAGTGCTTTTTCTATCATTTTAACGCTACATGATAAGACGCACTGCCATCCGTGGCGAACTTGTGTCGAACCCAACACGCGTGGGCCGTGTTCGATTTTGCGGCGGCCTGCCTCTCGAGCACGGCCCACGGAACCTGTCAGTTTTCGGGTCGGACCTGCGTGCATGGGGTGGTGTTTGACCCCAAAGTCTCCAGAGACAACTCGTGAAACCCCTCATTGGGGTGTTGCTGAAAGAAATTTTTTCATGGAGAAAAATGAATCAATTCTGAAAATTTGGTTGGAAGAAACACATCTTGCAGGGTGTTGCTTGACGCACAAAATGGGTCAAAAAGAATCTGTTCGGTCCGCAAGCTCTGCATGTGTCAGTACAGTGTTTGTCCACGCTAAGATTCTGTCATGCTGAACTTTTGGAAGCCAATTATTGACTGCAGATAACTCCTGGCCTCCCGTTCTTCTAATCAACGGACGCGTTTGATTCACGCGCCGAGCTCACCGCGGGTCACTGACGCCAGTGGGCGCTGCTGACCCGCGGCGCAATCGGCGGGTCCATCGAACGCGCCCAATTTGACCATTCTGACTAACGCAGACCACGCCGCACCATACAGCTTTGTGTCATTGATGCTCATAACCGGATGTCCACGCCTCCTGTGTTCTGGAGTGCTCCTCGTTACGAACGCATGTGACGCGACGCGTTGCATCCTGGGTCGCACACACGTGCAGTGCCAGGGGCCCCTGCTGCCTCACCTGCCACTACACTTTGACCTTAACCGGTTTGTGAGACGAGTTTGAAACCAACAGAGCGTGCATGGCTTCGTTTCAGTCGGGTACACAATGGACACCATGTACTTTAATTGGTTAGACAGCCCTGTGGACGTTGACCCCGTAGTCCAGCTTCCACAGTTCACTCTCTCCGATATCATCTTGTACGATTGCTCACAAAACTACACAGCAGGTCAGTTTGCCCGTCTGTCCGTTGGTCAGTCAGTACAGTCCGTTTGCCACCCAATCACACACCACCCTCCCGAGAAAAACGGCAGGAAACAACTTTCAAGCAAAAATAGCAGGATTTGACCTTGTCAAAGAAAGCTTCGTTTCTGTCGTCCCTTCTGCCCTGTCACTCTCCTGTTCGTGAAATGAGAAGGTATTAAGTACTTGACGAGTACTGTGTCCCTGGGTACTTTGAAGAGGCGATGTGTGGAGGGACCAGGGTAGTTCACGTGATGTCAGCGCTGCCACCAGAGGGCGCTGCACGCGGAGTGCGTCGTGCGTCGCGTCTTTGTGCACGTCAATGGGTGACGCTCACCTTTCTGCACCCATTCACTCGCACAGGGACTCAACTCACGGCACAATCAGTGTAGCAACAGCCCCCCCCCCCCAGAAGCAGACCCCTGAACCCCACAAAGTGGTCTTCGTTCAACGCTGTGGTTGGTGCACAGCGATTCCAACAGTCCAAAGTGAAAGTGAAACTGAAAGTCTGAAAGTGAAAGTGAAACCCAAAATTTCAGCACACCGTGTTCCCCGCTCCGCTCACAGTTCGTTTCAACGCAGCACCTTTGTAGAATTTTGTTCTCTCCTCATTGCAAGACTCTGCCTCCCTTCACCTTCCTCTACCCAGCCGCCCTACAGTTTCTTTTTCCAAGTAGTGAAAGAATCACCCTGACCCCAGCAATTTTTTGGCTGAAACTCGTATTTTGTCGCACATAATATTCACATCCTTTGGCCCCCTGAGGTTGGAGAAAAAGATTCTCACCTCAACTAACTCCGCATCCAAACTTGCAACTTTTGGCTGCAGCTTCAAGTTTTGGAACACCAATTTTATGTCTGCCAAAGCATCATGGCGACTTGGCATGCTTTGCCCTGAGCTGGTCTGACCGCGGCGCGTGACCTGCAGCCGTCGTCGTCGCTTTGGCGTATTCTGACCTTCACGACACTGAAGCATGCCGTGCCCATCGCAAGTCCGCCAGACACGAACACTGCCCCACCCCGACCCCCTGACTCCGAACCGTGTTCTTGGGATATAAATGAGAGAGTAGCATAACGAGCAGAGTCGAGGTAAGAGCTGCAGGAAGCAGTGCCTTTTGTCCGGACAATCTGACATGAACGCGCCATGTGCACGCACGCGTGCGGGCGCTGTGTGCCTGGATTTCGTATGGGTATCAATTTAAAGACAAAGTTGACATTTTTGTATACAGTACTTCAAACGCAAATTTCCTCAGCATTGGTAACTTGGTAAAATATACCGGTTGGGAACGAGGTGGTGGTGACACGCGTTCTCTTCTTGTTTTTCAGGAGCGTTCCCCTGCTTGGAGATTCGCTTCGTCTTACGGAGGGACATCGGTTACTTCCTTATCCAAGTGTACATGCCAAGCATCCTTATCGTGATCCTGAGCTGGGTGGCTTTCTGGATAAACATTGATGCCATACCAGCCCGAGTGTCCCTCGGCCTACTTACCGTCCTTACCATGACGACTCAGAGCACTGGAGCCCGAGGGTCCCTTCCGCGCGTCTCCTATATCAAGGCCATAGACGTTTGGATGTCAATGTGTCTCATATTCGTTTTTGTCAGTTTACTGGAGTTTGCAGTTGTGAACGTCATATCTCGGAAGGAGGTCCGCACGATCAAACCGGTGCGTCGACCGCCCCCTCTGCCCCATGCTAATAGAAACAAAGACTTGGACCCAGATAGCCAATTGGACCAGGTACTTATCTCATACGACGGTGCTGCCCACGTGTTCCGGTCGGGGCCGCTTCAGAGCGCGCATGCGCGAATCACGTGTTCTGGAGCGGGCCCGTCGGAACCGTGTGGAGAACACCTTTCATCCAAAGACCTTTTTTAGATTCGCTCGCGAAAGATTTTTTGGTGGGTTTTTCTCTTGAGTCTGTCTCTTTGATTTTGGTTTGTGGTATTGTGATGGAGTCTTCGTCTGCTCTCCGAGTGCGCGGCTCGTCTTCCACGTGAAGACGTTTTACGTTTTGGCGTCGTCCCCTCTCCGCATGTGTTGAGTGTGGCGCCCCCCCCCCTCCACACACTGTATGAGGCAGATTTTGCTTCGCAACCGCTGCGCCAACGGCCGAGCAGAACCGTATTTCTTGCACTGTCTTTTCAGCATTTGGTTGAACGACTTTGGACAAGTTTCTCAGTCTGGATTGTTTTGGTTTCGTGTAGCTTTTGGTCAGAGGTTTTGGTTGCTCCCTTCATGCGTCAGGGTTTTTCATCGTATCATCATCAGCTTCATCATCATCATCATCCGTGCGTAGGGCAGGTCGCATCAATTGAGGGTGGTTTTCTCATGCCAAAGTTTTGACCCCCTGGATGAAATTGCCGTCCAGGGGGTCCCGGAAAGTCTCCTTGTCTCATTCTAGACAAATTTGAGCTTGGCTTCTACACTCACGTGACATCTGGTAAAGTGTCACACACTCCTGGGGAAAATGAGTTTTTCCAGAGTCTGTCGGAACTGCGTCCGCCGCGTGGCAACCAGAGCCGATGTGAAGCATTTTGGTGCCTCACCACCATACAAAACACTTGGTTTTTCTTCTTCTGGTTTGACTCTCATCAAAATGGCGTGGATTTCTGTGTAGCTTTTTTCAGACGTTTCTCTCTAGGTATTGTTTTCGTCCGCTCTGTTAATATTGTAATCAAAAATGGTGGTTCCTATTGCTGAAGGTGAGTTAATCTTGTTTGTCTTAGATTCCATAATTTTTTGTACTCTTCTGGTAGTTATTGTTTAAGACACTTTTCTGCTCTTAACTGCATAGAACGTAGAACAAAAACATTCAAAACTCTCTCCGTGATGACATTCATAAAGATTAACTCATTTTCAGGCAATTTGGAACACTCTTAGAACTTTTTTTGAAGCAAGTTCTGTGAGAATTTTTTGGTGGCCACCTTCAAAATCTCTGAAAGCACTTTTCAACCACGTCTATAGTTTTGGTTTAGCTTCCTGTACTTACGTGTAGGCACTGCACCCATTGGTTCAAGTCCAAATTTTGCATTCAGTTGATCAAATCTTTAAATTTTCAACGTCATGCATAACCACGAAAACAATTTAGCTCGTAGATCTCGTACGAACAGTGTGTAGTCTACTTTTTGTCTCACTGGGCTCTGAAAAGAGCCTCTTCTGCTCCACCGCATGATGGAATTTCAGCCACTCATAGCTCGTCCACGTGATCGCCCACGTGATCTGAGAACAGCGGAACCACGCCCCATACTTGGCACGTGCCGCGGCTCCGCCCATTGCACAGGAGTCCCAAGTGCCATTTATGGAAGGCCGTAGTGGATCCAGTCACAGAAGCGGACAGCTTTGTACATGTCTAGGTCTGATTGTGTTCTGCCTGCAGTGTGAGCGCACAAGCCACGCCACCAACTGCTGAAAGTTTCAAGTTCTGGGACTCGTGAGTAACTCTGTAGAAAGAAACAGATTCGGCTTCAGCTTCAGATACATGTGACGCTTGCAGCTGGTTGTTTGCACTTCTTGTGTGAGATGACAGGTGATTGACAGGTGATTGACAGGTGATTGACTCGTTGCTTCAACCGAGTGCGTCTTGAATGGGACTCTGGATCCACCTCTGGGTCTGTCGCTGGAACCGCCTCCGAAGGTCCGAAGATCTCTGGGTTTTGTGGACAGATCGACTGGTTGTTGAGCAGCAACTTTGGCTGTTTCCCCCGTGGAATTTTTTTTTCTGTCCCTGGTGAAATTTGTTTGACATATGAGAGTTCGGAAGGGGTTCGTCGCTGGTTACGAACCAGCGGAGGTGTCCGTGCAGGAGTGTGGTGCTAACCCGACGACTCGGAACACAAAACAAGAACAGTCAAGCTTTCAAAATTTCCCAGCCCCGAGCCATGCGTGGTTTTACACAGAACCACCACAGGTCCATGTCAAAGGCTATGGTCAAGGTCCACATGCTTTTTCTCTATTCGCATCTTCTTTTCTATTTCAATGAAATTGTGTTTTGGTTCAAATAAGTTTTCGATTTCATTTTGAATTTCCATGTGTGGTTCTCTGTGGTTGAAGCCCAGAGCTGTAAGACTATGATTTGACCTTATTTGTATTCGCAGTCCTATCACCCGCGCCACATATGGCAACGCTGGATACACAGTTGTCTCCATCCATTCGCAGATCTGGATGTGAGTGATACAAAAATTTCTGGAAGAGAGCGCGCGGCTTTATTGCTGTGAGCATGCGCAATAACGTGAGTTCTGGCATGCGGGTTGACTGAGCATGCGTGAGTTTCAACCACCCACGTGTTTTCCAAAAGGCAACTACTTCAATACTGTCAGAGTGAACTGGAACAAAGAGCCAGCGGCCCAACTGATGCATACGAGTGGATTGACGAACAACACAAGTTTATGTCAGGGGTCAGGACACCATACCCCGCCTTCAGTCAATCTGGCCACGTAGCCCAAATCTTACAAACAGAACTCCAGTTCAAGCTGAAGGCGCAATTTTTGCATGTGGTTCGTGGAGAGAAGTGGAAATCAAGGCGCGATGCATGATGCCCCCATGCAGCCCATGCTTGGCCAGCTTCGTGTGTGTGTGTGTGTGTGTGTGTGTGTGTGTGTGTGTGTGTGTGTGTGTGCCTTGAGCAGCTCAAACAATAACATTGTTCCGCGCACTAATCAGGCAGGGCCACGACTCGCCTCTCGATGCGAATCTGAATGGCCGTGTTGAAGCCTTCGCGTTCCGAACAAACCCAGGACCAGGCTTGAGTGGATGGACCCTTGACTCTGCTGCATAGGATTTTGGCGTTTTTCACAATGTTCGCGCAATATTGTTCAGCGTTGAGATGAGCTGCACCGTGGAGCCGAAGCGCGACCCTGGGACCAGAGACAGTAGACCTTGGGCAGTGGCCCCTGGGACCAAGGATAGTGGACCCAAGGATCAGGGACAGTTGGACCCAAAAACCAGGGAAGTGGACCCAGGGACCAGGGATAGTGGACCCAGGGACCAGGGATAGTGGACCCAGGGACCAGGAGACTCGGTGACCAGAGAACCCGACGCTCTGCATGCGTCTGTGTCTGCAACACTAACTTTTGTTGTGATCAGCTGGAGTTGGCTTGTCGTTTTGCAGCAGTTTGTACTTGGAGGTTCCAAGGTTGCGGAGGAGGGTTCTGCTTTCTGCTTTTGCGTTGATCGGTTCGCTCATTGAAGTTATGCTCACAACCACCTGCAAGTTTCCTCGTAATAATGCCCGGTTTAAACTGAAACCCAACTACGTTGTTCTGAGAGAGAATAACATTTCTGAGTTGACTATACAAGTGCCTTGGCTTGTGTTCTCCGCGCTTTCATGGCGGCTTTTGTATTGCAGTCATGAAATCCTGCATCCATGTCTTGCAGTGCTAAATACTAACAGCTTGTTACCATAACAACAAGATTCGTGCTCCCTTGAAAACCCGAACGACATCTTTGAGGTTTTGTGGTATTGGATTCGTGTGTGTGTGTGAATATTTAGCACTCGTTCCGTTCGGCTCTTCTTCCCGTTTGGTTGGTGTGGGCTCCAAACTGCCCTCAGAATCGAACACTGACGCTTGGTGCATCCTGGATTCGGTAGAATCTTTGGAGCCAAAACAGCGCGGATGCAGTCTCCCTTTACAAAAAACTTCAAAAAACTTTCAGCAATACTAATATGCACTGAATTTCTATTTCAATTCCAGTCCAGTTTTTTGAGACATTTACATACAAAACAAGACTCATATAGAAGCTTTGGCATAGAGAAATGATACAGTTGCAGGTGGATGGTGGGCTTTTCGTGAAAAGCTGCTTCGTGTGCACTAACAGTGGGGTTTTACGAAAAGCCTTCCAGACACAGGCAACTTAGATGCTACTGTAGCTGTTGTGAATCTTAATTGTACCAAATAGAAGAACTTGCCTCCAATGCAACAAACGTTCCGAGGACGCAGGAGGTGAAGGACGCTGACCATGACTCGAACCGAGACCTGAGACCGATTCGGCACGACACGGCACCACGCACGCTCGCTTGTTGGACGCACAATCCAGTGTTGCAGAAATTGTCCCACAGTTTTCCATCGCTGTTGCTTTGCGAAACTACTTTTGTGAAAACAAAAGTTCAGAACTATTCCTCTCTGTACGTGAAACTGTCACGTGACATTTTTGCACGTGTATCTCGCTCCAAATGTTCCTGTCCTACAGACGAACATCGTGCACCACACTTTTCCGAACGGTGCCTTTGACGACTTGTCCAAAATTGACAAAATGACCCAATGACAAGAGACAGAAGTGACAAACCAAATACAAACCTGCAGTTTCCTTTCATTGCTCTGGCACGATTATTACGAGTGACAACCTCGTTAATTTCAATTCTGTGTTGGTATACAGTGTTACTGTATGGTCATCTCACTTTCTGCCCCGATTTAAGACTCCCATATCTAGCCCGCTTTTTGCAGTGCTTCAAAACGCCATTTGGTGCATGTGTTTTCAAATGAGTTCATCACGAAAAACCTCCCGTTTTTGCAGTTTTTACCACACACTTATGAATAACACACATACCAGCAAAATCCATGTATTTTTGCTCAGAATTGTTGAAAAAAAAGATAATTTTACAGCACTGGTGGGTAAGTGAAGAAACAAAAGTCAAGCAAATTGAGCTGAAATGAGAGTAGCGATATTGCTAATGCAAACTAGACAAAAAGCAATGCCTTTAGAGAGTCTAGCATCCCAAGACGGTTCGATGGACCTTGTCGCTGCCTCGTGGTCCCTGGATGATGCCCTCCACACCGACTGAGCGATATTACACAGTATTTGTCTTATTATTTTTAGCCGTTTTCATTCAGTTGGAATTCATGATTTTTACAAATCCGCCCTGGGGGGGTGGGGGGGGGGGGGGGGGGGGG
>JAAUXT010012230.1_pt1 | contig 22226 bp, 15 predicted proteins | sample 7278171 | NCBI WGS metagenome assembly JAAUXT01 (sample SAMN14350112, study PRJNA611818) | marine sediment metagenome | isolation source: surface marine sediment (1.8m) | place: French Polynesia: Moorea | collected 2018-08 | reverse complement strand
TGGGAGTGAGGTCGACGTACTCGTCTTCCTCATCTCCCGCTTGGACCTGTTTCGCTTTGCGGCCCATGACACAAAATATGTTTGAAGATATGCACGAATGAACGAACGCGAGCGAGCGACCTTCCCTGTCGAAAGCTGAAACTGGAGTGAAATGTCACGGCCGAAAATGGTGAAAAATTGACGCGCGTCAAAAATTAACGTGTCCCTGTGTGGCCACCCCGAGCGTTAACGCGTGGTTGACGCGTGGTTGATGCGCGTCAATTATTGACGCGTTGCTCTGTGTGGCCGCCCCTTTAGGGAAGCTGCGCACGTGATTTGAAGTCACGCAATACCCACACGCAATCTCTGATTTGGAGTTGACCACAGGATGCAGAAAATTGTGCGCATTGAAGGAGGCAAGCAAGGCTTCGGGTGACCATCCAAAATGATGTGCACAGAAAGCCCTGTTACGAAAGGCCGACAAATTTGCCCAGCCACTCAGCCCCCATCACTTGTTGAATCGACTGGTGGATGCATTCAATCTGAACCTGATTCCCCATCACCAACAGGTGTGCGCACAGATGGTGAAATCATCTGCTCACTCCACTGTGCAGGTCCTTCAGGTTCGAGAGCCCCTGCTTCATCGAACACTGACGGTTCTCTGTGAAATACGAGCAAGTGAAGGGGCAAAATCTGTCAGCGATATCTGCCTGAATTTCTGAATGTAGAGAATGAGTTGAGGACGGCAAAGTATTGTGGTGCAACAGGTACTTCCGTGAGGCGGATTGGGGTGGGGCGTTGGCCATGCTCCCGCCCTCCAAAGAACGCAACCGGTCAGTGCTGGTGTCATTGTCCGTCCGAATCTTTGTCCATGTGACAAGAGGTGTCATTAGTCATTGCGATGCGGGTCTGACTCAACCGTTGCCAAGTGTGGACAGGAAAGAAGGGACACCGTCCTGTCGTGCGCCACTGATCCAGTTCAGCCGTCGACTTTGTGATTTCTCTGGACGCTTTTCAAGTTGCGTCAACTGAATCCGCGGGAGGAAGTGCGTCCACCTCACTTGAGCGGTGCTTGTGCGCAAAATTTACAGGTTCGTGAAGTGTGGGTTTGAGCTTCTGTTTCTTCATCATTCTTTTTCAAATTTGAACTGGAATGTTGTTCTAAGAAAGTATTTGTGGCAGAAACGGTCCTCACTGACAAGAGCGAGTGTGTCCGATTTTATGTTTCAAAGTAAACTATTTACACTTTGGAGAATTTGGAAATATGGCCAAATGAGCCGAGCACACGCAAGCCTCGTGTTTACGTGTTGCCGCGGGCCACGTTTTTATAGCACGTACGTTGTTCAAGTCGCTCAATGATGACCTGACGTGGTCCACGGTAATTATCGGCCGAGAATTCGAGGAAAGGAAAAGTTGAATATTTTTGAAGATCCTTTCGAATCACTTGTCGCTCGAATGTTAATTTAGCACTGTCTTTGGCTGTGTTCCCTGTTGAAAGCGGAGAACGAACACACGCACACACACACGCACACACACGCACATGCACACACACACACGCACACACACACGCACACACACGCACACACACGCACACACACGCACACACACACATGCACACACACACGCACGCACACACACACATGCACGCACGCGCACACATGCACGCACGCGCACACATGCACGCACGCACGCACACACACGCACGCACACACGCACGCACGCACGCACGCACGCAAGCACGCGCGAGAGTTGCCCGGACTGCCATCCTCCTGTCATCCAGAGCAGATGAATCCAGTTTTGCTTTGTTCTTAAAGTTGTATTCCGACGAGAAAGAGGGACGACCTCAGAACATCCAACAAAACCTGTTTTACCTGTTTTGTTATTGGTGTCCAAAAATGTCCCAAAATCATCTTTTGCAGCCGTAAAGGAGATAGCCGTACAACTAGAGGTGACAAAGAAGTAGGCCATAAAAACAGCCAGTTGACATTGAATTTTGTGTGATTATGAGAACTTTGTGCTCAGATCATGTTTGCTGAACGTGCTTGATAGTGAGTGGGGTCCTGTCGTATTTGGACACATAAAGAGAGCAGCGACGTGAGGAGAGCGTCATTGCTCATCTGTTTGTTGAGGGGAAGGTCCAACACTGTGTTGACACTCGTCACTTCCTGCTCAACTTGAACCTGGACGAGGTTCGAGCCAAAGAGCTACTCCAAATTTCACAGACCCTGTAACTTCGACGTGTTTTGTAGAAAAATTAATGAAATGGAGCCGCAAGCCAAATTGGGCGAAAGGGTTTTGTGATCTTGGTCACCAAGACCAAAACGCTCACGATTGCACAAACAAGACACTACCCAATAGATAATCTGTCAACCAGAACAAGGTCCTTCGCTGACAAACATTGACGGTTCACCCTTTCTTCGTTTTCCCAGTGATGTGCATTCGGCGTTACGTGTGCGTGCACCACGCCGTTTGCTTTGCGCACTTTTTCACCACTGACACTGTGCGCTTTCAGGTACTTGTTTGTGGACCTGATTCGTGCAGAATTTGACTCGTAAGAACTCGTCTTTTTTATGAATAGGAATAAACGCAAAACATGTTTAGTGGCTTGAAGCTTACACTTATTGAAAACACATTTTGCTGTTTCGTTCCAAGTAGTTTTGCCACATTTTTTCCAAAACACGAATACTCGTACGTCTCGTTGGTTTGGCTTTATCTTTGTTTTACCTGTGGCCCACCTGGCCCACCTCAGTGGCAAAGCGCGAACAAGGGATGCCACCCATGCAGGCAGGGGAGTCCACCATGACAAGTTCCAGAGCTCCTCTTCTGCATGTCGCACCTTTCATGTTCAAGTTTCAACCCTGGCAATAAGGCTTTTCGGCGCTCACAGGGTTCTTGTTGGTTCTGACTGAATAGTTGTGTCTCAATGTATGCCCTCTCTGTCAGTTGTATCGTGTCAAACTTCGTACGTTGTGGTTCAGAAAATAACAGTTGATATGAGCACGCGGTTGTCACTCATCTGAGCCGCTGACAAAGCTGCGCAGTTGTCGGCAGTTTTCCGGTGTTGCATGTGGGACTTTGACCCTGATTTATCGTGATTTGTGGCCTTCATTCAGCACAGAGAAGTGCACTGTGAGTGACTGTGGACAGTCCACGGGGTGACTAACTGTGATCGTCAACAGTCCCAACAAGGTGTTGAGGTGTGTCCCAAAAGCTGTTGCACAGAGCAGAGAGACGAGGACAATGGAGAATAAAATCAGTCGACATGGTGCGACCCGATGGACTGAGCACGCTCGAGTAGCTGGGGTGTCGTGTGACGGAATTCAAAAGCGGCAATTTTCAAAATCGTGTTGTGTTTGTTGCCAGAATGTATTTTCTTCAAAGGCTTGGTTTCTGCCAACAGATTGAGGTCGACTGAAAAATCCTCTTGCTGTGAGATTTGTTTTTGTTTGCTCAGTTGAAGAAGTTAGTGAATGTGGCCAACCCATTCAAGAGGTGCTCAAAAATTTGTTCTGGCAAGTACCGTTGCAAGGCTTTTCTCTCGTGAGATTCTCGAAGGAGTGGACAGAATCCCACCGCGTGAAAACAGTGGTGAGGCGTCACGCTTCTGTGACTGGGAAGCGGACAGTAGCGTCGATACTATCTGGAGATATGACAGACTGATGAATAGCCTCTATTATCTCATAAAACTTTTCTCATTACACCGTCAGAAGTCACTGGTGTCAGGCCGGACATGGAAAAGCTGTTGTGCCTTCTTTTCGTGGCAAGTTCTCGCACAAGACAGACCAAAACCGGGACCAAAGGCTCAATCAGATTCATTTCAGCCAAGTCATTGCGCCAACACTTCAGTTGTGCTTGCAAAACGATGGCTTATTCGTGCTTCGAAGGCCAACTACTCTCAGGTCCAGGGAACGGGGAGGGGAGACATGTTCTTCGTTTGTGTTGGTCAGTGATGCTTTGATGAAGGAACCTCGATCTGATCGCAAGGAATCAAAGGAACACTTACCGGCTCCTTTTGTGGAGCCCTGGGTCAGTTTTACAGTGTAATCTACTGCCTCATAAAGCATGCCATCAATAACGTCACAGTGTGGGGCTGTCTCCTCCGGGTTCGATACTGGGAGACAGTACATGTACTGCTTGTGCTCACAGTGAAACGTAAGCAACGGTTCAGTCTTTGGGATGAACGCTGCCCCGGGTGTTTGTACATGTGGGAAAAATGCTGCGTGGGTTGAGAAAGAGAAGGTTATTGAATCGCCCTGTCTCAAAGACTCTTCCGCCTGAAACAAAAAGTTTGCGGGAAATATTCAAATTTGCGTCTTGTCCTGCATTCGTGCACCGGTGAAAACAGATCAGCTGTCTTCATTTGTCATGGACTGAGCAAAGGAGAGGTGGCCAGACGTGCGTTGCGTCAGCTCGGCTGCGGAAACCACTTTCTTTTCTTCCTCAGCGCCTTTTTCAATGGGGTCCAAAGTTCACCGCGGGACATCCATTTCTTTTCGAGAGACACAGACACACGAGTCACCGAACAAAAACGGCTTCTTTGAACTTTGTGGCACTGGTGGATATTCACTGGTGATTTTTTCAACATGATATTTGAATCCAGCCGAAAGGTGTCCGAAGCGAGGTGAAGTTTCCAAGTTTCGAGCTTTCCACAGGCCACAAGATTCAAATTGTTGGACTGCAGTACTCTCCTTGATTTTTCTTCGCTATTTTATCAAACGGTTTTGCTTCACAAAATAGATAGGGAAAATAGATTAATTTGTGTTGCTCAGGCCAACAGAGTGCTCAAATTGCTCGTGTGTTGTTCTGTTGAATTGAAACCATCGGTATTCACATTCAAATGGAGAATTAAAACAATGAATTAGAATGGACTCTGGATATGTAAATAAAAACAGAAACAGGTGTTGCACAGCTTCCAAGGCCAGATGTGGACGGGAGATAGCACTCGCAGCTCTGGATTGTATCTCTACACGCTAATCGCGTTGGAATTTGTTTGATTCAGGTTGATTGAAAAAAGCCCCAACAATCGTTGGCAGGCAAGAAGTCGTTCAAAATTTAATCTTTTGTCATTTCTTTCCGTGTTTGCAATGTGCTGATGGAGCGAGAAGATATTGAGTACAAGAACAGATGCGAGTTCTTATGTACGAATTCACACAGTCGTTGCTGTATTTCTAGCACCAAGTTCTGTAAAAATCATCGAGGTCTGTGGCTTAAAGACAACTGCGAGTATGCCATTGATTTGTACAAAAGATTCACTCGTCTGTTTCCGTCACACAACGTTTATTATTAATTCGCGATCAGTTTATTGCCGTCAGTTCTCAGCGCGGTGGATCACGAAATGAAAGCGATGAAAAGCTCGTATTGATCGGTGACGTTGTTGGAAACGTGCGTAGCCATTGTGTCTTGCAGAAGTTCCAGACCAAATCTCTGTCGAAGGTGTTGTGTCTGTTCATTGTTCGACTTGGTCAAGCAGTCGTGCTTTTGAAAGACAGTTGGACTTGGGTTGAAAAGGCCATTTGCGTGAATTTTCAGGGTGAAAGGTGCTGACACGTCCAAGTTTGAGTGGATGGACTCTCTGGATCTGAAGAGCAACAGTCAGATTTTTTTTTTCGGGCTCTGGCCAATTTGATCGACACGTTGCGTCTGGCCGTTGTGTGATGTGGGTCCTGACAATGGCGTGAAAGCTGGGGTCGCATTTGGAGTCTGTTTTCGTAGAAGAGCACTTTTTCACAAGTTTCAAAACATGGCGAGTCAAAAATGGTTGATAGCAAGTCGTCGAGTTGCTGCGAGCATTATCGGGAGAAAAGAGGACAACAAGCCAGCATGACTGAAGCATTGTGGTGGCTGTGGGTCACATGTGAGAGCTTCATTCACAAATATGCAAATCAGCTGAAGAGACGATGGCTTCGATTGGTTGAGAGGCGGGAAGCATGACGGTAACTTGTGAATGGGCTGCAGTGTGTGGCTACAGCAGTGGCTTCTTCTTTGCTGTCTCCTTGGTTGTGTGGTGGGGGAGAGGAAACGGTGGCCTAGTTAGTAGCTGGCTCAGCTGACCCAAGACCTCTGCGCGGAGCAAGGAAGCGTTTCAGACACGAACAGTGCAAAGTGCGTTGACAACACGGAGAGCGAACTCAATGCAGAATACGAGAATGGGTGAAAGTTGCCAGAAATTCCACTGCAGAAGTTTGTGACAGCACCTCTCAATGAACGCGTTTGTGCTTGGAAGTTTGGAATCCAGTGGTTTCTGTAACAAGTGAGGAGGAGTTGGAGACTTGTGTGTCGGACTCTGGCAAATTCACAGGTTTGCCTTTATCAGTTTCCTTATCGGTTTGTTCAACACTTAGAGACTGAGACAGAGCTCGTTGGCAAACTAGTTTTCAGACTGCGAAGCACATCTCAAGAAGTGAAGAAAAATCCGCAGGAAGCCTAACTGCAGACACTCAGTGGAATCAGATCCAGATTCGAGTTGTCAGAATCCTGGACATTTTGAAGGATTAAGAGATTCGGAGGGGCTGCCGGCAATACTGGATCTTCCAGCCATCTGGTAGTTGCAGTGGAAAAAATCAGATCGTCCAGATTGAAATGAACAGAGGCTCTCTATCAAACGCCTCTCCGGGAAGATATTTTGAAAGCCTATGAGCGTTAGAGTCTACTTGAGAGTCAGTTTGTGTGTTCATTTCTGGATGATGCGCTGAGAAGGTTGAACTGTGTTCTTGTTCGAAAGGCCAAAGTTGGATTCGTGAAGCGACTTCAGTTTTCTTGAACGCACGCAGACTTGGAACATTTGAGAAGTTTTTTTCAAGAAGCAGTGGCGGTTCTTGAAGGAGGACTCTTGTTGGTCTCAGGGCACCGCTGGTCCTCATCTGACCTCGATGCCTGCTGCGTACAGGGAGGGCGTGATGGAGGACCCCGCGGCCAGGGTCCCTTCTTCGCCGCCGCCGGCCCCACTCTACCGCGGGGACCCTGCACCTCCGCCCGGAGGCTTTCCGTCAGAAGACCCTCACTCCGGCTACCCGTACCCTTACGGACTCCACTCACTGGGCATGTACCTCAACCAATGCCGGGCACACCAAAGTAGAACTCTCCAGAGTCTAAACTTGAACCGAGATTCTTCGACTCAGGACTTCGAGGAAAACTTTCTCAGTCGCAAGGCCCGAGCGCCCAAGCACTTACGAATTGGTGCCTTAGGAAAACCTGGTAAGTTTTACTTTTCTTCTGTTTTGGAAACACTTCACTTGGCTTCTCAACCTCTGCGCCATTTCGTCAAATAGACACCTTTCCTTTTCAAGAAATTGCGTGATGTGAACGTTTCTTGGCAAGCTGAGCATCTGACTGAGACAAGTTCGTCACAGTTTGTTGAGTTGTGAATTGCAAGTGAGGTGAAATTCATCTCAATTTTGAATGACATTTCTTGGATATGGGGAGTGACAATCGTCGGTGAATCGTTTCGGACTTTTCGCATTGACAACTTCTTTTTGTTTTCTGTCAAGAAGCGGGTACTAAATTTTCGCCAGGACGTTGACTCCTTGGACAAGGACTCGTTTCGTTTTATCAACACCACAAAGAAGTAAATGTTGACAGCCGCGTGATACCGTTGTTGTTTGGAGAATTGGCTGCGTGCACGGTGTCTTTCTTGTGTGCTGCAAAGAGAAAAAAGAAATGGATCCCACTTGTATTTTCTCGCTGCGGCTGAAAAATAATTAGGACTTGTGCAAAACACATTTTGGGGGGAAGGAAAAGTTTTCATAGGAGTTAGAAAAGCAGAAGTGAGCGTTAGCATGTGCATTACACTGCCCCCGAGCCTCTTTCCAGATCTCAATTAAGTTGTGTTGGCACCGCACAACTGTACTAACTGACGTAAGTCGAGTGCTTTTGGGCGCCCCGTGTTTTGGCTGTGGAGGGTTGAATGATCATGATCTGCAGGCGCAGAAAGTAGGCAGTCCCTGCAGTTTACTCGCAACTGGGTCACAACTGTGAGTGAGCTTTTGTGCAGGAGGTGCAGCGGGACGCAGCGACAGTTCCAGCAGCAGGTTGAATTCTCTTTGAGTCACGTTGCGTGTCATGTACCGTGCAACGATTTGCGCCTCAGCACTCGGGAAAGCTCGAAACAACACGGTCAATCAAAGCCGAGGGACCAAACGGACGAACGGGAACACACAGAGCAAATAACAGGAACGGGAAGTGCTCAACGCCTCCATGAACCCAAAGAAGTCTTGGAGCCCGAAATGTGTGTTTGTCCCAAGAGCTCTCCCGAAATGTGTGTTTGTCCCAAGAGCTCTCTTCTGTCTTCTGTGCCAGTGCAGACCGTGTGCAAAAACTCAACACCCGTCCCACCGGTCCATCTGCTGCGCGACATTCACTGAAAGCTCTGTTTCCAGAACTGTAGGTGAAGCGTCCGGTGTGGCAGGGGAGGGAAGTAGCGAGGGGTGCGTGGGTCGGTGCCGCGGCTGCAGAAGCCGAGGATAGAGTCGGACGAGTCGCCGACAGATCAACGCAGAAATTCAAATTCATAAGTGAATCTTGAGCAACCAGTAATCAGTTATCAGTGTTTCTGGTTGTTCAATGAACTTTTCTGCAATTTAGTTTCTGGGCATTCCCAAAACTTGTTCGCGCTTTTGTGACCTGCAGGAGTTCATCAGTCGGTGAGCAGGTCAGTTTCCCAGCGGTGGTGGTCAAGTGACACAAGAGAACAAAGTGGGGAGCGTGTTTCATTCAATTGAACAAGGAACAAGGAAACAGCCCTTATCGAAGTTACTCTTATCAGTCAGACTCGAATCGCACGGTCGTCCTGCCTCCCGTTTGGAGTACGGTCCTTTGTAGCTTCACGATTATTTTCCAAAACAAAACTGTTCACTGCGCTTGAAGCAGAGTGAATCTGCCAGGAAAGTGGGAACTCGCTGACAGACCAAGGTTTGATGAATCTGTGTGTTTGTTTTCGTGTTCAGTGTACTTGGGATCTGCAATGGGAGGGAAGAGCAACACAATGCGGGGCGATTTGTCAAGAAGCCACCAGCACAGCAGCGCGCTGTGTGAACAAAAGCGTGCAACTGAAGAAGCGTCGCACATCTGTTCAGGTGCAGCCATAAACAATCTCGCGGCGAGGGGCAGGCTTGTCCGCGTTGTCGTCACTGAGTTCTTGCCACTTGATTTGAATGATTTGTGAGGAAGAGGGGAAAGACAGTTCTTTCTTTTTTTCGACTCAATCGGCTTGAGAAAAAACTCAGGTCAGGGTGGAAGGTTTCATTCAGTCATTTTGATCTGACGATCACGACCCAGGCCTTTGTCTGATGTTCGTACGAGTATTCATGGCTCGAGAAGGGATTGAACAAAGTAGATCGCGCAAGAGTTGCATGTGAATAAGTTATTTTTTCTGTGTCTGATAAGCCCAAGATTCTTCAGAACTGTGACCTGTGACAACTTACGAAACCGATCGTTCGAGGGACAACGCGACTGGTGGTGGACGCCATGTCAAAAAAGGTGTCGTTCTCTGTACAGCTTCCATGCCAACCTCTTTTGGTCAAACAGTGGCCACATCAACTTGCCATGGTCTCACCAGCGGCACTGCGGAGAAGACGCGGACTCGGGTTTGAATTCGTCTCGCTCACTTGAAACCTGGTCCATCGCTGTCCCCATTGAATTGCAACCTGTCGGAGTTATCGGGGAGATTGTGATGGTGCGGGAAGGGGCTGACAAGTCGCGCATTGTTCCGTTTGAAACTGAGACAGCCTCTTCACCACACTCAGAACACGCGACTTTCAAAGTGTCTTTTTGAATGCTTTTTTGGTGAATTGTGTGCAGACAAGAGGTTTTGATGGGGCCTTTTGTGGATTAACTTTCTGAGACTTCCCAGGAGGAGGAAGTGCCATCCGGAGCACAATATGTTGTGATTCTGGCCGAGGGGGGAACAAGGAGGCATATGAATGGTAAAAAGTGTTGATTGATGGATTGAATGTGCATCGTCTGTGAAGCAATTTTCCGGATTCGCAGGTCCCGATTTTCAGCCCTGTTTGAGTTCTGCTCTTCAGATTTGGATGATTAATGTTTCAGAACTGACAGGTCTGTCCTTCAGAAAATTCGTGGCCTTTAAAATTTCCGAGTCGTGAGTTCAAAGTCACGATCCAGTTTTTATGATTGACACTGTTTTTGAGGAAACAGGCTTCTTGTCCATCTCACGCAAAGTCAGATTCTGCCAAATAAGTACTCACTGTTTCGAAGGCTTTGGTCACTGGACAATGGCTCACGCTCGACGGGCGGGACAGGAGGGTGCAATTAATTAACAGTGGATTTATTCCACCCCTGCCCCCCTTTGTTGTTTCTTTCATCTCGAGTGTGTGCCTGTGAAGGAATTTTATGGGAGTTGATGCACAGCTGTGTTGGATTCTGAATGCGAACTGCAGTCACGGAGGTCCCGCGTGGACTCCTCATTAGAAGGAATTTTAAGATTTGCCAGACGAGATCCTGGCCAAGTCGTGATGTTCAGTGTCTGGAAATTTAACCTCATTAAAGTTTCACGTTCAAGAATTCGATAGTTTCTCCAGTTCAAGTTTGGCTGCTTGATGTTGGTCTGTCCGAACTAAGGTTTCTAATGCGCCACAATTAAGTCTATCAGGGTTTCTGTTTATTGTTGAGCACAAGGGTAATTGACCGGTGTCCTTGTTTACTGTGACCACTCAGAGTCCGAGTATTGTCTCTCCGTGTTGACTGAAGAGCTTTCCCACAAGTTGAAGTTCTTGCTTCCTTGGAAGTTTGTTTGCCGCGGAGGCAGCTTTTGCCATCACAGGGGTAAACAGTAGATTAGGGCTTCTTTCATGGTTTCAAATTCAAAAAGTTCTCGTTTTTGTCTCGAAGGCGAAATCACTTGTTGAATGAAAGGACGAGGGGAAGAAAAGTGTGTTTGCTCAGCAGCGCTGGGTGCTTTCATTATGCATGTCCATATGTTTGAATACAGGCTGAGGCCCAGGCTGAGCCAGACGTCGGTTGAACTGAGGTGTTGCGCGCAGTGTCACCATTTCGGCGCTGATAACGAATGAAAAATGGAGACTGAGTCATATTTGTCAAACTCTGCGCGGATTGATGGTGCTTGACTCTTTGTTTCAATTGAAGCGGTCACATTTCGCCACGCAGAGAAGGAGCAGGAAACTAGAATTTGGGGGCAGGAGAAGCATCCGGACACTGGCTCCGTAGCCCGGGGGCTTTTGAATGAATGTGCTGGTGTGTGTGCTTTTCTGGCTGCACACACTGATGGTATTTTGGGCACATGTGCACGCTGGCGTGTAACGGGCATTGTCCCGCGCACAAAGCCATTTGAAATGCGCACAGGTTCCCCAACTGTTCATTTCCACACAGGTTGAAACTGTCTCCACGTCCACGTTGATTGCCAGCACCCAAAGAAAAATCTGTTTGGAGATGTCAGAAAAACTCTTTTTCCTTTGTTTCCCGACAGACACAAACCTTGCTGTTTGACTCTCCAAGGGGTTGGATGCTGTTCAGACCTGTTTGAATGAAAATGTCCAACTTTACACGGACAACAAGGGCCGAAGATTTCACTGGGAGAAACACGGTTCAAACAGCTGAAATTTTGTCCTTCTCTGAAACAAGTCTCTTGCGGCCAGGTGTGTCTCAAGGCCCGTGCGCAAACGTGAAAGTCTTGAAAGATAGCCACTCCCTCGGCGAGTACCAGGGCGACAAACTACAATTAGATCACTTCCGGGTGAGTTGCGCGCATCAGTTTGTTGCGTCACCCCTGATTGGGTGATTGGAGCTCTTCATCCCTGAGGGAGGACAATGTGAATGCAGAAAACCTCCTCTCAGTGCATTGCCATTGTACTTTTTCTCGCAACTTCCCGTGAAAATTTTTAAAATTGACCCGTGTAAAGTGGCCACTATTCAGGAAATCCATCATCACAACATTGAAATGGGAGAAACTAATTACACGGGACGCGGCAGACCTCGGGTCTTGAAGTGATTGTTTTTCTTCACCTGATGGGCGCTCCTCAATGGATTGGCGTTTCTTCTGTGGGAAGCCCTTTCAAGGTGGTCGGGACAAAAGGGAGTGAATTTCTGCACTAAAAGTCGAGCTGTTCTGACGGTATTTAAATTTTAATTCACCTCCATCGATGCGTACTCGTTTCCTTGTTTTGAAGGGTTCGCCTGTGCAGAGGCACTTTTGGTTTGACACCACCCAGTGAAGTAACGAATTTTGTTGCAGTCGGTCGCTCGCTTTTATCTTTTGTTTAGCGCATTTAAATTGTAATCAGAGTCTCGTGGGGTTCGTACCCCTGGTTTTGTGCTTTTCGTTTTATCTCTGGCTAATCGGGGCAATTATGAGTTCGCACGAGCAAGTGCAGTGTTGGCATATGTGCTGTAGTGTTTGCACACTTGCTCACGCGAGGTGAAACAAAAGGCGGCATCAACTGGAATTAAAGCTTCAAAGAGATGAAATCCTCCCCCAAAAGGCGACACATTTTGTTTTGTGGTTGGTCACTGCACAAATGCCAAACTGGGTTGGTGAGCAGACGGCACCTTCACGAGCGAGTTTTGAAAGTTCTGTGAGTCGGACCAAGTTACGCGGAAGGAAAGTGAGAGGCATCTCGAAAATTTGAGCATTCTCACCGTGTCTTGCTCTTGAGTCGGAGCAACGGGGCAAGAGAGCCCAACAATCCGCCCGTATGGTAATGTTGCCAATGATAAAGTGGCCTTGCTTTCAGGCTTACCAACCGTCTGTGGTCTAATCGGTGAAATATTAAAGAAATTTGAATGTTATACCTTGATTAGGTAATGCGGGAAACAACGTCGCAGGGCTGGTCCGCTCGCGGCGCTGTCAGTTGTGTGGCGTCTTTTTCTTGTTGTTCAAGTCTGCAGTCTCAATTGTCGGTTGAACACGCACTCAACAGGCGACAAGAAACGAGTCAGGAAAGGCAGTATCACCTCAAAATGAACTGATCAGCAGCCTGCCACCCTGCATTCGTAGTTCGAAGGTGTGCACAAAAACAGTGTGTGATGGAGTAAAAAGATATGCCAAGGTCAGAAAACTGGGAAAGTTTCTTGTCAGTGGCACACAATGTTTTTGTTCCCCGCATGTACTCAGATAACCCACAGGCGCAGTGACCAAAGCATCGAAGGGTCGGAGCCTTGTAAAAAGCTCATGATGACTTTAAATCAGAGCGTTATAAATTACATCCAAATCACCTCCGCCCCAAAATTGGACACTCCCGGATAGCCAAACGTACGTGCAGGGAAATGAACAAAAATCAGGTGGCAATTTTATAACCATTAAGACCTTACCCACAATAAAAAGGACATTTTGGGTCGGACGCCCCTGTGACTTGTTCACACCCTGGGGGCAGAGTAGGTAAAATGTATTTTATTCTTGCATTGTGAAGCCCTATTCATTCGAATCACTCCTGAAGAGTGAAAACCGTTGCTCTTTACAGAAGGAGATGTAGGAGTCCTGCAAAGGCTGAAAGTCGCGGAATTAGCTACGCTTGTATGAAGCGTTGATTGCATAGGAAAAACATGCCAAAACTCTCGCTATTGTGGCAGAGGTTCAAAATCTGGCTGAAAGGTGCGGTATGACACACAGAGTGGCTTTTGTGGAAATGGACACATTTTCGCTCAATGCCACTCGGGTATCTGTCTGATAGAGATTACGTGGAGATGGTACGATTGATAAGGGGAGCGGACAGTAATTGGACATATGTTGTTGTAACAGGTAACCCGTGACGCAATTCTGTCAATGTTAGTGCTAATTTACCGTGAAACTGGGCACGGAATGTGGAGAAAATTGAAATAGCTTCGTGCTCCAGCTGAAAAGTTCTGCTGGAAAAATGTGCGGTCTTTGGAAGTTTGAAAATTGAAACTGCCGCATTGAATTTGTGGCAGGTCATTCTGGTTGTGTTTCTGTTTTGGGAAGACATTTTTTTGTCAAAAGGGCACTTTCTTGTTCAAATGAAGACTTTCGCGGTTGAAAATGAGCTCCACGCATCATTTCTGTTTGATTTTTTTTTTTCCGTAATTGTCACCTGTCAATGAACCTGATAAATATTCCGTACGCTACATATCCGCGCTTTTCAAATCCAAATCCAAATGACAAGTGTGAAATTAGAAATTTACTGCCGTTTCCCCGACTTCAAAGGACGCTGACGCTTTGACCGAGAATGGCTGGGACACGGCGGGAGGGCCCCTCCCCGTTCTGTGAGTCCAGGGGGGCCACTACCCCAAAATTTGTGAAAAGTGACACAGAAGTTGTGCTTCCTGCAATTTTCTGTTGGGACTTCCATTCGCTGCCGATTTTCTGCTCTTCTTTGAGAGAAGTACGAACGTTGCTGTCGCATTTCTGATTTCTTGTCTTCTGTCTTCACAAGCTATTTCGAGACGTCAACAACCTCAAACATGTTTTCAGTTCAAAGTTGGTAGAACGGGCGGGGGCATAATGCGTTGCAGAACCCCTGTGGTGGAAATGTTTTGTTGGTTGCGTTCTGCGGGGTACGCGACCGCCCTGTGATGGCGTTGGCTTCACGTGTTGACATGTTGTGTCGTTTCCTCAGTGTTTGGGGCAGGAAGCACAAGCAAGGAACCAAGCTTGACCCTTGTAGGTTCTGACCCGGGTGTCTTCACCCCGGCAGTGAGAACTTGAACACTGCTTTTCAAAGGTCTTTGAAATCGCGGTTTTTGTGGCACAAAAGAAATGTTCCTTTTGTTGCATTGACCATTGTAGGATTTTCACAATCTTTGACACTGATCTCTTTGACAGCGACTCGATGCCAAATTCGCTGGAGTTTTAAGTTGTACATGTACCTCTTTCACGCCTTCAAGTGTGTTGTTTTGCGTCTCTCTTCGTGAACGAAGGTGACCAAGCCACAAGACAGCACAAGCCCGCACGCAAGAAAGCAAAATATCCGTGGGCCTCTTGTGAAATAAATTTGAAAGTAAACAAGTGGTTGGGGTTGAAAAGGAAGATGGCTTCTGGAGACACAGAGGCCGTTTGTGATTGGAAATGAAATCGCGTAGAAGGGGTAATCTCTTCGGTGACACCCCCTCGGGCCGGATTTGGGGGAAAATCAAGAGTTGAGGAGGTGGACGGGCGGCGGCTGGCAAGCAAGAACTGTCCACCATTACCGCTTGAGGTACAGGGAAGAACACCGTTGTCGTCTTTTCAGGTATCACACACACGCACACACGGGTACGCGCAGAAACGCTTTTTGTGCTGCCAGAAAGTCTGAGCAGACTAGATCTCGAGATTGTCGAAGAGTCGGTCCTTCAATCGTTAGGGAAGCAACAAGTGGAGTCGCACACGCATGAACATAATAGGAAGCGAACGTGACATGTATGTACAGGAAAAAATCAGTGAAGGACAAATGCACATGCATGCGCGTGATTTCACAGCAGTGCGCATGCATTGAAGGATGCCCATATGCGGATGCTGGGTGTGTGCTGAAAGTGAACCCACGTTTAACGGACGGTTTAGCTCCTTGTTTGCCTTACACACGTGCAAACAAGTGTTCCCTTGGAATGGGTTTGGCGTCATTGTGGACCCCATTGCGGGAAAATGGCACTTAAATGAGTTTTTGAAAATTGGGCTTTTGGCGCAGTTGTTGCTGGAACTCTGGTTTGTGGCAGTTTTCTTCGAGAGTGGGCGATTTTCTTTTGGTATCAATCGTTTTAAACTTGCGTCGCTTATGTTTGGAATTCAGTCAACGCGTCTGTTTCTGCGAGTTCACTTTGAAAGGTCTGCGCGACTAAGTCAGCGGTCCCTGGTCAGCAAGTTCCTTTTCTCCTGATGGACGTTGCTACGCATTTTTGCTTGATGCTTGAAACGAGAGTTTGTGTGATTTGTTTTCCACAAAAGATCAGGGTCTGATCGGGGGTTGAGCGGAAGTCTTCACAGAAGACGAAACATTCTCATGCATGCAAGAACCATGACCTCCGACATTTGGCAAACAAGGTACGAGGGATGTCCTCAAATATGCGGTTTCTGTCCGAAAATTATTGACTCATGGTCACATAAAATTGCTGAAACATTCAGTAGGAATAGAAAACAATCAACTGTGTGCTAAGAACCCAAACAATATAAAATATGAAGTATGAAACATTTCCAAAAGTGGACCAAACATTAAAGCAAGTGGTCAAAACTGGCAATGGAACACAACAAAGTCAAGAGGTAGCATCCTCACTGGATCCAAGTGAGTTGGCATCATCCTGGATTTCACTGAAAGTACTTGGAACCACCATCCCCATCATCACAGAATACAATCTTCAGTCTGTGTTCCTCTGGATTTACTGGGAAGTGACACCCCTGAAAGTACTCACCCCTACTGAAACACACACCATCCTCTCAGTGAATACAGAGTATTATGTCTGTGACACTTTCAGGAAGGTGGAACCATTTGCGACTGAAAAACACTGCAGATTCGTGGACAGAGACCACATATATGAGGACATCCCTCGTACGAGGATGATCTCAATGCTGTCGCTCCTTTGCATGTAAATATCAGGTTGATTGTCCGTGTCGACAAATTAGCGCACAACAGGTGTCCTAATTTCTAAAGGTGAAGCTTTGCCGCAGCGCCAGCAATGAGATCCCCCTCGTATCCCCCCTTGTCTTGATTGTGTCGAATCCACCTGGGGCTGTAGGTGGCATATTGGACGTTATTCAACTGTGTTGTTTTTGCTCGCGGGCATCACACACCTGAGCCCAAAAAAATCAGGTGCACGAGCCGAACCAACCTGTTTGTCACAAACTATTTTGGTGAAGAAAGAGCTCAGGTCTCAAAAATCTCAAAACGTCCCCAGATTTCCAACAGACGGTTGAAATGTAAATCTGCACGCGCATCAGGTAGTGCTCACAAGAGGCGCGTATTTGAGCTGCTGACGCGTTCCATTGTCGGGTGGAATCTCGCATTTCGGCCGCGGCACGCGCGAAGTGGAGGGAGAAGGTAGAGACGAACCCAAACTGATCCAGGAGTCTGAGCCGAAGCTTTCACGAAAGACGTGACGGACGCGTGGACCGCCCAGGACCCAGGAGCTTGTCGACACGGCGGTCTCGCTGAACACCTTGTCACCTTGTTCAAGGGACTCAACAGATCAAGAGCTGCTCTCCGTCCAGAGGTCCTCCCCCCTCGCGACGGAGGAGCCGGTTTGAAGAAAAGAGACTCCCCCGAAAGAGGAGGGTTCCTAATGTGCGAGAGCAAATATTTTCACTCGAGACTTTTTCGCCGAGTTTGTTTTCGGTGTGTTTCCGGTTTTTAGAAAAATTTAAACTGATGCGATTCTCACAAAAGATGGACAAACACACGCAAGACTCGTGCGTTGCGGCGACAAACGACCAGCGGGTTGAGTCGGTGCACCCCAGTGACGCTGTGCTCAGGTGCTGGCGGGCCTGTTCGATTTTGTTTTGGTCTCTCCTGCACTTGATTCCGCTTTTTTGTGGCGTTCACTGCTCGTGAGGCCAATTTTGTCCTCATGTCGATCACTGCTCAAGTCCGTTTTGTAACTTGCCGAATTTTCAGAAGGGGGGCGCTTTGTTCAATCAATGAAACATTCTTCCCATCAAAAGAACAAGATGGAAACGAGCCGAAAGAGCAACAGATTCGTGTGTTGCCAAGTAATGGAGATACGAGTATTACAAGAGCTCTGATGAAGAAACATTGTTCCGCCGCCGTGTGTACAACAACCATCTCGCTCGTCTGGCTGCGTTTGTACACGGCTGCGAGCTAATGAGAAATTATGCGGTCAAAACTGCTGTTTTGTAAATAACGTTGCACTACAACTTTTTGTCTGCTCCTTCTTTCTTCGTTTCGTTTCGTCTTCTCAGTGGAGCAGTCTTTTTGTTTGTTGGGTTGGTTTATGCAGATTGGGGTTGTTTTTGTGTGGGCGTTGCATGAGCACTGGAGGGTAGGAACTGGAGCTGCGTGTGTTTGGGTGATGTGCGGATCTACGTGAAGTACGAATGGTCGGGTGAGATGTTTTTGCCCTTGTGAACAGGAATCAGCTGGACTGAAACCAAATTTGTTGATTCTTCGGGGGGAAAAACTACCTGAAATTCGAAATGCTGTTTCAGCTGGGGCCAAACTGGTAACTTTCCGCGCGATCTTTGGTTGGGCGGGAGATTCGGCCAGTCTGACAGCACAGTGTTGATCAGAGGCGGAACGGAACGGTCAAGAACGCGATGTGACGGGACCGCGGGACACGCGACACCGGCCCGGTCAACGCTCAGGTGCAAAACCAACAGGACGAGTCGTAACGAGCGAGTGATAGATTTGATCCATTCATTCCTGTGCAACCAACACATAGCACGTGTGTCTTCGCCTCGGGCAGTACGATCGCAACGTCAAGTGTTGCTTGCTGTACCATTTGCCAAGTGGAGGGGACAGGTGCCCCAATGTTGTTAACACGTCCCAATGACCTTACAATTGACCGGTGAATAGTTGGAGGCTCAGGTCACGTGAAAAAAGTCCACAGTTTCCTGGCTCTTGAGTTCCTGAGCTCCTTTCTTGCTCCAGCATCATCGAGCTACGCTGGTCACACACCGGCGATTTCAGGTCCAGTCCGAAGGCTCAGTGTCCCGGGACTCACATGTGGCAGCACCTGCACGTGAAAAAAAAACGCTCCCACAAAACCGTAAAACACGGTTAGCCTTGTCTCTGGCTGTCAGGTGTTCTTGTTCAACACAACAAGCAGGGATTCCAAGAGCCACAGCTTTGTTTTCTTGTGTTTGAACTGACTTCTGTCTGCGTAACGCCGCGTCAAAGAAGGAAGCAGATGAAAGGTCCTGGGGTCGCGGTGACCTGCACAGCTGTTCAGTGAAACGCAGCCGGGATTTGTTTTCTCTGTAGTGCGTCGTACGATTGTACTGCAGATGGGCTGTTGGCAGGGTACGCGCTCGCGAGGTGGATTCACGGCGCGGATCACGCTGTCCAACAGGGAAAGTGTGGTGATCAACGCCACAAACACAAAACACAGATTCTTGCGACACCTATTGTTCGCTCCCCTTTTCTCCCGCCTGTGAGGAGACGCAAAACCGGAGGAGTGACCACCTGATCTCAAACCGGGACAGGGCCGGCCAGTACCACCGAGTTCTGACTCATTTTCCAGTTCACTCCAAGCTCAACAAACAGAGAGACTGAGGGTTTCAAGAGCGGCGCGAGATTTGTTGCGCAGATGAAGGAGTCGACGCTTTGAAGCTGTATCGCGGGTTGTGAACGCGAAAACAAATCGCCTCTCAAAGCTCCGCGCACAGCCAGACAACCTCGCTGCGCTTGTTCCGAGGTCGCTGCCAAATGACTTGCTGCGCGTGATTTGGGTGTGAAGAATTGCCGTAGTTGGCTGGGGTGTCAGTCAGAACCTTCGTTGGGCAGTTCTCAAGTTTGCCGAGGTGCAAAGGCACGTCAGCGTGAACAGGATGCGTGCTCACCCGGATACGTGGACACACTTGAGCCTTCTGCCGGACTGGTGCTTGAGTTTCTTTCCAGGTTTCGCAGCTCTTGGACGCAAGTCAGCAGCCTCTCGGCCAAAAGATTCACTCAAAGCTCCCAAAGACCACTCACGCTTTACAGTTCGGCACAGACTTTTATTGGCGCGGGAAACGCAGTGGGAGATAAGGCCTCAAAGGGAGTGTAGTTTTGGGCATTCAAGTAAAGTAGAGTTGCAATTGTTGGGATTTTCATGATGATAGGAGTGATTGGGCTGCGCTCTCAGTTGCCAGATTACCAACGTGCATCATGGAACAAACGAAAGCAGTTCGACTCCTACGGGTTGATGCCGACTTTTGAGGAGAGCTACAGTTAACTGTTTTCCCTTCTGTGAGAAAAACGCTCACAGATTATTTCTTTGTGATTTCAGACAACATTCCGTCGAACCCCGCGGCGATGCCACCGCTGACGCCCGGCACGAACCAGAAGATGTCGCAGGCGCTGCTGGCGTCGTTTCAGAGCTTCGAGAAGGAGCAGCAGCGCTGCGCCATTCCTAAAGGTGCGTGCGTGTTGTCTGCCGCTCTGCTGAGCGCTACCCAAGTTCGTGCGCTTTGTGGAACCCGAGTCCTGTTGCCTGGCTGTCTTGGCCAGTTTCCAGATTTTTTCAACGGACGGTCCTTGCCCCCTGTCTCCGCGAGAAGACGACGCTCGCCCTACGTGAGTCATGCTCGTTCTGTCCAGATTTAATTACTCACGAAGTGAAACTTCAGTGGATTAGTTTTGTGTGTCGAAATGACTCAGCCTTGTTTTTTGTGCGATTTAAGAATTACGTTACTTTGGAAACAAAGTTGAACACGAATATTTCTGAAAACAGAGGGATGACCAGCAAGTCTACGCCACGTAACACTGTCGCATTCTGTACAATTTGCGTGTTATCTGATACGCTGTCGCTTGTGGCGAAAGTGGCGGCTCCCGTATCAACAGCGTTTTGACTCCAGTCCTGCGATGCGTCAGTGGGAGGCAGCCAGTCCGATCCGACCCTTCGTTCTCTTGGCTGCGTGCTCGGACGTCAAAGCGTTTTCATTTCGATTGGTTCTTCTGAAACACGCGTACGCACAATGTGACACACGCACGCGTTTGGAAAAGTATTCTCGAACGTGCTTGCGCACACTGTCACACACACACACACACACACACACACACACACACACACACACACACACACACACACGTACGGACAAAGTTCTCGCACTACTAACGAGTTGAGCGGAGGACATCTCAGAACGCCTCGAGATGCGGAGCATCGAGAGGTGTTCTTGTCCTCTGATCAACAAGTTTGTGTGTGAGAACTGTCATCTAGCATGACAAATGTCTCTTGAGTTCATTTCATTTGATTGAGTTGATTTTGCTTTGATTTTGTTGAGTTCATTTCTGTGAATATTTCACAAGCTCCCAACTCTCAACCAAATCCATTCACAGAAATGACTACTTTGTTATCCAAGCTCAGTTGAAATCTGAGCGGACCAGTTCTCGAACGGCAAAACAATAGGCCAAACACGATCAGACACACACACACACACACACACACACACACACACACACACACACACACACACACACACACACACGTACGCTCTAGCTCTCGCCCTCAAGTGAAGCTATGTTTCATTTCTGAGCAAAGTTATGACTTGCTTCGTCCCAGACCGACACAAAAACTTTCCTGTTTTGCATCACTGTAGCTGTGTCGTGCTAACAAGGAGTTGGTAACTTTAGACTTCTCACAATTGGAGGGTTTCCGATTGATTCATAAGGGCCAAAAAAATTGCGAAAGAACTCCGTGACACGCCGGCGAAATTGCGAGGAAGAAAAGAAAGTGCATGAGCGTTACTAAGGAGTGAAAAACATTCATAGTCCAAGTTGAATGTGCAGCAAACGCTCAGAGCAAATAAAATTCACCAGAGCATGAACTGTAGAAGCTGAACTGATGTTTGGTCACAGTTTCCTTGTGGTTGAAATTGTAAGCTCTAGATATTAGCAGCGTTTCCAATTTGGGACTGTCCGTGCAAATTTCAAGACCAATCGTGCGAAAGTCAAACGGCGTCCATTCTCTTCTGCTTTAGCATCTGTCACGAGTTCTGATGTGACAATGAACGTCCAAGGCACGCTGAGGACCGAAAGCTGAACTCACATGGCCTGGGTTCTTCTATCTTGTCACGCTTGGGTCTTTTGGTCAGTGCAAAAGTCATGTTGAGGGACTCTACTCATTATCGTACGTTCGTGATGAGAATATATCGTCAAATTTTGTCACGTTCCTTCTCGTAATTCTCGAAACTCATGAGGCGAAGTCGAACGTGATGCGCAGCGATGGTCTGTTCAGCGAGAGCTCAAGCAATGGGCAGGTTCGTGCGCGCCTGAGATCCAGCTGTTGGACACCCCGCCCCCAATTTTCCCCAAACCCCTTTTTACACACGCCGTCCTAAGGGAAGCGGCGTGTGTTATGCAACAGTGATAGGTTCATGTGTGGTTGGACCCCCCTCCCCCCATCTGAAATTTTTGTCTTGAGGGACTCCCCCCAAAATTTGCTGGGAGGTCCAGATCTGAAGTAAAAAAAAATTTCAGTTTTGTTAGGGTTTTTGGACTTAGAAATTTTTTGGCAGATGGGACCCCCCCCCCCTGGAGGATTTATGCCGGGGTGGGGGGCAGTGTGGGCGCGGAAGGGCGTCGGGTGGGGAAGGAGGGGAGGGGCGGGGGGGGGGGGGGGGGGAGGGGGATAGGTGGGGGGGGGGGGGGTGGGGGCAGCGTCGGGCCGGGCATGGGCGTGGCCGAGCGGCTGCGGGATCG
>JAAUXT010011575.1_pt1 | contig 22226 bp, 25 predicted proteins | sample 7278171 | NCBI WGS metagenome assembly JAAUXT01 (sample SAMN14350112, study PRJNA611818) | marine sediment metagenome | isolation source: surface marine sediment (1.8m) | place: French Polynesia: Moorea | collected 2018-08 | reverse complement strand
GCTTTGACGCTCAGCATCAGAACTTGGACAGAAGTACGCCACTCAAAATTATCCTAGTCAAGGCACCCCAATTTGCAGGTTATACACGGCCCCAGCATAAAACCTTCGCAATGTTCTTCTGCTGCAGGTTTCTGTCGAGTCCACTTCCACTTCGGAACGCGTTCAAGAAAACACTGATGACTTTTGCGTCAATGTGCGGGTCAGTGAACTCGTGACATCTGCTTGGATCAAACTTGGTGGGTGGGGCACAATGTGCTTCAGGAGCGTGACATTCAGTGCGAGAGAACAATAGAAAACAGCGCGCAACACCAGAATTCTATTTCCTGTGCACATAACAGAAAATGCTATCTTATCAGTCAAAATTTCATGGAAAAAAAATTATTCAAATGCGGCACACTCCATACTGGTTGCAAAGCTGTTCACAGTGTGACTTATTGTCCAGATAAGGGTCTGCCTCTTTGTCTTCAGGCGAAAAAAAAAACGAGCTGGAGATAAGAGATCAGGCGCGGAATCTGTGAGCGTGTTGTTTGTGTCTGCTCTGTGTTGGATTCGCGCCGCGCAGCAGCTGCTGCGTTCAACAGATCAGCCAAATCTTTCGTCCCTGCGTTGTTTCTCTGAAATTGTCAGACCTGTGAGAACAGTGTCAATTGAGTTTTGTGGCCTGAATGACGTACGTCGTTTCAACGTTCGACGTTCAACGTCTCGCTTGGGAGAATTAGGCGGTTTTCACATTGGTGACGCGGGGTCGTTTTTTTTTTGACGTCGGCATCAAAAATTTGCATGGGACCCAATGGTAGAATTTTTTGTCGTCAGCCCGAAAAACGACCGCGCGTCACCAATGTGAAAACCCCCATTACGCGTGACGTTTGAGGCGCACGTCGCGCCAACGCCAGCATCGCAAAGAGCGCACAAACAAATGATGTTGTGCACAGTTTCCATGACACTGGCCAATCACAAAGCACTACTCGACGTCGGAGGGCAGCATGACGTTTGGCTGAAATCTCGTGCGTTTTCCCCCGCTGTTATGTTGAAACGCCAGATCTACGTGAGACAAAACACTCGCTGAATACTGCGGCGTGAATGACGCGTGACATAAATTTCATTGTTTGTCCAAGGCCAAGGCTGACCTCTTTTCACATGCTGAATGAGCGTGGCCATTGGAGTTCAGGGACATCCAATCCTTCGACTTGCGATGTGCCCGAAAAGGATCGCACACTCAGTACAGTTTCAGATAGCACATTTCCCACCACGTCACATAAAATATTTCACAACAGGTTGAGTTTACAACGCTGGAGTGAAATTTTTGAGCCTGAAGTGGTGGGAAAAGACTTTCCAAACTGCGCTGAGTGTGATATTCTATTTCTACAACATGATGGCAGATTATAGTACTACTCAATCACTGTGTCGCAAACAGAGTCAAACAGCGAGAGAAGGTGCCACAGTTGAAGAAATAAAATTCATCTTGCTCACACACACTTGAGGGTGGAGTGTGAGACGATCCAGGCTGCGGTGCGAACAGCCAAACACTTGGCTTCTCTCGTTACACTAGCTCCTTGACCAGAGTCGGAGGAGCCTCTCTCTTTGTTCTGCTTCTTCTCTACGTGAGGCCGCCACTTCCGCTTCCGGCCAACACTCGACTCCTTCCGCCGGGCTCGTCACGAGTCGAGAGAGGAACCTTCGGGGAACCGCTCTGACCGCAGGCCCTGCCCATACCGCACGGGGCTCTCCGGCGGATCCAGTGGGGGGGGGGGGGAGGATGTGGGTGTTTCAGACACGGGTGTCAGGTCATCTCAGGCATCGTTCACAACGCAAAACACAGTCTGTGTGAATGCTGCAAGCAAATGGATATCAAACCCATTCTTGCATCAAGTGTTGCAAACATGATTGCAACCACGCAGTCTGTGTGAACACTTCCACAATGTTGCAGGTCAAGTTCCTCATGCAACACAAGACGCAACGCAAGACACAGCCTGTGTGAACGAGGCCACAGTTTGGGTTTGAAAAAGCTGGACGCACCCTTGAAATCTCTGAGTGGCGTGTGCCAACGTGAAACAAAGTGAATTGGAATGAGGCACAGGGGTTGGAGACAGGAGCCTGAGGTCAAACCTTCCTGACCTTGAGCAGAGCTTTGGACCCCTTCACCACATGTCGGGCCATTTTGGGGTTTCTGGCCATTTCATTGCACCGGCCCCCTGACCCTGGAAATCACGTGAATACCTCCCTTGTTTTGAGGCTCCGGTGGTAGGAAGCCGGTCTCGCCCTCCCGCACGAAGCACTGCAGCGCAACCAGCGGCACCCTGGGGGCCTGGCCCCTGAACCTGGACAATTCCTTGCCCCCCTTGAATTTGAGCCCCAAAGGGTTAGACGGTCGACCCAGACCATGGTCCCCCCGACCCTGAGCCTGGCTCCGCTGGAGACGCGCGGTGGTCTCTGCAGACGCCACGGAAGAGCAGCTGCGTGTTGTCGAGCGCAACGGGCGTCGGGGGAAATCTGGGTCCCGTCCGCGGATATCAACCCGCGACACGAACAACATGCCCGGCTCAACGCATGATGCTGAGGTCCATGTGCACGGACTCGCAGCCAAAGACAATAGGGACTTTAGGCATGACGTTTTGAAAACCCCCAAACGTTGCGTCAATGCCACGTCACCCACGCGACATTAGCTTGATTTTCATGTCCACATCAAGTATTCAAATGGCAAGGTTGACGTTCAACGTCATGTGGGTGACGCGACGTTGGCGCAACGTTGGCGCAACGTTGCCGCGGCAGGGCTTTGACGAGCGTCAAGCTTGAACTCCCCAATGCAATTGCAATGAGGAAAATGTCACAAAGAAAACCCGCGCCAAATCTTGATGATTAGATTTGTTTTTGCGCCGTCGCTGCGCGACAGGAAATACGCGCTTCGACAGGAGCAGGACGGATACTGCGAAAAGGCCAATGATATTGTCATCAATCAGCCCTAATCCAATTGTTCTTCATAATTCAGGAACGAGGAGCGGATTATTGCCACCCAGGGCCTCCTTCTGACCTTTCAAATGCGATTGAAGTTAATTAAGTTTCTCATTTTGGAACTCTTGTCTCTTAAAGTTTGCGTTTTCAGCCATCATGTGTGGAAGAGAGATCCGTTTGGAAGCTCCAAGAGGGAGGTGTAGATCTACGTCACGTTGTTTTTGAACAGTTTCAGCATTTTTTTTAAAATTCAAAAGCCTTGAAACCCGCATCGCTGGCAGTGTTCGAGGAAGTAAACATCTCGCTCGAGCGACAGCAACAACACACGAGAACAAATCTGTTGTGACTGCATGGCAGTCGAACCCAGGACTTTTGGATTGTGCGCGAAGCTGCTGTACCATAGGGTGTGACCCGAAGGCCCCTGGGGTGTCACCTGGGGTATCACCTGGGGTATCACCTGGGGTGTCACCTGGGGTGTCACCTGGGGTGTCACCAGGGGTATCACCTGGGGTATCACCTGGGGTATCACCTGGGGTATCACCTGGACTCAACAATATTCCTCGTGGCTGAACCACTCCTGTCGCGTTGCTGTTTTCCACCTCTACCGCAGGGAGGTTCAGTAGGCCTCAAAATCCTAACGTGCGGTGCCCCAATCACCAGATGAGTGGCACAGTTCCCCTTGTTTGCACCTGACAGCCAATGCCAAGGGACCAAATAGAATCTGTAGCACCGATCTGGCAACTGGGGCACGTCGGAAAAGGAGCGGATGTATTTGCTGAACCTCCACCTTGTCTGGCTGCGCGAGAGAGAGCGCGGTCCCGCTGTAGAGGAACGTCATGTTTCTTTGAATGGTTTGTTGCGGGGGGGGAGGAGCACGTGGTGATGAGATGCGGAATCCCAGCCTGGCATGTGCGAGCAGGTGCTGAAAGCGCCGGTGTGGGGAAAGCGCTTCTTCTTCTGACACAAAGCAAACGTATCGAACGAGCTGCGCTAGATTTGAGACAGGCTCGCTTGATTCACTTCTCTCTGTCTGTGCGTGGTTCGGAATAACAGCTCTGACACGGTTCTTGGTACTTGCACGCTTTGTCTGTTGTCCTCGCGTTCAGGGAGCTCCCAGTTTTGAACACTCAGCCCAACAACAACATTTTTTCCTCACTTCTTGACCTCACCTTTGTGCTAGTTCTTGAACGGAGTTAGATTCTCTATTTTGACCGCATTCTCGAACTGACGGTCTCTGGCACACTCTGCAGCTTAAGAACCTTGCACTGCACGCACCTCACTCCACAGATAAGGAGTCAAACTCCCTGCGCCACAAGGTGGAACTCAAGCTGAGCACCTCACCTTCTCAGCTGCGTGTGAGGAAGAGGACAACTTTAAGGCCTCGGAATTTCCTGGAGGATTAAACCGGAGGTTGTTTAAGAGGATTCGGAGATTCGGAGAGCACGTGGCTCTCGAGGGAGTCTGTGGAGAGAGCCATCTGTTACCCTCGGGGGGGGGAGTCTCCACTTGTGCGCAGCGCTGAAAGCAGGTCCAACAAAGCTAAATAAAGAGAGCATTGATTTCCCGAGCGTTTGATCACGTCGTAACAGCAGGGCCTGTCAAATTTTAATGGCTGGCCAAACATATTTGGTATTCTTGAGCAGGCTCAGGCCCCGAGGATCCCAGAGAGGGTTGTGTTTGCCCAGAACCACGATCCTCTGTTTGAAATCTGTTTGAGGAGGGGCAGGGCTGTCCGCCGCGGTTGGACTCAACGAACAATAGTCTCACGACCCTCACACGCAGCGGCCCTTGACTGGTCCAGACACAAGAGTCACGGGCCCTGTGAGTGGGCTCCACTTGATGCTGAAAGAAGAAAAGTACCCACAATTGGGTTAGCCGGGCAAAAACAGCGGACAAAGGAGCGGAGAGGCAAAGTGGCCTTATCTAATTTGGCCTCATGAAGACGATCAATCACGTCGCGTCGAGAAGCGTTTGGGCGACGCGCGCGTCTCGCGCATGCGCGCCGAGTAACTAAAGGTTAATTGGTCCTCAACTGCAGCTGCCAATTAACGCGCTCTGTGTGCACAACTTTTGACACGGACCGAAATACACTCGACAAGAACCTGAGACATGACCGCAGAACAAAAGAATTTTTCAAGTGCGAGGTTTTGTTGCAGCAGCACCAGGTGTGACGAGATTGTTTGTCAGTGACACAAAAGGCAACTTGTTACTTAAGCCGTAGGGAAAGGTCAAGGCACAAAAGGAACACTTGAACCTTTTTCACAAACAGTAAATGCGGTCACGATGGGTGAGGTCCAGGTCTCCTCACCTCCCGACCCAACCAACAGAAAATTAAGAAGTGCTCAGAATGGCCTGGGACACCATTGTGGAACAAAATTTCTTTTGATCTGACCCAACACTGCATGATGTCCCCTGTGTCCGGTCCCGAATCGGGACCTCTGACCAGTGCTCGAATCGAGTGAGGCGCCTCAAAACGGACACGATGACCGCTGAACCCCTCCAGAGCCACGATGCGGCCTATTCCCGGTGTAACGAAATGGTCAGACACCCGAAATCAGGAGGCGCGGGGTGACGGCCCCGTGCCGAAGGCCAGGCAGGTCTGGCAGCAGGCTCCTTGACCTTCTTGCCTCGTACCTCCTCATTTCAATTGTCACCTGAAATGGCCAGACACACATTTGGCCTTATACTTCCTCATTTCAATTCTCACATGAAATGGGCAGACACACATCAAGCCCCCAAGTTGCCTGTGTCAACACATTTCAACATGTGAAGGCAATGGCCAGACACCCGCGACCACAAAACACCGTATCTCATCATTCCGTTGCACCGGCGCCATCGCGTCACACCGTTACACGGAAACCCCGGGGCGATGCGGTCAGACTCTAACGGCGCCACGTTCTGCAAAGCATCCGGTCCACAGTGTGAAATTCCACGCAGTACCAGGCCGCTCCGGAGCAGCCTGGCTTGATTCATGGAAAACGCATTGTTCGCGCGTGTTCGCCGTGACCCGCGGCTTCGCTACTTGTTGCCTCTCGCAGTCGGTGCATTCCTCCGTGCGGGGTGAGGGCATGTGTTGATGGTCAGGCAGGTCTGACAGCAAGCTCTTTACCCGTGCTTCCTCATTCCAACTCACACACTTGAGATCATTTGATACTGCTAGTCGGAGATAGTTCACCCTGTGTCTTGCTGAGTCAACTGAAATAGCCAGACACCCGTGCCTCCTCATTTTGGGTGTGTCTGAGCATTGCGTCACACCGGTGCTCCCCGGGGCTCCCCTCCACGCTCTATCAGATCGCTACTTGATTTCAGCTTTCATCTGGAGCTGCAAACTTTTCCGACATTCATCACTCGTGTGGTTGAGGCAGAAGAAGCCATGCCTCTTGTTTTTGCTCCTGTAGGCTCAAGTGAGCGTGGGCTCTGTGGTACGCACGTGTAACAGCCTCTGGGTATCACTCGTCAGAAAAAAGAGCCCAAGGACAAGGCACTTCACTCAAGAGCAAACGTCAAAAATACAACGAGAACAACCGTGGTTTCAAAACAGCTGCATTGCATTGACGTTTGTGTCAAACATCCATGGCTGTTGGTCAAAGTTGTTTTTTTGCTCAATGTGTTCAGTTTCAGGACGTCAGAGAATGTCAGTTTTGTTTGGGTTGTGCACACAATGCCTTTTGCTCAAAACAAGAGCGGAGATCGCGAGGTGACATCAGGCTGCGGAAACGACGAGTCACGAGCCTTTGGCGGGGGGGGGGGTTGAGAGGTGGAGCGGGGGGGGGTTGAGAGGTCCTCCAACAACACAGTCAAACTTTGCCGAGCGTGATTCGGAATGCATCGACTCGAAATAAATCAATTCGGAATCCATCGGATCGGAATCCATTGATTCGGAATCCATTGAATCGGAATCCATCGACTCGGAATCCATCAAATCGGAATCCATTGAATTGGAATCCATTGAATCAGAATCCATCGAATCGGAATCCATCGAATTGGAATCCATCGACTCAGAATCCATTGAATTGGAATCCATCGACTCAGAATCCATTGAATCGGAATCCATTGAATCGGAATCCAGTGAATCGGAATCCATCGAATTGGAATCCATCGACTCAGAATCCATTGAATCGGAATCCATCGAATCGGAATCCATCGAATCGGAATGCATCGAATCGGAACGCATTGCCCATCCCCTCACGGGACGCAGAGGACGCTGCTCCCTCCGGCTCCGAACACTTTCCACTCGAGATTCATTTCCTCCCCACCCCTGAGCAACCAAACAAAAAGCATGGTGCCTCGACAAAACAAACTCAAGCAAATATTTGTGCGCAACGGCGTTCCGTCGCGCGTTGAGGACGATCCGAATCTGCGCGCGCATCTAGGCATGTCCGTTTCCGGTCACTGGGCTGCGGCGCATCCAAGGTCAGGGTCAGGAAGGGGGCGCCACCAGGGCCGCGTGTTCACGTGTCCAACACCGATCAAGGGTCGCGTCGTTTTTCAAGTGACGTGAGTCCTGTTGAATTGGATGTACACACCAAAGATGACTTCAAAGAGACATTTAATTTTGTGCGTTTTGCGGCCAAAGCTGGGCGGCGTCAAAATTTGACATGACACCCAATGTGATGCAGGTAGCTTGCCACAGATAATCGATGGGAGTCGATTCTTGATGCAGACACAGGCGTCAATGATGCCGCAAAACGCATGACGCAACTCTATGTGAAGCCACCTTCAGCCATCACTCGTGCCCATGAGCACACACTCAGGGTACATGTACCCGGAAATCTGTTTCACATCTGTAGTCCACTCCGCAGTTTCATATCTTCGCTTTTTCTAATGTGTTAATTGGACGAAGACTGGGACACAGTTCAACACCTGTGGGTCTGATCTTTTTCAGACGAGACGCATCAGATTGAGAGCACAGATCTGAGTTGCTTTGTTTCTGTCCGGATCCACCCGAGTCAAGCACTTCTCCTCTGGCTCTGCAGGAATCACGGGACGGTTTGCTCACTGCAGGTGAAGGTGCAGGTGCAGGCGTCCTGCTGTAGCCTGCAGGGGATCCCCAGTGAACTTCACTGTCATTCGATTTGGAGTCATTATGTCGATTAAGACTGTGGGAATTGTTACTCCCAGGTGCAGGGAGACTTTGGTTCAATCTCCTGCTGAAACAGCTATGTTCAGCTGAAAGTTTCTTTGTTGTGTGTGGGACTGATCGCAGATCCTTCTTGTGCCTTGACAGGGCCTTGGGCGTCGCCGGTTCCTGCGGAGACAGAAACCGGCTCATTTCCGGTCTGTGCCGTGCGTCTGCAGGAAGTGCCTGTGCGCATGTCAGAGAGTTCAGACAGATCGATGGCGAGTTTCGCACCTTGTCGCGGTTCGCTGCACACAGTGCGCGCAGGAACCGTGCCTATTATTCGGGGAAGAGGGGAAGTCACGCAACGCGCCTGCGCAGAAACCCCAGCCTGACTTCCGGTTTCGGTTCTCCTCGCGGAAAGCCTGGAGGAAACCGGCGGACCCAGAGCATGCGCAAAAAACTCCAGTGACTCCGAAGTTAATTGCAGTCTCCTCAACGCTCTGCACGCATTGATGAAAATTGAGACACCAATTCAATTTCTTGGAGGACTCTGAGGGGCTTATGGGGGCTGGTATCCACCCAGCCCGGGACGCAGTCAGCCACGGCGCAGGCGCAGACGCAGGGACTTTTTTCCTCCGGCTTGATTAATGCGCGCTCGGAACTGAGATCCGATGTACACAATGTTATCACTGATTCACAACCGCGGTACGCCTTATCCCCCATCTGGGTTATTGGACTCCCATGCAGAGACCATTTTATTACAGAACCACAATCGTTGCCCGAATAAATCAAGCAGCCCCGTTCGGGTAATGATCAGGTGGTATTAACAGGTAATTTAATACACACGGAGGACCCGGCTCCGTTGAATACAGGAAGCAATGGGTGACTTTGTACCAATTCTCTGCGGCCGGAGGGGGGAGGGGGGGTCCGGGGGCTCTAGTCTCGTCACGGGAAGAGCCTGCAGTGTTTCCTGCAGTGCTGCAGCGAACATGTGAAACTCCCTCTCTGTGTTGTATCAAAACTCAATTTTCCTTTCCAATCAGAAGGATTCTCGACGTATTTATTCTTTTCCTCTTTGTGTTGCTCGGCAGGACAATGACAGCGAAAGGGTGTGAATGGCGTTTTGACAATCAAAGCATCTCATCTGTAGATTGGAAAATGAAACACATTTGGAATCGTGCGTGTTGTGTCGTGATGCCAAGTTTTCCATCCAGACACTTTTTTCCATGTGTTTCTTTGGACTTGAAACTTTCCTCTCAAAACTTTAAAAGCTTTTTTCTCTCTGATGTATCACTTCAAACGCGATTGGTTTCCTCCGGTTCTGTCCTCCTCGCACAAAGCTTCGGCGCAATCGCAGAGGAAACCGTGAGAGAATTTTGGGGTTCATTCACACAAGCTGCAAAAATGTTCCTGTGAAATTTCAACAAAATGTTTCAAGAATACAATCATATTTGAGAGGTTTCGTGACCACAGCATTGTGGAAGTGCACTTCTTCAATGTTGTGGTCACAAAACCTCTTACACGTGACCTCATTGTTGAAGGGAGCTCACACACTGGAAAAATACCGTTTCTGTTCAATCACACGTTTTCTCGACCAAAGGTCTCAACAAGTCATTGTGCGATGTCACATGACCCATTTTTCAGCGTGTGTGAACCCTGACGGAACCTGAGAGAGAAGCGAGCGGAATTGGGTCACGACTCGTCGCGACGCGGCGTCACGTCGGACGTGACGTCGTGACGTCGGACGCTACGAGCTCAGGTGCGTCTCCCAACGCTCTATTGTTCGTCATTCCACGAATCGTCTCAAGGTGAAAACGTCACTCAGGAGTGTAGTTGACACAGAAACCACGAATGGATTTGACTTGAAATAACCTTTTGTGTCGGACCTGATGCCCTCTGCGGAACTTTCAACCTTTCAAGTCTGCAGATTTGTCGATGACTTGTAAGGTTGCGTTGACTTTTGCACCCCTGTGGCCTGGAGGGTCAAGACAAACTCACTCACCCTCACACCAAGGTCGTGTCCACTTTTACACCTTGCAGCTGCAACACAATTTTGATGAAGCAGCGAAACTTCTCGGACAGGTCATCGCCAACGCGTGGCCACAGATGGGCGAATGAAAAGCGTCGTCGTTCTTTGTCTTGGGCGTTTCATTGTTCCCCCCACCACCACCACCCAAGTTCGCAAATTTTCTCAGTGATACTTTCTCTGGATATTTTGCGAAACTTGAAGCGGCTTTGTCGCAGTGATGCTGAGCATTGGAATCGTGCGCACTGAGTTGTGTTTTTTTCCCCTTTTTTGGTGCGCAGCTGCCATACTCAAAACCAGATCCGCATTGTTTGGCGCATGCGCCCGAGCTCAGGGGCTCAACACACGGAACGTGACTGATTTGATAACCTCTGATTCATTTTGGAACGATAATGGTGCAATTCAGCGTTGTTTGGTGTGCTTACACTCTCATTATGCCTAATAAATGGACTCAGACCCAAACTGATGCCGATGCACATGAGCAGTGCAAACAAAGAACTGTGACAACCTAATTCCGAATGAAACGTTCACATTTTTTTGTTCAAAAACGGGCCACTGTTTGCAGCCATGTTTTTCTCCCGGTTGGTTGGTAGTTTCTCTTCAGTCTTGGTTGAAAGCGCGTTGTGTGCCTACATGCGCACACATGTGCGCTCTACACAACCACAATGCACTCAGTTTTCGAGATTTATGGTATTCTGCAACCCAACCTTCATGTAAGGGTTCACACACGCTGGAAAAAATGGTTCTGTGAAATCACACAACTGTTCGAGACCTTTGGTCGAGAAAGGAGTTGTGTGATTGAACAGGACCTGACAACAGGCTTTGTGACAGCTGCGTTGCAAAACAGGGTTTTGGTTCCCTTGACGAGAGATGAAGTTTAGTGAGACTGAGACTCACCGATGAAGATGACGACTCGTACTCCCGAGCTGCGGACCAGTAATCCCAGCGACCTGAGCATCGTCAGGGTCATCACTCCGTCAACCGCAGCAGCAGCAGCAGCAACAACAGACTCCGAGAAACCTCACTCGACATCTGAAACACAAACGTTGCGTATTGCGTCAAGCCGGCATCAATTCCTATGCATGTGTACAGATGAACAAGAGCGACAAGCATTGTCTCGACGTGCAGGTGTTGTAATGAATGAGAGGGAAGATCGACAACAACACGCACCACAATCCTCGCCGCGTTCTCCCGACAGATTGTTCACACAGTCCCAATTTTCCACAAACAGTTCACAGACAAATACGCATTTAAATCCTTGTCGTCCGTTTTCGTGTGCACCACTTCTCAGGCTTTGTAAAATTCTGCGCGCGGCGCTGGTCGTGGATCGAGGCGGCTGAAGCTGCGGTTGGTTGGTTGGTTGGTTGGTCCGGGGCGAGAGGTGCGCGTCCCGTCCCGAGATAAAGCTGCACCACGGTGCGTCCGAAGAGATCAGCTGATACCAGCGAGGAAATTCTCACCTGACGAAGTGCACCATTGTTCTCGGCACGAACAAAGAGATTTTGTTGTGAAGTTTCTCCCTTGGAACCAGCGGAGCCAGGGATAGGGGGCAGAGCAAACTCGGACCCCGCCTCAAAAACAGTCATCCTGACGTATTCACCATTGTAATCGTCGTACCCAAGCAAAGACGCACCCGTATTTCGCCTTCATTTTCTGGTATCAAGATCCTTCTTTGCAGGACGCACCCCCTCGCCACTTCATGTGCAAATTTTGGAGCAAAAGGAGAGTCTTGCACATAGGCAAATACGGGGCACATGAGTCTCTCAGGTGCTGGCCCTGACGGAGGTCGGGATCCATTTTTCAACCCAGGATCCAGCATTCGCGTCTCAGAGCAGATGAGTGTGTGTGTGTATGTGTGTGTGTGTCTGTGTGTGTGTCTGTGTGTGTGTCTGTGTGTGTGTATGTGTTGGTGTGTGTGTGTGTGTGTGTGTGTACCGCTGCAGGCATCGCGATTTATAATTTCAACAAAAACATGTTTCAAAGCGACGGTGCCGAGTGCGCCACAAACAACATGAGCGAATGGCTTAATTGCTACAAAACTGAGGGGAAAACACATGGAGTTTGAGTTGCCTCAGCCTCGGTGAAGGAGAAGAAGCACGAGGCCTGACAGCGTCTTGAGAATCAGAGGAAACTGGGAGTGCAGCTCGGGACGCATCAGTGGAGAGGAAAGCAACACCACCGCCGACGCTCGCGGTGTCACGTTGCAGGGAAGGTTCCGCAAACGCTTTCGCAAGCCACACGCAAATCCCGTATCTTCCCCCACAGACAAAACGAACAGCACAGTTTTGTGTTGCTTGTGCAAATTTTGTCATTTCTTTCTTTTTCAATTTTGAACAGGTGTGGTTTTTGAAAAGAAAACGCACGGGCTTTGCGTGGACGAGAATCATTGTGCATTGCAATCGTCCCAAAAATATTTCAAAACACTCAAACAAGAACCTCCGTCCACAGCAGGTCTCGGAGCGGCCCCTGGATCCTCCGGACACCAGGCCGAGGGTCCCGGATGTGCGTCGTGCGTCGTGCGTCGTGCGTCGTATCTGTCTGTCGCGAAGACGCGACTACGCGCTCAGCTCGACCCAAACAAACCGCTCTAGTCACTCGCACCACAAAAACCAACATTTTTGCAAAAAAAAAAGTTCCTCGTTTCTGGGTATTGATGAAAGTGAACCTGACTGATCGCAGTGCTTGGGTTGAGACGCCATTGTTCCAACAATCTATTGTGTTGGGATCCATACCACACAACAACCCGGCTCTCAGAGTAGTGTCTGCACAAAAAGCTCGTTGTTGAATTTTCGTGTATCGATTCAACGCTTCGAGTTGTCTTTGTGTCGGTTGTTTGCGTTTGTGATTGAAACGAACAGCTCCGAGCAGGTTGAAATGGCGGGAAATCTATGCACGGCGAGTTTCAGCGGGAACCGGTTGAAAAACACGTACCGTAAACACCCGTGCGCAAAACACCCCACAAATTTAGCCACCTAAGCAGGGGCGCGTGTTTCTTTTTCACAGGGGTTTGAATTTGCAAAAAAAATCCAACAAACCTCCACCGTTCAATGGACCCAGGAGGGAGAAACACATCAGCGCATCTCCATCACAGCAGCAGAACCAGAGCTGAGCACTGAGCATCTCCACCATATTCAGTGGGACTGGGAGGACGGTGAGGATCTACCTCAGGAACAGCAGGAACACAGCATGCGTGACAGGGTTCACACACTGTGGTTCCTGTGAAATCACACAATGACTTTTCGAGACCTTTGGTCGAGAAAGGAGTTGTGTGATATTGAACAGGAACCAATTTTGTTGTGTGAGAACCCATTTCTACCACGATGCGAGCACGCACGTACGACAGGTTTTGTGATTGCAGAGTTGTAGAAGCACACCTCCCCCACTCACTGGGATTGGACTGAGTCCACCACTGAACATGGCGAGTTTCAGCCAATACGTCCGCTCTTTTTCCGACGTGCCCCAATTGCCTGGTCAGTGACATAGATACTATTTGGTCACTTGTCATTGGCTCTCAGGGTGTCTTTGGAAACAGGGTTTGGTATCTGAGTTACTGATCTGGCAAATGGGGCACCACACGTGTGAAACTTGAGGTGTGCTGAACCTCCCCAATGGGGACTTTCAGCAAATACGTCCGCTCCTTTTCTGACGTGCCCCAATTGCCAGACCGTGACACAGAAACCATTTGGCCACTGGATCACTGGTTCTCAGATTCAAATTTGCTTACAAATCTGTGCAACCAATTTTAGCAATTGGGGCACTGCATGTGAAGGAAAATAGAGTGGTCGCTAAAAGTGCATAACACGATGAAAAACGTCCGGGGGTCGTAATCAGCTGACCAAGGGGGTCGCCCCACCCCCAACCAAATCCACGATCTGCCCCTGAATATGGTTTCTGGGTCATAGCGTCGACACCCGACACTTCCGGTGCGGCGGCAGGGCGCTTGTCCGTGCACACAACAATAGGCTGAGGCGCCGCGACATTTCCAATCCTTTCTTCTGAAATCCAGGGCTCTTCCCCTGAGGATCATCCGGGAAGCAGATACACACCAGGCGTTTCACAATGTCTGAGTTGGGCTGCAGCAGTTAACTGCAGCTGATTCGGGAACAGGCCGGGCCCCAACGGGTTTGCCCTTTTTGGGGCCCTCACACCTTGACACAATTCACAAGGACCCAGAAACATACCAGGCGTTCTTTGCCTGTGCCTGAGCTGAACCGCAGCAGACAACTGTACCTTATCCAGGATGGGTGGAACCCACAGGGACCTGACCATTTTTTGAGGGCCCTCACACCTTGACACAATTCAAAGGTAAAATGTGGCTCTTTTCTCCCTTTCACTGATGACGCATTGAATGAAAACCAAGGTTCCCCGGCCACCCTGGAACCGGTGGAAATTTACACAGTTCATTTCTTGGTCCTATTTCTCCAACCGCAACTGAAAGCGCAGTTTGTGAGCAGACACACTGGAAGGTCAGACACATGATCTTCAGCTTGTTTTGGAGGTGTCAGAACAAGTCCAAAGTGCCCGTCATGACGCAGTTGTCTTGAGCAGGGATCTGTGTGGGATCAGCGCAGCTGGAGCCGACGTTGAGACGCAACGCGATGAACGCGGTTGCCATGACGCCCACGCAGCGTCCCGACGTCCCCCCCCGCGCCCTTCCAAACATCAGGTTTTCAGGTCCTGTTTGTTTCTTTCTTGCATGTGACCCAGTTCGATTTGTGGACCAGAAAGAACCAGAACCAGAAAATTATCATTCCCTGTTAGTTGGCAACAGGCCAGAACCAATCAAGAGACAGGATTTCTGGTTCTGGTTCATTCTGGTCCACAAATCGAACGCTGCCATTGTTTCTGAAAGAGCAGACGTGGTTATGCGGAAAATAAGTATCAAACGCAGATTTCTACGGGCGTTGCCTTTGGTCCATGCAAGAATAGAAGTTTCAGCGTGAGCATTTGGGTCTGTGGACTTGGGTCATCGTGTCTCGAACACACAGCACCGCTGCGAGACCACACTTGGACATTTCTCTTTGTGCTTGTTGGTGAAAGTGTGAGGGAGACAGGAAATGAGGCTCCCTACGGATTCGCGAAGTTCCAGGACCGACTTCAGCTGGGCCCACATGTGTCCCCCACAGGAACAGGAAAAAAGACGCCCACACCTGAATCCAGACTCCACAGGCTTGACTCGCAAATCCAAAAAACGTTCTGTGGTCCGGTTTATTATGTCACATTGAAACTTGTAACTCGCTATTGGACGCAGACCTCGGTGGCCCTGACTCTCTTGGGGGACGGTCTGCGGTGTTAGAATCGGGTTCGCTGAAAAGCTGTTGACGCTACTTGGAAAACTTGTATTTGGTCAAACGAGATGAATCCTCGGAGAAGAATCAATGATCTTTGAATTATTGATGAACGGTTCAAATTATGACCGCGTGGATCTGAGAGACTTTTCATTGTGCAGTAAACGCTGTTTATGATAGCTCAAGGTTAATTGATAGCGGGATAATTGCTAGTGCGATACGTGGCCCAATCAATGGCATCAATATTTGCGTTGCGCTGACATTCACAAGGGGACGGAGGAGACTGGGCCCGCGCCAGGCCGACCGACCGGCGGGCGGGCGGGCGGGCGGGCGGGCGGGAGGGTGGATGGGCGGGCGGGCGGGCGGGCGGGCGGGAGGGCGGGCGGGCTGTAGGGCGGATGGGTGGGAGGGTGGTTTGGCCGGGCCGTTGCATTCGTGGGTGTGTGGTCGGGCGGGCAGGTGGGTGGTCGGTAGGGTGGGAGGGCTGAGGGTGGGAGGGAGGGCGGGGCTGGGCACGAAGCGGGACAGCAATGGAAACTGCTGTCAATTCAATGAACATTGCAAGTTGGGGAGGAATAAAAGTCTGCAGGTTTGGGATTTTTGCTTTGGGCAGAACAAACAACACAGAACAAATTGAGCGTCAAACTCCCTCGCTCATGTGTTCTGTGTTGTCACTGAGCCTGAACCTTGACGGCGCCATCCGGAGACTTCAGTCTGGCCACGAACCTGACCTTGGGACCCAATGGTCAAACTCTCCTGAGCCCTAACAAGCCTTTGTTCCTCATTCTGCACCTCAGGCGTAAATCACAATGGAAATTGTGGCCCGTGGAGGCTGCCCCACTGACTAGATCCTGGATCCGCTTTTGTGACCACAGACCCTGCAGCAGATCGTCTTGAGAAAGCGACCTTCACCTTGCCTCGAGGGACAGGTGTTCACACACAGCTGCCACAGAACTGGGTCACCTGTTTTCCACCGGAGCCGAGAACCCTCCTCTCGCTGTGACACAAACCCATCATTTTGTGTTGACACTTTTCTGTCGGAGTCATTTCAATTTTCCATTTGTCATTCATTTGTGGCACTCCCGTTTTGAGTGAGTTGATCGCGACGTTTGAAAGGCCCGGGACCCAGGTGGGGCGGAAGTGGCGGTGAGCGGCACCGGAAGGAACCCGTCACGTGACGCAGAGTCGCTACATCTGTCTCAATCGATTAGTCCGTAGATTTCTGGGGCGATTGGGCTTCTCCAATTAATTTGGTTCAACGGCTGGACCCCGGAGAGGATTTTCTGTGTCAAACTCATTTTGACTGCTGGTTGGACCCGCTCCGAAAATGGCTGCACCAATCAGCGCCATGAAAGGAACCCGTCGGACGCCGAGCCGCGTCTCGTGACGGAACGAGTTACGTTTGATGTGACCGAAGCAGAGTGATGCCCGTTCCCATAGCAACGGAGAGAAACGCGGGCAGAATGTGAACAGAATCAATTTGAGACTCTGTGGACGATGACGCACACTTCGGAAGATGTTCAAATCAAAGTGAGTGAAAACAATTTTGCATTGGGAGCGCAAAATTAGGTGTGAGTGATTGAATGGGTGAGAGTGAGTGAGTGATGAGTGAGTGAGTGAGTGAGTGAGTGAGTGAGTGAGTGAGTGAGTGTGTATGTGAATGGGCAAGGGTGAGTAAGTGAGTGTATTTATGTGTGAGTGAGTGAATGAGTCTGTGTTGGCTGTGAATGAATGCAATTCGCGGTTCAGGGACCCCCCCCCCTTGATCCGCCGCATGAAACTTTTGACTCAAGTTGACGACTCAGCACAACGAACCTGACACAGCCTGCAAATTGGAATCTGCGATCTGAACTGCGCACAGCGATTCTGCGCAGTCATCACTGGCACCCGACCCGGGGAGCTCAGAAGGCATCACCTCACGTTACGACACCACCACCTCGCAACCAAAGATTCACCGCAGAAGCCATTGACGAGAAAATTAATTTCTGCAGCCGAACAGCTGCAACTCTTGGAGTTTGCATTGTTGTGTGATTTATGTACCTGCCAATACTTCCACCTGTACACATGCGAGTTCACCTGGTGCACACTGTCGGGCTTCTTGTGGTGGGAACTTGTGCACAGCCAGCCACAAAAGAGCCCCAATACTTTTGTGGAAGCGGCATCCCATAAGTGTCCACACAGTTCCCCTTGAACTCAATTTTGCTGAATGTGCGATGAGACGGAGTTGGGGCCGCCACGATGCTCCCTTCCGTCCAAAAGCCGCCCCAGCCCCAGCCCCAGCCCCAGCCCCAGCCCCAGCCCCGATCCCCTGACACACGCACGCACCGTGGTCGCAGTTCTTCCCGATCCAGCGGTTCGAGTTGCACGTGCAGTTGTAGTCGTTGATGACGTCCGTGCAGCGTCCGTTGAGACACGGAAACGACGCACACTCGTTGATATCTGCAGAGAAACGCAGAGACGTGTCTCTCCTCAAGCTTTGACGTGACACGTGAAGCACAACGTATCTCAATGGTCCAGAACTTGGGACGTCCTCAGCAGTCCGTCAGTACTCACTTGTACTCACTCAGTACTCACGCCATACTCACTCTGCGCGCAGTCCTCCCCAGTGAAGCCCGGCGCGCATGCGCACGTCCTCCCGTTCACGTGGTCAGTGCAGTTCGCTCCGTTGTGACACCGGAACGTCAGACACTCGTCGATGTCTGCAACAATTAATGTGGCAATAGCGGGTCCAGAGCCCAGGAACCAAGAGCCACGCGACTCAAGGCAAAATCCAGCATTGCGCTCCCACCAGGGCAGACCCACCTCAGGGTGACGTGCCCAACTGAGTTCATGTGTCTTTTACCCAGAGGGCTTTACGCTGAACAATCAGCGTCTAGATCTGGGGTCTGTGACCCGAACCCCTTTGTGTTTTTTTTCAAATGGAGCTCATTCAAAGAGATCAGTGGCTTGATCCACAATTTGATGTCACAACCAAGCGGCGTTCAGGGCAGTTTAGCCCCCACCCCCTCCCCGGAGATTGGGCTGCCCACCCAGCCTGACATTCTGAGACCCGGATGTACCCAGCACCTATTTCTGGCATGACGTACCGCTGCTGCAGGTGCGCCCCTCGTACCCGGGCACGCATGCGCAGGTGAAGGAGTTGACGGCGTCTGTGCACGTGGCGCCGTTTTTACAGGGCGAGGACGCGCACTCGTCTATGTCTGGAGAATAGACAGTGGAATATGGGTGTTCGTGTGTGTGTGTTGTGTGTGTGTGTGTTGTGCTCGTATGTTTTGTGTGCATGTGTGCGTGTGTGTTGTGTGTCGTGCATGTGCGTGTGTGGTATGTGTTGTGTGTGCGTGTGTGTTGTGTGTGTGTGTGTGTTGTGTGTGTGAGTGTTGTGTGTGTTGTGTGTGTGAGTGTTGTGTGTGTTGTGTGTTGTGTGTGTTGTGTGTGCGTTGTGTGTATGCGTGTGGTGTGCATGTTATGTGTGTGTGTGAGTGTGTGTGTGTTGTGTGTGTGTGTTGTGTGTGTTGTGTTGTGTGTATGTGTGTGTTGGCATTTCAGGTTGAACCTGAAATGGTCAGGCACTGATTTAGGCTGTGCGTCCTGACATCCGTGTCTGGAAAATCCGTGTTTCACTGTTCACACCGGTGTAGTGGGGAACACGCACCCGTGGAGCAGTTCTTGCCGGTGTAGCCGGGCGGACAGGTGCAGTGGTAGTCCCCGGGGACACGCTCCGAACAGCGCCCGCCGTTCTGACACGGCCGCGGGGCACACTCGTTCACGTCTGCAATGGAATGGTGTGCATGGAGAGTCGCTCACATATCATCATGACGCTGCAGGAAAACCCCACAGCAGGTCGTTATTGTTGACATCTTCAGACTGCAAAACAAAGCACCCCAGCACACGTGTATAGCTCCACCACCAATGGGCGCGTTCGATTTACGCGTTGCACGAGTTGGCCAAAATGGCGGACTTCGCCCACTTCACCCTGTCTCCAACCCAGGGGCGAAGTGGCCCCACTTCGCCGCCGGCCATCCGCACGCCCAATGGAACACACTCATGGACGCGTCAGTCTTTGTTCACACCAGTTCTCTCTCCGTCTGAACACCACTGAGTGTGAACAAGAGGGGAGTGAAATGTTTCGCGTACGTATGTTTCAAGGTTCCATTGACTCCAGTTCTTCGTGGAACTTTTGAGTCCTGCACCAAAAGCGACAGAAAGCCTTTCTGTTACGGACAGGGAAGTTTCGCGGACCTGGTGTGAGCAGGCGAGGGGGGCACGACGCGTGTTTTTTGCATCCAGTGTCCCCGGGCCCGTCACAAACACACGTAACACACACCTGTCTCGCAGACGTCCCCGCTGAAGCCGTCCTTGCAGCGGCAGGAGAAGCGCCTGGGGCCGTCCACGCAGCTCGCCCCGTTCTGACAGGGCGATGACGCGCACTGGTCCACCGTGTCGTTCGATACGACTGCGAGGAGAGCAAGGCGCAGGCGTGGAGTGACGTCATGTCTTGGTTCAAGGTGATGAGATCTCAATACACTCAGTGCGGACGAGGACTTTGGGAGAAACGACCAGAGGCTTGTAGAACTAAACAGGATCCGCGCCAAGAATGGACCCGTGTGCAGTTCAGAAGTCCAAATGATTTTGGTGAGGTTCAGCATGGCTTAATTTTACACGTGCAGTCCCCCAATTGACAGATCAGTGACACTGATGACCATGCAAATTTGCATCACATGAGTCGTTGAGAGCCAATCACAAGTCACCAAATGGTATCTGTGTTACCGATCCGGCAATTGGGGCACGTGGGGAAAATTCTGTTTTGTATTTCTCGACGCCCGCTGACCATGGCAATGTGCGTTGAGTCTTCTCCTCAAACTTCATCTTCAGAAATTCAAGCGCTGCTGTTTGGGAAAGTCACGTTGCAGCAGCTGCCACCCCACACCCCAACCCACCCTTGCCGGTTCGCCCCTCTCGGCCCCTGCCTCTTCATTCATACCAAATTCACAGAGCGAGTGGTAGCCCTCGTTGCACGACGTGTCCTTCCACGGGAAGCGGAGCGGCGGTGCCCCGTCCGGTCCCGCCCGCGCGCCGGGGTCGTGCACCATGATGACGCAGCGCTGCACGGCGTGGTCCCCGCCCGACGGCTGGAAGGGCCCGAAGTACGACGTGCCCAGGGGCTCCACTGTGGGAGAGATGGGGGGAGGGGTCAGTGTGTGTGTGTGCGTGTGAGCAAACGAGAGTGAGTGAGAGCGAGCAAGTGTGTGTGTGTGTGTGTGTGTGTGTGAGAGAGAGAGAGAGAGAGAGAGAGAGAGAAAGTAAAATGTGTATGTGTGTGAGAGAGAGAGGGGGAGAGAGAGGAAATTGTGTGTGCGTGCGTGTGCGTGTCTTTTTGTGTGTGTGTGCGTGTGCGTTTTCACACAGACAACCGTGCAGGGCACAGAGGAGTGAGGCCGAAGAACGCCATGGAATTGACATGTGTGTGTGTGTGTGTGTGTCCGTGTGTGTGAGAGAGAGACAGAGACAGAGAGAGAATTTCATGCTACTGCACTGTACATGCTGATACACGAATAACAAGTCAAACACTGACACACACACACGCACACACATACACACACACACAGAGACCCAAACACACCCACACCCACGCACACACACTCACTGTTTCTCCAGAGCCAGAGCCTGGAGGCGGCCCCCAGGTAGTAGAGGCCCTCGGTGATGTTGGTTGCGGCCCGCAGCTCCGCCACGTCCGCGCGGAAATCCTCCGGGAACCACAGATCTCCACCCAACGCGATGCACCTGTGGGAGGCAGACGCACGGGGAGAGACTCAGATCAGGACCGAATGCTTTCCGTCTTTGCGAACGGCAAAGATGTCTTGCCTCGACCTATTTCTCAGTCTCAGGTCAGTCGCTACCTGGCTCTTCCGAGTGTCACCCAAAAAGGTGGTGCTCAGAAGAGCCAGCTCTCCCAAGTGCTACTCTGACCTCACCAGGGGCTGGTTGGGGTGGCTCTTAGAAGAGCCAGCAGGTGGCACTTGGAAGAGCCAAGCAGCGGAAGAGCCAGAGACTGAGAACAGAACTAAGACTGAGACTGAGACTGAGACTGAGAAACAGGTCGAGGCAAGTCTTGCGGCAAAGTGGGTTGAGTCCAGTTTCTAACTTCCCCAAATACAGAAGAACTGCGTGCCAGAGTCAAATCCGCATCTGTGAGGGACAGTGTACTCCCTCTGTTGTGGGTAAAATACTGTTTCCAGCTCTTTCTTGCTCCCCATCAAACAGGAGAAAGGAACCTGCGCATTAGTATCATGTGACCCTGGATTCTTGGCCCCTGGATCGCTCGGTGATGTCACGTGTTACGCCCCCCCCCCCCCGACGCGCATGCGCAGCAGGTCCGCACCTCAGCCTCGCGCTGTACCAGTCGCTCGTCTCCGCCGTCAGGTGGAGGCACGTGCCGCTCACGGCGTACTGCCCCGCCCCGCAGTCCGCGCCGCTAGGGGAACCTGCAGGACGCAGGATTGAAACAAACAACTGCGATGAATTTTCTGCAGAAACACGTGTGATGGTCCCGCCAACCGAAGACGCACAGACACATGCCAACAGACAGAACTGTAGTTCTGTGACTCCTTGAAAACATGGAGCATCCAAGGGTCAGATAAATTTGCCGTTTGAGACCAGGCTTGGGTGGTGTCCTACAAGGAGCACTTCATGGACTCGACCTCTTGCCGAGAGTTCATACCTCGCCCCCTCGCCCGCTCTCACCTCGCTCCTGCTCCCGCCCCGCACCCCCCCGCGGCCCCCCCAACCCCCCCCCCCCCCCCCCCCCCCGGCGCCCCGGGCGCACCGCGTACCAGCCTGAAACGAACCACGACAAGCACTAGAACAAGTACAAGGCGGAGCGACCAAACAAACAGCGGGCCCG
>JAAUXT010123227.1_pt1 | contig 22229 bp, 35 predicted proteins | sample 7278171 | NCBI WGS metagenome assembly JAAUXT01 (sample SAMN14350112, study PRJNA611818) | marine sediment metagenome | isolation source: surface marine sediment (1.8m) | place: French Polynesia: Moorea | collected 2018-08 | reverse complement strand
GTGAAACAATGTGTAAAAGTTCCATTTGGTGAAATTTGTTCCATTTGGGTGTGTGCTAAATGAGTTCCTAAGTTGTGAATATTAAGTAAAAAAAGTATGAATTTTGACAAAAAAGCGAGCCAAATCAGAGTGAGCCAAATCAGAGGTAGCCAAATCAGAGCAAGCCAAATCAGAGCAAACCAAATCTGAGTGACCCAAATCAGAGGTAGCCAAATCAGAGCAAGCCAAATCAGAGCAAGCCAAATCAGAGCAACTGAAATTTCCTCAAATCACCGCGAGCTCCATGGAGCTATTTTTTCTTGAACTAAGAACGACGAAAGTTTGACGAGAAACAGAGCAACGCGATTCCGGAAAAGATGCAACAGTTGATTGGTATTTGCAGTGGTGTGCGTTTTGGAGGCGTCGGGGAAGTGGCCTGAAGACGCGGCGTCCGTGAAACGACTCAAAGCTGCGTTCCACATCAAACTGGGAGAACTGCTGGAGAAACAGTTCACAGAGAAAAAACTGACAACGTCGGTGTTTCCTGAATACGTGGACGTGTTCAAGGTGGGCTGACAATACACTGCACGAGCAATGACAAAAACAGATTGGCCCCGTCCTGACCGTTTGATTGGAATTGAAAGACGACGTTTCTTTGCAGGGCGGTTTTGTGTTCCGGGTCACGATAGGCTACCTGAAGGAGATGGCGCTGCTGCGGCTGGTGTCGACCCCTGACGGGATGGTGCGCAGCGTCGAGACGCAGGAGGCGACCGACTTGCAGCGAGAACTTGTCACGCTGCCCAAACTGACCACCACGCTGCTCGGGTGAGTTTTTGCCAGAAAAGGTGTCTTCTGTTCGGAAAAAGGGAGTGGTGCAACTGGGTGGTACCCAGGAAAACCACGTCAGAATATTGGGTGTGATGCCTTTTGCTGCGATCGCATGTGAGGTGACTCGCCCCGAGCCAATCTGAACATTCTGCCGGGGTTTCACTTGTCACGTGTCGTGTTTGTGATGCAGCATTCAGCGGCAGTACCCGAGCTACAGCAGCGCGGTGCGTCTCGCGAAGCGCTGGGTCGGCGCGCAGATGCTGTCGGGACTCGTACCCGAGGAGGCGGTGGAGCTGGTGGTGGCGCATCTGTACCTGCACCCGGCGCCCTACGGCGTCACGGCGTCGCCGCAGACGGCGTTTCTCCGATTCCTCAAACTGCTGGCGTCGCACAACTGGAAGACGTCGCCTCTGATAGTCAACCTCAACAACGGGCTCAACAGTACGTAGATTTGTTGATATTTTTTGGGGCGGGGGGGCGGCCGAAAGGTGGGGGCAGCAGTAAAGTTGATGGCTCCAGGGGACGACGACGACGACTCTACCCACCCCCCGCCCAACCACGTGACTAGAAACACAAAATCTCAGTACCCGTTGTACTCGTGTGCTGGAAAATCTTGTTTTTATCCGTCAGGCCAGTCCATTGCTTTCGAAATTTCAGAGAATGGGTACGCAGAAATCGAGCGACTGTTCACCAAAAACCGCACGACGCTGCCCCTGATGTTCATCGCGACCCCTGACGACAAGCACAACTCGACGTGGACCAAGCGGAAACCGACGGCGCTGATCCTGCAGAGACTCGCCGTCCTGGCGGCGGCGTCGGCAGACCTGCTCGAGAAACAGCTCAACGACTGCAGCACAGAGACAGACTTCAAGGTGCAAGATGGCAACATGGATCAAATTGGATTGGAACAGGCAGGAATTTGATCATCAAAGGAAACTGACACGCTTTGTGTTCTGGTTGCAGCAAATCTTCCGCCCTCCGCTCGGCGATTACGACGTTCTGATTCATCTGAAGAAGGACCGCTGCGCGCGGCATCACTTCGCCGTGGAGGTGGATGCGAACACGAGCGTACCGAAGTACACGTCTCCGGTGGAGCCGACGGAGAGGCAGCCGATGCCGGTGTACGACTTCGACCCGGTGGAGGAGTACTGCCGCGAACTGCAGGTTGGTGACATCAGACGAATGTCTTGACAGAAGTTGCAGCCGCCGGAAAATCATTGCATTCTGTCACAGTTGTAAAAGTGGTGGAACCGCTGCACTACAGTTGCCCTTGTGTTCGTGTGAATGGACACAAGTTTCAAGGGGGAACCCACCAGATTTGTCACATTAACTGATGGGGCTAGATCCACCAGACAATCAAGATCCATGTACCGCACTAACTGTGGTGGGCGCCATTCACCAAACCTTTGGTGGGGACTTGTTCTGGGTCACCACACTCACTGGTGGGGTCAGATTCGCCACACCAACTGGTGCGGCCAGATTCGCCACACCAACTGGCATGGTCAGATCCACCACATTGTTTTTCGTGATTGCAGGCTTCGTTTGACCGACTCGCGGTGTTCTTCCACGATCAGTACGGGGGGCATGTGATCGGTGTCCTGTGGAAGCCTCAAGCATTCGAGCCGCAGTCCTTCAAAGTAAGTTTACTCGACCTGCAGCGATCAATCGAAATCACTTGAATCGTCTCGGCACTCGTGACGTTTATGGTTGAGGGGTATTGACTTCACCTTTGACAAAAATGACACACGCACAACGAAAAACTTTCAACTCCTGCGGCGTAAATTCGGGTGCAAAATATTTTTTCCTGCCTGCCCCCGCCCCCCTCCTGTCACACCTGCTGTCCAGTAACCCCCTGTTTCAATTCCTTTGGTCGCTGTGAATTGAACAAGACGCTCATTTGTTTGTTGCAGGCCTCGTCTCTGGAATGCTGCATGGTGAAACCCGACAGCGCCGGGAACGTGCAGACCGTGCCGAACGTGGAGGCGATAATAGGGGACTTCAAGCTGCTGGGCCGCGGGCTCGTGCAATCCGTAGAAATAAAGGACAAGAAGATTTGAGTGCGATCATCAGCCTGTTTCTAAGGTCACGTTGAGAATGAAACAGGCGAACGCAAAACAACGTGTGTTGGACATTGTAAACTGCTGGAAACAAAACATAAAAGTTTAATTGTTTATTTTGTCGAATATAAAATTTCATGTACAAACAAACCTATGTCGTTGTTTCTGTCTCACGAGACTATCACAACTGAGGATTCTCTTCGAAGTGAACACAGGCGTGCTTTGAGAAGTGGTCAGATTTGAAAAAATGTCCACAAAATGAACTTGAAAAAGACTCAGCATGAGCTGCCAAAAAGCGTCCAAAATTACACAAAATAGAAAGCTTTGTTGCCTGTCCCGCAGGCAAGAATAAAACCACCGTCTATTCATTGGAAGCAAACGATCAAAAGTCATGGAAGACAAGCACCGCTTTGTGCCGTCTGGTCGTGCAACGACACAATTTGTCCAGAGAATAAACTCCCAACTCCAACGGGAAACAAATCTACCACACCAATTGCTGAGGCCAAGACAACTTACACAGTAACTTTCGAGACCTGTCGGAAAACGAGGTGTGCGATTGAACCCATTTTCCAATGCAAGAATCCATTTCTACAACGATGCGAGCGCACACGACATGTTTTGTGACCACACCAACTGGTGAGGCCAGATGCACCACACCAACTGGTGAGGCCAGATGCACCACACCAACTGGTGGGGCCAGATCCACCACACCAACTGGTGAGAACAACGTTTGAAACAAGAAAGCAAGCGTAGAAAGCCCGCGGTTTTACGATGGAACCTGGCCTGATGCTATTGTTCTGCCAGACTGGAAGGGGGACACACGATAGCACCAGGCCAGACCCCAGGTGGGATATGTCGAGATGGGACGGGTCAGACGACAGCACCAAGCCACCCCAGGTGGGGTCTGGCCTGATGCTGTCGGGGGAAGGGGAGCATTCATATACCGGCCAGAATATGGCCTGATGCTGTTGGACCCACCCCCTTTTTGCACAGGCACACATGAAATCACGAATGGATGAGCCCACATTTAATCTCCATGTCAAGCAAACGGAACGGGTTGTGTTCTTGCCAGTTGTGTTTTGAGCACCGGAATTTCAAGTGAACAAATGTCACTGGTCAAAGAAAGAAAGCCTTCCTTTCTGCCTGGTTAGTGTCCTTTCTTGATCCCAAAGCACAACGCATCTCCACACTGAACTCGTATAACTTATTAATTCAACAGCTCAAATACATGTGTGGAGTCTAGCCGCTGTACACAAACAATTCGGGACTGAAAGAGAGAATGCTCACAATTGCACGAATGCCTTGGTGTCTTCACAGTGAGGTTTGACCGTCGTGGATCTCGTCCGGGAAGAGCAGCGGCGACCCCATCTCGAGCTCCTGCTGCAACGCCTCCAGTTCGCTGGGGTCCATGTTTCCGCTCACGTCCAGCCAATCAGCGAGCAGGGACGCGGACAGCGGCGCCGAGTCCTGCTTTTGACTGCAAATGCACAGAATGTGCTCAGTAACGTTTTTACAGTGGCCAAAAAGAGGAACACCGGACTCATAAGCGTGCCTGGTTGTGTTTGCTCACTTTGTTTGCTTCAGTACTTGGCAACGTATCAGAGTGCGATTGAGACACACGTGGGAGAGTGTCACAAGAGTGCACTACAAAGAGGGTGAAAGCGACAATTGTGTCTTCTGCGCGCATTTCACAAGTGTTGTGAACATTGGAAGGACACTGATGACTCACCTTTCCGCCTCTTTGGGATCCTTCGCCGCAGCTTCCCTCAGAATCGCATCGATGTCGACGCCGAGCCCGTACCCTGCGCCCGTGCCCTTCGGGGTCTGCGCCAGCGTCAGGTCCTCCATGTGTGAGCGCTTTATCTTGATGGTCAGCTTGTCCAGCCAGTTCGGCGGAAGCTGCTGAAGCTGGGAGACGCTTTGCACCGGGCGATCGTCAGGTAGGCCTGCAGAGGCAATGTTTTTGGTGTCAGTGGCACGTGACGTTGGGTCAAGACCGTAACTTGCAGAACAATTTAGTATGAAAACCAGTCTGATGCACCTGACCAGGCTACCACACACACAGGTGCTTACCTGCTATAATGCTGTGCGCAGCGTCCTGTGGAGAGGAGGCCGGAGCGAGGGGGAAGGGAGGAGAGTCCTGAGTATCGCTCAGCGAGTCCGTGTTTCGCTTCTCCCTCAGTTTGGCCGGATGCACGAACCCCTCTGCGCTCACCACCGCTACTGAAGTCGTGGTCACGTCTGGCTGCAGCGCCTGTTTGATCAAAAGTGTTACAGTTCACTGTAAGTAAACGCACTCAGGTGTATTTGTCGCAGCCAAGTCCAGGGATCATTCTGGAATGTGGACACTTTTTTTGTGATTCGTTGAAAAGTGCCCGCAAACAACAAGACTGGTTGCTCAGGACGCGCAGTCTTGTCGAACCTTTTTTCACAAGCGCAAAGTCATTGCTTTGCCAAGCATGAATCACACATTTGCGATCGCAACAATTTTGTGAGGACGCAACAGTTTCCTGCCTGCACAGACACCAGACAGCGTTATTGAAACCGTGTAACTAAAAGTGCGGCACATAGAAGGCCTGTGCGCACAAAACTGAGCAAAGAAGCTTGCCTGATCTGTACTCCTCGTGGCAAAAGTATGCACCATCGGAGGGGAGGTGGACATCTTCGCACGCAGCGCCTCGGTGTATGAAGGTAGTATGGAGGCGGCGGCGGCAACAGCGGCGAGGTTCTGAGAGGCCAAAGAGCCCGAACGAACCGGGAACCCGGGAGGTGGCGCCACCACGTGGAGTTCAGGTGCTTGGGGAGTGGCTTCCGCACGCTGAGTCGGCTCCGTTTTTATGTACGATGCAAATGGGAGTGGAACGGGGTCTGGAGGCGGCTGGAGAACCGGGTCTGGAACCTGGAAGTCTGGGAGCCGAGCCGCAGCAGCAGCACTGGCTGCAAATGGCAGTGGCGCCATCGGGTGACCCATTCCCAGTTCGTTCTTTGTGCTTCCAGAATTGCTTCCCACCAAAACGTTTGCTCCGTTGGTCGCTTGATCAGCTTGTGTGGACACAACGGACGGCGGCACCACAGTTCTGAAGTGAGTCAGGTTTTCAGGCTGGACCCGAGGAGCCTGCGGTATTTGTTGGTGAGCGATGGCAGCCTGGGGCATCGGAGACGACACATTGGAATGCTCCGACACATTGGACCCGCTGGACGCGCTTCTGACGTGGTGAGGCACGAAGGGTTTGGAGTCTGGGTCGGAGCCTGTGCGGGAGTGGGTCTGCATCGTCTTCCATTTCTCCAGCAACTTGCGGTCCGCCTCAGACAGGAAGAGACTGTCGTCCTTCTTCACTGAAAACGCAAACAAGAACACTTGGCAGTGTAGACACACGCCCAATCGCCAGCACTTGGCCCACGCGGAAATTCCAGGTTCAGCCAAAATCACCGCACAGGCACAAAACCACCCCACGCTCAAGACTCGCGTTGCGAGCGTGACTGACGCTCCAAGCACAAATATCTGAATGAACAACACGCTACACTTCTCGCACCTTTCTCCTTGCTCTTCTTTTTCCTCTCTGCGGCCTTCTCCTTTTTCTTCTTTCTCTTTTCTTCCCGTTCTCTCTGTCTCTGCAGCGCCGTCACTGGTTTCGGCTTCGTGTTCTCCAAGCCACTCTCCTCTGCAAAGAATACGCCGCAAGGTTCCAGATTTGCTGATCACCCGACTGCATTGTTGCCACGTCATTGACGTGTGACCACCGGTTCAACAGAAGGAGTTCTCCCGCACCCAGCTGTTTCCTGCGCAGTCCGGCGTTGAGGATCGCGGCCTTGATGCGCGCCTTGGCGTCCAGCGCGTCCCCGGCGGCGGGCATCGCGGGGGCAGCGTCGTGCGCGGCGGCGCTCGGCTTCGCGTCGCCGTCCGCGCGTCCTTCCCTCGCGCTCGGCATGTCCACGTCACTTGCCTGAGTTTTCAGCTGCATGGGGGACAACACCTGTGGCACAAAAATTTCAGGGATTATGTCATAACCAAAGCAAATTCCGCATCTTGTCCTGTGTTTGAAATTGTTTGCCCCTATATTTGAGTTGAGCCAATCTACAAACGTGCGTTTGAGGTGTAAACAGAAAACGCAGCCTTGGCTTTCCACAGATACTTCCACATTCAAAACTTCTTGCCTCACAGATTACTGACTGGCATTGTGAGAACGAGCGCAGCAGCGAATGGCGACGCACCTTGTTGAGCGAGACGTTTTGAGTTCGCGCGCTGAGCATCTCGATGTCGGCGGGAGTGGTCGGAATGTGGATGATCGTGTCCTTCTTGTCTTCCGTCTTGGAGGGGGAACTGACATGCAACGAACCCGCCGAACCCTTCTCCGAGGTGGGAACAGTCTGATCTCCCTGCCACAGAAACACTCACTTCATTCTCAGCTTTCTCGCGGACCGCAAACATTTTTCGTTCAGCTTTTCTGTTCAGTACAGTTTTTTCAGACGTGATGAAACTATATGCGCACCTGGTGGACTTTCTTCTCGTCCTCGATTTTCTTCTGACACTCGAGCAGCGCCTGCAGCGCCTGTGCCGTCGGGTCGTCCTCACTTCCGGCCGATTTCTTCTCTGCAGGAAAGGAAACAGCTTTTTGTCCTGTATTTTTTGAAAGCAATTTGCGCTTGTCTGGTTCTCGTCATCCAACAAGAATCTGATATCGACCAACCTTCCTTCACGCGGACGCGGTCATCCATGACAGGTTTCAGGTCAAATTTATCCTCCAAGCTGGGCTGCTTTTTGGGTACTTCATGGTACTCCATGATCTCCCCAATAATCGCCTCTTTGGCCTCAGCCAAAGTTATGTCCTGCAAACAAACCACAATTGCACAAAACACCCTTTTTGAGCACCTGCGAGGACGGAAGTCACAATGTTTTCATTCAAGATAACAAACCGTTTTCTCGAAATCGAAGTTGAAGGCGGGAATGCAGATGGGTTCGTCGTCAGGGTCGTGGTACTTGTTGAGGTAGGGGTGCTTCAGAGCCTGCTCCACGGTGATGCGCTCCCTCGGGTTGAACACCAGCATCTTTCCCAGAAGATCCAGGGCCTTTCGGGGCGTCGCTGGATACAACTCACGAAGAGGGACTGGTGCCTTGTGACCCAAACCTGGCAAAACAACAAGAACACGGATCAGTATTGTCGTGCCACGAATGCTTTCAAGCAATATCTTCTGTCCCGACGCGTGAAGCAGTTTTTGACTCCGGTGCCAGTGTTTTGTTTCGGCGTCTTGAATAGATCTCACGAGAGTACACACCAAAGTGCCACCAAATTGCGTGAACATCATTGTGTTCCTTGCGTCACAAACGCTCCGCGTTTTTCCGAGACCACCGCACCTTTGATGAACTTGGAGACGAGATCGGATTGTGACAACTTCAACACTTCCTTCGGCGGGGTTCCCAAAACTCCGATGATCAGTTTCATCTGATGAATAAAATCCCGACCTGAGAATGGACAAACAAGAATAATAAGCAGTGTAGACACGCGCAGACCCACTGACATGCCCATCTTCCCACTACAACGCCCAAGCAAGTGGGCGCGTGTGGCAAGAGTGACACAAATGTGTGCCTTTAGAAGGAACGAAATTGAACACCCTGCTCACAAAGCCAACGTGTGGTGTTGTCAACTGAAGTATCAGAATCCGCCACGTGCACTAACCTGGAAAAAGCTGCTTCCTTCCGAGCATCTCTGCGAAGATGCAGCCGACGGACCAGACGTCGATGGACGTCGTGTACTCGACGATGGACATCATGAGCTCCGGCGCGCGGTACCAGCGCGTCGCCACGTACTGCGTCATGAACACCTTGTGCGTCTCCGGGTCCTGGTCGATGCCCCGCGCCATACCTGCACAGAGGAGCAGATCTCACGTGCGCGCCAAGCTGCGTCAATTGTTTGCGAGCTGAGGTGTACCCGCGACTGGCACTACCACCACGAAGATTGCTTCGTTGGTCAATCACTGGGGAGTTTAAACAGCGACGTTTCACTTTCAAACTTCAAACGTCATTTCAAACGTCAAAAATCACTTTCTCATGTTTGGATTTTCAGTTATGTATTACCATAACATTTTGAAACATTATCATTTGAGGTCTTCACCAAGTAAAATTCAGATGTTTTTCTACACATTTGTTACAAAATTTAATACTGGGAAGGACTATTTACTTGTTGAAAGTGCCTGTGAACCTGTACTGTTTTTGGACTCCAAGCCAAGTTTGAGGTTTGAAGTTTGAAGTTTGAAATCCAAACATCAAAGGCGACGTTTTGCCTGAATGTTGTGTTTAAACTCTCAATTGTCCACATTTCCCATCACAAGTACACATCATACACACACACACACACACACACACACACACACAAAATCACTGGTCTGCAAGAACCATCGCCCCGCCCAACACCCCCCCCCCCTTTGTACAATTTGGAAGGCAAGACAAGAATGGCCCATCACTCACCGAAGTCTCCGATCTTGAGGTCGCAGTTTTCGTTGACGAGCAGGTTGGAGGGTTTGAGGTCGCGGTGGATGACGTTGGCGCTGTGGACGTATTTGAGGCCACGCAGCAGCTGGTAGAGGAAGAAACGCACGTGCTCGTCCGAGAGGTCCTGCGCCGAGTGGATGATGCGGTGGAGATCGCTCTCCATCAGGTCCAGCACGATGTAGATGTCCTGGAAAAGAATAGAATGGAATGGAATAGAACAGCACAGCACTGTAAACTGCAATTCTCAACTTCGCAGCGGTTGATGCTGAAACGCAAGCACGGTGTCTCAATCGAAAACCGATCTGGACATCACTTTTCTGTACATCGCTTTCTTGCGTTTACCAAGGAAAATGGCTGTCACACCACCCAGAACCGTCCCATGTCCTCACCTTGAGGGTTGAGATGTCCTTCGGTTTGAGTATTTCTCGGATGGAGATGATGTTGTCGTGTTTGAAGTGTTTGAGGATTTTGATCTCGCGGTACGTGCGCTTTGCCAGGGTCGCCATGTCAAATATGGCGGGAATTTTCTTGACGGCGACACGGTCTCCGTTCGTCTTGTTGATGGCAGAGCACACCACCCCGTAGGCACCTGAAGTAAAACAAGAGTTCGTGAAGTCACCTTCCAGTTGACCGACGCAGTTGTGCTGGCTTCTTGGCCTTTTACCAGTTGCCTCCAGTTGTTGTGCGGAAGCCTGAGCACCACCACCCACTTGCACGCAGAAAACCAAACAACGGAACATTAGCTCGCTCTCTCATACACACACAAGAGATAAAGTAGAAAACGAGCCGCATGCCACTGTCATCACTGTCAAGGAAACCACACTCAGGGAAATTTCCCTGCACTGAAATTTCCTTCTAGGTGTGTGTGTGTGGGGGGGGGGGGCGGGATATTTCCCAACCCTTGGGGGGAAATTTCCCTGAACCCTTGCAGAGAAATTTCATTGTACCTGTGCCGATGTTCTCGATGGGCAGATATATGGTCCCCTCCAAGTCGAATTTGACGTCATACTGCTTCTTTTTCAGAGTCAACAGATTCCTTCGTTGCATGGTTGGTTGTTGCATCGCTCACTTTGCTGCTGCAGACCTGGATGAACACAACAACCAACATCTGAAAATCCTCCAAAAGGGCAAGACCACGATGACGATTCGAACGTCACAAGAGCAGTCAACACAATCCGAGGACAGAACGGAAACACGATCATCGTAGAAACAACTTGATATTTATTGTGAAACTTTTTATTTCACAAAATATACATTCAATTTTTACAGTGGTGACGTGCGCAAGTCGTTTGGACTTACTCAACACTTACAAATGTACAAATTGAACTCGTTCGACCGATAGACTTGACAAATTTCAGGTCCAATGTTGACAACACGATGTTTTCCAACCCCAAGACTCGTCACGTTGCGCGACGTCCTGATTCCATGAAGTCATCTCCCCAACTGGGGGAGCCCCAGTCAAACACCATTCACCAACAACTTTGAGGAATTTTCTTTGTGCAGCCGTGATTCCAGTGAAATCCAGCAAAAGCTGTTCATCATTTTGCTCCAACACTTCGATTCTCAGCTTTACTTGTCCACTTGCAAAACTTCGCTGTCAATGTGCCTTGCATTTATCAGTTGGAAGAAAATATCCGGGATATCCTATGTGACTTCTTTGTGCGTGATTCCTGCTCCTCTCTCACACATACTTTCCAAGCTTCCGTCGCTTCAATTGTCTTCTTTCTCTGTGCTGTAGTACATCTCGAGCGGTTTGTTTACTTTCCAGTACTTGTCGTTGACCTGTTCGAGCGTCATGCTGCCGTTGACGGTTGTGAAGTTTCCGGGGGTGGAGTTGATGTAGATGGTGTAGCCCTTCGTCTCCAAACCGTCCTCTCCAGTCTTCTTGTTCTCCAGCGCCAATCTCATGGCCAAGTACTTGCCCAAGTGGTCAACTGGAAACAAACAAATTGCTGTGTCAAAGTCGTCTGGTGCAATGTGAAACGATGATACAAACAGGAAAATTGATCGAGAGCACGAGTTGCACCACCTTGGTCTCAGATTTCATACTAGTATTTCAAGGATGAGGTGACTGACTACAACACGGTGGCCTCACTGACACCTCACCCTTTCAGAAGAACAATTACCACCGTCAACCGGTTAGACTCACCTGACGCGTTTGCAGTGGTTTTGATGTATCGAGTCTGAGCGCCGGTGTCGTCTTTGCCTTCCAGCTCCGGGTGCGGCTTGAACACGAGTTCGATGTCCCGCTGCAGTGGGTGAGGAGGGGGTCCTGCTGACCCGGTCAGAGACTGGTCAGTGTCGCCGCCGCCGCCGCCTGGCGCGTCCGTGGATATGCTGTCACCGCCCGCTGACGTGCCGGAGTCCTCGGACATGGCTCGGGATCGCTTTTTGGGCGTGTGCTCAGAGCCCTACAACACGCACCACGTGATCATTTATGGTGTCAATACTTTGAGCTGGGACTTCACATAAAGTGCAGAAAAAGAGCTGCTGAGAAATGCAACCTGACTTCGGGAATCTATAACACACGGTCTATGCAGCACAAATCAAAGGTGTCTTCTTAACACCGAGAGAAGAGCCAAACCTGTTGCGAGTTGAGGCCGTTGGGTTCGTCTCCGATGGGCGGAGTCTGCGGGTCTCCAGGCTGTCCGTCCCCAGTCACTCCGGGGCCGCCTCCCTGCTTCCGCACCCGCTGCGCCCGATTCAACGCCTGCAGACGCAGCCCTTCCTCTGCAAAATATTGCATTTTGAAGTTTCCGTATGAAAGCCACCAGGTACGCCATCCCCTCACCTTTGCAGAGATTTGCTGCGGACTTGTTTGACACAATGGTCTGCGGACAACAGAGCGAGTTTGCCAAAAACAGGTTCTGAATTGCTGTTCTCATTCGCCGAAAACCCCCTGAAGACTACGACTCTTTAGTTTGTGTGCAGTTGTGCAAAATTTGCTCACCTATGCTGTGACTGAACGCCGCTGTGTTGTGATGCTGCTGCAGTTTCTGCATGACGCGGTCTTGATGAGCCTCGTACTCCTCCCGACTCGGATAGATCTTAGAGATCAATGAGTCAAAGTTCGGATCCGGTCTGAGTGAGCGCTTCGAAACCAATTTCTTCCGACACGTCGGGCACTCTTTGTTGCCACTTCTCAAGGCAGTGATGATGCACTCCTGGCAGAATCGGTGGAGACATTCCTTCGTAGTCATTGTGTTCTTGAGCATATCAAGGCAAATGGGACACATGAGTTCACTGTGCAAACTCCGAGGTGAGACCGCTATTTCCGTGTTGTCCGTGATGGCCTCCTGCGGTGATCTGTGCAGTTCGTAAAGGCTCAATTCCCAGTTTTTGCTTGGTACTGGTGGGTGCTCCATTTTTGTCGGCTACTTTCCTCTTCTTTACTGAAACCAAAAATAACCGTTTGTGAACGTGGCTCACCATGTCGAGACAACAAATTCACAATACGACAGTCCATTCACCATAAAAGAAAGAAAATGGGTCACATTCTCTGAACTAAATGTTGTTGACCTTGCACAGATACCAAAAGCACACAAATCTACGACTTACACCAAGAAACAGAATGCTGACAAGAACAACTGCTCATTTCGTCAATGCAGAAGAAAACACCATGGTTCTTCCTTTCGATGCAAAGTCGTTTTGAGCGTTATCTTGTCGGACGTCAGACTGAACAGAACAGACCCATCAACGTTCTTTCATTTTCAAGACAGAAATGATTTATCATAATTTTACAAAGCATACAAACCTAAACAAACTTGAAACCAGGTTTGGCGTTAAATCCTGAAAACAATTCCGATAAAAACTTGCCCATCTCGAGCTCATGTCTCTCGAAAGTGAAACAATGTCAGAGAAACCATCGTCAGCACCACCGGGAAAAACCCGACTTTTTCCAGAGCCAGGTTCTGAAAGGCGCTTGAGTCTTGAATTGCCGCACACCGCACCACAACTAATTAACCAGCGATACCGACAAGTGCGTGCACAAACAACATTTGGGACCGGACCTCGTTGAGAATTGAAAACGAATGAGTTTAATTCTGGTGTAAAATGGGGCGGGAAAGACGTTAGATCTGGTTTCTCGGGAAAATGTCTTGTGCCTGGTGCAGAATAGGCCTGTGGAGGACCTGTTCCCTTCAGAACCAACACCAGATCTCGACACTCAGAAAAATAACCGAACTGCAGGTGGTACACAATCTGGTGTGAACTGCTGCAGTCTGTGCATCTTCAGGTTCAAGCAGGTCGTTGTTTTGTTGACAGGCCTGTGGTTCCAGGGATTAATTTCACTGTTGGACCCGACAGAAACACAACAACTTGATTTGCCTTCATGGGTTGGACGGGCGTCGCCATTTTGGAAAAGAAAGTCCATACCTAAATTTCAACTTTGCACAAATCCCTTCTCGTCCTGCCTCTGAAACCGTAGTCACGTTGTTCGCAACATTCTTCTCTGCAGTTTGTCAGCCAAACGGGTGAAGTGCAGTTTGTAAAGTGAGATTACAGGCGTATTTTTGCAAACTTACGAACGCCAACAACACAAACGGAAGTGCATCGTTAACAACTTTTTCAGTCGACGCAACTTCAAATTCTGAGGCGCGTAAAACTGGCAGAGCGGACAGGCTGAGTTTGGTGTCAACTCGGAAATGAAAAAGAAACAGCTTTCAAGACTCCAGTAGAGTTTTGCAATGCTAAGATTTTTTGTGACAAGTAATGTAGAGGAGTTGCGGTTGTTTTCGACTCCAGAGCGCAAAAAACTTCTCGGCATCTGTTTACGGAGGCAACCAGTGACCCACGTGTGACAGGTACCGTAAATATGATGCAATTTTCACCGATATTTTGAATGAAATCAAACAGTTAAGCGTCTGAACCAGCATCATAACAGATTGCACTTGAAACATTCTTCTGAAAGAGACCGCACGAGAGAAGTTTGGGAAAGGAAAGGTGGGTGAAACTTGTGGGCAACTAGATCCAAATCCGCTTGCAACATTTGACAGTCAACGATCAACACCGGTTGGCCGGTGCAGGCACAGCATTGGAGTGACAGTGTGTCTCCACGAGTAGCGTGAGGCTTCCTGTCACTGTCACAACAAACACTCAGAGCTTACTGAGGGTATTCATCTTCACCAGGAAACCACAAGCGTTTTGGGAGAAAAGTCTCATGACTAGAATTGTGCATTGGATGATTCTGTCTTTAATTCACTGTTGCTGCTCGGAATCTTCGGGTGACAAAGAGTCAACTCAGCTGAGAAGAGCTTTTTCACGGACTGCAGACACGCTCTTCAATGTGTCTCTTTTCTTGATAAATGCAACTGGTTCTGTTTTCAGAAACATGGCTCAGCCGGTGCCGGACACGATCCACTTCCCGGACGAGGAAGAGAAGGTGCTGGAGTTGTGGCGTCGCATCGACGCCTTCCAAACGTCGCTGGAACAATCCAAGAAAAGACCCAAGTGAGTCTGAGTCGTGTGAAGGCTGGAAATTAGGGTTTTCACATTGGCTGGGCGGCGTCAGAATTTCTGACGCGCGCGTCAAAATTTTGACGCATGAGCATCAAAGTCAACATGACACCCAATGGAGAGCGTCGAATTATCGGTCCAGACTGATCACAAATTTTTGACACGGGCATCAATTTTTTGTCACTGCGTCACCAATGTGAAAACCCTCAATGGATGGAGGGAAAGGAATGACCTCCCAAAACAGTTCCATACGACGCCAAACGTCCGCGAGACTGAAGTCAAAAACTGCTTTCAAAAACAGCACAAATTATCAGCGGCGCGAGATATTTCACATCGTTGCATCAGATTTGCATTTGGCGTTCCTCATTTATGATAAAACAAGGATGTAACAGGAAATTGCGAGTGTGTGTTGGCACTGATGCAGATTTGGTTGTTCTGTGGGCGCAGGTTTTGGCTCCAATAAGTTTATCTGAACATCCTTTGGCGACAGGTACATATTTTACGACGGACCACCGTTCGCCACTGGCTTGCCGCACTACGGCCACATCTTGGCTGGGACAGTGAAGGACATCGTGACGCGCTGGGCGCACCAGAGTGGCTTCCACGTCGAGAGGAGGTTCGGCTGGGACTGCCACGGTCTCCCCGTGGTTCGTACTGGTGTTGCTCAACTTCTTTGTGTGATTTCTTTTCAAGTTTCGACAGTATTCTGCGCCCATTATATTGTATCGGGCGCTTTCACTCAGACTCGGATCCGTTTGCCCTGTGTATTCGTTCAAAAGCGTGACGCAGTTTCATTTGGAGTGGCAAAAGTGCCACTTGGTGGTGACATCAGAAACTGGGGAGTGGTGAACCAAAACGAGAAAGCACGCATTTTTGCAGGAATATGAGATTGACAAAACCCTGGGAATCAAAGGACCGGATGATGTGGCGAAAATGGGCATCAAAGCCTACAACGCAGAGTGCCGAAAAATCGTCACGAGATACGCCAAGGAATGGGAGGCGAGTACCCGATCACTCAGCTGATTTCAGACGCGCAACTTGGTGACGGATTTACGAAATCGCGCATCTGCTTCAGCAACCTTTTGACATCAGTGGTTTTGTGAACAAATCTGTCTCACAGACGTTTCGTCAGCGACTGATGTTTGTGTTTCCAGGAGATCGTGACCCGCCTGGGTCGCTGGATCGATTTCAAGAACGACTACAAGACGATGTACCCCTGGTACATGGAGTCCATCTGGTGGATCTTCAAACAGCTGTTCGACAAAGGACTTGTCTACAAAGGATTCAAGGTGAGCGTTCGAAACATCGAACATGTTGATCACCGTTTCTTTGACAAGTGAGAAATAAACTACAACCAGGTGACTTTTTGTCGGGCAGGTGATGCCGTTCAGCACAGCCTGCAGCACTCCTTTGTCCAATTTCGAATCCGGTCAGAACTACAAGGATGTTGACGATCCAGCAGGTAGGTATGCGGCACCACACATCAAACACAAGAGCACAAATTTTCTCTTTCCAATTCCTTCACATTCGTGCATTTTGCAATATGTCTTGTTCGTGTCTTCAGTCATTGTGAACTTCCCGCTGGAGGAAGATCCGAGCGTCGCTTTCGTCGCCTGGACGACGACTCCGTGGACGTTGCCCAGCAACCTTTCGTTGTGTGTTCATCCTGAGCTGACTTACGTGAAGCTGAAAGGTGTGAAACTTCTCTGACGCGTGTTTCTGGTGTTCGAAGTCAAACCTGATGAACAGTTGTCGGGGATGGAAACCACTCCAAAAAGATTGAGATTTCCATGAGCGAAATTTCCTTTTTCAGACAAGAACTCTGGCAAAGTGTACATCATGATGGAGGCTCGTGTGTGCGCGTTGTACAAATCTGAAGAAGAGTACGAGATTCTGTCGAGGTATATGGCGCAGAGATTGTTACGGTTATCAGCCAAACGCTCCCAATTTGTCAAAACACTGTACCAACGTTGTTTGAAATTTGCAGATTCAAGGGTTCTACACTGGAAGGCAAAAAGTACAAACCTATCTTCGATTACTTCAAGAAGAAGGTGAGTGTTGTTTCTGTCCCAGGAGAAAATGTTGGCGAGGTTCATGCACGAATTTCCCGTTTCTCTCGCCTTTCGCAAACGTGACTGCTTGTTGGTCCACCACACCGACTGGTAGGGCCAGACCCACCACACCAACTGGTGGGGCCATTTATCTTCCAACAGGTGGCCAAGATATGTTGATTATTCTTCTGCGAAACGTTTCTTTCTTGAAGATTCTGCGAAATTTGGGTGTCGTTGACGGGAAATTCGTCTGACACGCCAATGAATTCTTTCTCTGTATTCGCTGCAGATGGCCCCACGAGGCGCGTACCAGGTTCTTGTCGACAACTACGTCACGGACGACGCGGGAACTGGGATCGTACAGCAGGCGCCGTACTTTGGTGAGGTACGTGCGCCCATTGTTGTTGGTTTTCTGTAGGGATCTGTTCTTTTGTTGTCAAACTGGTGAGGCGTGTTTCGTGGAGCAAATTATCTTTTTGGTGAAGCCAGCCTGGTGGTCATGCAGCTCAACAAATTGTAGCATTGTAAAACATCCAGGTGCTAGCCTCAAAGACTTGTTCGCAACGCTGACGTGATCAAATGTTTCTTCAAGGATGATTTTCGGTGCAACCTGCGATACGGAATCATCGAAAAAGACATGGAGCCCGTCTGTCCGCTCGACATGTCCGGACGCTTCACGGAAGAAGTCACTCACTTCAAGGGCATGCACGTCAAGGTAGACACGACATCCCTGAACTTCAATCCGTCTTGTGCAGCGGGCAGATGTGTGTCTGCTATCCGTCCACCGAGATTTGAAATTCAGACTGATGTCGTGCAGGTTTTCATGGCAGAACATTTCTTTGACACAGGAAGCAGACAAGTTTATCATGAAGTGGTTGAAGGAGAACGGTCGACTGGTGCACCAAGGACGCTGCAAACACAGTTACCCATTTTGTTGGAGGTAATAATATCTTTTTCCTTTGCAACGTATGGTCAACAGCGAAGAAACGCAGACGTTGAATGGAACCTGTGCTGTTTCAGGTCTGACACACCACTCATCTACCGGGCTGTGCCGAGCTGGTTCGTGCGCGTCGAATCCTTCAAAGACAGTCTTCTGCAAAACAACGGGTGAGCTGAGATTGGAAGTCTCCTGTTGTTGTGCAGGACTGGAACTGCAAACGTGACAGATCTCTTCTGTTCCACTCGTCAAAGAAATTTGTTCTCCGTTCGCCAAAAGCAGGTTGGCCTTTTCAGGTTGAGAGATTGGGTGTTTTTTCTGTGTGACTCATTGTGAAAAACTTTCAGACGCACTTACTGGGTTCCTGACTTCGTCCGAGAAGGGCGGTTTCACAACTGGCTGAAGGACGCGCGTGACTGGGCCATCAGTAGGAACCGGTACTGGGGCACGCCCATCCCCCTCTGGATCAGTGAGGACGGACAAGAGGTGAGGCCGCGTACACTGCCATTTGTTGTGTGGTTTTGTATTCTGCAAAGAAAGTGTCTTTGTTTCACACGGATTGTTTTCAATTTCAGGTTGTGTGTGTTGGTAGCCTGGATGAGTTGAAGAAGCTGACGGGCAGAGATGATATCACTGACTTACACAGAGAAAGGTGAGTTTGGCTGTTGACCTCATGTCCGACGAACCTTTCCCAAGATGCGAGTCATCTTTTCGTGGCTTCGTCTGACTTCAGTGATCCATGTTGCTTTGGTGTGCCAGCTCACCTGTGCAAAATTGTTGAACAGAAACTAACTGTGAGCACTGCTCTTGCTGGCCATGTTGTGTCCTGTTCTGATCGGTGTCCCTCGCATTGTTCCCTCAGCATCGACGGTCTCACCATCCCTTCGAAGCGGCCGAACGGCGGGGTGCTTCGGCGGGTGTCGGAGGTGTTCGACTGCTGGTTCGAGAGCGGGAGCATGCCGTACGCGCAGGCGCACTATCCTTTCGAGAATCGGCGAGAGTTCGAGGACGGGTTCCCGGGAGATTTCATCGCCGAGGGCATCGACCAGACCCGTGGCTGGTGAGTAAAAACGTGTTTTCCTTTTCCGCCCGTTTGCTTTTTCCAGCCTGTCTTATCTACCCAGGAAAAACAAAGCCGGACCCAAGTTTTTCGAGGCACCCCAACTTTTTTTGATACCAAGGTCCCATCCACGACACCAACTGGTGGAGCAGGATCCACTGGTTGATTTTTCATGGCTGGACCTTCAAAGGCACAGCTCCGAAGAATGTGACCCTTGGATCAACAGACGGCTTCGGTTCGGCCTGATCGTTTTCATTGCAAAGCTCGAGGTTGAGTTGTGTTACCATGGTTGACGTGATTGACAGGTTCTACACTCTGCTGGTGCTGTCGTCAGGCCTGTTCGGGAAGCCTCCGTTCAAGAACCTCATCTGTCACGGCCTTGTGCTCGCCGCGTGAGTTGTTTGTCGACACAAAATCTTCCGTTGTGATGAACATTTCCGTGACCAACACAAGTGGTTTGTCTCTCGAAAGAGGATTTTGTCGACAAGTGAAAGAGATGTGGCATTGCAGGGACGGACAGAAAATGAGCAAGCGGAAGAAGAATTATCCGGACCCAATGGACGTCGTCGCTAAATACGGAGCCGACTCCATCAGGTTAGAGAACAGGCGTGGTCCTTGTCCACACGGTTTTCTTTTGCAGGGACGGACAAAAAATGGCCAAACGCAAGAAGAATTATCCGGACCCAAGGAACGTTTTTGACAAATACGGAGCCGATTCCATCAGGTCAAACGCAAGAAAAACAATCTCTTGGGTTTTGGTTGTTCCTTGCTTGGTTATCGATCAGGCCTTGCACTTGTTGAACATGTGCATCGTGTTGATTGTGCAATGGCCTTGCGTGACTTGGGTACTTTCTCAAGGAATTTCTCCTCTCGCAGTGGCACTGATTCGAGAAATTTGTGTTTTGTTCAGATTGTATCTGATCAACTCGCCGGTCGTGCGCGCGGACAACCTGCGCTTCAAGGAGGAGGGCGTGCGCGACGTGGTCAAGGACGTCTTCCTGCCCTGGTTCAACGCCTACCGCTTCCTGATGCAGAACGTCGAACGCCTCCAACGGGTACTGCGGGACACAGATGTTCCAAAACTGATGGCATACGATTTTGTAAAAATTGCGCAGGACGAATTTTCTTTGATTCAAACAATTCTTTTGAAGGTGCTCTTCGTGGTCTTCTAATTTCACGTGTCAGATACACCGTTGCGATTCGTGATTTCACGTTGTTCGTTTTGTTGACACTTAAGGAGGATGGCGTGGAGTTCCTCTTCAACGAGAACACGATGGGAGTCCCGGAGAACTACATGGACCGGTGGATCGTCTCCTTCACGCAGTCGCTCATCAAGTTCGTGCGCGCCGAGATGGCGGGTGAGCAAAAAAACGTGAACTGCAGAACGATTGAATTGTGCGAGTGGTCAGAGGATACTGTTGTGGTGAGGTTGGTTGAGTTGTTGGGCTGTCACTGGGAAGAGCTTTGCGAAATTAACTGCAAACAAAGTGAAGATTTCTGTACAACGGAATTTTTGCTCTTCAGCGTACCGTTTGTACACGGTGGTGCCTCGCTTGGTGAAGTTCGTCGACCAACTGACCAACTGGTACGTCAAGATGAACCGACGCCGCGTCAAGGGCGCGGGCGGCGTCGCCGACTGTAAGAGGGCGCTGGAGGCGCTTTTCTCCGTCCTCTACTCTATGACCAAGGTCATGGTGAGTCACAGTTCTGTTGTTTTGATTCGTGGTGACTAGAACATCGGAATTCAAGACCACGTGATCTTACTTTCTGCGGATAACATCGGGGAGGTGCTTTTCAAGCAAATCCTCGGTGCCTCACCAGGATTCAGAATTTGTGGACAGAAAAGTTGCAACCGAACATCCAGAGAAGTCAAATTCCTGTGACTTTCCTCAATAGCTCACAGGGCCAAATCTCTGGCACAGAAACGCAAAGACTCAGCTGCTGACCGACGCACCACGTCAGTCAATTGAAGCGTTTTGCAACAGCGAACACGTGCGTGAAAAGCCACGTCTGCGAGGAGTGTAGCAGCTGCCGGGACAATTTGTGCGTGGGCACACCGCATACCTACAATCATGACTCGTTTTGTTTCGTTGCACAGGCCCCTTTCATCCCCTTCCTGACGGAACACATGTACCAGAACCTGAAGCATCTGGTGGACCCGGAGTCGCAGGAGGAGAATCCAGACAGCGTGCATTACCTCATGCTGCCGCAGTCCAGGTGCGTTGCTGTTCAGACGGGGACAGAAATCCTGTGCTTGAGATTTCTACTTTGTGTCTTTCAAGGCAGCTGGCACTGCAACAAACAGGTCTGAATCAGTTGGGACCTGTCCTAAATACTGCAATTGATGGAGACAGAATCAGTGTTCTCTGTGTTCAAAAACTTGGCTACCTGAAAACCCAACGCGAATCCAAGGGTCCCAAAACTTCCCAGGTTCTCAAGAACTTTCTTGGGTCTCATGACAGTGCTGTTCTGTTTGTCGTCAAGAAAGATTTATGAAGAACGCCTGTGTGACGAATGCCTTTGCGCTTGCAGAGACATCTTCATCGATAGTAAGATCGAGAAGGCGGTGTCCCGGATGCAGGCCGTCATCGAGCTGGGGCGGGTCGTCAGGGACAGGAACACGATGCCTATGAAGGTGCGCGCAACAAGTCGCGTCCTTTCTTGTCGTTGGTAGTCAACTCCTTTTGCAAAGGAACGTGCTTGCAGTGCGCCGTGCGAAATTCGCCCCTTCAACTAGCGTTGCTGTTTTGCAGTACCCGCTGAAGGAGGTGGTTGTCATCCACAAAGACCCGGAGATTTTGAATGACGTCATGTCACTGGAGAAGTACGTCATGGAAGAGCTCAACGTCCGCAGCGTCACAACGTCGTCCGACAAGAAGAAATACGGCGTCAAACTGACGGCGCTGCCGGATTTCCCGGCGCTCGGAGGTACAGGAAGCTGAATTTGTGTTTGTCCTTCCTCCCATCCCCTGTAAAATCTGAGTCATAGCGGTACGTCAGGGTGTATTGAATAACACGCCCCCAAATCCTTGGGGTGGGGGGTTGGCACAGATTGAACAGAGTCAAACAAAACGGTTTGTTTTGCAGCGCGTCTGAAGGGAGATCTGAAGAAGGTGGCGAACGAGCTGAGGAACGCGAGCGACGAGACGCTGACGGCGCTGCAGACGAAGGGAACGCTCACCGTCTGCGGACACGAGCTGTCGGCGCAGGACGTGACGCTCAAATACGCATTCGACTCGGGCAACAAGAACGCCGGCGCGCATAACTACGAGGCGCACTCCAACGGGGACGTGAGTTGTGCTTGGCTTTGGCTGTGGACGATTTTTAAGCGTGTGGTCCCGAAGGGTGTTACCACACGCTCAGTGTAATCACCATC
>JAAUXT010098411.1_pt1 | contig 22230 bp, 23 predicted proteins | sample 7278171 | NCBI WGS metagenome assembly JAAUXT01 (sample SAMN14350112, study PRJNA611818) | marine sediment metagenome | isolation source: surface marine sediment (1.8m) | place: French Polynesia: Moorea | collected 2018-08 | reverse complement strand
GGACAGTTTCCGCTTCCGCGACCATCAGGGTTCCCGCCTCGGAACTTCTTGTTTCTCACAGTGCTCATGAAGGATGCGGTCAACAAAATAGACAAACTTCAGAAAACAGCGATGGAACAGTTCATCAGCACCATCCAAAAATTCCAGGTGAGAAGGAAATTTTTACTGTTTCAACAGTCTCAATTTTCTCACATTTGAAGAGCAGAAGTTTGAGATTGGTCAATTCTTGACACAACAGTTGGCTGACTACCGTGAGCGACTGTACCTCCAGCGCATGAGGGAGGAGGCACAGGCACAGAAAAGCTCCGAGCGACTGATCGTTGCCTGCCATGGAGTGAGTGAAAAAAAAAGAGCAACGCCAAACGAACCTGTGTGTTCGTGAGGGGCGGGTGCAAGCTCCAGGAATGTCGCGCTTTGTTCAAATCAAACTTTGGAAAAGAAGTGAAGTTCCGTGTGCTGCTTTCAATGGGGGGGGGGGGGGGTTGAGGAGTAGGGTTGACAAAGTTTGACGGATGATGGAGTGTGCCCACACCCCATGGTTTTTCCCTTCCCCTGATATTTTTCAGATCAAGTTTACTTTGCAAATGTGTGTGTAAAATTGCAGTGCGATCGGAAAATGTGCTACACGGACGAAATCAAGAAGTTTGATGGTCAGTGGTACGTTTGCACTGACGCAGAATTCGACAAACTGATCAAGGTATTTGTCGCCGATGAACTCACAACTCTCCATGCCGTCACGAATCCCTGCCTGATCAATGCGAAGTTGGGTTTTTTGTCCGTTTGCCCTTTCCTTCATGTTTGCTGTCCAACAGTGTAACTTTCACTGTGAAGGTGGAGGAACTGCGCAAGAAGAAGAAGAACAAGCGACTGGGCCACTTCAAGAATCTGTTTGAGTTCTACTGCAACAATCCCGAGTGTCGCTACAAGCTGGGCGTCATCTGGAGCTTCAAGGAACAAACCGTGTGGTTTGCTGCTCTCAGGGGAGAAGGTGAGGATTTTTCTTGTACATGGAAGGTGTGAACAACATTTGCACGCAACAAGAAGGTGTGAGCTGTTTCTATTTTTGTGCTGTGTCGTGTCGTGTCGTGAGATGGTCTGATCCAGCATAAATTTCTGAACCCAGGCCCCTGAACATGTTCCTGTGTTTAAATCACAACATACACGTTCACGGTCGCAGGGGCGTTGCTACTCTTCTTGGTGCATATTGGTTCTTCTGCATCACTGCTTTGAAACTGAGCTGAGGTGTTGCCAAAGGCTTCAGAATTTGGCCACGCTTTTCCTGAAAAAAGAACCCTGTTTTGACAAGATTACAAATCCGCCCGTGTTTGGAAATGTTTCAACAACTGCACTGTTGCAGTTCACAAGCTTGTTGGTTGCAGGCTTCAGTCTGTTCAGCCTCAGGGAGGACGGCCAGCAAGGGGAGCGCATCGATAAAGTCGACAAATGGGACAAGACATCGGTCCGTTTCGACGAAATATCCGAGGAAGACTTCATCGAAACGTTCCAGGGCAGGACGTACAAACCCCAGGGTTAAACGTCCCGACTGAATGGCTCGTTGTCTGCGTGAGCTGCGAACAAAAAAAGCGATGTCAGAAAACTTTTGTCATTTTCGCGTGGTTTTGCACGAGTTTTCAAAACACCTGTGTCAAGAGTTATGGAAAGGAAGACAGTCAGAATGTACCTTGTTAAAAATCTGTCGTTTGTTCGTTGTGATCAGGGGCAGATTCAGGAAGGAAACTCCCAGAATAAATATTTTGCCCCCACACCCCAGCCCAGTGAGAAGTACAAAATTTTAAATTTGGTGTTGAGTTTCTCAAAGGAGAAGATGCTCCCAACCAAATCCGGGATCTGCCCCTGGAGTAGGACACTTATCGCTTTGCTGTTGCTTGTAAATCCTTATATAGACCCACTGGAATCCACAGCTATGTGAGAACAGCTTGTAGAATTTGAAAATTTTCTTCTTTTTACGTATTGTTTGTGCAATTTTATTTTCTGTTGAAACGAAATGCAAACTTGTGAGAACAAAAGACTTGTGTGCTGGAGTCCAAAGATGTGCTGTGCAGCTGGTCAATGCATGGTCGTTGCTGGCGAACTGTATTGTGTATTTTGCTGGTCAGTGTTGTTGTGTGATTGTCAGATGTGAATCTGTCTTCGAACAGGTTGTCGACTCGTTCACCTGTGATTGTGTTTGATCTACGTCTTTGCAGCGATATTTTGGAGCGGGCTTTGTCCATGGTTTCTATTTTATGCGTTGGTTTTGCCTGAGGTGTATTTTTACCAAAGACACACAAAAGTGTCTGTATTTTCTGATAAATCCACAAGGATCTTGTTTTGGGGAAATGGTTTTACTTCAATAGAAATCTGTTTGGAAAAGCCGTGTTTGTTTGATTTTGGCGCGCATCGGTGGGACGGCAGCAGCACGCAGCAGCTGCCGCTTCGTGCAGCGTTCGCGAGAAATATCGATCCGTAGGTGCTCCGTCTGCTCATTCGGCTGGAAGCGAATCGCGCGAGCGAACTGAATGAATGAGTGGCACAGGCTCCAGTTCTGTTCCTCACATCGAGGATGTGAACGAACGTTTGCAGAAAGACAGGCGCGAGATGAGTGACTTGGAGAAAAGTGGGACAGGTGGGTTGAACTTGGTGTCTCTTCTGCAGGTGCTAATCCTGCAGGTGGGCAGCTGCAGTGAAGGAGGGAGGGGCAGGGTGTGTGCGTGTGCGTCATGTGTGTGCACGAACGTGTGTGTGGTGTTTGTGCGTACAGCCGTGTGTGTGTGTTGTGTGTGTGTGTGAAGACGTCCTGCACTGCATAGCGCGGACGGGGTCCAGATGAATTCATCCTGAAGGCAGCTGTGTGCGCCATGTGTGTGCACGAATGTGTGTGTGTGTGGTGTTTGTAAGTGCGGCTGTGTGTGTGTGTGTGTGTTGTGTGTGTGTGTGTATTTTGGTTGCATTGGTGCGCACCAGAAGTGTCACCTTCCACTGAGCAGTTCGTGATGGACCCAGCGTCAGTGTGTGCTTGTGTGTGTGTGTGTGTGTGTGTGTGTTTGTGTGTGTGTGTGTGTGTGTGTGTGTGTGTGTGTCCAGTGCGTGCGTGTGTGGAAAATGTGTGTGTGTATGCTTGGGACTCTGTGACCACAAAGTGCATGGGTGACGCTCATGACTCACCAAGAAGCATTTTGAACACTTGAATACTGTTTCGTTTCTACGTTGACTCTCGGAATCTCTGTAAAAACTTCCCTTTCTCCATATTCCCCGAACATTTCCTGTCTGTCTGCAGAGGACTGGTCGGAGGCCCTGATCGCGGCGGCGGAGACCGGGGACGCGGCGCGGGTTCGGGAGCTCCTCGCGGCGGCGGGGGCTGCCGGCACGGCGGGGGCGGGGGCGGGGGCAGGGGCAGGGGCTGCCGGCACGGCGGGGGTGACCGCAGCAGGAGGGGCCGGAGAGGTCGGGGCGGCTGGCAAGAAGACCGAGGCGGCCGGGGCGACCGGAGAAAGGTCGGCGGGGGCGGAGGGGACCTCGGCCGCGAAGGGCGGGATGACGGCAGCTGCACCCGGAGCATTCGACGGAGACGCCTTCCCCGTGACGCATGCGCTACTGAAGGCCGCCGAGAAGGAGCACTGGGACTGCGTCACCGCACTGGTGAGCCTTGGTCCCATCTTTTGTGCAGGTTGAATGCTTCTGCAGTTCAAGTGAGGAAGTGTCAGCCCCTTTCACCTCTGCGACAGACTTTTTAGTTCTGGTTGTCTTCGGGTCAGGTTGACGCTGGCGTTAACGTACGCCGCACCGATTACTACGCCTTCACGGCGCTCATGTACGCCGCCATGCACGACGCCGCCGACGCCGTCACGATGCTCGTCCGCGCCGGAAGTGACGTCAACGCGTACGGCCGCACGTCGGCGCTCCTTCTGACGCGCGACGTCAACATCGCGCGCACGCTGATCGACGTCGGGGCCAACGTTAATGTGACGGCGTACGACGATTTCGTGACGCCGCTCATATGTGAGTGTCACGTGAGTTCAAGGGCGAATCCGGAACCAAAGCGAATCGCGTACTGCTCACGCAAGAATTTGTTTTTGTGCGGTCCAGCGACCTGGATCAAGCTGCCAAAATAACTGCAGATCCCAACCCTCCCTGCAGAAACAAGGTTCAATCGCTGTTTTATGTGCATTTGCGAACAAGTTTTGCAACAAAAATATCATCCGCTGTGTGCATCATTGTGTGTGTTGGGCGTGTTCGATTTGCAGCTGCGGCTGGGGCGGGACGCCTCGAGATGGTGAAGCTCCTCGTGGAGTCCGGAGCCGATGTGAACAAATCTGCCATGTACTGCGGCACAGCGCTGGAGACGGCGTCAGCCAGTGGCCAAGTGGAGTGCGTCAAACTCCTGCTGAGTCAGCGCCACGAGAACTGGCAAGTGCAACGAGCGTTTTACGCGGCGGCAGAAAATGGGCAACAAGCCTGTCTCAAGGTTTTCCTGAAACATCGGGGTCAGGGCGCACGTGCGTGCAGCGTGAAGGAGATGCACAAAGTGTTTGATCGCAGATTGAATGAGACGCGCAAGTTGACGGTTTTGATGCAAGCGGCCCTGGGTGGAGATGTTGGGTGCATGCGCACTTTGATGAAAGTAGGAGCAGATGTGAACAAGGTGGATAAACAGGGAAACACGTTGTTGATGTTGGCAGCCAGCAGAGGGCGCGCTGAGGCTCTGCCACACATGGTCAGCTGGGGCCTCAGTGTGCACGCGCGGAACAAGCAGGCGGAGACAGCCCTGATGAAGGCCTCTGAACACTGCGCCAATGACAGTCCAGTGACCACCATGAAGGTGCTCGTGGAAAACGGAGCCGATGTGAATAGCGTACGTGCTGACGGGTCCACCGCTCTTCACCTCGTGAGATTCGCCGCACTGAACCACCAGGCAGAGGGAGTGAAGTACCTCCTCAACGTCAACGCTCGCATCAACGTGTTCAACAAGGAAGGCAAGAACGCCTACATGCACCACAAAACCGTCGTCTGTTCCATGACTCAGGACGAGGAGGTCAACAACATTCTCCTCGCTGCTGGAGAAAGCCGGAAAAAGTTCACTGCTCCCGATGCAGAAAACGAACACGAAAACGAACAGACCCGTGGGAGAAAACTGTGGACATTTCCCTTGAAGTGCCTGTGTAGCGGGGTGGGCAGTGAACCACATACCCCACACCGAAGACAATCAGCCCCGCCCCTTGCGGACCGTGACTGGGACTGCCTGAGAGACTTCTCCCCGGAGGAGCTGGTCAGTCTGCAGCGGCTCTGCAGGGACTCGGTTCGGCTGGGGCTGCTGCGGGTGGAGCCGCACAGGTCCCTGTTCTCCGCCGTGCCCAGGCTGGGGCTGCCCGCAGCCTTCACGTCCTACCTCCTGCACAACGTCAGCCTGACGGACTAGATCTTCATGTTCACAATCTGGGACAGATGCAGGGGGTTCTTGGGGCGCCAGCCCCTTTCGCCACCAAAAATGAATTCACCCACTCTCTGTTGAATACATACGTATGTGGTCTCCTGACTTCGTCCTGACAGCGAGAATTGGTTCATTGCCGAGAGGCAACAAAACAGCAGGAGCTGGGAGTCAGCGTGCCTGTGTCCCCTGGATCTGCCCCTGGATCAGGAAAAGATTGAGCAATGACCTGCAGTGTCCTCGGTCGGCTGTGAGTTGGGCTTAGTGACTGAATGAAAACGTTGTGAATGCATTGCGAGGCTGCGATGTTCCTTCAGAGGGCGCTACGAGTCCCGACATCACAAAGGAGTTTGAAATAAATTTTCACGCTTGAATTTCTCATGCCGAAAATGATATGACCAACAGAGTTTGTTTCTGTGATTTTTTCGTTACTGTGGAAACAAATTTTGCTACTTATGACCAAATTTGTAAAGTGTCAGTCGACTGGACGCACACGAAATTCACCAAATATTGATTCGCTGAGAATTGACTCCGAAGAGCCAATGAGCGACCCGAAAACTGTGACTCTTTGTGTGAACGAATTGGAAGCTTTTCTCATCTGACGAAAATGTGTCATTCGTCTCCTGCCAAAAACAGGTCTTCGTGCGTTCCAAACGAACCAGAACGGAACCAGAGGTGGGGCTTGGATGCTGTTCAACTCCCCGTGATTTGTGCGGCAGGCGGGCGGCTGCTGATTCTGATTGGACGGGGCCGGTCGTGCGTGACACCAGGTGGCAGGAGGTGGGAGGGGGCGATTCTCACCTGTCAAAGGACGCATGTTCCTTTGCAAGAAACAAAGTGGGGTATTCTTGTCAGTTCCCTTCATCTGCTTCTGCCAGGTAACATCGTTTCCTCTTTGCAGGCTGAATCACTAATTTGATCAAAACAGTTGATGTGTGGCTGTTTCAAATCGCGTGCATTGGTCGTGATCAACGGATGTAATATAATTTTGCAGAACGCGAGGAACAGGCCACAGGCTGAATCTATTTTGGGTCTATTTTCCGCGTTGCTCCAGGTGGCAGCACTATTCCCCTTACATCACCGTTACGTCATTCCATTGATGTTGGACCGGTGTGACGGTGTCTAGTGACTCCCTCCGCGATCCGATTCGTTCAATCCATCAGTGGATCGAAGGGTCACACGTGCAGCGGTGCTGATTACCCACCAAATAAATCAAAACTTTTGTGTTTTCAAATTCCGTACTCCAAAAATAGTTTGGCTCCAATCCCATTGTCCTCAGCAAATTCTGGATCCAGCTTGGTGTTCTGGCGGATCTGGAGAGTCTGCCCCCACCGCTGACCCTGAAGATTTCCATTTTCTCACCCCCTGGCAAATTTTGTATCCGAGACACAAATTTGGGGCCTTTGCATCCCATACTTACTTGGTGTTGTAAATTTGGGCACCAAGTGTCAGTTCAAGCAACTTCTGCCCGAACCTTATTGCCTTGACAGAAAAACCCAAAGCGTACGGTTTGATGTCTATTTCGTTCACTCTCAACTTACTTACTCGGCCCAAAACAAAAATCCACTTTCTATGCTGCTGCGTCAAAGTGCTCAAACCACTTTCTCACGAACGTGGTTCTTGTTCCGCCGCGACACCGGTGAAAGTGGGTAGATGGATGAGTTGGCACGGGAACTCGGCTAATACATGCAGAGGTCGTACTACGTGCGTATTTCGCTACAACCGCTAGTGGCAGCAGGGTCAAACACTCATCAATTATTCTCCCACTCAATGCCTCCATGAGGCCTCATTTGCATACTGTTGCTACGTGCAAAAAAGCAGCGCAGCAACGCGCATGCGCAGTTCCATACGGCGATGTTAGATTGTTTCTGATTGGTGTGATGATATGCTGGATTGACCTATGAAAAAAATTGATCACAAAACGGCGCATAATGAGGTCACGTGTCATCAGACATGCGCAGTGAGTAACAACATGGAGAAAAGTGCTGCAGCCTATCAACGCTGTTGAGTCATAATGCTTCCACCGAGGCTTCAGTGTGCTGATTTCTTTCCACAAATGTTTCTATTTGGGGAAAAGAAAGTATTGCACTGGCAGGTGCGGATCTATGGGAGAGACCTTGGGCTCAGGCACATTGACTTCCTGACATGTAAGCGTCACACTGTTGCAACACCAGTTATTGGAATGCGGACGTTGTGACCCTGACGCGTACATGGATCGTTTTGACTCGTTGGATGTTGGATTGTTGAAACTTGGCCTTTGTGTGTGTTACTTGTGTAAAACGGGGCGTTCGCTCCGGAACTGTGTCCTGGATCTACCACTGAACCCAGGCGATCAAAATTCAAACAAGCTTGACCAAGATGAAAACAAAGCTGTGATGCAGACATTTGTGGCAAAGAGTTGCAACATTTTTGCAAGAAAATCCACATTTTGTTCTGCAGGTCAAACAGAAACTTCAATGCCATTTTGGAAAATCTGAAAAGCCAAATGCGCAAACTTCTGGACCACAGTTGCGGGCCGCTGTTGCGAAATTAGTTGGCAGAACACACAAACGTTGATTGGCCGACATTAGAACACATGAACGCTTGCATCTTGCACATCTGTCCAATCAGCGTGCGCGCCCGCTTGCATGATATTCCGTGCGCGCGCATGCGAATTGCAGTGCGGCTGCTCATTCGTCGAAGGGGTACATCCTTCTGGCGAATGCACGATCTCTTCTGTTTGTCAGATTCTGATTCACTGCAAGAGGTGGATCCAGCATGAAAGGAACTACATATCCTGAACTCGGCCGTTTAAGGGGATTTAGTCGTAAAAATCACAAGTCCCTCAAACTTCAGAGGCTTGAAGGGAACGTTTCCTTGTCCTCCTGAAATGGATTGTCTTGTTGTGAGAGTTAGCAATGATCAATTTCTTCTTTTGGATTCGTAAAACTCCAGGAGCCCAAGGGGCGTCCCCTGTCAACCCCGCTCCCCCCAGAAAAGGTGGGTGGACATCCCCGCTCAACCTTCAGGGTTTTACAGCAAATTCGCTGCCCAAATAAGAATCAAGGCACACCACGGTTGACTTTTCGAAGACCGAGGTAGCCTCTTTCAGCACGGTTCACCACAGGCACTGGAAAGGTGGACCCCTGATAACAACAACATTGTTCCTGTCGGGTTTTCTCTTGATTGGTTCACTTGCAAACTTTCTCTCTCGTGCCTTCGCACAAACTCCACCTTTGTGGCTCCAACCGAAACAGATTTGTCTCCGGAGTTTCTGATTGGTTCCCTGGGCGGATTGTTCACCAATACGCGCCTTTCTTCCCTTTGCGCATGACCGGCCGTCTTGATGACGTCACAATCGCAGTGCTGCAGGTTTTTCCCCATTTTTGCGCAACTACGTCACATGACTTTTGCATGTGTAATGAGATGTGCGCAGAAGGCCTTCTGCGCATTGCTGAGAAATGAAGGAAGAAATGAAGGAATGCTATTGGTTGTGCAGTGTCAACATTGCACACGCGCACAAAGAGTCAGCACGTTGCGCGCCAAAGAAAGATGCTGATGCTGAGAGAGAGATGCTGCGTGCTGCTGCTGCAGCACCTCGCAGAGTCACTCAGGGCAGAGTGCGGCCCGCGAGATGCTGAAGGTGCTGGCGAATCGCGCGTCTGCACGGCAGCAACTGGATGGTTTGCAGAATCTCCAGATGCAGGGATCTGTGGTGACCTCATTTCGTGACCTAATTCTGTGACTTGGTCCATGGCCCGCTGACCTGGTGACCTTTTGTTTCTTGTCAAATTTCACCCCAAGTGATGTTGACTCCACTGACCACACATGCGTGAGCCTGGCCCCTGACGCCCCCTCCAACAAACAACAAAAAGTAAATTTCTCATCAAAATTGCCTTTTCTTTCTGCACGACCCCTTCTGCGGGAGTTGGGATCGGGTTGAACCTCTCCCTCTTCTGTGCGTGTGTGTGTGCGTGCGTGTGTGTGTGTGCGTGTGTGTGCGCGCTCGTGCGCCAATTGGAACTCCTTGTTGAAGCAGCACTGCGTGATTGGTTGAAAGCTGCGTGGCACAGTTTGTACCACACTGCGCACACAGGCACTGCGCACACGCCACAACGCGCATGTGCAGTGCAGCTGCAGGCAGCATCCCGCGCGCGAGCAATGCTGCAGCCGAGTTGGGGTCACGTGAGACATCGCTCTGAAGGATGCAGCCAATGGGACGGCGAGTTGCCAGTTGTGTCTCTTCCGCTCCTTGGGTATTTCGACAATGGTTCAAGGGAAGTGTTGATTGAACGACTTTCCTCGAGGGGCAGAGAACCAGGCCTCCGTGCGGCGACCTGAACTAATCGAATCTAACACAGGAAAATAACAGCCATTTGCATAGAGCTGTCAGTACAAAATTAAGGGGGGGGCAATTGCCCTTCCCTGGGCTGGCCATATTGATTTGTGCGTCGCGTCTGGCTTCTTCTGCACAGGTGTGCAATTCTTCGAACGAATCACAACACAACAGTGCTCAAGAAAGAGCTGGGATTCAGAGGGAACGAGCACTGACCCTTGACTCCCATCATCCTTGAGGTCGGACCAATGGGAGCCTCCTGGGATTGATCCAGATTTTGATCATCAACACTCGTGAAATAAAATTTTGAGAAATTTGCTCTGGGGGAAATTGTTTCACCTGGGGCTAGACCGTGAGACCTCCACCCTTGGATCCTCCAGCCATTTCTCCAGCCAACAATTTCTGGTTCCTCAGTACCGAACACACCCTTCCAAAGTGATCAAACCGCACGGGTTTCAAATGTAACTGAAAGCACAAGTCCAGATATGGACAGAGTTGGACCAAAGGGTCGAGGGGCGGGGCCAATCAAGGACGGCGCCGCTCCATTGCAAGTAAAAGCACAAATTTTGCTCAATTGTGCGCTGGAAGCACTTTTCATTTTTTTGATCAAAATTTGCAGTGTTGAAGTCAGCCCCACACCCGCAATGGGGCCAGGACCTGTGGCCCCTCTCCCACACCAGGTCCTGCACCCACCTCCCCTGGTGTCCAGGTTTACTGTGTCCACCCCGAAAAGTGTTGTAACTTGAATGGTGTTGCTGGAGCATTGTGGACGCCACGCCATCTACAAGTAACATTCACTCCGAGCACCATCCAACAGATGTCTCTCCGCACGGCCATCTGGCAGTCAACGGACTCATTGTAATGAGCAACACAAAAACATCATAAAACTCTGAAAAGCATGGAGATAAAACCCTCAGAATGTGATGCAAATTAGTGGCGTTTTGCCTCGAGGGCAAAACGGTTGTAAATTCCCCAGCGAAAAGGCCGTGTCTTCCTGCCAAGCGTTTCTTCAAGTTTTACAACCCTCTGAGGCTGCGGGTGAAACTATCAGTCGGACCTTTGATGCCTCCAGCTTCTGAAGAGGTTTTTGTTCGATACATAGGGGCCATAAAGTCATTAAGCTCGAGTCTGGGCAGTATAAATTACAGGGTCTCAATGAGGAACGTTTCTTCCCTTTAATTGCACGCATACCTGGGTGGGTTGGAGGGGAAGTGGTGGTGGAGGGAAAATATGTATGCAGCCGAGTGATCGTTCAATCATGGGAATGGGGCAGGGGAAAATGCATGTCGTGATCTGTTCGTGACCCCTGATGTTAAATTAAGATATCGGAAAAAAGTATTGAGGGAATGCTGGAGTTGAGACGTTCTTGAAAACATTCCCGATGAAGAGTTCTGTTTGAAACACACTCACGCAAACGCACGCACGCACGCACGCACACACGTACTCGCGCTCGCACGTACACTCACAGACACGCACGCATTTTGCACCAGCAGACAAGTGACAGTGGGGTCATTGATTTGGTTGAATGTTTTCTGCCCTCAAAACACGGGGGACGACTGATTGAGGGACATCAACCATCTTCGCATTGTTTTGATCTGTTTATACTTTGTCCTCCCCGAGTGTAAGACAAATCTTGAGAGCCCCGACCAGGCCCCAAATTGGGCATCTCTCAAACCCTCTGGGTCCTGGTTTCACCTGAAACATACGGCATTGATAAAGCAATTGTTGAGATGAGGTGTGTGTGTGTGTGTGTGTGTGTGTGTGTGTGTGTGTGTGTGTGTGTGCGCGTGTTGGAAGCGCTGCAGTTTGTCAGGTTCAGAGCACCAGGGTCGTTGAGCTTCGAGGAGCCTTTAGAATCCTGAACACATCTGTGTCACCAAAAATTCAAGGGTATAAGAATGACACAGACCAAATTCCCGTCGCCACCCTGGATCTGGGTGGGCCCCATCTTGGCGCTCCTCTGCACACACTGCCAGATGGTGGTCTGGGCCTTCCGTGGAAAGGACAACTTGACTTTTGGAACCTTCGGGGCTCAACTCAAAGACACCGTGGCGGTTCCATCTCAGAGAAAAGACAACAAACAGCGGTCGTGGTCAGACAGGCGTGGGAGCAGTGGTAGTCAGAAAGCGATACACCCCTGTCGAGTGCTCATCTGTTTGTGCATAATATTTACAGAAGACCCCCGGGTCAGGCTCAGTGTATTTGAGTTCGGTTTGGGATGGGACTGCGACAAGGGTTGGCAAACAGTTTTGGGAATCATGGCAGGCTTCGGGGGGCAACTCTGAGAACATGAGCAAAGCTCCTCGCTACAATCCAGCGCCAGCGCGCTGCTAGGCGAGACAACACACCAGCCAGGGAAAAATTCCTCTGTGCGAAACTCTATAGCTGCGAGTAATGCAGACACTCGAGTGGAAAACAGAGACATAGATACAAACTGGTGGGATGTTGCGTCGCCCCTCGGTGCCTGATCTCGAGTGGGTATTACGGAGACGGGGCCCGATGTGGCTCCAAGTGGCTCCACTCGTGAGTTAAAGGTTGACGGCGGGAGGCGTCCCATGAATACGCAATGCAGCAACGAGTGTTTTGCGCAAAACGTTTGATTCTCGCTGATCCAAGGGGAGCTTGGGGTCTGTGCCCCTTCCCCCCCCCCTGGAAAAAATTGTTTTCCAAGCCCCATAAATTATTTCCTTCTTTTCAGAAAATGCTTTTATTTTTTAAGGAGTTTGCCCCTGTTAACATCAGACCCCTGTCAGACAGGTTTTGGGCTGCCTTACACTTGCGCCCTCAAAGTCTGGATCTTTGGTGAAAATCTGGTTGAAATTGTGCAGGTCTTGTCCAGGTGCACTTGCGAATTTTTTGGAGTTATGAGCGTTTTCTCCCCAGCTTTATATGGTCAATCGAAGACGGAAGAGATCTCCGCCCATATTTTGGCAGAGATTTGGGCAATTTTTGTCCTTTCCTGTGCTCACTTTTGCATGAAATCAACCACCGAAACTGTGAGAATTTTGTGCGAAATTTCAAATTTGGTGCCAAAGTGTGAAGTGCGCATCACCCTCTGTAGTTAACACGAGGAACTGCTTCTCACCCAGGGACATCTACCGTTGAGTGGAGCTTCACACTGCACTTCATGCACATTTCTGCAATGTGACTGCACACACGCTGCAGCGCACTCGACGAAGCGCAAATTTCAGACCTGACGTGACGTGGGTAGAGTCACAAATATCTCGGCGCTCCCAAAAAAGAAACACTCATTTCATTCAACCAACTTGCAAAATTCGTATTTATTGCTTTCTCACCAGCCCACTCAAAAAGGATTTCACACACGCATGTGCGGTTTTCCCATCTGAAGTAAATTTCTCCCAGTTGACATCGCGTCCCCCATGGAGACTCGAATCTCTCTCCAAAAGAGATCCTGTCGCACTTCTAAACTCGTGTGCGTGAAACTCTCTCAGGTGAACTTGTCGGGAAAGTGTTGGCGACAAGTTTCAGCTGCGAAGGCGATTGTGGAATGGTGTGTGTGTGTGTGTGTGTGTGTGTGTGTGTGTTTTGTCTGTATCTGTGTGCGTGAATGTGTGTGTGTGTGTGTTTCTGTGCGTAAATGTGTGTGTGTGTGTGTGTGTGTGTGTGTGTGTGTGTGTGTGTGTGTGTGTGTTGCCTGGTGGCAGCGTGCTGACCAGTTTCATTGAACCAAGTTCCATTCGTGATTTCTGATTTTTTTTTCGTCCAGCATGAAAGCCATCCAACAGCCACAAATACATTTGAAGTGGGAAGCTCGCTGACTACAGACTCCCGAATGAGTGTCCAAATTTGGTTTTCCCTCAGTCTGCAGGCATTAGGCGCTCCTGGCTGTACGTTTAATTGCAAAGTCAACGCACTCGTCCTGCGAAGTATGACGAATCACCCGCACACTGTGTACTACAAGGGAGAGTCAATAAACCAAGGAGAGCCAACAACAAACATGCTGTACGCGCGGCTTTCAACGCGTTTGTCTGTAAAAGGGGAAGAGCCAGGATCTGGTCAAGGCGACCCCCAAATTTGGAAAACTGTTGCCGGTGCCAGTTTGCGAAGAAGTGCATTTTTGGCATGTGCGCACGTAACTGGGGTCCACAGAATTGGGACACCTTCGAGCTACCTGCAGCTCTGCAAGTTTGGAGAACAGCACGTCAGAATTGACAGACCCAAGGGACATCACCCCTGCAAAAGGTAACACCCTGTTGCAATTTTTAGCAATTCTTTGCTGTTTGCAGAGGGAGGCTGAGCCCACGGTCCCCCCTGGATCCGGCAGAGTTTTCCTTCTGTCAATGATATCCATGATCCGCCCCTGCCACTGAACGACAACAACGAACTGTTGTCATCACGAAGGTATCAATTTGACACAACTGTCACTGAGACATTTTGCACTTTAATTTTGAAAATTTGTCCGACTGCTGAGGACAGACATCAGTTTTAATTGGCGGGTGTGGGGTGTCACCAAAAAACGGGTGTTCCTAATTGCGGGTTCTCTCTCATGCCAGACGGTCTGAGAATAATTGGGACGGAGCGGTGAAAACGCATCAAAGTTTTTGCCATGCCGAGCAGAATTCTTGTTTTCTTTTTCTGAAAGCGTCGTGGGTTGTTGCCTGTGTCCAACTTTTCACGCTAAAAGCAGTTTCTCAAGCAACGTGAAGTTTTCGCAGGAAATTTCGTGACAAATCACGAAGCCAAAAGACCGTTTCGGACACAGCCAACACAAGAGCAGGGCAAACCTTTGTTCTGGGACTGTCACAAAAAAATAGCGAAGTCGGAACTGAATTTATTGTTTTTCTGTGTTTTCAACAATTCTGGCATCTTTTTTCATTGTGTGGCTTCGCAAGAAATTGGCTTCATTCAATTCCTTGAACACAAAGCGCAGAAAAAATCTTCATCTTCAAGTCAGAGATAATCTCGGAACACAAGGGCGGATCCGAGATTCGGTTAATGGGGGGCGTCCTCAACCCCAGCTGTTAAAATTTTCAACACGACAAAAGAACTGAAACACTTTGTGGCAGGGCAAATTTTGGTGGGTCAGTGCGCTGAGTCGACCCTCACCCCACTGGATCCGCCCCCGGAATGATTTACGTCCGGAGGACTCCGAACGAGTTCACACTCGTAATGGGAATCGGTGCAGCTGCAATTTTTCATCCATCTCCACAGTAGGAGCGAGGCGAGGATTACTACCCGGAGTCGTCACCGGAAGGGCTCGACCCTGGACCGGAAGCTGACCTCGTCACGGGGTGACGACAGCCAACGAGTTTATCAAGTCTGAATTGGAGGGAAATTGGATGTAGGGCGCATACCCACGGTACTGGGTTTGGTCCAAGAAGGGGCGAGGATGTAAATTGGTCCAAGTCTACCTGGAGAAGTTTGCAGCAGGAAGTGCATGGTGCAGGCAGGGTGTGGGACCCGTCGCCTCATGCAGAGTGGAAACCAGGATGGTGATCCCAACGCAAAAAAGCGATGCGTTTTTGGTTTTTGCTGAAGCCTTTTTCTGCACAAAGGAAGGGAAAGGTCAAAAGTGCGGTCAGGGTTTTGATGCCCCACAAGACGTGCATGCGCCTTCTGGTGTTGCTGTTGATGATTCTGAACGGCCTCGTGGGTCAGCTACGCGACACACACACACACACACACACACACACACACACACACACATACAAGAAATGGGAATCTACTTTTGTTTCCTCCAACGGGCTTTCGCACTGCGCCTGAAAGGAGTTTTGCACTGCATGTCTCTCTTTCGTGGCGTACACTGCCCGACTCTCATTCAAGGCGTACACTGCGCGTACACGGCATCGGTTCCGGATTTCTGCGCGTCTCGCGGGGCCGCGTCGCGCGGGAGTAATCCGCCCGGATTGATGAGTCCGCCCTGACCCGCGCAGGGCCGGGGAACGCGACCGAGCACTTCAAAAGAAAATAGTCCCTCATTAATTTCCGAGCGAGAGACAAAAGAAAATGAAGCCATAAAAACATGAAAAATGAACAGTTTAATTCCTCGTTTTTCAAGCCCTACACATCGTCAGTCCCTGTTTTACTGCTGTGCGGTTCAAGGAAAAAAGAGTTGTTTCTCTGAGTTAATTCTGTCTCTCTGCTGATTCCCAGAAAAAGGATCAGAGAGATTCTAAACTTCGGTGGGTGCTCAGCATCTTGAAAAATACGAACTTCAAGCAGCATCCAAAACAGAAAAGAAATGTTTCTGGTTCTTGTGCGGTTGCTTCGGGTGCTTCGGAATGTTCCATGATTCTTTTTCACCCAGCGAAAACGTGCAGCCAACGCGACAGGGTCACCTTCTGGTGGGTCGAGGATTGAGTCCAGGGGAGGTCAGCTGCCCTCCCCCCAACCCCGAGGGAAGGCCACACCTTTTTGCAAATCCTTCTGCAAAGGCGTTTTGTTTTGTGCCTGACGACACAGAATCAGTGAGATTTTGTTTTCTAGTGGGCGGTGGGGGGTGGCACCTCACGCAGAAACGGACGGAATACGCCATCCTCTGGCATCTGGCTTCACAATTGACCTAAATGAGGCAAATTCACGTTTTACTTTGTGAATCAACACAACACAGCTTTGTACACACGAGCTCACATGCTGAGCTCACGCATCCTGTGTGAGAAAACAAGGCAAAAACAGCTGATTATGAATTTTGTTTCTTTATTGCCACGTTTTGTTTTATCCAGGTGTTCTCTCCCGTGCACCATCCGGGGAGACACTAACAAGAAAAATATCCAACAAATATGACCTACCGACCTACCATCATAGAAAATGACAAACGAGTTCATCAGTTGTGTAGACGAAACACCAGAACGCCATTTTGCGTTGACGTTTTGTAGACCTCAACAAATTAGAAAACTGCTCACTGGGGAAGTTGAGATGGAAACGTAAGACACTGAACATCAACTGTCACTGAAAATCCATAGATCCTCACACTTTTGTCCTTCAGACCAAGAAAGACAGGAGTCATTTCAACATTTTTTTACCCTTTGAAACGGTCTGGTACGGGTCGGTTGCCATGGTTCTCACGTTGCCTGGCACACGCTTTGATTTCACCCTGATTTACGCGCGACATTCGTCACTTTCTCTTCCAGACTCTTGTCTGCCACAGTGTCACCATGTTGCCCTGGTGAAGGATGCCATTTTACATCGTGGACACGTTACATGATGAGAGAAATGTTTTCCTTGGCGTACAAACAGATCCAACAGGAGGGGGGGGGCTTGGGCTGGAATCCCAGGACCCAGAAAAAATTTCTCTGCGAATTTTGCATTGCATGTGCAACGATGGTGTTTTGTTTCTTGACACTGGATATTGCCCTTTGATCGGACATGGGCCCTCCTGACCCGCTTGAGAACAGCATTGAGCATTTTGATTGAAAATTCACGTACATCTCCAAAACGTATTTTGAGGTTCAATTTCCACTCAAAGTCGGAGTTTTCAAAGACGCCATCTTCGGCGCACATGGCCATGCTGAACAACACAGCCGAGAAATAGAGACACTTTGCAGAAACCGTTTTGGCCTTATTCTGTCTCCCAATGTGTACATTCAATGATAAATTAGTTTTCTCTCCCTTGTCGCTTTTCTTTCTCTCTCTCCCACTTTTTGTGGACAAATAGAGTGCGGAACAGACTTGGCATTATTTCTTTACTCAGTGAGCAATACCACTTTTGTCAAATATTAAAACAGCCAGTTGTGCTTCATGGGAAAAAGATTGGTTTTAAGTCTGGGGCAGATAAAAAATGGACTTTTCTGTCATTTGAAATTAAAGGCTGGGGAAGGCAAGGCTGGAAAGCATAAATTAAGGATGTGCAGCCATGATGACGGGATTTTTCTTTTTGGCAGATAACCTTTGAATCTGTGGAGTTGGTCAAAAAGACTATGGAGGGGGATGGTCCAGTTCAGTGAGATAGTGCCTGAGATATAAAAATTGATAAACAAAATGGCGCACGCACTCTCAATGCTCTCTCCATGCTGTCAGAATCAATCTTGCTGGAGAAAAACAAAAAAACGTTCAGCGTTTGTCATGTCTACAAGCAACATGGAGATAAGTAGAGAAAAAAATACATCAACCTTTTCTGTAGATACATTCTGTGCACAAATAACGTCATGTCTTTTTTTAAATATCTTTGTACATGTACAAATATGGAAAGTTCATACAGGTATAGTACATTGACATTGAAGGACTCTCACAACAACATTGTTCAGTTCAAAATACCCTGTTTTCACACGACTTAGAGCGTTGCAGCGAACATATTCGAAGGAAACATCCACATTGTAAGAGCACAATACTTGTCAGCGGATAGAGTTGGCAATGCAGTGTTGTTCTCAAACCTTTAGCATCAGCGACAGGCCGCTCTTAGCACTTGCAGAATGCACGCTAAATTCTACATGTCGATCTAATTTGTAGATTTAGTGTTGGTGGAAAGAGAAGAGCGAAAATTTTGTTGCTCATTTGGCATCACCACAAAAATATTACGGAATCAATTTGGAAGCAAGAAACGAAAGCATGCAGGCCGAACCAAAGTTCACATCTCTGGTGAACCTTGCTGGCGAAACGAGGCAGACAGGAAAAATCGAATCAAAGCGCCAAAAAGTGACTTGAGGAAATTTTCCTTCCAGAAATGGGTGCAAGAAGCGGTGCAATGTGCGCTTTGCAGCCATTGTCACACACACAAGAAAAAAAAAACCGTGAGTCTTCTGTGTGTGTGAAAATGGCTGATCCAAGGAACTTGCAGCAGACTGTGCTCCACACTCACACTCCACAATAAAAACGCAGACAAACAAAGAACCAAACATGTAAAACTGACCATTTTTACCCTTGAAGTTGCGAGTGCACGGACACACCACTTTGACACATAATTCGGGTATTTTGCAAGAACACAAAATGACACAGACATGAATGAGTATGGCACTGGTTAGTTCAAAACAAAACACACATTCAAATGTTCTTGGCCACTGGCATTTTGTTTGAATTTTCACCGTCTTTTCCAAAAAGACAAAATTTAATTTGCGTTTTTTATTGCTTGTCGTGTATGTGGTCGTGTTGCTTGATATGGCGAAAATATCGAGGGATCATAACGAGTTTTGGGGGGCTGGTAGGATCCTGATTTCACACGTGCAAAATATTTATACTGCTTGCCACACAGTAACTCGATTTGTGCCTCTATTTCTCAATAAACTGACCCCTCCCCAACCCGTACCTCCCCCTACACGGGAGAGGGGTGAGTGACCCTGTATCCTCCTGGATGCTATAGAGGGAAATTGGTCCTGGTTGTTGCTCAGAGCTGAGGCGAATGACACAACGCAACATGCAGACCTGTGGAACACAACACAGATCAAAGAGGAGTTCTTCTGCTTTGTGCTGCAAATGTGGCGAAGAAATTTTTACGACACTCTGAACTGACTCGGGTGAATGCAAGTGGAGAGGCCTTAGAGGGGCCTGGCACTCTTTGTCCCAAACATGTTTCTTGCACCCTCACTAATTTTGCGCCACAACTTACAGATTTAGCTACAACTGTCAAAAAGCCCCCTCCCTCCCCCATCCAACGTTGGACTCCCTGAACTCAGTCTGAGATTCGCTCAAGGTTCGCGTCCAGATCTGCATTTTGCGTTGCGCATCGCGCATCTCGACTCTACGTATTGCTGTAAAACGTGGCGCCTGGATCCGGCGCCGTCACTTCAAAGTCGTACACGTTTGAACCTCAGCTTTGAAGCTCGTGCCTACATATTACATATGCAGCGTGGATTGAGATTTGTTTTTCCCTTTTTGCCATGATGAAACGTATCACACAAAAAATCGACGTATTATGACATTGAACAATCGGCAATATGAACTACAATGGAAAAATGAGTGTGAGAAAGAAATCACAATATCCGTTGCTTTTTTTACACCTTGATGGACGCAGATCACATGAGAATCGCGCGGTTCGAAGCGTGAAGCGACGATGACCCCAGCAACGTGGTTCCCAAGGCAACCCTCCCCGTATTTGGAATTTTCCCCGGATAAGCTTCAGAAATTGTGAAAAGCTACCGAGATCAGAGCTTGACGCGTATCGCAGGTTATTTTCTGGTGTTGGGACCACTTTTGTCTGCCTCAAATGAATTTTCCCACAAAATTTCTGTACTTCACGCGGTCTATCAGGGGTTCACAAGACCACAAGGAACAGGGAACTGACAAAGAATGGAAGTTCGAACGCAGACACACGTCATTCTCTGCATTTGCGTTCGATTTCCACTTTTTCTGCATCCCGTTCTCTGCAGTCGATGGACTTGTTCTTTTTCGCACTCCGGAGTGTTCAGTCCTCCTTTTCCCTATTGGGTTGAAACGCAACCGTCATTCGGAGTGTCATAAAAGAACAGGGCCTGTTTCCCCAACATGGGCGAACCCTGCGCCATCGGTGCACGAATGACTACGCTACGGCTGCTGCCCCCTGGCGCCGCTCTTCTATCTACTGCTGTCATCCCCGTTTAGTGACCCATCATTGTCTGTATTGTCCGGAGATCCGTTTGAAGAGGAGAGGTTGTTTGGTCCGTTAGTTAGCGTTCCTTCCTTCAATCTCTTCTTCTGTTTCATCCTCCTGCAGGGGTGAATAGGGCCTAAATTAGTGACGTAATCAGGAAAAAAATCAAGACTTTCAGCTCAGGAAGTTCTGACGCTCGGTTGTGCTACAACTCCACTCGATTCCAGGTTTTATCACACGCATACGCTCACTCATTCGCTTTAAATCCTTTCATACTCAGTTCTCATCGAGAATAGAATCACGCACCTGTTTTGGAACCAGATTTTGACCTGGGTCTCGTTGAGTCCTAGCGACGCAGCGATCTCGATGCGGCGCGCGCGCGTCAGGTACTTGTTGAAGTGGAACTCCTTCTCGAGCTCCGTCAGCTGTTTGTTTGTGAAGTTGGTGCGACCCATGTTGGGCTGCCCGGCCGTGTAGCCCCCGTACGTCTGCGGCTCCACCTTTGGAACTGCAAGGAGACAAGAGCCAGATTCACTCACACAGGCGCAGAAAAAGAGAGATGATGGCTGACGCATTCTTCACACAAAAGGGGGCGCTGGGGTCGCGGTCTGTACGCGCACCGACTTTTGGCCCCAGTAGCCGTGCGCTTTGATGGAACATCCCAGTCTCGTTGTGGCTTATTGATTGCTTGGAAACAAAAAGATTTCTTGCCATGCTTTTCACAAATGCAAACGCCATTCTGCGTTTGAAGAACAGCGTGACACAGGAGCAGCAAGAAACAGCGCTCGATGCTCAACAGAAACTCCTGGTGAATGTGACACCCGTGGTTACGATGTCCCGTCACAGACAAATTCCTTTCTTTTGACTGCGAAGCGGCAAAAAGCCCAAAACACAACACTCACTCACGCATTCATGCACACACGCACACACGCACACACACACACACACACACACACACACACACACACGTGTGCGGGCAGCTGCGAAAGGTCCCAGGGTTTCGGAGCAATCCGTCCACGTGCGTGTGTGGGTACTTGTGGTGACCGTGCACGCTCTTCGTCCACTCGTCACTTCCTGAGTCCGGGGGCGACGCTCCCTCCCCCCGGGTGACGCTCCCCTCGCGCTCCCCGCGTCACTACCGTTTGTCTCGGCGGAGTGCCGCGAGGGACGCTCGCTGAGGTGACAGCCGTCGGCTCAGCCCCCGAGGCTGCCCAGGGCCCGGGGCCCGCGCCAAGTCAGCGAGCAGCCAGCCAAGTCTTAGAACAGCGAATATGTTTGTCGCTGGGATGTTGTGTTGACAAAATAACGCGAAACAAAGAGAGAGAGAGAGAGAGAGAGAGAGAGAGAGAGAGAGAGACAGACAGACAGACAGACAGACAGACAGACAGACAGACAGAGACAGAGACAGAGACAGAGACAGAGACAGAGACAGAGTCGACTCGAGCAGGGCACGCAAGGCCCAAAATGTCATCACCCTACTGGACAGGTGTGTGTGAGTGTGCGAAAGAGACAGACAGAGAGAGAGAGACAGAGACAGACAGTCGGACAGCTCTTAACTTTTGATCCCAGATCAGGGAGTTTGGAACAAAAAATCTCCTTCATCCCACTCAGGATTTTTTTTTGTCCTCACTGGGGAAAAGGCCTTTCAAGAAACAGCTCCGACAGTTTGGGAATTATCTTGAGAAGAAATATTTTCCAGAACCAGCCGCCTGGATCCACCCCCTGCCACGACACACTCTGAGTGATTCGTCTCAGTGCGTCACCACAGACCTGAGAATCCAGGGTTCGCCACGCGTTGATGGAGGAGAATCTAAAGATGTCTGAGAATGGAGATGTGACGCCCTGGGTCCGCAGTTTCGCCTCGTCCCTGCAGAACCGCTTTGCAGTCGTAATTGTTTTCGCTCTTTGGAAGGACACAAAGCAATCTGGGACGGGGATGCTGGGCAGGACGGAACAATGAAGGGAGTTGCTCACTGTGGGTGCTCAGGGTCAATCCTGCGCTCAAGAGTTGGGTTTGTGACTCGTGGACTC
>JAAUXT010025900.1_pt1 | contig 22230 bp, 15 predicted proteins | sample 7278171 | NCBI WGS metagenome assembly JAAUXT01 (sample SAMN14350112, study PRJNA611818) | marine sediment metagenome | isolation source: surface marine sediment (1.8m) | place: French Polynesia: Moorea | collected 2018-08 | reverse complement strand
GACCCATTTTCAAAAATCATTATTTTTTTTAAAATGATCAGTGATGGTCACTGACCATTTATGAACAACGAACGTTTGTGTGACCACACGCTTTTTATGCGTAGCATTCTTGTTCACACAATGTGGTGCAAAGAATGTTGATGCAATTTTACGACCAGCTTATTTCTGGTCTAAATGCTGGGGTGATGTTGTGTTTGCCCATTTTGTGCTGTGAAAGTTTTGCACCGAAGATCCGAGAGCCAACTTTTCTCGCTGCACAAGCTTGAAAGATTGACAGACATCTGACCAGTCACTGGAAAGTGCACTGGGTGAATGGAGTCTTTGGCTGCAAAAACAATATTTTGCATTAAGCGGCTGTCGACATGCCAGCTCACATTTCTGTTTCTGAGGATATCCAAAAGTGCAGCGAATCTTTCTGCATCTTTGTGATGAAACAAGTGCCTGGAACAAAGACAGTTTCTGCTCTAAACTTTGAAAAATTTGAATTGAAATCATCGGTGGTCGTTGTTCTCCACCACAGCAAATCGAACCGTGTTATAATGCTCAGATGAGACAACAGGAAGTTCAATCGTCGAAACAATAGCGATACTGAGTACAAAAAGAAATTGTGAATGAATAACAACGAAATCTGTTTATCAGGGCAGAAATGTCTCGAACCGAATGTACCTTCTTCATCAGCCAAATATGCGGCTTCCCCAGAGAGATTCGGTAAGATGTACGAGTATGGCTTGGTCTCGGTGTTGTTGTTAGCTTATCATTTTGTGACGTATGATGCTGGGTTTGTTGACAGAAACATTTGTAAAAACGACTCCTTTGATTTGAGAATCGTACATCAGGGGATTGTCAAGTTCAACGTTGTCTGAGCAATTTATATGCACACGTCATCAGCTGGTTGGGTATTTTTTGGCAATTTCTCGGTTGATCCCTTATTCCTGTTTGCGAGCGTGCAGGCAAGTCGGATGTGTGAAAGTCCGGTGACAAAATTTCAGATTCCCCCCTCCAGTTCGCAATTGTTAAATTGCCGGTAATTTTTTACTCTTGAACCGTTTCTTTGAATGTTCCTCCTGCAGTTGAGAGAAGTGCGCTTTCATGCAAACTTTGAAGAAATTTCTTTCACTGCTGGCCCACTGACTCCCAGTCGTCACCTGCTCTCTGTGTCGACACGCGAGTCCCTCGGGGGTGGATTGAGTCTGGTGTCGACTTTGCAGGGGGTTGGTCCCCAGGAATCGCACAGGGTCAGATCACCGGGTGTGAATCAACCCGGGGACGAATCCTGCTTCCGGCACCGTTCTGTGTAATGAGGAAATCAATGACATGATTTGTGTGCATTTTGATGAGGATGACATGGATCAGTGCTGACTTCAGCCACGCCATGCTTGGCAACTCGACCCCATCATGGGACGATGTGTCAAGTGCGACGCACGCAAGTGATCTTGTGATAAACTCGCTGAAACCTTTTTTATTTTTTGGAGTGAGGTCTGCACAAAATGATGGAAATTTATCAAAGTGCCATCCTCTTGGTCGCCAGGAATCTGATTCTACACTATTTGGGGTTCAATGAAATGGGTGGGCACCTTGAGCCATCCTCCCGTCACACAAAATTGTCTAAGTTTTGCCACAAACACGGCACTCCGTAGCTTGAGTCGGCATTGAAGAAAATCGCATTGATTTTCCGGCGACGGTGAAATTTCCAGTGATCAATGTGTTGCTGACATTGACGGTCCCTTCTTTAGCAAATTCATCCTGTTTCGCGACATCCAGTTCGATGCGCCGCTCATACAGAGAATGAGTTAATGACTGGAAGCACTGATCTAATGTGCATGGCATCTTGTCTGAATCACTGTCGATCGTAATGTATTAGCGTTCAATAGTTTACATCTTGCGCGTCTTCAACTGAAAGCGAAGTGAAAACGCAGAGCAAAAACTCAATGCAACGATGCATCACTGCAGGTGCATCAGCAAAATGAGCTTCCATTTCCAGGTTTTCTCAATTTTCTTCATTCTTCCTCCGTCAGTCAAGTGTTCACACTGCAAACACCAAAGCAACCGTGATGACACTCAAGGTCCAAGCTGTCAGCGAGCTTTAAGAACACTGCTGTCGCCTTTCTTCGCGGCTCATGTCCTTTGAGCAACACATGTTTCACTGCAAAAAATTGTGTCGATTCGCTCAAAACAAAAACATCACCTTCTTTATCAAACTGCAGGGAAACTTCAAACCTGAGGTACCTGGCCAAAATAGTGATGCACTCAAGATCAATTACAGGACTAATTACCAGTTCCAGGCCTCGAGCCTCCTGCGTTTTAGCCAGGCTTGGATTGGGCTTTTTCGTGGTGCACTGTAGCCTTTTGATGTGTCGTCAATTTGCCAATGCAACTTTCCTGTTTGTAGTGCACCAGACCAAGGGTATTCGGCTCTGACCCAGATATTCTGTAAAGGTCAATGCTTGTTGCCGAAGCAAAGCGGTTTTGTACTCGGCACCGATGCTACGCTGCTGTTGATCCGTCTGTTGCAGAAAATTGACAAGTGTATCGATCCGAGCCTGGCGAGACGCTTGGAAGTTTCGTATCGCATTTGGGTACTCAAGTACAAATCTGCGGTGAGCGGGGCTCTTCAGATTTCCTCCTCAAAAACCTTCGGAGAGGCCCGTGTTCTGTGAGGCGAAGCAGTTTGTTCCTTGTCCAAATGAAGAAAAAGAAATGTTCAAATTTTCTGATCAAATAAAACCATTTTTCAGTGAAGTACTTCTGTGCATCGCAGTGTGGTGCTGGCTTTGACCCAGTTCAGCACAAAGGCCAAGTCTCCCCCAGAGTGTCCTTTGTGCACAGACCACAAGAGGATCTATCCCCGGAGTTTCCTGTCTGCCCAGTCATTCTGCATGACCTGCTTCATTTCTTGGAATGGGAAAATGAAAACTGAGATCAGAAAATGGCTAAGCCATTGATTAATTTGACTGTGATCAAAAACTTTCTCTGAAGCTCAAAGACAAGTCCACGTTCAAAGGCAAAAAATGACTCGGATGTCTCTCGTCTTTCTTTTGGGCGAGACAATCAGCAGAGCTCTCCACAAAAGCCGTTTCTTGATCATGACCCCTGAATGGAGCTGCTTGCGCCCACATCCTTGAACTCCCCACGCTTCTTTAAAGTCTCATTAAGTTCTGCAAATTGAATCCACACAGAAGCTCGAAGATAAGATCACGGGGGAGAAGAACAGCAACTTCTCTCGCACGCAGTAGTGTCAAGTGGCCCTGCACTTTTCGTTCCGTGATGTCAATTGTACTTTCAAGTGGTCGTTGCTGAAACATCAAAGAACAATTTTTTTCTCGGACACAAGGTTTTTGGACTTGCGGGAACGCTTGCACTCCGTCAAGACGTACATGTGGTGAAGTACGCACTGCAACAATGGGAGTTGACTCGCCAAAAAAGTGAGGCAAACTTGAGTGAGTGATTTCTTGCACGAACATTGTTCATTCGTTTCATTGAGGGCGTCTCTTCTTCCTTCCTGTCACGTGCGCAGGAACAGGACTCAAGACTTGAAATGTTCCTGTCTACTTGTGGAAGGAAGTCGTGGGCAGAAATAAAAGCTCCTGAAAAGAATAAACTTGAGCATCGTTGAACTTTTCAACTCCCAAGCACGAGTCTGAGATCAAATGATAAACTCAAAAATTCGATAATGAAAAGGATTTCCTTTGTTCTTTCTTTCTGTCTGCCACAGTTGCCCTGGAAGAGCGAGGTGTGTTGCACTTAGTTACCGTCGTGATGAAAGATGTGCAAGGGTGGGGCCTCCTAAACAATATGTCGTGTTACGTCGGTATTTAAAAAGATGCCTTTGAGAATTTTCTTCGACTACTTTTTGTAACTTCTCTGAAATTGTCTGTTTGATGGGTAACTGCATTTCAAGAGAGGTGTTGCAAATTACCGCCCTTAGCTCACTGTGAGATCTTTTCCAAGTGCAAAATTGGAAGTTAACTTCAATATTAAAAAGCAATTTGTGATCAAGATGTTTTCATCTCGTTTCAGATTCTTCCGTCATCGTCATCATGCTCCTGAAATCGTCTTGAAGTGCGCAAGGTGAGCATATTATCTACCAGAACTGACATGCTGAACCAAATTGCGAACAACGCAGGTGATTGAGGAACTGTCTTGAGGGATCGGCAAAGGCAACATGCTCAGCCAGAAAAGGGGTGGGACAGGGATCGGGAAAGGCAACTGCTCAGCCAGAAAAGGGGTGGGACAAAGATGCCAGGGTCTGTTTTCCAGCTGGGAGAGACACCAAAGGTCAACAGAGCGGTAGGGGGCGCAATTTCCCTGTGGACTCCACCCGACAGACGAACTTGCCGCGGCCAAGTACGCGTTTGCGGATGTCCTTTCCGTTTTGGACTTTCTGATGTGAATGAATGAGATCATTTTGTGAGTCGCTTATCAATTCAGTGAACATCGTGTTGAACACGACTTCTTACGTGAACTGCGGTAAACGCCTTTATTCTCACGCGACGCTGAGTGATGCTCGTTGGTAACTGTGAAGAGCCGCATTGTTACAAATGTTTGCTGGCTTTTATCGGACCACTTGCGGATGCTTGAAATTTCCACCTCAGAAGATAAGAGTGACGATTGACAATTATTGATTACGTACTGTATTACTGACGACACGCGGGGTTGCGGAAACTGGTGCACCAGACTTTTTGCAGCGACTCCGGCTGCGCGTCATTCCCCGAGAGATGTTTTTTGTGCGTCAGGATCAGTCAATTAGACACGGTGCAATCGATAGCAGCAGGAACCGCGCCATTGGTGGCAATTTTAATTGCAGCCGGGAGTTCACATAAGTCAGGCCATGCCTTTTCCGAACTGAACTGCTCAAACACTGTTGAATATTTTCCAATTCACCTCAGCGGAACACAGGAATGCTTTCACCGCAACACTCACTCCTCCGTCATTGGCAAACGATTCGTGCTTCCCATAGTTTCGCTCGGTAGGTTTCAGCTCGGAGGGCATCAATTGATGAGAACGTTTTGTTGTCCAAAGCTCACCAGGGTTCCTTTCTTGGCAGGGAGCAAGGTAGTTTGGAATCACATGTTCCTATGATGATGTTACATAACAATAGGAAAGTTATCAGCTCCCTTCGGCGAATCTGCATTACACTGTTGACGTGAAGTACATGCAGAATGGATCGCCAATTTTCGAAAGCGTTCGCAGCATTGACTGCTACAGTCGATTTGTGTTGTTATCAACCTTGGGGTTTTAGTGCTTGGCCTTCATTGCTAAGCATCATTGTGTTTACGTACCCGTAAGTAACGAAAGATCAATTTGGCCACCCAAAAAGCATATGAAATGCACCACAGTGTGCACAGACAGCTTCTGCACGCACGCGTGTCGATAGAGCGACTGAGCCACACGTTCATTTTGGTGTCACCAAGTGGGTCACTTTCCCTATAGAGGCTGCAGGACGGTCAAGCAGAGGTGCGTGTTCAAATTTTGAAAATACGAACAAGGAAACGGAAGCAGATTTTCTGTGCGTGTTGTGATGGAACTTCAGGATCACAAAAAACAAATGTGGGACTCCGACGGAACATTTACGCCATAATTGAGCAGCAATTGCACTCCACGTCGCCCGCCTCACTTGAGACGAGAGATAATTGATAAATACCGCATCTGCAAAAAACTTACAACATTACACAGATGATGTACTTTATCAGTTGTGTGCACTCGCTGACATTCGCAGGAAATTATTTGGAGAGAACACTTGATGGAATGTGCAGTGGGATTGAATTGTGCTGAAACATCGCGTTTATTTGGCTTCGGTGCAAAACTCACCATCTCGCTTCACACAATTTCTCATCGACTTTTTGCCTGAACAATGATCTCAGTCACCAACCGGTAAAATGAATGTTCTGCTGCAGTGCAGTGTTTCCTGAAATGTAACAGAATCTACACGCTCCCTCCTGCCATCTTCCACCGCTGCTCAGTGTGCAGAGTGCAGGCAAAAATTGCAGCGAGTTTTTCCCTTCATTACCATTTGCTGAAAACTAACCCAAGATGTATTGCAGCGATCATTTCTGAAATTCTTGCCAGAAACCACCGACATCATGCACCTTACGTAACTTGTTTATTGGGCCATAATTTCATGAAGGAGGTTGTACCTTGTTTGGGCCTTGCAAAACAAATGTTGATAATTGTAAATACTTTCGCGAGTGATCCACGGTGATATATATCTGACCCCTGATTACCGTGATTAGATTCAACGTGCTGTAATGCGTTTGCACCGTCTGACTGCTCGTTATCGGCGTTCGTTTGCAGGAGCCGTTCATCTCGGGGTAAAGGTGCGTACAAAACCTGCGGCGGATGTGAAAGTCCAGGCCGGAGTTGCGATGGAATGTTCTCAGATGCGACTTGCACCGACTGTTTGCGCAGAACCAAAAGAACACATGTGGATTCTGATGTCAAATGAGCGCGTCGTGCTTTTGCCTGCTGCTGCTGAAGCAGGAGTGTGCATTGACAAAAGACGTAAACCTTTCCATCCCTGGCCTGCGAAGACCAAACTTTTTTCTGTAGGCATGGAAAGGAAGGACGATGAACAAACAGATTATCTCTTTGGTCCTGATCCAGGGGCGCAAATTTGCCCTGAATTTGGCATGTCTGCATGAGAGGATTGGTGCTTGTGTGATTGATCACAACTTAGCTGCACCTGGGAAGGAACGACATTGGCCAGATGCGTGTCACAAGGGATCTTGGTCCAGATCAACTTATCTTTTGTTTGTGATTGTGCAGATAGTTCATGACATAACCCAACACCGTGCTTCAGAGTCCGGGACAGTGAAATTGAAAAGTTCAAGTTCGGCTTGGATTTTTACTTGTCTCAGAAGACGTGCAGAGCCAGCAGTGGTTTTCGTGTCTTTCGAACTGCAACTTCACACCAGATCTTCTTTTTCACACCACAATTGGGCAATCTCCAGAGCGCTGTTGCTCACCATCAGCAAAGAATACAGCAGTTGCGAAATTTGCGATTGCCAAAAAAGCTTACTAAGAGTCTGTCTGCCGAAACCATGTCAATGCCGAAGACTCGTTGTGAGAAGCGTGTGCGCCAGCTGTGTTTGGGGATCGTGAACCATCCTGAGGCACGGCTTCGTAACTCATACCCAAAATCCTCTCGTGATAGTCAGACGCACAATGCCTTGTGATTGCACGTCCGACTTCGAGCGGCTCCTGAACCAAACAAACTGAAAGTCTCTCACAGGCCATTTGGAGAAACTACTGTTTTTCGATACCAACGAGTTTGCCAGTTGAAGGAAACGCGGCCAGTTGCAAAAATGATGCAAAATGTGTACGCATTTTCAGTTGAGGCAAACTGGTACTGCACTGTGCATCCTTTGTTTGTCCACGAAACCTTTTCTCGGAAAAACTTATTGATTTCATGGTCATTAAGTTGGTAATAAATTCCTGGTTATGGTCGCATCATTACGTATGTTTTGTGACTTGCTTTTGGCCACAGCGTACGAAGTATACTGCAGATAGTTGCAGTGACTTATGAAATATTCAATGTGCGATGTAAGGCCACGATCTCGCTGACGCAGGTCTAAGCTGCCCCCTCGTGTGATCCGTGGCACCTGAGACTCACCACCAAAACATTTAGGAAGCGTACAGTGTCTTTTACGACTGTGGAAAGTTTTTACGCAGGTTCATTCAAGTCCGGAAAGGTAACTTTGGTCGCGAGTGGGTGGGAGACTGCGAGACTTGGCGGATGACTCATCTCGTGGCTGAAGTCGTCATCAAACTTGCTATTTATTGTTGTGGGAGAGACACGACTTTTGCAAAACAGTGCTGCTCGTGAAGCTGTATTATCATTTCAATGCAAAGAAAATTGGGCCTTAGACACCTAATTTGAAGTTTCAATTCGCACTGTTGATGCTGGTGCTCTGAGTTTGCCTGACCGAGCAGTAAGCATCCACTCTTCACAACGGTAAGTCAAAACTTTTGTGCTTTTAAATTTCTTCATCTGTTCACAAAAGGAAAGGCCGAAATCCTAACTCCTTGACTCTGCTCCTGCAAAGAATACGAGGTTTGTGTTCTGCAGCACGAGAGCAACGCATTCAGCTCACTTGCGCAGATGCAAGGACTGTTGTGAGGGTTGAGAAATTTCACACGCACTTTTGTGACTGACACAAAAAGCGCGGATCATCTCTGGCGAACGCGCATCACCTGGTGGTTGGACAATGCTCGCAGCAGGCTGAATTGGAGATTGCTTGGCTTGGTGGCAGAATAGCTGAGAGGCATTTCCCAACTTGGATCTGTTTGCTTGCAGTTTTATTTGCTTTGTTCTTTCGAAACGCACGTAATGACAGGCATAAATTTGGGCCCATACCTGCATGACTCTTTTTTATTGTGAGGAAACATGAAAGATGACATGTGGTTTCCCAGTAATGTCTGCACTCAGTGACTTCGATTGTTAACGTGGTCGCGAGCGATATTCAAACCTTGAGAAGATGTTCTGTCGTACGAGACTGGATTTAGCACTGTTCATCTGAATTGATGTGAAATATAGCATTCAGAAAGTGATAATCCAGATTTTTTCCTGGACCGTTGCGAAACGCAAAATCAAAAGGCACAGTGTTCACCAGTTCCAGGACAGAGCTCGTAATTGGTCTCTGCTTGAAAACCCCTGGTCCTCTTGCACCCGACCAGCCACACAACACTTCAAACTCCAAGTCGGTGCGAACTGTCACGTATTTGTTGGTGCGTTTCACTTCACCACTTCCTACGATTGTTCGACGTCAGACCTCTCTCTCCAGTACCAACTGCGACGTGAGTCGCACCCACCGACCACCGACCAGGCTTCCGCTTCCAAACTCTGAGTGCGGTATGCAGAATCCATTAAACTTTTCAATTACGTCAACTGCGAGTGCATTTTTTTTTCAAGCAAAGCTCTGGCAGCACCGGTCCGCAGTTTTTGTCCCAATGATACAAGGTATTGAATGTCGCGCGCTTTTTCGCTTCTTGTTATTTTTGCAGGATTAAATATCTTGGCAAATTATAGCATTATCCCCAGTGGCCATCATTACACCAGAGTGCTCCCTCGTAAATTGCGCTGGCGCACTTTGCACTCTTTGCTTGTTTGCGCCCACAATCAACTGACTTTTGAAAAAAGTAAGAAAAGCTTTCAGTGCAAAGTCACTGCGTGAAAACATATGAATTATGATCTGAACGCAAATCGATAAGGTGGTGCGAGTGCGAAGTCATTATTTGTAGGGTTGTTTTTGCTTCTATCATTTTCCAATTTCATTTCGGATTTGACTCTCTCTGGCAAGATGCTTTCTCTCCTTGGGTGCTCTTGCCTTCTTGAGGGCGCCAGAAAAAAAAAGCAGTTGGACCAAAAGTTACGATTTGTTGGGTGCTCGTGCAGTTTCTGTTTTGTGCGTGGAGATACGTAGTGCTTCGAGTGAAAAGTTTAGTTTCATGGGAGGTACCTTTTCAGTGCAACGATTGCGCATCAAAGGTAGAGTTTCATATTTTCCCTTGATATGCTGTAACTTATACTCGCATCTTGGGTGTGACCAAGGTGCAAAGTGAACAACGATTTCTTCAAAATCACAAGTTTGTCTGTATTTAAGCATAAACTGACAGGCTGAGCGAACACACCTTCGTTGATAGATCAACTGGTGAACTGCGGAAGTTCCTCGAGTTGTGTTTTCATGACAAGTACGTACTGACAGAACTCGAGTCAGAGGCACGAAAAGTCTTGACCAAGATCTGACGTTGTCGTGAATCTGGCAGTCTTTTTTGTTTTTGCTTGATTTTTGTCTCTTGACAGACTTTCAGTGTTGAATTGAAGAGAAGACACGAGTCAGGTTGTTTCACTTGGTGCAAAAAAGGTGAAATCACGTTGTTGGTCTGGTTCATGGCATTCAGTTGAATGGAGCTCTGACTCATCGCCCAGCTCTCCGTGAGCCCACACTGTCCAGCTGACTGACATAGGAAGTTACGTGTGAGATTTCTGTCTCACATCACGAGCTGCGTTCTTTCACCAGCGTCAGGACCGTGCGGGAGGAGCATGACAGTATGATTAAGCACATTTTATGGCTATTTTTGAAAGCTGGCCTGGACACTTAATGAAGCTGCCCACGAACATCCTGTCACACGGTACAACACGAAGCGCGCTCACTTGTGTGGTGACCGCCAACGCTGGTGTTTCTCTTTGGTTTGTGGGACGTAATTTCCTGTCATGAGGTAGGCACTTCGCTTTTTTGTTCACTGGACAGTGATTCACACAGAAAAAATGCTGGTGTACTACTTTTGTTGCCGTTTGTTTTTGCAATTGATAAAATCTGTTCTTGGTGGAAAGTTGAGAGTGCACAAAGGAGACTGCGATTGGCAGACGAAAACAAGAGAAGAAGAATGATGTTTACACTTGAATGGAGACAGCGACGCAAATGGTTTACATAATGCCGCGGTATTATGAACAACTTTGCTCAGAACAAAAGGCTGTTGTGTGCACTTTTGTCTCGTGAATTTCCGCCAGTGAGCAACGATTTTCCTCTGATGCTGGTTTTATGCGCAGAAAAGATGACAAGCAGTGGCCGCGGATAGGCGAAGCAAAATCCTCTTTGAAAAGAGGCTAAACGGCTAAAAAGTGACCAGTGTAGATTTGTTGTTCTTTCTTGCTCGTACATGTACAACCTGTGTGCAGGCAAAACAGTGCGCGGCCACACAGCAGGCGCACGCGTCTGGAAGTGACAAGGTGTTGGCTTGGAGTATTCAAACAGGAATGCCTCGGAAAGCTTGGGGTTGGAGCTTTTCGCAGTTCATGATTGACGCCCAATTCTGAAGCTTTCATGTTCAGGTTCGATACATTTTACATGTCAAATTCGGCTGAGAATTACTCGTCATTGAATAAGTAATATTGCGCGTTGTGGTTGTATTGATCAGTGAAAAAGTCGAACTTCGCTTTCCAATCTTTTTTGTGCGGTGTTTTCACTGCAAGAATACTTGGCGCCGTTGTGCATCCGTCTCGCAGAGACCAAGAAAAAGTCTCGTCAATAGTCTGAACACAAGACAAAACAAGACGTTACGACATCCTGTCTATGTACGTTTGAAAAATGCGGCGTTTGGACAAAAAACGGGTACTTCTGTTCCATTGCAATGTGAGTCGCACACACGAGAAGAATTGCAGAAAAGTTTGCAGATGTGATACACGAAAGCAAACTCCTCCTGCCTGACAAAAAAGGGATGCAAGCGTCATTATTGGCGGATCGCACACGGCGGTGAAAGCTTGGAGCTCAATAGATGTTGTTGCTTCTTTGCTGTTGCGTCACTGGAAAGGTCACTCGTATGTAGGTAACGCTGTGCGTGTTGGAGTTCCATTAAGGCACTGCTGGATCATTACACTTCTGCGCATAAAAGACGAGTCTTTCTTATCATGAAGCCAATCTAGGGATGGGCGGGATCTATTGTGTTGATGCCGAGCAGCCAAAGCCACTTTTTGCCTGTGAAGTGCAAGGTGCGGACAGGCTTTGGATTGGCTGCAGATTTCGCCTGCAGGAACACTACATGCATGAGGGACTCATTAAAAGTGATCATTAAAATGCGGGGCTCTGCTCTTTGGAGAGCGCACCTTTGTGCACAGCGGGGTGAGGTAATAACATTTTACAGCCTTCGAACGCAGGTGAACAGACTTGAGTTCATTGTTGTAACCTGCGTGTGCAATGCGGAGTTCGTGCCATGTGCCTGTCCATCAAAATTTCCATTGACATTTGTTGGAAAAGTATTGGGAACTTATCTCCCCAATTTTATGGATTTTAAAAGCGAGCGGCAGCTGAAGAAATCATGGCTGCGTTGATCTGAGCAAACGTATAGGAAGGAAGGAAGGACCTGAGCATTGCATCACAAGCTGTGAACCAGCTTCATTCATAAAGAAAAACGTCGAAGCTGCTCCGGGAGCTGCCGATCTCTGCGGCTTGCAACTTTTTATAGGGGCATGTTACAAGGTGTGCATGTTAGTGAGGAAATGATGCAGAACCTGTCCTTTTGTATTTTGCAGGTGAACGAAACGGACCGTTACCTGCACGCCTGCAGCAGTTGCAGGCTGACTTCTGACAGCGTGACAGCAGGAAGTATGCGTTTGAAGCCAGGCTGCGGCTGAGCGAGGCCTCAGTTTCCAGGCGCGCGTAGCATGCAAGAAGGGGTGCAGCGTGAGTCGAGCCCGTCTGTGTTACTCGCTGGCAAGGAGGTGGAGAGTGCGGTCGCAGTTACGTCAGAGGGCACGGGAGCGAGGGTCTCAGCCTCGCCACCGCACGCAGAGGCAGGATCCGAGGCCCCCGTGTCGCGGCCCGCGAGCGCTGCCGCCGGGGAGACGCTGGACGCGCCGGACCCTGGAGCGCCGCCCCGGAGCTGCTCCTCCTCTCCGCGATCACAGACAAATCTGAACTTGAAGGCCAAGAGCGTGGCGGCCCTCAACAACAACGGCGAAGGCATGAAATGCCTCGGTGCAATCGAGTACAACATGAAAGACGAACGCTATTTCTTGCTCAACAAGAACACGTTTCAAGAAATCTTCGATGCCACCTTGCACGAGATGACAGGGGCAGCAACCCCTGTGTCTCGGCGCGTTGAAGTCAATATTCAGCCGGTGGAAGGTTACGACAGGGAGAGCGCGGAGCTGCGATCCAGCGGCGCCAACTACAGCGATCGACGCCGCTCCTCCTCCTCCAGCGACAAGGCCTCCGAATTCAGCGGTGCTTTTGGGACGACGGACTCAGGCAGCAGTTGCAGCAGCAAAAAGTTCTTGAACGTGAAAACTGGTGCAAAGAGAAGTGGCTCATACTTGGGCCAAACAAACCCACGAGAATATGAGCCAAGTACACCTCGGAAAATTACCGAGCACCCAGGAATGTTGAGTGCTGAGGTGAGCAGGACAGACAGAGAATCGCACAGTGTATTTCCGAGCAGAGTGACTGCGCTCAATGACATTACAAATGACCACCACGGTGTCGCCATGACCTCTGGTCGCAGTATTCCCACAGCAACCCAAAGCACTGCCCCGAACCACTTCCTACCTCTGGACATGGAAAACGAACCACTGGACTTGACTGTGTGCAGAAGGGGCTCAAAAAGCTCGAGTGTCGATTCCAAATGCCAAAGCAGTGGTGAGGATCACAGTGCACCAGGATCTCCTGTAAACCTCGTGCGCACTGATAAGCATCCAGGCTCGGGGGAGGTCCCGAATAGTTTTACAGCTACGGAAAGTGAAGGTAACGATAAGAACTCCTTATCTGATTCCGAGGAAGATGAAATAGATCTGGTTGAAGTTGTTAGCACGAGTAGTGGAGAGAATGGAGATGGAGCCACCTTCCCGAGGCACGGTGCGACTGAGGCCTCGTGTAAACATTCCGCCAGTGAGAGGAGGCGGGGAGCAGCGGGCCGAGCCGAGGCCGCCGCCGCCGCCGCCTGCTGCTGGCAGCCCGCGAGATCTGTACCGACTGAACCCGGCTGCCAGCGCACGGGACCACGTGGTTCTGTAGCGAGAAGCAGAGCCATCACAACGACTCACACTCAACCAGCCCGCAGCATTGACGGCCAGATACCCGCGCATTCACGTTCTCTTTCTTCAACCGAAACAACGACTGTTCACAAGAGTTCGTCAAAGAAAAGAAACCCTTCTGGTGAGTGTACCATGACAGGAGTGTCTGGAGGCATGGCGACCACGAGAATGAAGTCGAGGGCCACGGAGAACTGGGCAGCGCTGAGTAAGGCTGCTGTGTACGACATCGTGGAAGAAATGGTCTTGAAGATGGACGAGGAGGAGAGCTCGGACGCCTCCAGATCTCCAAGTCTCTCAGCTCAACGGAGCGTCAGGAAGAGCGCCAGCGCTTCGGCTCTCGGTGACAGTTCAGGGACGGAGCGCAGCAGCAGACCAGCGAGTCGACAGCCAACCGAAGTCGTCGCCATGGACGACAGAAGCTCCGGTAGGTCACGCTTGGCACGTTCCAACGTATCCACTTCGAAATCTGTGATGCACAGCTTTGACCAAAGTCTTTCCCCAGCTTCCCAGTTCTCCACTAGTCAACTCAACTCAAGCCCAGAGCCAGCGCGCAATCACATGCCTCACTTGGTCAAACCCGGATCCAAATCCGGCAGCGGTAAAACCACTGATGGGGAGGATCCTGACAGTTCGGACCGCACGATGACGACCAACACAGCGGCGTCGGCGGCGGATGCAGGGGACAGACCCGAGCACGTGAAGCAGTGTTGGGTCGCGCTCAACAAAATGATGGTGTTTGACATCGTGGAGACGGCGATTCAGGCGGAAGCGAAGGAAAGCAACAACAACGTGTGCGGATCGGACTCGAGGTCGGGAACCCCGGATAGTGTGAGTTCCCGGAACTCCTCCAATGTGGTGGTGGATGATGATGACGACGATGATGATGATGAACAGGTTGGACTCCGTTCCAGGAAAGAGCCAGAGTCTGGCGACGCCAAGTCGAGAAAACGTAAGTGCGATGATTCTTCTTCTCACGCCTCTGCATCAGGTAAATATGCTAAACAAACGGCGAGAGATTTCCCACTTGGTTTGGAACGTGTTTCAATGAATGAGTCCTGCGGTGTGCCAAAGCGCCCGAGAAGCTCTGATTGTACCAGCGGAGACATTATTAACACTGACATTTCACCTCCGAAACAGCGAAGAAAAAGTGCGGAGATAAACAGAAGTAATAGCTCCGAGACCTACTTTGTTGGCAACAAAAAGCAAGCTTCAGACAATCACCCCATTGGTAAAAGTGACCAAGGACAAAAGAGAGCTCAAGACAAAGAAGGGAAGGAAGCGGAATCTCGGGCGACGCCTGCTGCCAGAATCTCACACGATCATCGCGTGCTGCCACACAGCAGGTCCGTCAGGTCTGTCACAGCTGGTCAACCAGTCGGTCGCGCGGGTCACACTTCACTCGGGGACAAAGCCTCTATCAAATCACGGAGCTCGCCCGCCCTTCCTGACGAAAGCCTCAGCAACAAGCGAAAGCTCGCATCCACTTCGACTTCGCAACACGCGGGTGCTTCACGCGTGCATGATCTCCCAACGAGTAGTATCACGCACTTGGTTCAAAGCCAAAGAACAACCATTGATTATGGCAGGACTAGCAATGAAAAAATACTTGCTGTGAAACAGGCGGGTACAAAAAAGCTCAACCTGCACTCAGCGACACCGTCAGCCCATCAGGCCGCAGCCGCCGTTAGATCTCGTAGCGGTGTGCCTGTAAATAATCAATATGTACTGGATGACACACGAGATAATAATGGTGACAGGGAAATCAAGAGAAAACGGAGCAAATTCGATAACGCCGCCCTCAAGGAGCCGTTACCAATTGCTGGCAGTGGCCTTGATAGCTGCAGTCGACCTGTGTCGCTGTGCTCCACCGACGAAAGCAACGAGTCGAAGGATGCGAGATCGAGTCCACGTCTCGGCTGGGTGGCCGTCAGCAAAGCGGACGTGCACAACCTCTTCAACTCCGTGGTTGACAGCATGATGGCGTCAGATGCCATCGACGCGACGCATGACGCCGGCAGCGCTGGCGACCGGCGTCCTTCCGGAGCCGCCACGCCGCCCTCGAGATCAGCTCCCCCTGGTGTGAGCAGCGCGCGCACAACTTCCCCCGCCAACTCGGCTGCCTCGAGCGCGGGGCCAGGCACCACCAGCTCCGGAAGCTCTCCCCGCTGTCAACAAGTGGATTGTGAAAGCGGATCCAATCGGCCGAATAACGAACGAGGTGGGGCGTGCAGTCCCCCGTCCCCTTCAGATAAGGCCGCCTGCCTACAGCGCACTCACTCACCCTCTGGCTCCTCCGACAACCTCGACTCGGAACATATCATCGTCGACCCAGGATCTCCTGGAGATATGTTATCCGACGCTGAAGGTAAAGACTCCAGATCTAACAGAAGCAAAACGTTCAAGTGGAAGTCCAATCTGTTGATGAGGGTTCACGAACAAAGTCAAACTGCGCCGTTAGCGAGAAGCAGCAACACCAGCAGTCCGAGCAGTGAGTCGGGCAGCGACAAAAGTGACAAGGGTTTAGGTCAGAGCTCATCCACTCTCCCTGTGTTGGATGAGCCAAGGGGTCAAAGTCGCCATCAGACGACCAGCTCCAGATCATCGCGCAGATCAGGGAAAAAGGGCCACTCTCACTCCAGTGCCCGTGCTAAGTAAATCAACCAATTGATGATCAGACTCTTGTTGAAAGGCCTTGTGATCTTTTGTTCCAAGCGCAATCGAAGCCTGAGTGATTAGTGTTTGTGTCTAAGTGTGATATTGTTTGGGAAGGTCGGGGTTGGGGAATTTACGAATGAAGTAATGCAGCGGGCCATGAACGCAGCGGCGAGTTACTGTGTTTCGGTGTGTGTGTGATTTATGTGTTCGTACGAGTGAATGGCGGCTGCTAATCATTTTGTCTCTGTTTTTCGCCATACATGGAAGGGCGAGGCAAAAAAAGTGGAGGCACTGGGGAACACATGTGCTGAGCTTGAGCTCCACGCAATCAATAAGTAAAATTTTTTCTGTAGATCTGATGATGACCGATACTTTGTATCCGTTTACAAAGAACATAAGCCTTTAACATTCATTGCCTGCGCTCAATTATGTGGGATCCCTCTTTTTATGCGCTCAGACTATCTGTCCTGCTTGACATTGCAATGAAGCCTGGGTTAGTCAGCTTTGGGGCCAAAATAGAAGAAGAACGCATCTTTGAGCCGGTGGGAAAATAAATCACTGACATGCAGTGTTCTTGGTGCATCTCGCTGAAGACACCATCGACCTTTTCTCATTCAGAACGAGCTATTTTCTTTCAACTGCCCTTGCCAAAAGTTGACCAAGGTTTGCATTCAAAAAATTGTCCAGGCCTCGTTAAACCTGACGCCCTTCCATAATTTCCACTGAAAATTGCATTAAATTATTCCTCTGACCTGACCATAAAACGATGGTGAAAGTGGTTTGGACTGTGGGCTTTGGTTTCTTCGGTATCCTGACACACGGAAGGTCCTTTTTCGGTCGCAAAGTCCGTCGGGTTCCTCTTTGTGTGAAAGCGGAGACAGAGTGTCACAATTCCTGTCTGTGTGTAACCAATCTGAGGAACACATGTTCACGTTTTATCGCTGGATGAATCACAATTTATCACCTCTGAATAATAGGTGCAGTGTGGTTCATGCTGAAATGGTTCTACTTGGAAAATGCACGCGGATATTGCCCCACAGGACAAAGATATCATACGAGTGGTGAAAACCTCAAACGTCATACCCAGATGTACGGTGTAGATCTTTTTGAGATGAAAAATTCTAATATTTGACCAAATGTGTTCGAAATTAAGCAAGCAAAACAACTGTTCGACGACACACTGCGTTGGAAAATTTTGAAACATCTGTCAGTGCGTGAGAGCCCCTGTGTGGAGGAACTTTTCAGAAGCGCATGACCCGTGACCAAATTGCTCCACCAACCCGATTTGAAAGATTTGGACCGACAACAAAAAGTCTCAACACTGTGGTTTTCTGAAAATAAAGTTCCACACAACAATCACTGAATGGGATCGTTCCTTTGTTGCATTTGGTACCAATGTGCAAATTGATACTGTGTTGACAAGTTGTAGAAATTGCACATTTCTCCACACACGTGGTAACAAGCCAGTGACTCAAGTATCTGAATGAAAGCTGTGCACAGTCTGCCTTGTGCTTGCTTCTTGGCATCTGTAAACACAGCTAATTTACACGACCGCCACAACCCACAGTTTGCACCCAGGAGAATTGGAATACATACAGATCTATTTCGGCTTGCAGATCTTGTTGTTTGTCTAGAAATTCAGGAACAAGCACATTTTTCCTGTTCCAGGGCGATGCGAGAATAAACTCCTGCACTCCTTCCTCTCGCCGCAAAAGAGACGCGTCCAGTTCAAACGCTCGATTTTCCCGCAGTGTGAACGTGAATGAACAATTTGGTCTCGAAACGTACATAATATTCCAAATTGTTTTGCTCTGTTCGATTTGCTCCTCAGAATTGGAAGATCTGCAACACAATCACTGGCACAAAACACCCAAAGAAATTGAAGTGTTGGCTTCACCTTTTGCCTTTTGTTTTCGCGTGTCGTTTTGAGGACAGTTGATGCAAGTTTTCTTGTGTAACTACGAGTCACCTTTGTGCACTTGTGTGCTCTCTGGAAAACACGGCAGCCAAGGTTTTCGCCAGCGTATATCTTTCAGTGCGGAGTTCTCTCATTGCATTTCTGCTTTTTGCCTCAACACAACGCCATTCAAGGTGTTTCGCTTGCACTTGAGTACGCCTGCCTTCTCCAGTGATCGCCTCCTCCTTTGTAAACAACAGGTATCCTCAGTCTCTCCTTCAATTTCAAACAGAACACCACTGTATTTACAACGGAGTACCAGATGTCTATTTTCCGTTATGACGACAATGAAACTTTTAAAAACCGTTCAGTGTGCTTTCCATGTGATATTTGTCGTTCTGGTGTGAAAATGTTGATGTTAAAAATACCACAAGGCTATCCACCCCGTCATTACCTCTGAAACTCAACGCTGAAATGAAGTTGAACCATCTTGGAAAGTATTGTTACCTCAGTTGTGTGAGACTTGTCCGTTTTGTTTTGGTGTTCGGTGGAGTAACATGGGAGCACTGGACTACCTCAGACAATTTCCCTCCCTCCTTTACAGTGTCAGTGATAATGTTTTGCTCCTTGCAGCCGCAATCTGATTGAAATATTTAGAGTTGGGATTGAGAATGCGATTTTACCAACGGTGAGACGAAATGAAGGTGCAGCACGGCTTATTTTTCAACCAGCCATAGCAAAGGTGTTGCTTCTTTTGCTTCTTGTGTGTTTTGAACATTTCTGTTTTGTCTTGTCCATGAGTGGGAATATTGGTCGCTTGTTTGTTGGAAAGGCCTCAAGTGCAAAATATGTGTGCTGTTGTGTGTTGAATGGAAACGTCTTGTGTACGAGAATGTTGTTGAAAAATTATTGTTCAGAAATCAGATCCTGCAGTGTAAAAAATTTGTACAGACGAACGTTGCTCAATTGCGCGAAATTTATGGAGTTTTGTCATCATGCAAATGGACGAGTAAAAATCGCAGCTGTTGCACCTGGTGCAGAAGTGTTATGATATCTTGCCATGTTCTTAAATTTCGCGAAGTCCAATTTTGAATTTCCCATCTGGATGCCAACCAAACGAACGCAAACTGTGTTCAAAGTTGCGTCTGAAAATGTTCGTCATCGTTCGTTGATTCACTCGCAGCTCATTCGTGAGCACTGAAACATGCCTTTGCATGAGCACACCAATTTTCACTCGAACTTTGCCACAGGTCATCTCCAAATCGAACGCAACAGAAATGTTTTGGACAGAGCTGTGTTACGAGCTCGGACGAAGTCCGGAGCTCTGCGAGAAGAGTTCGGACTCTGCCGAGCAAACTGGTCTCAGCTGGTATCTAGCTGAAACGATTTTAGTCGCATTCATTTGAGTGAAACATTGGGTTTATGATCACGTTCTCTGTTCTTGTTGTGGACGTATCCAAGTTCTGACGAGTTTCTTGTTGTGTTGTGCAAATTGAATTGCGAGTGTGCAGGAGATCTGGATCTACGGATGTTCTCTCAGTGCAGATTGGGCCAGTAAAATTATGGTGAGGCGTTCTTCTGAAGGGACATGTTTTGCCATACTCGTAATTGTGCCTTTTGTAAACGCGTGTCAGTGTGCGACAACATGAATGGGTTTGTTACTGAAGGAATTTCAGACACCGACTGTACTCGTATTTGGTTGTGCATGTAGCAGTGCATTATTGCTGTAATGAGTGTAGAAGAAAATGTACAAATATCTTCATATTCTGCATGTTATTCCTGTACACCGTTGTTTGATTTTGCAACGTTGATCTGTGTCTTTGCAAAGGAGTCATTACGAACAGATCTGAACAATTTTGTCAACCACAGTTGCTTTGGAGAAAGTTGTGAAGGAAAAAGTTGAGAAACAAGTTGCTGTCGCGCCAACGCAATTGCGTCAAAACCAGGTGCATGAAGTGAATGAACAGTTTTGTAAAATGTTTGTGAACAGCGTGTGAAGTTTCTCTCATGCGCCCAGTGAAACTGGATTGTGACACATTCCATTTGTAAAGCTTCGATATTTATTTCTTATTTATTCTAACGGAAGGGAAATTTGGACCAATGTGTAATGAGAAGTTTTCGCCTGGAGATGGTAACATAAATGTTATTTCCCGTTTCTTTCGTTGCTTGGATCCAAGTCGTGTATCTGTGTCCTTTGTTGAGATGGCATAGCAAAGACCTTTTTGTACGAAAATACAGCGTGTACGACCAGAAACAAAAAAATCCTTGGTGTATGATAAAACTTGGAGTCAAGTTTGTAGCGTGAAAATTGAGCTGATGTATGTGTCCTTTCAATATCGAAGTTTTGTGTACACTCGCTCTTCATCTGATTGTGAAAAATATACAACAAGCGAAGCTTGTAAGAGAGGAGATGAAATAAAGAGTTCCGACTGTTTGTGAAAGAAATCGTGGATTTGAGTTGTTCTCAGACGGAACAAAATTCGTTGCTGGCGACATCTTTTTGCAATGCGCCGGTGCGGAGGAGCGCATCGTGATTGACCCTTTTGTCCTGAGCAAAGCTGAACGGATGATTGGTTCTTTTGCAAAAAATGAAATGTTCCGATGAATTCAAGAGAAGTTTCGAATTTTTTGCAAACAGCGAGGAGAATGCATCAAACCCAAGACCACACAGGGAAAAAACAACATTTTATCTCAGTTTCATCGTTCAGTCATGTCTGTTGCTCAAGCGTCTCAAGCATATCCACAGTGCGAAAGACGAATACTCACCATTTGAGTCTCAATTGCTGCGCAATTTCGACCCAAAAGTGAGTATTCGTCTTTTGTACAAAGTTCAATACTTGTTCTGTTGTACGGATGCTGTTTCAGTCGAGATTCGCAGCAATTCGAGACAGAAAACGCCATCCGTGCAACAGGAGAGAAATACATGTACCGGTTTGGCAGATTCGTTGGTGCGCTCGATTCTACTTGTATCTGTTGATGAATGAGGGACAACCCCTCGATAGCAATTTGCGCACCTTTTGTCATCGAAGAGGTGACCAGATGTGCACTCGGTGGACACAAATGACATAAATTTCCCCTTCAACACTGCTCAGAGCTTAAATCACCCCAGAAACGTTCTTTGCAAACACCAAGTTGAGGAAGTTTTCCATCGTCACACGGAAGTAAAGAAGTTTGCCGTGTCCGCTCTGCACTGAACACTTTTCCACAGTTTTCCTCATTTCCAAAAGCACCGAATTTATGCTCCCAAAGCTCCCCTGTGATACACCTACTTGTGGTCAGGAATATGCTGATAGATTCGCAAGTGCATTTATATGGCCCTATTTGGAACAAGAAAAAAGTTCTCAAGGCAATAAAGAAGCTCCGGATAAGTCCAATGTCACCAATACAGAATGCCATAAACCAGTTCTCCACTTTAGCCTGAAATGACTTTGCACCAACTACCCTGAAACAAATTTGGTTCTTGCTGAATTTTCAGCACTTTTTTCAGGGTGGAGTCTTGTTATATCTCTGCACATATCGCGCGTGTTTTGGTTTGCTTCCAGGAAATGTGGCGTCGTTGCATCAGGTTGTAGGAGACGAACGGTCCGTCATCAAGTGGAGTTTGACCTGCAGAATGGTGTTCGCACTGGGTCAAGTTGGTGAACTGGTGAATTTTTGTTTTCGTGCAAATAAACAACACTGAAAGGTCAAGCAACACCTTGGTGTTGCCAGGCTCAGTGAGAGGCCAGCTGAAGAAGACTTTCACACTGAGTAACCTACAGTTTTTGTCTTTATCTGCGCAAGGTTTCTGCTGTGTTTATTGACCCCAAGCGGCTCCTTAGGCAGTTGGTCGTTGCGGAAAAACACGTATTCCCAAACGGAACTTCTTGAAGCTTTGCTGCAGACACTGAGTGCATGATTGTGAGGAGTTGAGAGGTTTTGTCTAAAGCTGAAAGTCTGAATGTCTGAACATAGAAATATCGTACACTTTATGATATTTCTATGTGAGAATATTCCGCGGTTTAACATTTTCTTGTGACACAGTCTTTTTTCAAGATGGAGAACAGGGGTGAGTTCTTTTCAAAATAAATCACATTTATCTTAATTCCAGCCTTAATTTTGAGAAATATGAACAGAATTCTGTGTAGGACTGCTTTTAAATGTGTGCTGACTT